>ENA-ORCL01000085-ORCL01000085.1-human-gut-metagenome-genome-assembly--contig:-NODE-85-length-44701-cov-153.172620_pt1 | contig 44701 bp, 32 predicted proteins | sample MGYA00242987_ERZ507988 | MGnify/ENA primary metagenome ERZ507988 (study PRJEB26167, sample SAMN06115466) | human gut metagenome | host: Homo sapiens | place: China:Hubei | collected 2016-05-19... | reverse complement strand
AGCCAATTTTGGAGTGTCAATTACTCCATGAGGCATTCGCAATACTGTTTCATCGGGCAAATACAGGGAGTCGGCATAGCTTTTAAAAAGAAGAGGTTCACTATCACCTCTAATATAAATAAAAGGAACAACCCTTTGATTGTATTTTGCAGAATATGAGAGAAACACACAAGTTACAATAAATCCCAACAAAATGCCTATCACACCTAACAACAAATACTTTAATTTTTTATTTTGTGTTGTCATACCGTTCTATTTTTAATATTCGAGAATCTATTTTTTGAATATAAACTACAGCCATAGAGTCTTTGGGCATCACCTTCCAGACTCTACCACTTAATAAGCTAATTTTAAAAGGCTTTTTACTATCAATATATTGAGGGCCATATTTCGAAGATAACAAGCTACTCGCTATCTTATAAACTGTTTCTGGATGTTGCACACACATGCGACGATGGGGTGTATTAAAAATAAATGATTTTAGTTCTTCCTTCATGTAATAATGCTCAGGAGAATAATCTCCACCCTCATAATCTTGTATGCTAACACACTTAAATTCATGTGTTTTATCTCTAATACTTGTCTTTGATAATATAACTGATATAACCATACCTAATATGATACAACCAGCAAAAAATACAATTTCCTTCTTATTCATATGTTTTATTATTTAATCGTAATATTTTTTGTTCCTCCTGAGATCGCAACATCATAGGTATAACCAATTTTTCCTTGAGCATTGCGAACCCTAAAAATATTAGAAGCATATTCTCTGTTTTCTCGTATAGAATTATCATTATAGAAATATCCGAAGTCAATGGCTGCTGCATCTGCTAATTTAAGGATACATGTGTTATCATCCTTGCAACCCAAAGAAACGGTCGCTTAATACTGGAGAAATCTTATCTGAACACATCCTGGAGATGAACGACCGGCCATTTTGCGCCACTTGCGTCACTGCGCCAAGTGGCACAAATATAGCAAATATAGAAAAAATGGCTGAAAAACGTGGGGCAGGCATGTTTGTTTATGAGGAAAAATTGTACTTTTGCAACTGAAATCAAAAAGACTTCAACTGAATAAAAAAATGTGTAACAGGAAACATAAGACTTGTGCTATAGAAACATAAGACTTGTGTCATAGAAATTAAAAGAATCGGAAAATGAAGAAAGATAAATTGCCTCTTGTTACTGCAGTTTCCAGTTTCGATGCTGTGGTCCTATGCGATGGAGATTATCCCTCTCATGCTGTGGCGCTGTCGATACTGCAGCGTGCCAAATATCTGGTGTGCTGCGATGGTGCTGGTATGCATTACATTCTGCATGGCGGGACACCTGATGCTATTGTGGGAGATGGCGATTCGCTGCCTGATGACTTCAAGAGACGCTATGCCGACTTGGTGCATTTGGTGGACGAACAGGATGACAACGATCAGACGAAGGCCACGCGATTTTGTATGAAGCAAGGAATGAGGCGCATCGCCTATTTGGGATGCACGGGCAAGCGAGAAGACCATACGCTCTGCAACATCTCGCTGATCATGCGATATATGCGAGAGTGGGGGCTCGACGTGACGATGATTACCGACACCGGATATTTTGTTCCAGCTTTAGGGCTTCAGTCTTTCGAGACCTTTGCGCGGCAGCAGGTGAGTATCTTCAACTTTGGCTGTACGAGGCTTTCTGCCGAGGGACTCAAATGGAAGCCTTATCCCTATAAGGAATGGTGGCAGGGCGGACTCAACGAGGCTTTGGACAACGAGGTGGTGATGGATGGCGATGGCGACTATCTGATGTTTTTCACCTTCGATGCCAAAGTTCCAAAACCATAAGCAGAGTACAGGAACGAAAAAGGGGAGGCAAACCTCATCTCAAGGTCCGTCTCCCCGCTACTTATAGTTAAAAATAACCGATATTATTTGTTCAGATATTTATCTACCTGGGCAGCAATCTTTCGACCGCTTGCCATGGCTCTTACGACAAGGCTTGCACCATTGGCAGCATCGCCAGCTACAAACACATTGTCGGCAAACTCAGGCTGCTGTGGCTTCAGGAATCCCATGGCAAGGAATACTGCTTCGGCCTTGATAATCTCGGGCTTGCCTGCTTCTACCATCAGCGGACGACCGCCTTCAGGATTTGGTTTCCAGTCTATCTGTTGTACTTTGACACCTGTCAGTTTGCCGTTCTTGCCCAGGAACTCGAGTGAGTTGATGTTCCAGCGGCGTGTGCAGCCTTCCTCATGACTGGATGTAGTCTTGAGGGTGCGAGGCCAGTTAGGCCAGGGATTCTTAGGATCCTCAGGACCTTCTACAGGCTTAGGCATGATTTCTATCTGTGTCACGCTCTTGCAACCCTGTCGATGAGCAGTTCCGATGCAGTCGCTGCCCGTATCGCCACCACCAATGACAAGAACGTCCTTGCCCTTGCAGTTGACGAGCTCGTCCTTGCTGAACTCCATGCCTGCGAGGATGCGGTTCTGCTGAGATAGCAGTTCGAGGGCGAAGTAAACACCCTTGAGCTCGCGTCCTGGAATCTTGAGGTCGCGTGCAGTAGGCGTACCTGTAGAAACCACATAGGCATCGAAGCCTTCGGGCAGCTTGTTGACATCGATGTGCTGATTGTATTTGAACTCGATGCCTTCTTCCTCGAGAAGATGCAGACGGCGGTCGATGATGCTCTTGTTGAGCTTGAAGTTAGGAATGCCGTAACGCAGCAAGCCGCCGGCGTTCTCGCGTGCCTCGAAGACAGTCACCTTATAGCCTTTATGGTTGAGCTGGTTGGCAGCAACAAGTCCGGCAGGTCCTGCACCGATGACGGCAACGGTCTTGCCGTTGCGTTCTGGTATTTCTACGCGTACATAGTCTTCAGAGAAAGCGTGCTCAACGATGGCGCACTCGTCTTCACGGTTGGTGGTAGGCTCGTGGTCCATGAGGTTGAGGATACAGGCTTTCTCGCAGAGAGCAGGACAGATGCGGCCTGTGAACTCAGGAAAGTCGTTGGTGGAGTTGAGCAGGCGGTAAGCCAGTTCCCAGTCACCCTTGTAGAGGGCATCGTTCCACTCAGGAGCCTTGTTGCCCAACGGACAAGCCCAGTGACAGAAGGGCACACCGCAATCCATGCAGCGCGAAGCCTGCTGTCGGCGGTCGTTGCTGTTTAATGTTTGTTCTACCTCGCTGAAGTCGAGGATTCTATCGTGTATTGGTCTATAGCCTGCTTCTTTGCGGGGTATAGTCAAAAATGCTTTTGGATTTCCCATCTTCTTTTAAAAGTAAAAGGGTAAAAAGGTAAAAAGGTAAAAAGACATTCTTGCTTACAGTCTGCTACTTGCAGCCTGCATGGCGTCATGGGCTTACAACGAGCATACTTACTGCCATTTACTTAAACCTTATACTACCTTTATAATTAAATTATTTGTTTCTCGGCATTTTTACCGAACTCAGGGAAAAGGCAAAGGGCTTTACCTTTTTACCCTTTTGCCTTTTTACCTTTATTAATAGTCTCGTTGCATGTCTGCAATCTTCTGCTGCAGCTTCTTTACTTGCTCTTCCTGCAGCACGCGCTTATACTCGATAGGCACTACCTGGATGAAGTCTTCCACATAGTGGTTCCAGTCGTCGAGCATGGTGCGGGCGAGCTTACTGCCTGTATAGAGATAATGCTGGCGGATGAGCTCGTGCAGCTCCTTGCGGTAGGTGCTGTCCTCGACAAGGTTGATTTCCACCATATCCATGTTGCAGAAGTAGTCGAAGTTGTGGTTCTTGTCCCATACGTAGGCCACACCGCCACTCATACCTGCGGCAAAGTTGCGGCCCGTCTCGCCGAGCACTACCACGCGTCCGCCTGTCATGTACTCGCAACAGTGGTCGCCAGCACCCTCGATGACAGCGATGGCACCAGAGTTGCGCACACCGAAGCGTTCGCCTACCTTACCGTTGATATACAGCTCGCCCGATGTGGCTCCATAGAGTCCGGTATTGCCGGCGATGATGTTGTTTTCGGCAGAGAAGTTGCTGCGGATAGGAGGCAGGATGGAAATACGGCCTCCTGACAGTCCCTTGGCGAAATAGTCGTTGGTCTCGCCTTCCAACTTGAAGTCGACACCCTTGACAAGGAAGGCTCCGAAGCTCTGACCGGCAGAGCCCTTGAACTTCACATTCACTGTCTTGTCAGGCAGACCAGCCTCGCCATACTTGGCAGCGATAGCGCCACTGAGCATTGCTCCGGCCGCACGGTCGGTATTCTTGATGGCAAAGTCGAGGTTGACTTCCTCTTGCTTCTCGATGGCGTTCTGTGCGCCACGAACGAGCTGCTGGTCGAGCACGTTGGCAAGATCGTGTATCTGTTCGGTGGTGTGATAGAGTGATCCATGACCGGCCTCGCGATGCAACAGGCGAGAGAAGTCGAGAAGGTCGGCTTTCTGCTCGATAAACTTTGCGGTAGCGCTGTCTACGGCTTCGCTTCCCTCGGCAGGAACCACTTCCTCGTCGCTCTTGCGAACGATGAGTTCGGTATGACCGATGATGTCGTTGAGTGAGGTGTAACCCATCTCAGCCAAGTACTCGCGCACCTCCTCGGCGAGGAAGCGGAAGTAGTTGATCAGATATTTGTAGCTGCCGCGGAAGTGGGCGCGCAGCTTAGGATCCTGTGTGGCAACACCCATAGGACAGGTGTTGAGATTACATTTGCGCATCATGACACAACCCAGGACGATGAGTGCAGCAGTACCGAAACTGAATTCCTCGGCACCGAGCAAGGCCATGAGAATGATGTCGCGTCCGCTCTTCAGCTGGCCGTCTACCTGTAGGCGAACCTGTCCGCGAAGACCGTTCTTCACCAAAGTCTGCTGTGTCTCAGAGAGACCTATCTCTGGCGAGATACCGGCAAATCGCATGCTGGAAGCAGGGCTTGCACCCGTTCCACCCTCAGCACCAGAGATGACGATGAGGTCGGCCTTGGCCTTTGCCACACCGGCAGCAATGGTTCCTACGCCGCTCTCGGCAACGAGTTTTACAGAGATGGCAGCACGTGGGTTCACGTTCTTCAGGTCGAAGATGAGCTGAGCCAGGTCCTCAATACTGTAGATGTCGTGATGAGGTGGTGGCGAGATGAGGCTGATGCCAGGAATAGAGTGGCGTGTCTTGGCGATGACCTCGTTGACCTTGAAGCCAGGCAACTGTCCGCCCTCACCAGGCTTGGCACCCTGTGCCACCTTGATCTGTATTTCCTCGGCATTGACGAGGTATTCGGTTGTCACGCCGAAACGTCCCGAAGCCACCTGCTTGGTTTTGCTGGAGAGGCTGATGCCATCCTGAGTAGAATGGAATCGCTCGTTGTCCTCGCCTCCCTCACCCGTGTTGCTGCGTGCACCGAGGGCGTTCATGGCCAGAGCCATAGCCTCGTGTGCTTCCTTTGAGAGGGCTCCGAAGCTCATGGCTCCGGTGACGAAGTGCTTCACGATTTCCTCTACAGGCTCTACCTTGTCGATAGAGATAGGATTCTTGCGGAAGGCGAAGAAGTCGCGGATGAAGATAGGCTCCTGCTTGTTGTCGACAAGATGAGTGTATTTCTTGAACAGCTGGTAGTCGCCCTTGCGGGTGGCAAGCTGCAGAGTGGCTATAGTCTCAGGGTTCCAGGCATGCTTGATGCCGTCCTTGCGATAGTGGAACTGTCCCATGCTGGGCAGGAAGTCGAGCTTCTTGGTGGCGAAGGCCTTGTCGTGCAGCAGGATGGCGTCGCGGGCGATGGTCTCAAGACCTATACCGCCGATGGTGCTTACCTCGGTGCCGAAATAGTTCTTCAGCAGACTCTCGCTCAGACCGATGCTCTCGAAGATCTTGGCTCCGCGATAGCTGCGGATGGTGGAGATTCCCATCTTGGCCATGATCTTGAACAGACCTTTCTTCACAGCCTTGATGTAGTTCTGTTCGGCTGTGTGATAGTCTTCCTGTATCTTGCCCTTCTTTACCAGGTCGTCGAGGATGGCGTAGGTGAGGTAAGGGCAGAGTGCTGATGCGCCATAGCCCAGAAGCAGTGCGGCATGCATCACCTCACGAATCTCACCGCTCTCTACGATGAGGGCTGTCTGTACGCGCTTGCCGGCGTCGATGAGATAGTGGTGTACGGCGCTCACGGCGAGCAATGATGGGATGGCTGCATGAGTGGCGTCGACATCGCGGTCGCTCAGGATGATGTAGTTGTAACCGTCGTCAACACTCTGGGCTGCCTGCTTGCACAGCTCGTCGAGAGCCTGGTGGAGGCCTTCCTCGCCCTTGGCAGTCTCGAACACCATGTGGAGCTTCACGGTGTTGAAGCCCTTGTAGCGTATGTTCTGCAGAATGTCGAGCTGGGTGTTGGTCAGGATTGGATGTGGCAGGCGAACCATCTTGCAGTTGCTCTCGTCGGGATTCAGGATGCCTGAACCCACACGGCCGATGTACTCGGTGAGACTCATCACGAGGTTCTCGCGGATGGAGTCGATGGCAGGGTTGGTGACCTGTGCAAACTGCTGACGGAAGTAGTTGAAGAATATTTGTGGCTGGTCGGAGAGCACAGCCAGTGGAGTGTCGTTACCCATAGAGGCTGTAGGCTCCTGGCCCTTGGTGGCCATAGGGACGATGGTTCCGTCGATGTCTTCCTCGCCGAAGCCGAACTCCAGTTCCTTGCGGGTGAGGTTCTCTACAGAGTTTTCCACCTTACGTCCGCTGCGGAGTTTCTCCAACTCGATGCGGTTGGTGTTGAGCCACTGGCGGTAAGGATGCTGGGCAGCCAGACGCTCCTTGATTTCGCCATCGTAGTATATCTTGCCTTCCTGTGTGTCGATGAGGAGGATCTTACCAGGCTGCAGACGACCTTTCTCTGCCACCTCGGAAGGATCGAAGTCCATGACGCCCACCTCGGAGGCCACTACCATCATGTCGTTCTTGGTGATGGTGTAGCGGGCAGGGCGAAGACCGTTTCTGTCGAGCATACCGCCGGCAAAGCGTCCGTCGCTGAAGAGCAGTGCGGCAGGTCCGTCCCAAGGTTCCATCAGGATAGAGTGATACTCGTAGAAGGCCTTGAGGTCTTCAGAGATAGGATTCTTGTCGTTGAAGCTCTCTGGCACCATGACAGCCATGGCGTGAGGCAGCGACAAACCGCTCATCACGAAGAACTCGAATACATTGTCGAGGCTGGCAGAGTCGCTCATGCCAGGCTGTACGATAGGCGAGATTTCGCGAATGTCGCCCAGAGCCTCGCTGCTGAGCACACTCTCGCGTGCCTTCATCCAACCGCGGTTGCCTCGTATGGTGTTGATCTCACCGTTGTGGCAGAGCAGACGGAAAGGCTGAGCCAGACTCCATGTCGGGAAGGTGTTGGTAGAGAAGCGTGAGTGGACGAGAGCCAGACCGCTGGTAAAGTAATTATTGGTGAGGTCGGGATAATACTGGCGCAGCTGCAGGCTGCTCAGCATACCCTTGTAAACGATGTTCGAATTGGACAACGAACAGATGTAGAAGTCAGGATCGCTGATGCGCTTCTCGATGCGTTTGCGTACGAGGTAGAGGATACGCTCGAAGACAGGCACCTTGTCGTCGGTAACGCCTGTGATGAACACTTGTTTGATGGCGGGCTCATTGCTCAGTGCGGCCTCTCCCAGGCACTCTGGGTTGGTAGGCACGTTGCGCAGATGCATGAGCTGCAGTCCCTCGCGCTCTATCTCCTCGATCATGATGGAGAGGATGTCCTGCTGTTTCTTTTCGTCTTTAGGCAGGAAGATGAGGCCTGTGCCATATTTGCCTTTCTCGGGCACAGGAATACCTTGAAGAAGAATAAACTCGTGCGGAATCTGGAGCATGATACCGGCACCGTCGCCCGTCTTGTTGTCGGCACCCTCAGCGCCACGATGGCGCATGTTCTCGAGTACCTTCAGGGCATTGTCTACCAGCTCATGGCTCTTGTTGCCGTGGATGTTAACCACCATTCCTACGCCACACGCATCGTGCTCATAGGTTGAACTGTACAATCCTTTTTCCATTTCTTGTTCGTTTTATATTTATCGGTTATTCTATACAATGTTAAATATTGAAAGTCAAGTGATTGAATGATGAATCAGGCTTATGCCATTGAGCATTTGAATTCTTCATTCTTCACTCTTCACTTATTTATACGCCTGTTCGTGCACTCCGGCTACAGCTCGTCCGCTGGGGTCGTTCTGGTTCTTGAATGAGGCGTCCCATGCCAGTGCTTCGGCGGTAGAACAAGCCACACTGGGCACGCTGGGCACGCTGCGGGCAGCACTGTCGCTGGGGAAATGCTCGGCAAAGATAGAGCGGTAGTAGTATTCCTCCTTGTTCTGTGGAGGGTTGATGGGGAATCGCTCGGCGGCATGAGCCATCTGCTCGTCGCTGACTGCCGAGGCGGTGATCTGTTTCAGCGTGTCTATCCATGAATAGCCCACACCGTCGGAGAACTGCTCTTTCTGTCGCCATGCCACCTCTTCGGGCAGCAAGTCGGCAAAAGCATCGCGTACTACTTTCTTCTCGATGGTCTTGTCGGGACACATCTTCAGCACGGGGTTCATGCCCATGGCCACGTCGAGGAACTCCTTGTCGAGGAAGGGCACACGGCCCTCGATGCCCCAGGCTGCCAGACTCTTGTTGGCTCTCAGACAGTCGTAGAGATAGAGTTTGCCAAGCTTGCGGACGGTTTCCTCGTGGAAGGCCTTGGCGTCGGGTGCTTTGTGGAAGTAGAGATAGCCGCCAAACACCTCGTCGGCTCCCTCGCCCGAAAGCACCATCTTGATGCCCATGCTTCGGATGACGCGTGCCAGCAGATACATAGGTGTAGAGGCGCGCACGGTGGTGACGTCGTAAGTCTCGATGAAGTAGATGACGTCGCGGATGGCATCGAGTCCTTCCTGTATGGTGTAGTTGATTTCGTGATGCACGGTTCCGATGTGCTCTGCCACCAATCGGGCTTTAGCCAGGTCGGGAGCGCCCTTCAGTCCTACGGCGAAGGAGTGCAACCGTGGCCAGTAGGCTTGTGTCTCGCCTCCGTTCTCTACACGTATGGCAGAGAATTTCTCGGCAACGGCCGAGATGACCGAAGAGTCGAGTCCGCCGCTGAGCAGCACTCCGTAGGGCACGTCGCTCATCAGCTGTCGCTTCACCGAAGCCTCGAGTGCGTCGTGTATCTGTTCGACGGCAGCCTGCTCCTGTGGTGCAGCCTCTGCCAGCTGTTCGGCAGCTTTCTTGCTGTCGTCGATGTTGTATTTCTTTTGCATGGAAGCATACTCAAACCAGTCGCGTGTGTAGTAGCGCTTCATGCCTGGAGTCTTGCTGTAGTAATAATGTCCTGGGAGGAAAGGCTCGTAGTGGTCGCACTGTCCTTCGAGTGCCTTGAGTTCGGAAGCCACCATCACCTTGCCGTCGTTGTCGTAGCCGATATAGAGTGGAATCACGCCGATGGGGTCGCGTGCAATCAGAAACTCGTCGTGCTCTGCGTCGTAGAGGGCGAAGGCAAAGATGCCGTTCAGCTCTTCGAGCATCTGGCAGATGCGTGCATGTACGGCGTCCTCGCCCTGAAAGATCAGTGTGGCGAAGTCGGTGTCGGCACGCATCTCGCGATAGAGCGACAGAATCACCTCGCAGTCGCTGCCTGTCTGATATTGATAGTGTCCGGCAAACCGTGAGCGGATGTCCTGATGATTGTAAATCTCGCCGTTTACGGCAAGTACTTGTTTCTTGTCGGGTGAGAAAAGGGGCTGTCGACCGCTTTCTGGGTCTACGATACTCAGGCGCTCATGAGCCAGGATGGCTGAACCACCGCAGTAGATGCCGCTCCAGTCTGGTCCGCGATGGCGGATTTTCTGACTCATGCGCAGTGCTTGCTGTCGCAGTTCGGGAGTTTGCTCCTGAATGTTGAAGATAGATACGATTCCACACATAATAGCTTTTCCTTTCTTTTACGGTTATTTATAACACTTTGCTAAGTATTGGGTGCAAAATTACTACAATTTGATATATTAAAGAAAGGTTTGCTTACAATTTGTGTTAGTTTTGTATGCTTTGTTTTAATCTTGAAGCTATTATTGCCGTCTTGCTTTCATATTGTAAGCGTTCTGTTGTTTGTATGTTACAATTTGAAAGTTTGCTTGAAAAATAAGAGAAAAATCAAAGAGTCTTTAAAAAAACAGATGCCGACAGTTCGGGGGGAACTATCGGCATCTTTACCATTGCCTTCAAAGGTGTGAAGGCTTTGTGATTTAATCAAGAAATAACTTAAAAACCCAATATGCGTTTTTCATTATGGCTGGAGAGTGAAGCCTACCACAAAGTAAGCCTTCTGTGAACTTGGGTTGGCTGCCACCTGGGCAAAGACGGGAACCGAGAAGCTGTCTGTGATCTTCAAGTCCTTGGTTGCCTTTACAGCCACGTTGGTTACAGCGAATCCTGAGGCGTCAGCATAATAGTCTGTGGCATAAGGAACAGCGCCTAAAGTGCCCTGCCAGTCAAGACCAGCGAGACGGAATGGCACTGTGGCTTCCACATAGGAAGAATAAGCGCGGTCGCCGTCTTTGTTCAGACCGTCATGACCTGCAAAGTTGGTGTACCAGTTGAGCGCTACAGGACCGAAGTCATAACCTACGTTAGCCTCGAATGTATGGGCTGTCTTGTGGGCATCGTAGAGGAAGTAGCGTTCGCCCTCTGTGTTGAAATAGTAGTCTGTCACACCGATGTGGAAACCGCCTGTCTGATAAGCCAGGGTGAGGTCGAACTCCTTGGTGTCTTCCCATTTGGAGAGTCCTACGCTTCCCCATGCTGTGAGCGAGAGACCTTTCCAGCTCAGTCCGAATGTAGGCTGCAATGACACCTGTCCGCATTCCTGACCACGCCAGATGTACTGGCTTACAACATCGGCAGCTACATTTGCCTCAATCTTATCCTGTGCCTGTGCACCCGTGGCGCATGCTGCCAATGTGAGTGCCAACAATCCAATCTTCTTCAAACTTTTCATACTCATTCTTTTTTATGTGTTAATACTCAGTTTCCTAAGGTTGTGGCAGCTGCTCATCTTCTGTTGATCGCAGCAGCTGCCCAATCTTTATTTTTTTTCTCGTTTACTCCAGTTGCCACAGATTAGTTGTAGCAACTCTCGCCGTGCTCGTAGATATCGAGACCTTCTTCCTCGATTCGCTTGTCAACACGCAGACCGGCAATCTTCTTGATGCCCCAGAAGAGGATGATACCTGTTACGGCTGCCCAAATGTCGATGGTGATGATACCGAAGCACTGTGCACCGAAGAATCCGAAGCCGTCGCCGTAGAAAGCACCGCCGTCGATGGCGAAGAGACCTGTCATCACTGTACCGAAGATACCGCATACACCGTGTACTGAGCTTGCACCTACAGGGTCGTCGATGTGGAGTTTGGTATCGATAAACTCGATAGAGAACACGAGGATGATACCTGCCAGGAGACCGATGATGGCTGCACCCAATGGGCTAACCAAGTCGCAACCTGCAGTGATGGCTACCAAACCTGCCAAGATACCGTTCAGAGTCAGTGAGAATGAAGGCTTGCCATACTTGATCCAAGAGGTGAACATGGTTCCAAGGCCACCGCATACAGCTGCGAGGTTGGTTGTCAGGAACACGTGGCTGATGGCTACGCGGTTTACTTCGCCAGAAGCAGCGAGCTGAGAACCAGGGTTGAATCCGAACCATCCGAACCAGAGGATGAATACACCGAGAGCTGCAGCCATGAGGTTGTGACCAGGGATGGCAGTGCTCTTGCCGTTGCGATACTTGCCCAGACGAGGACCAAGGCAGATGGCACCTACCAATGCCAATACACCACCTACGCTGTGAACAATGGCAGAACCTGCGAAGTCGTGGAAGGCAGCACCAAAGGTGTTCATCATGAATGAGCCTGCGTCAGCGTTGCAAAGCCAGCCGCCACCCCATGTCCAGTGACCCTCGACAGGGTAGATAATCAATGAGATGAAGAATGAATAAATGCAGTACATGGAGAACTTGGTACGTTCTGCCATAGCTCCTGACACGATGGTGGCGCTGGTGGCGCAGAATACGGTCTCGAACATCAGGAAGCCCTCTACTGGTAAGTCGCCTTTATAGAAGGTGAGGTCGCCAAAGTTAGGCATTCCGATGAAGCCAGCTCCGTCGCTGCCAAACATAAATCCGAAACCTACGAACCAGAAGAGAACCGAACCGACCATGAAGTCGACGAAGTTCTTGAACAAGATGTTCGCGGTGTTTTTACTACGGGTGAAGCCCGCCTCGCAGAGGGCAAAGCCCGGCTGCATGAAAAAGACCAACATGGCTGCCAACAGCATCCATACGGTATCTAATGAAATTCCTAAATCCTGTACACTCATAATCTTTTTACTGTTTAGTGTGTAGTGACTGTTGTCTTGTCGGGCTTTCGCCCTCACTACACAAGATTAATTAAAAACTTTAAGAAAACGTTTAATGCCTTGCCTTCGTTTGAAGTACTTGTGTTGTCCTTTGTTTGTAATGTAGTCCTTACAAGGAAACACTAAACATTAAATATGAATCACTATTTCTCCTGCTCGGCATTATAGAGGGCGATGTCGCCTCGCTCGCCTGTACGGATACGGATAGTGTCCTCTACAGGGATGACAAAGATACGACCATCACCAATCTCGCCTGTGCGGGCGGCCTCCTGGATGGCATTGATAGTTTTCTCTACGTTTTTGTCACGTACAACGATATTCAACAGTACGCGCTCGATGCTGCTCGTGTCGTACATCACACCACGATAGATGCGTGCCTGTCGCATTTTACCTTCGCCACGTACATCGTAGTAAGAGAACCACTCGATGTCGGCTGCAAGCAATGCTTCCTTTACATCCTCGAACTTGGTCTTACGGATGATTGCTTCAATCTTTTTCATAACTAATCTCTCCTATTATTATAGATTTGTAACTATTTGTTCTATTTCTTTTATGAAACGATAACAATATGTATGTTTACAACTGCAAAATTACAACATTTTGATAGTTATTTAATGATAATAACTTACTTTTTGTTATTAGATTTTTAGTTTGCTTTCAATAAGAAACTATTTTACTTGTTATAGTTGACAAAGTGAAAGAGAAACTATCGGTTTGGTTTCATATTGATATTTTTTCATCTTTTTCTCGTTTCGCCCGATATAGGCTTACGGTTGATCCTCAGCTGTGCCCATGTCGGGCGGAATTGTTTCCTGTCGTAATCGCAGTCTGTCATGTAATCGCAGTTTGTGTCGTAATCGTCCTGTTCCTGTATGATGACAAGAGGCTACTGCAAGCAAAATAGTTTCAAGTTCTTGTACTTAGAAAAGCGAAAATGACTAATGACTAATGACTAAAAAATAACAGTTAAATGATGGTTTATATGTTGTGTCCGTCCTGTTGTTTCCCCGATTCTGGTGGCCGGGCCTTTGTCTGCGGGAGAGGCGGATCTTAAGAAATAGTTGGGGCATTTGTTACAGCCCTTGTGTCGGGTGTCTTGTTGGTTGCCCGATGTCGTCTGTCGGCCTTGGAGTAGTGCTCTTTTGGGGTCTTAATAGATGACCGGCGTTGGTCGTCTATTGTGACCGACCTTGGTCGTAATAGATGCCCCCTGAGAGGCTCTTGTCACACTTCCTTTGGTTGACGATGCAAAGAAAATGCAAACGAGCGCAATGAAAGCTTGTTTTCAAATTGCCGAGTGCAGGTTTTCTTCTGCAAAGATACAACAAAAAGCAACTTTTTGCAATAGTTTGTTCGGACTTTGTGCTAAAAAGTGCCCATATTTTTGCTATTTATGCTGATTATTAAGCAGTTATAAAACTATTAAATGTAAGCCATCATAAGAGGGAAAGTGTGTCATTTTTGTCAAAGTCATTTTTGTCATTTTCAAAAGCAAAAACACTTTTTCTCCTCTATAAAGAATATATATATAAATATATTTATATATATATTCTTTATAGAACATTTTTTCATTTTCAAAATCGAAAATGACAAAAATGACTTTGACAAAAATGACAAGATTAGGACTTCTGGTAAAATATAACAACATTTATTGTTGATGTGTGTGTGGATGGAGATACTTGTTGTGAAGTTTTGGGAATATCATTTTTTTGTTCTTGGAATGGTAGGGAAAAAGTGCGAGAAAATGGCTGGAAATCTATTTTTAGCGGTTTCATCGGTCAAACTTCCGAGGTGGTGGAGCTGTTTTTCGTCTTGGAGCTTTGTCGTGACAGAGCTGTTGCTTATCAGTGGGTGCAGTTGGGTGGGGCGGATATCTTGTCGGGAATGTCTAAAAACCTTACAAAAATAGGATGACGGGGAAATGGCAATCGTGATAAAAGTCTGGTATCTTCAATTTGATAAGGATGCAGTGTGGCAAAAAATGGTGAATCTTTGCAGAAAATTAGCTGCATTTCGGCAAAAAAATCAAGCAAACTTGATGTTTTGCGCTGGTTTTCCATTATCTTTGCAGAAGAAAAGTAAGATTTATGGGAAGAAATAAATACTCACAGGCTGAAATCAGCCAGATAGGAAAGTTGCTGCGCCTCAAGAATGCGGGAAACCGACTGCAGCAGAAACAGATACGTCACGACCTGCGTGTCGACTACGAGTTTAATATCTCCGACTTCAATGAGCCGGGCAAAGCCTTCGGTGAGCAGGAGTTGCAAGACGCCATCAAGCGAGGAGCTATCGTGATCCTCGACGATGCCACTATTGAGGCAATGAAGGCAAAACGTGCGCGCGACAAGGCCCGCGATGAGGCTGAACGCGAGCAGCAGGCCATCGCTGAGGGAGAGCAGACAGACTGGAAAGAGGCGATGAAGCAGTGGGAGGAATATTATAAGTAATTGAATTATTTTAGTTCTTTTACTTCTTCATTATCAAAAGTTGATTTAATTATCATCGAATTCAAATATGTCAACAGTAAAAATCAAGACTACAGAGGGCGACATCATCGTGCGCCTCTACGACGAGACTCCTCGTCATCGTGACAACTTCATAAAATTGGCTAAGGAAGGATACTTCGACGGCACACTTTTTCATCGTGTCATCAAGGACTTTATGATTCAGGGCGGCGACCCCGACAGCAAGAACGCTCCCAAGGGAAAGATGTTGGGAACGGGCGGACCAGACTATACCATTCCTGCCGAGATAGACTGTCCACGCCTGTTTCATAAGCGTGGCGCCCTGAGTGCTGCCCGCTTGGGCGACGAGGTGAACCCACAGCGCGAGAGCAGCGGAAGCCAGTTCTACATCGTGTGGGGTAAGACTTATCGACAGAACGAGCTGCGCCAGATGGAGAAACAGATGGCGATGCAGGCCGAGCAGAATGTCTTCAACGAGTTGGCTCGCGAGCATCACGATGAAATCATGAACCTGCGCCGCAGTCGTGACCGTGAGGGGCTGATGAAACTCCAGGACGAGCTTGCCGACGAGACTCGCAAGCGCTGCAGGGAACAAGGCTATCCCAAGTTTACTGATGAGCAGACCAAGGCTTACACCGAGTTGGGCGGTACGCCTTTCCTCGACGGACAGTACACCGTGTTTGGTGAAGTGGTAGAGGGCCTCGAGGTCGTGGAGAAGATTCAGAATTGCGAGACTCTTCGCGATGACCGTCCCAAAGAGGACGTCGTGATGCAGGTCGAAGTGGTCAATGAATAAATGAAATCATTTTAATCAAGAATTAGAGAATTAGAGAAATCTTTGATAAAGGGATTTTTTATTCTACTTTCGCAAATGGGGAAGTTAGAGCCATAAGCTTTATTGCTAAGTATACGGCAAAAGGCTATGGGCTATAACTTCTTTAACTTCTATAACTTCCTGACACGAGAAAGTTCTGTTGATAAATAAATCTCCAACTCTCAAATTCTTGATAAAAAGCAATTACTTAAATTCTTGACAAGAATAAATCTCGACCTGTACGATTGGAATTACGCAGCACGCCCTGAAAGGGCAGAAGCTCTTAGCCCAGGGCAACGCCCTGGGTTATTATGTTCGCAAACTTGTCGCCCTGTAAGGGCAAAAGCTTTAAAAATCAAGGCAATACATAAAGCTTTTGCCCTTACAGGGCGCCTTACTGACTGCCTTTATACCCAGGGCGTTGCCCTGGGCTAAGAGCTTCTGCCCTTTCAGGGCGTTCCAACCGTACAGGTCGATAAATCTCAAATTTGTATTTGTTTATTTACTTGCTGAGATCGAAACCAACGCGGATGCCATCATAGTTTTTGGAGATTTCGCCGATAGTACCGAGAGTGGTGTTGCCGCTCAGGGCAGTCAGCGTCTGGATGATGGTAAGCAGTTTCTTCGACTCGAAGAGAATGCTGATGCCAGATGAGTTCTTGGTGGCGAAACCATTGAGGCTGAGTAGCAGACGGCCTTTCAGGTCGATGGCGTGAGTCTTCTCGTCGAAGGTGTAAGTGCCGCTCCATGACTTTCCGTCTATCTTGGCATTGAAGGTGCCGTCCTCGTTGAACTTGAAGTAAGTGTTCGAACTACTGAATCCAGCTTTCTGATAATAGGTGCTTAACTTTTCCTCCACCTTCTTGGCAGCGATTTCACCACCCGCTTTCGCCAACAGGTTCTCTGAGGTAAAGGCGCAGCCAGGCGATTTATATTTCCATGTGTGGGCACAGAGGTCGGCTTTCTTGAATGTGGTTGAGCCAATCACGTTGTCGAGAATGCTTCCCACGATGCTTCCCACCTTGCTTGTGGTGGAGCCTGTGCTGTTGCTGCTGTTTCCGCCAGCATAGCCCAGGAGTCCTGCTAATACTCCTACGGCAGAAGCCTTGGTATTGACAGTGTCGGCAGAATGTGTCTTGGAAGAGTCTGTTGTGGCTGTGGAAGCTGTTGTTGCGCTCGATGTTGAAGATTTGGAGGAAGTCTTCTTGGCAGTGGTGGTAGACTTCTTCTTCTTAGTAGTAGCCTTCTTTTTCTTGGTTGATTTCTTGGCAGGAAGGCAGCTCATTTCGGATGTTGTGGCGCTCTCGGCGCATGTCTCGTTGGCAAGGCTGCCTGTGGTGCATGCCAGCACAAGGGCAACCATCATGAATACTTTCTTCATTTTTGTTGATACTTTTTTGATGTTTTCAAGTTGAAGAACTCCTTTTTTCTCTCTCTTTGGACCTCTGAATCTCTTGTGTTCGGAAGCCCAGTGTGGAGTTTATGTTTTTTCTGGTGCAAATATCGCAAAAAAAGCGCAGATGGAGAAAGGGGAATGGATATTTTTTGTAGGTTTTTCCCTATTTCTCCTTGATTTATGTCAAAAAATGAGGTTTTTAGTGTTCTTTTCTCACTTTTTTCGTGGTGCTTGTAGTCAGAATGCTTTATCTTTGCATAAGATATACTGCGCTCGGCAATCTGAAAGTAAACTTTCATTGCGCTCGCTTGTAATATCTTTGCATCATTACAAATCGCAATAGGTTATGGATTATAGTTTAATTAAGGTCAATGCAGAGATTGAGAATCTTGCACAGGACAAATGTCAGCAGATTCTTCATGACCGACGTGAAGCCCTCGCTAACAAGGTTAGAAGAAGAGCTTAAAAACCAAGAGAGATTGTTTTCTCAAAAAGACACAAAAAGAATTGACATTCCGGGAACGTCGTTTCCCGTGTAACGTAAAAGGTCCCGTTGACAGAACTTGGTTCTGCGACGGGACCTTTTATGGTTTTATTGTTTTCCCTGGGGATGAGAAGTTATAGAAGTTAAAGAAGTTATCACTCCCTTCGGTCGTTAGAAGTTAAAGCCAACAGCTTTTTGCAGAATATTTAGCTGTAAAGCATATGGCTTTAACTTCTTTAACTTCCCATTTCTGAAAAGTTCGTTGAGCTTTTATTTTCCAGCCTCTTCCTTGGTAGCCTTCATGATGACTTCCAGGTGGTTGCCTGGCTTGAGGACGATATTCTTCAGGAAGTCGCCTATAGCCTTTCCGTCGACGCTGCTTACTGTCTTCACGTAATCGGTGTGCAGGTCGATGCCGTTGATGACATAGTTGCGCAGGATGCCAGTCCAGTAGCCATTGGTCTTGGCGTCTACCGAAGCCTGCTTGGTCAGAATCTCCTTGATCTTCTGCAGATCGCTGGCGTTAGGCTGTTCTATGGTAGTCTTCAGGCCAGAGAAGAAGTAAGGCAGAGCCTCGTCGAGCTTCTCGGGGTTGAGCTGTGCGCTGCCGGTCAGGCTGAGTGCCAGCTGTCCGTCCCAGTCGAGCTCCATGCTTGCCTCGGCTCCTGCATGGTAGGCTGCACTCAGCTTCTCGCGTATGTTGCGCAGATAGTCCATCTGGAGCAATCGTGCAGAGATGTCGGCGAGCACGCTTGTCTGCAGGGTGTAAGGAGTCTTGGCATACCATATCTCGGTCACCTGCGACATTGGGTTCTCCATGCTCTTGGTGAAGATGTTTTTCACCTCGCCTGTAGCTACAGGGATGGCCTTGTTCTTCAGCTTGGCGCCCTTGCTTGGGATAGAGGCGATGTACTGCTCGATGAGTGGCAGGAGAGTGGCCTCGTCGTAGTTGCCCACGAAGAAGAAGGTGAAGTCCTTGGCATTGGTGAACATCTGCTTGCCCAGTTCGAGCACGCGGTCGTAGTTGACAGCATCGAGGTCTTCGGTCTTAGGGATGCGTGCCATCTTGTTGCCCATGTAGATGGTGCTCTGCAGCGAATCCTGGTAAACCATCTCTGGGTTCTTGCTCTGGTTGGCAAGAGCGGTCTTGATGGTGCTCAGGAGGTTGGCAGCCGATTTCTCGTCCTTGCTCAGCGCTGTCATCTTGAGGTAGATGAGCTGCATGAGGGTTTCGATGTCCTTAGGAGTAGAGTTGCCTGAGAGTCCATGCTTGAAAGGAGTGATGGTGTAAGCCACGCTTGCCTGCTTGCCTGCGAGGGCTTTCTCGAGGTCGTTGCTTGAGAACTGGCCCAGACCGCTGGCGTTGAGCAGCATGCCGCCCATGAAGGCAAAGGTGTAGTCGGCCTTGTCGAGTGCTGCGTAACCTACGTTGGCTGTGGCAGCAAACTGTATCTCGTTGTCCTTGTAGTCGGTCTTCTTCAGCACCACCTTGGCACCGTTGGAGAGGGTGAGGGTCTTGAATCCCAACTTCTTGTCTTCTGCTGTGCTCTTGATCTTGCCAGCCTTAGGCTTCTGGGCGATGAGAGGCTCCTGCTTCACATTGTCCACATAGGCCTCGAGCTTCTCGCCGCGCACCTGCTTCACGATGTCGGCAAGCTCCTGCTCGGTGGGATAAACAGCACCGTCGGCCTCGCGCATCATGACGAGTGACACCAGGTTGGTGTCGGTTTCGCAAATCAACTGCTTGGCGTACTGGTTGACAGCCTCTACAGGGATGTGAGGCACCAGCATCTGATAGATCTGATATTCGTCCTCTACCGAAGGGATAGGCTCGTTGCTGGTGAAGTTGTCCACATATTGAGTGGTGAACTGTTCGTTCTTCATCTTGTCGCGATTGGTGTAAGCCTTCTCCATCTGGCTCATAAACTCATCCTTGGCACGCTGATACTCAGTGGCAGTGAAGCCGAAGTCGTGTGCACGCTTCAGTTCGCGCATCACGGCGGCATAAGCCTCCTTCATCTGTCCGTCCTTGGCAGCGCCGAAGGAAGTGAGCGCCTCCTTGGTGCTTGAGAGCAGATAGTCGCCAATGTTGGTTCCTGCCTGCAGATAAGGGCAGTCGGGCTCCTGCGATTTCTCGCTGAAGCGGGCATTCATCATGCTGGCAAAGATGTTGTCCATATAGCCTTTGAGCAGATAGTCGACACCGTTCTTCAGCGAGTCGGGTGTGGCTTCGTGCTTCATGAAGATCTGGAAGATGCCCATCTGCTGCTCTTTGTCCTTGTCTACCACGTAGATGCCCTGGTTGTTGTCGGGCACTTCCACGGGCACTACCTTGGCAGCGTTGGCTGGCACCTTGATGCCTCCGAAGAGTTTCTTGATCTGTGCCTCGATATGGTCTACGTCCACGTCGCCGACGATGATGATAGCCTGGTTGTCTGGGCGATACCACTTGCGGTAATAGGCGCGCAGGGTCTCTGGGTCGCAGCCGTCGACGACGCTCATCAGTCCGATAGGCATGCGGTAGCCATACTTACAGCCAGGGTAGAGCTTAGGAAGGGCACGCTCCAGTATGCGCTGCTGTCCCACCATGCGCATACGGTACTCGTTGTGCACCACGTCGCGCTCGTCGTTGATGGCTTCTTTGGTGAGAGAGATGCCGTTGCTCCAGTCTTTCAGGATGAGCATACATGAGTCTACTGCCGACACGCGTGTGGTGGGCACGTCGGTGAAGTAGTACACGGTTTTCTCAATAGAGGTGTAGGCATTGAGGTTGCGGCCATATTCCACACCGATGCTCTGCAGGTATTCCTGGAGGCTGTTGCCCTGGAAGTGCTCAGAGCCATTGAAGGCGAGGTGCTCCAAGAGGTGAGCCAGACCGCGCTGGTCGTCGTTTTCGTTGATAGAGCCTACTTTCTGTGCGATGTAGAAGCTGGCTACATGCTCAGGATAGTTGTTGTGTCGGATGTAATAAGTCAGACCATTGTCCAAATGGCCTATTCTCACATCTTTGTCTACTGGGATAGGTGGCATCATCTGAGCCATGGCCTGTCCGGCAGTAAGCAGCACGATGGCTGCAGCAAAAAACTTCTTAAGTTTCATAATAGCTGATGTTGGTTTATATATATAATAATGTGTATTTATTCTTCTTTCATAAACTTGATGCTGCAAAAGTAGCACATTTCTAACGACAAAGCAAGCATTTGGGAAGTTTTTTCCCAAAATGCCTGCATTCTTAACATTAAACTAACATTCCACTAACATAACCTAACATTAGGTTCTGTTTTTCAGCCCTTCGCTTTCAGAAAACTGTTCATCCAGCTGCCACGATAGAGGCGGATGAGGAACAGGATGCCGCGGAAAGTCAGTTCGGTGGCCATGGCTATCCATACACCTTCCAGGCCGAAGCGCTGCGAGAGGGCATAGGCCAGGGTGAGGCGCACCAGCCACATTGTTCCTAAGTTGATGGCGGCAGGCTTGAAGGTGTCGCCGGCTCCCACGCAGACACAATAGGTCACGATGCTGGCAGCAAAGAACGGTTCGGCAAAAGCCTCTATGCGAAGACAGCGTGTGCCTAAGTCGCAGATGGCGTCGACGGGAGAGAGTACTGCCATCATGCCCGGTGCAAAGAGATACATGACAACACCCATCACTGCCATTACGCCCATGCCGAGACCCACCGTCATGTAGGCAAAATTGCGGCATAAGTCGATGCGGCCAGCGCCATGGGTCTGACCGACGAGCGTGGTGGCGGCATCGCCTATTCCGTAGCCAGGCATATAGCACAGGCTCTCGGCGGTGATGGCAAATGAGTGGGCGGCAATGGCGATGTTGCCCAATGGCGCCACTATCATGGTGCTGACAATCTGTGCACCGCTCATCAGGATGTTCTGTATGGCCAAGGGAATGCTTATCTTGAAGGCATTGCGCACGTATTCGCGTACCCAGCTGAAGCGAATCTTGTCCTGACGCAGGTTGAGAATCTTGTTGTGGCAGGCTGCCTGCCAAAGGTTGGGCAGCGAGATGCAGACATAAGCCAGGGCGGTTCCGAAGGCTGCGCCCACCACGCCCATGTGCAGCACATAGATGAAGATGTAGTTGAACACGACGTCGCACAGGCAGATCAGAATTGCCATGACGCTGGGCGTGTGCATGTTGCCTGCGGCCTTGAGCATCATGCCCGACATGTGGTACAGGTAGACAAAGGGCAGCACGAGGCTGTAGACCAGGAAATAGGCCGATGACTTGTCGGCAATGTCATCGCCTCCGCCCAACCAGTGGGGCAGGGGAGAATGAATGCCCACGCCGATGAGGGCTATCAGGATGCTGAAGATGATGCCGCAGAGTAGCGAGTGGCGAAACACCTGGCGTGCTTTGCCGAAGTCGTTGGCTCCGATGAAGTGGGCTACCTGCACTGAGAAACCAGTGGCAAAGGCACTCAGCAGGCTGCCGATAAGCCAGGTGGTGGACTCGATGAGTCCGATGCTCGCTGAAGCCTCTGCACCCAAATGTCCCACCATAGAGGCGTCGATAAAGAACATCATGACGGTGGAAATCTGTGCCAGCATGGAGGGAATACTCAAGCCTACGATGAGGTTCAGTTTCTCACCGCGGTGCATGGAGCGTCCTGCCCGTATCGATTCCATCAGATATTCTGTCTTTTTGCTATATAACATAATGTTTGTACTGCCATTTATTGTTTTCTGTTGAACTGCCCGATAGTATGTAGGAACAGTCAAAGCGAGAAAATGGCGATCCCTCCTAAAAGGAATCGCCATTTTTATGATTTGAATGTTAAATTTCTATTTATCCCAAAATACAAGATCTTATCACCTTTAAACAAAACCTCTATCTATTGGGTTGAATTCAGCGGATAAGAAAAAGAGAATCTTGAAAACTCTTTTCTATATCCTGACTTCATTCACTTTTCGTCGTCCTTGAATAACAATCTCTTATTTACCTTTAGATTCTAATACCTGTCGTCCTTGAATAACAATCTCTTGTTTACCTAAAACTAATAACCTATCACAATCTATTACCTAACTAAAAACCTAAAACTTATAATTCTGGTGCAAAGGTACTACTATTCTCGAAATCTGCAATACTTTTGTGCATATTTTTGCGTGAAAATAACATTTTTTTTGCTTATAAGCCCCAAATGTGTGCGAACACATACACTTGTTTATTCTTTGAAACATATTTTTAGAATTCGGATTTCAGGAGTTTTCTTTAGGAGTTAAAGGAGTTAAAGGAGTTAAGGAGTTAAGACAACAGTTTTGTGGGCTTGAAATTTAACATTAGACATTCCCTCAAGGCTATTGTCTTAACTCCTTTAACTCCTTAACTCCTTTTAACTCCCGAAGAAACTCCTCCGAGTTGATGGGGAAAATAAAAAAGTCCTGTGCCGAAGAAGCACAGGACTTTCTGTATGGAGGAATAGAATTATTTCTTAATCCATTTGCCATCGGTGTACCAACCCTTGAGCACAATCTCGAATTTGAGCATTGAGTAAGCAGGAATGGTTAAACTGCTGCTCTGGCTGGAACCATAGCCGAGGGTGTAAGGCATGTAAACCATCCAGTGGTCGCCGATATGAGTCATTTTCATCAGGGCAGTGGCAAATCCGTCGACAACGCCCTTCACAATGAAATTGCTGGTCTGAGCCTTGTTGACATCATAGTCGCCGGTGAAGTTGTTGTCGAAGACATAGTCGTTCTTCAGCATGCCCTTGTAGCTGACCATCACCGAGTCGGTGTAGAGAGGGCGCACGGCAGAACCTTCGCCCTGCTGCATCACCTGCACCACGATGTTGTCTTCCTGCTCATTGAAGGTAGGAGTGACAGGCCGGTTGTTGAGATCCGTATTTCCCGTCTGGTTCTCCATACTCCAATTGCGGTAGACGTGCCATCCGTTGGCTTCTCCCTCCTGCTTGGCCTTGACGAGAATCTCGGCAAAAGCCGTCTTGTTCTTTGCCTGCCAGTCGTCGTACTCGGAGTCGGTGTTTTCGTCAGTCTCGCTGCATGATGCCAGCACAAGAGCCGACATCATGAGCAGAAACAGATATTTCAAATTCTTCAAATTCATCTATGTGTATTTGATTTTTTATCGTTTAGAAGTCCTTGATCTCCTTGCCAAGCTTCTTCAGTACGCTCGTGATGCTCACACGGTCCTCGATGATGCCGCGAAGCTCGCTGATGGCAACACGCTCCTGCTTCATCGTGTCACGATAACGCAGAGTAACCTTGTGGTCGTTAGGAGTATCGTGGTCTACGGTGATACAGAACGGAGTACCGATGGCATCCTGACGACGGTAGCGCTTGCCGATAGAGTCCTTAGGATCGCCATAGTGGGTGTTGAAGTGGAACTTCAGCTCGTCAACGATCTCGTGAGCCAACTCGGGCAGGCCGTCCTTCTTGTCGAGTGGGAATACGGCACACTTCACAGGAGCCAATGCCTCAGGCAACTTCAGAACCACGCGGCTCTCGCCGTTCTCGAGCTTCTCCTCGCAGTAAGAGTGGCACATCACGCTGAGGAACATACGGTCTACACCGATAGAAGTCTCTACATCGTAAGGCACGTAGCTCTCGTTCTTCTCAGGATCGAAGTACTTGATAGAGCGGCCGCTGAACTTCTCGTGCTGAGAAAGGTCGAAGTTGGTACGGCTGTGAATGCCCTCTACCTCCTTGAAGCCAAATGGCATCTTGAACTCGATGTCGGTAGCTGCGTTGGCATAGTGGGCCAGCTTCTCGTGGTCGTGGTAGCGATAGTTCTCGTTGCCCATGCCGAGTGCCTCGTGCCATGCCAGACGAACCTTCTTCCAGTACTCAAACCACTTCATCTCGGTGCCAGGCTGGCAGAAGAACTGCATCTCCATCTGCTCGAACTCGCGCATACGGAATACAAACTGGCGAGCCACAACCTCGTTGCGGAATGCCTTACCTATCTGGCAGATACCGAAAGGAAGCTTCATGCGGCCTGTCTTCTGAACGCTCAGGTAGTCGACAAAGATACCCTGGGCTGTCTCAGGACGCAGATAAACCTTGCTGGTAGCATCGCTCGCTGCACCCATCTGGGTAGAGAACATCAGGTTGAACTGACGAACGTCTGTCCAGTTCTTGGTGCCGCTGATAGGGCATACGATGCCCTCGTCCTCGATGATCTGCTTCAGCATCTCGAGGTTAGGACCCTGCATGGCCTCGGTGTAGCGGGCATGAAGGTCGTCGAACTTCTTCTGATTCTCCAAGACGCGAGGATTGGTGGCGCGGAACTGAGCCTCGTCGAAACTGTCGCCGAAGCGCTTCTTAGCCTTGGCGATCTCCTTGGCGATCTTCTCCTCGTATTTGGCCATGTGGTCCTCGATGAGCACATCGGCGCGATAACGCTTCTTCGAGTCGCGGTTGTCGATCAATGGATCATTGAACGCATCCACGTGACCTGAAGCCTTCCAAACAGTAGGGTGCATAAAGATGGCTGCGTCGAGACCCACAATGTTCTCGTGCAGCAATACCATGCTCTGCCACCAGTACTGCTTGATATTGTTTTTCAGCTCGACACCGTTCTGACCATAGTCGTAAACGGCTGCCAAACCATCATAAATTTCGCTACTTGGAAACACGAAGCCATACTCTTTGCAATGGCTTACAATCTTCTTAAAAACATCTTCTTGTGCCATGATGAAATCTTATATTTTTCAAATTTTCGGCAAAGATACGCCTTTTTCTCGAATTTTCTTTGTATTTTTGCCTAAAATATATAAAATAAGTATTAAAAGCTATCTATGAGCGACGAAATTAAAGACAAAGACGAACTTCAGAAGGGTGGTGAGCCACAAGATTTGGATGCGGCTGAACAGCATTCCGACTACAAGCCTTTCAACAGGTTTGACGCTTCGGCGGTGCGCCATCTTAGCGGAATGTACCAGAACTGGTTCCTCGACTATGCCTCCTATGTGATTCTCGAGCGTGCCGTGCCTCATATCGAGGACGGACTGAAGCCCGTGCAGCGACGCATACTGCACTCGATGAAGAGAATGGACGACGGAAGATACAACAAGGTGGCGAATATCGTGGGACACACCATGCAGTTTCACCCGCATGGTGACGCCTCTATCGGCGACGCACTCGTACAGATGGGACAGAAAGACCTGCTCATCGACACACAGGGAAACTGGGGAAATATCCTCACCGGCGACCGTGCGGCGGCTTCACGATACATAGAGGCGCGTCTGTCCAAGTTCGCGCTCGACGTGGTGTTTAATCCCAAAACAACCGACTGGCAGCTCTCCTATGACGGCCGCAACAAGGAGCCTATTACGCTCCCCGCCAAGTTCCCCTTGCTGTTGGCACAGGGAGCAGAGGGCATTGCCGTAGGTCTGAGCAGCAAGGTGCTGCCACACAACTTCAATGAGCTTTGCGATGCTGCCGTACACTATCTCAAGGGCGAGCCTTTCACCATCTATCCCGACTTCCCTACGGGTGGAGCCATCGATGTGGGCAAGTATAACGACGGACAGCGTGGAGGCGTGCTGAAGGTGCGTGCCAAGATAGACAAACTCGACAACAAGACGCTTGTCATCACCGAGATTCCTTTCAGCAAGACCACCGGAAGTCTCATCGACTCCATCACCAAGGCGGTGGAGAAGGGAAAGATAAAGGCCAGAAAGATAGAGGACGTTACCTCTGCCAACGTGGAAATCCTCGTCCATCTGGCTCCCGGAACCTCTTCCGACAAGACCATGGACGCACTCTATGCCTTCAGCGACTGCGAGATCAACATCTCGCCCAACTGCTGTGTCATCGAGGACAATAAGCCTTGCTTCCTCACCGTGAGCGATGTGCTGCGCCATAGCGTAGACCGCACCATGGGACTGCTGCGCAAGGAGCTGATGCTGCGCAAGGGTGAACTGGAGGAGCAGCTCTTTTTCTCCTCGCTCGAGCGTATCTTCATCGAGGAGCGCATCTACAAGGAGCGCAAGTTCGAGCAGAGCAAGAGTCAGGACGAGGTTGTGGCCTTTATCGCCTCGAAGCTGGAGCCTTTCAAGGACAAGCTCTTCACAGCCGTAGTCGACGGAAAAGGCAAGGTGGAGTATGCATTCCACAGAGAGATAACGCGCGAGGACATTCTGAAACTCCTTGAAATCAAAATGCAGCGCATCCTGAAATATAATAAGGACAAGGCCGACGACCTCTTGCTGAAAATCAAAGCCGAACTGGCGGAGATAGAGAACGACCTCGCCCACATGACTGATGTCACCATCAACTGGTTTGAATATCTCAAGACCAAGTATGGCAAGGCGCATCCACGACGCACCGAGATAAGAAACTTCGACACCATCGAGGTGACCAAGGTGGTGGAGGCCAATCAGAAACTCTACATCAACCGACAGGAAGGATTCGTGGGTACAGGACTGAAGAAGGATGAATTAGTGTGCAACTGCTCCGACCTCGACGATATCATCATCTTCTATAAGGACGGAAAGTTCAAGGTGACCAAGGTGGCCGACAAGATCTTCGTGGGAAAGAACATCCTCCATGTGCAGGTGTTCAAGAAGAACGACAAGCGAACCATCTACAACTGTGTGTATCGTGACGGCAAGCAGGGTGACTACTTCATCAAGCGATTCAACGTGACGTCGATGACACGCGACAAGATGTACGACATCACGCAGGGAACGCCCGGAAGCCGTGTCATCTATTTCACGGCCAACCCCAACGGCGAGGCTGAAATCATCAAGATAACACTGGATCCAGACCTCTCGAAGAAGCGACAGAGCATCTTTATCGAGAAAGACTTCTCGGATATTATCATCAAGGGACGTGCCGCCAAGGGCAATCTGCTCACCAGGCGAACCATCCGTCGCATTGGTCTGAAGAGTCATGGCCACAGTACCTTGGGAGGAAGAAAGGTGTGGTTCGATCCTGATGTCAATCGTATCAATTACGACGAGAACGGACGTTTCCTCGGCGAGTTTAATGACGATGAATATATCTTGGTGGTTCTCGACAATGGCGAGTTCTATATCACCAACTTCGACCCCAACAACCACTATGAGGACAATATCCTGCGACTGGAAAAGTGGGACGAGCATAAGATATGGACTGCCGTTCTCTATGATGCCGACAACGAAGGCTATCCTTACATCAAGCGATTCACCATGGACGCTGCCAAGCGCCATCAGAACTTCCTTGGCGAGAATGTCAACAGCAAGCTGATTCTCCTTACCGATACAGTTTATCCTCGTATCAAGGTGACTTATGGAGGTGTGGATGCTGTGCGTCCTGCCGAGGAAATCGACGCCGAGCAGTTTATCGCACAGAAGAGTTTCAAAGCTAAGGGAAAACGACTCTCTACCTGGAACATAGGTTCTATAGAGGAAATAGAGCCGACCCGTTTCCCAGAGCCTGCAGATACAGCCGATGCTGCCGAGGGCGATGAGACGACAGCCGATGGCGATGCTGCCGACGGCAAAGTGTCGTCCCGGACAAAGGCAAAATCATCCGACGAGAACCTCGACCCTGATGCCGGCAAGAGCCAGCAACAGATTATCGATGAGCTGACAGGACAGACAAGCCTCTTCGACGATAAGAACTTTACTGCGGAAGACGAAAAAGACCGCGACTGGCTGAAGGATCAATAGGGGAGTTGCTTCAGGAGTTAAAGAAGAAACTTCCTTCCCCATAAAGAAAGCCGCCCCAGAAGCTTAAAGCTATCTGTGGCGGCTTAAAAGAAAAGATTTACCCTGTATTATTACTCAATAATAATCAAAACTCTGCGGCATTCCTCCTTTGAACAGCCGTTGCTGTCGCCAATGGCCTTCTCCAACTTGATGTCGAAGCCCTTGATGCCTTGTTTCTTCAGGAAGTTGACAACATTGTTCAGACGACCCTCGCTGAGTTTGTAGTTCTTTGAAGAAACTCCGTCCGATGAAGCCTCACCGATGATGGTAAGCTTGTAGTCGCCCTGTTCCTTCAGGGTGTTGATAAACTTCTTCAAGCGAAGTCTTTCCTGAGTCGTGATGTTGGTCTTGTCTACGGTGAAGAATACCTCGTAAGACTTCACCTTCTTCGACTTCTCGCAGTCGTCGAGCAATGACTGCAGCTCGGCATTGTCCTTGCGGCAAGCCTTCAGACTCTCAGACAATCCGTCGTATGCACGCTGCTTTTCAGCCAATTGCTTTTCGTAGGCTTCCTTCATTTCGGCCTGATCTCTCAGAGCCTTGTAGTAGCGGGCCTTGTTGCTTGGCATCACCTTGCTGACGAAGTTGAAGCGAAAAACTACGCCTGCACTATACATTCCCTTAGGAGTCAAGTCCTTGTTGAGAGGTAGATAGCTATATCTGCCGAATACACCTGCTGTCCAGCGAGATGAGAGGTCGTATTCCAACGACAGGGTTGCCGGGATATACATCGCGTCAACATGTTCGTTGAAGGCATGGCTCTTCATGTAGTTGTGGGTGTATACATTGTAGTAGCCTTCACCCTTGGCAACAGCCATCTCTCGGTAAGAGAAGGTGGTGGAGTTGCGGCTCCAACCGCGCAGATAACCGACACCGACTCCTAACCAAAGATTGAGCTGCTGGGCCTTGCGGTTGTGCCAGAACTCCATGATGTTGAAATCTACATTCAGGTCGGCCATGGCGTACTGCATGGTGTAGCGGTTCTGGAATCTGTCCATCTTGGTCTCCAAGGTCGTAGGATAGGTTTTTCCTGTAGAAGGATCTTTTATCTCATAATCCTTGTTCGTTGTGGTAGAGAGCATGCCCTTGTCTGTCGACCTGAGCATGTCGTACTCTAAGTTCAAACCCAGTCTTACCCAGGGCTTGATATTGTATTTCACTCCGACACCTCCGAAGGGCATGATGTGCTTTCTTTTAGCTATATCGTCCATACCCCTCATGCCATGATACAGAGTTCCTCCTCCCTGGATGTAAACCGACCAAGTGTGAGTACGCACCGTATCATTGTAGGTTTGTGCTTGGAGTGTGGCAGCCGTCGCTAAGACGGCGACTGCCAAGGTTAAACGTTTTATTCTCATAATTGTAACTGCTTTGAATTTGTAATGCGGTAGCATATTGGCATGAGATATTCATGCTCTTTCTGCAGATTCTTACTTATTCGGGATACTCGAAAGATGGAGTTCCTGTTGCATCAGCATCATTTTGCAAGTAAAAGTTGCACTTCAAAACCGACATGATGACTCCATCTTTATAGGTAGTCAAGTTAAGCAATATGTTGCTGACTCCTCCATAGGGGAGGCTATTCTTTCCTTTGGCATCCACGTAAAGGATGTGTAAGATGTTCTTAACGGTTGAAGTAATATTATAATTCATCTGCTCTGGCACTTTGGCTATTCTGATAACCTTCTTGCCGTTGGCGAGTTGCATGGGCTGGAGTGTACCTGCCACAACTTCTGTTGTTGAAACAACCTGCTCGGTATTTACCTTGATTAAGTTGTTGTTCTGTACCGTGCCTGTATAAGCTGAATAGTAGGCGTAGCACAGGATAGTAGGCTTCTGTACCTCAAGCATGTCTGAGATGATTTTCTTCAGAGTTGGGTCTGCTGATACTGCTGCCCACATCGCTGGTTCCATGTATACAGAGGTTTTGTCGGCTGGATCCTGATAGATGCCGTTGTCGGCAGCCATCTTTTCCAACTGCTTGAGCATGGCTTGTGAGTTGGCGTCCTGCTTGTCCTTCAGCTCTTTAATGGCTGTAGTAAGGGCATTCTGCAACTTGGTGTTAGATTTTACTACCTTGCTAACTCCTTTAGCGATAGCAGTGTTGAGAGCTGCGGTCTGTGCGGTGATAGCATCAACCACTCCTGCGATGACAAGGTTCATATCGGTTGTCTGCTGTGTGATGGCACTCTTTATGCCGTTCTCCAAGCCTGTGATAGAGCCCTTAATCTCGCCTCCCTGTGTGGTGATGGCTGTTCCGATAATGCCGCCCTGTCGGTTTACTGCTGCCACAATAACGTCACCGTTCTGACCGATGGCTGTAACGATCTTGCCGCCCTGCTGCTCTATCATCTCCTTCAGAGCAATGAGCTGGTTCTTCATGCCGTTTTCCATGTTGACGATGGCTGTTGTGTTGTCACTCAACTTAACGGTGAGTTGTCCTGTCATGTCATCGATGCTACCCTTTACTGCTGTGTAGCCCGTGGTGATGTTGGTGTTCACGTTGTCGATGGCGGTCTTCAGGTTGCTGAGTTCTGTCTTGATATCGCCAAGTGCAGAGTTGTTGCTTCCAAGTTTGTTCTCCACTGATGTGAGACGGAGATCGAGCGTGGTATTAATCTTATCGTTAACTACCTTAATCTCTGCCAGTCCTGCACCTACAGTGGTGTTGATGGCCTCAAGCTTTGTGCCTAACGTCAAGGTCTGGCTCTTCAACTCGGTTGTGAGGTCGAGGATGCTACTCTTGAGCTGTGCTGCGATGAGTGAGCCGTTGGTGTCGATGGTGAGGCGGAGCAGTTTGCTCTGTGCTTCGAACGTATCGCTCAAATTACCAATAGCAGTTACAATCTTTTTGCCATGGTTGTCGATATTGGTATTCAACTCGGTGAAACCATTAACAAGCGTAGTGTTGATCTGAGCAAGACCTGCCTGAGTGGTCTCTTCAAGAAGCTTAATGGCACCTGTATTCTCGTTAATTTCTACCTTGATGTCTGCCAAACCTGTCTGTACAGCTGCTGTAAGTGCATTGAGACGTTCAGCCAGACTATTTGATTGGTCGTTGATTGCTTGGATGATGGCATCAGCCTTAGCCACGATGGTAGCATTGAGGAGCTTGCCAGTGGTGTCAATCTGCAGGCGCAGAACCTCTCCATTCTTGTTCATAGCGGTCACAATCTTATCGCCATTTTCGTTCATTGTGGTCTTGATAGCTGTGAAGCCATCGATCAATGTAGCATCTATCTTCAGCAAGCTGGTATTGAGATTTCCTAAGCTACCCTGAGTATTGTCATCGAGGAGTTTGATGGCACCAGTGTTCTTGTTGATTTCCACCTTGATGTTTGCCAAACCTGTCTCTATAGCTGTGGTCAGTGCATTGAAACGAGACTCCATGCTTGCTGTCTGGTCGTTGATAGCCTTGATGATAGCATCAGCCTTAGCGATTAAGGTCGCATTGAGGAGCTTGCCTGTGGTGTCGATCTGTAGGCGCAGAACTTCAGCATTTTCGTTCAATGCGGTCACGATCTTGTTGCCATTTTCATCTATTGTGGTCTTGATAGCTGTGAAGCCATTGAAGATTGTCGTGTTGATGGTGTTGAGACCAGCCTTCAGGCTCTCGCCCTGTGCTGTGATGGCACCCGTGTTGTTGTTGATCTCCACCTTGATGTCGGCAAATCCGCCCTTCACGGCAGCTGTCAAAGCAGCTATGCGCTCTGCCATGGTGTTGCCCTGGTTGTTGATAACGTCTACAAGAGCATTGCCAGAAGCCAAGATTTGTGCTGAGATAAGCTTACCTGTGGCATCTATCTGCAGGCGTAGAAGCTCGCCATTCTGGTTCATGGCGTATACGATGGCTTCGCCCTGTGCGGTTACCTGACCTGTGAGTGTGGTCAATTGTGCGGTTAAGGCTTCGAAACCATTAAATAAAGATGTGTTGATGTCTTTAAGACCATTCTTTGTATTCTCACTCAATACTGTGATGGCACCCGTGTTGGCATCTACTGCCAACTTAATGTCTGCCATGCCGTCTCTCAACAATGTGTTGAGGGCGTCAAATCGCTCTTTCAGTGTCTTGTTTAAGTTGTTGACTGCATCTACCAATGCTGAGTAGTCATTGATAAATGTGTTTCCACCATAATCGACAGTAGGTTCAGTTACGTCCGTACATGCCGACAAGCTCAAGGCTGCTATGAGCAACATAGGATAAAACTTCTTTTTCATAATTAATTTAGGTTTTAAGCTCCACTTTTCCTTATACAATTTATAAATTTGCTCTCATATTAATATATGTGTAACTTTAATGTAATAGAAAAGAGAAGCAGTTAATAATACAGTTTTTTACTTGCAATTGCAAAAATAGGTAAAAAACTTAAAACGATGGTGAACCTCCGTTTTTTGTTGTGAACCTCCGTTTTTCAACGTGAACGTGCGATAGATTCAGTGTTTTTTAACTAAATCTACCGCACGTTCACATGCTTTTCGTGTTGATTTGTTGCTTTTTTTGTGTGTATTTGAAGAAAGTGGTGCTAACTCACATATCTTTCTATTAATTCGTAGTCGAAGTCTTTGAGGCGTTTTCGAGCATTGCTAAGTCCCCATCTGTTCTTAAATCCGCACATTTCGGCGGCGGCTTCCTGTCCTATGTTGGCAGAAGAGTCGGACGCCATCAGCCTTTCGTAATGACGGATGCGGAAAGCGTTGACCAGTCTGTAGAATCCCACTTGCGTGATGAAGGTGCCTGCCAAAGTGTGGTTCATCGAACTGACATCGCGCACTACCTCTATTCTCTTCAGACTGGGCTCTAAGTATCTCTTGCTGACGATGGTGAGTACCTCGTCCTTCACCGCTTCCCAGTTCTCTTGTTCCATCTGCAGTCGTAGTTTCTCCTTATTATATGTGATGAGTTTTGTCTCATCGGATGTGTCGTCTATAGGGGCTTCTTCTAATACTTGACCATCTGCTGTCTGTACGATTTTCTCAAATAATTCTTTCTCCTGCAAGATTTGCTCCATGTTTTCGTTTTCAATGAAGTCCATATTGTTTTTATTTTGCTCGGAGTGAATCGTTTTGTTGGGGTGCAGAATGCGGCAGAGGAACCGAACCTGCCATGCTGCCATAAATAGGTCAATATATGCTTTGACCATTTGGTTGTCAAGAATAAACAGGACCCACATTATGAGAAGCCCTAAGGCTGGCAAGTGCAATATCTTCTTGGCAAAGGAGAAGGGGAAGTCGGATTCGTTGGAGTAGTTCTGTGTGTGGTAACTATCTACTTTCTTGATGAGCCATTTACACTCCTTGAAGAGATGGATGGAAAGTAGGATGCTGACACCTCCTATGGCAATCTCCCATGTTAACTTGTAGGGGATGAGTAGATTGTTCTGATGGAAAAAGACGATAAATAAAAGCCCACCCAGCAATAGGAACGGGGTGACGAAATAGGTCACTGCCGACCATTGACGCCAAGGTTTATCCGTTTGGAAATAGCGATGGTAGAGTATGGTGAAGCATACGGGATAGTAGAGTATACCGAAGCTACGGGCAAATAGCCAGGTTCCTGGGTCGCCAGGACACAATACGTAAGGCAACTGCAAAGCCGTTGCTGTGTAAAAGAATGTCATCTGCCGGCGAGCAGGGTAGAAGAAGTCGCCCCCCCCATTTGTCGAACGGATGACACATGTGAAACCATCTGACAACACCACATATCACGCCAGACAGTATATAGGTATAGCATGCTAATGAGTAGAAGTCTTCTGGTTGAGTAAAAATAGTAGGAATATTCATCTGTGATATTATCTTTTTTAGTTAGTAATTCTGGTTTCGCAAGTTGGGAAGTAATTGTAACAGAACTTGCTAAAGTTCTTTGAGGTATAGATTCGCTCCATTATCTCAGTTTGCAAAAATAGTAATAAAATTGCGAAAAAGCAAGCAACTTCCAAGTTTTTTGTCTTTTTCTTCTTCTAATTGAAATATAAATTGTATCTTTGCACTCGCAAATGCGCTTGTGGCGAAATTGGTAGACGCGCTAGACTTAGGATCTAGTGGTTCAGGCCGTGTAGGTTCGAGTCCTATCAGGCGCACACGATAAAATCCTGACTGCTTGCTAAGTAGTTAGGATTTTCTTTGTTTATCGAAGTGTGTCATTAAGTGTCATAAAATAAATATTTCGTTTTTTTCCTTTCTTATTAATAAATTTATTATATTTGCACCATCGTTATACCCTAACGAATAAATGGAATTATTACTAACCAACAAATATAGCATTATGAACAGCATTCCATTAGTATTTTGGCTCATTCCAATAGCCAGCGTTGTGGCATTGGGAATGGCATGGTTCTTCTTCCGCACCATGATGAAAGAGGATGAAGGTACAGACAGAATGAAAGAAATCGCAGAGCATGTAAGAAAGGGTGCTATGGCTTACCTCAAGCAGCAGTACAAGGTGGTGACGGCCGTCTTCGTCGTTCTCGCCATTGTTTTCGCCTTCATGGCTTATGTACTGAAGGTGCAGAATCCATGGGTGCCCTTTGCCTTCCTCACCGGCGGACTCTTCTCTGGTTTGGCAGGATTCTTTGGCATGAAGACCGCTACTTATGCTTCTGCCCGTACAGCCCATGGTGCACGCACCGGACTGGACAAAGGTCTGAAGATAGCCTTCCGGAGCGGTGCCGTGATGGGACTCGTGGTGGTGGGACTCGGTTTGCTCGATATTGCCATCTGGTTTATTGTTCTTAATGCGGTGTACGAAGGAGAGGCCACAGCCCTTGTCACCATTTCCACCACCATGCTGACCTTTGGCATGGGTGCCTCCACCCAGGCACTCTTTGCCCGTGTGGGAGGAGGAATTTATACCAAGGCTGCCGATGTGGGAGCCGACCTCGTGGGCAAGGTAGAGGTGAATATTCCTGAAGACGATCCTCGCAATCCAGCTACCATAGCCGACAATGTAGGCGACAATGTGGGCGATGTGGCAGGAATGGGAGCCGACCTCTACGAAAGCTATTGCGGTTCGATATTGTCGACAGCCGCCTTGGGAGCCACGGCTTTTGCCATGAATGGCGATATGCAGCTGCGTGCCGTCATCGCACCTATGGTTATCGCAGCCATCGGCATCTTCCTGTCTCTCATCGGCATCTTCTTGGTTCGTACCAAGGAAGGCGCTTCCATGAAAGAGCTTCTCCACTCGTTGGGACTTGGCACCAATGTCAGCGCGGCACTTATAGCCGTTGCCACATTCGCCATTCTCTATCTGTTGGGCATAGAGAACTGGCTCGGCCTTTCTTTCTCAGTCATCAGCGGTCTTGTGGCTGGAGTCATCATCGGACAGGCAACAGAATATTACACCTCTCAGAGTTATAAGCCAACACAGAAGATAGCCGAGGCATCGCAGACAGGCCCTGCCACAGTTATTATAAAAGGTATAGGCACGGGAATGATTTCCACCATGATTCCCGTTGTCACCATCTCTGTAGCCATCATGCTGAGTTATCTTTGTGCCAATGGCTTCGATATGTCGCTGTCGGCCAAATCTATCAGCACCGGCCTTTATGGCATCGGCATCGCGGCAGTGGGCATGCTGTCGACTCTCGGCATAACACTTGCCACAGACGCCTATGGACCTATAGCCGACAATGCTGGCGGAAATGCTGAGATGAGCGGATTGGGCAAGGAGGTGCGCGAACGCACCGATGCTCTGGATGCTCTTGGCAATACGACGGCTGCCACAGGCAAGGGCTTTGCCATCGGTTCGGCAGCTCTGACGGCTCTTGCCCTTCTTGCATCCTACATCGAGGAGATCAAGATAGCCATGATACGTGCCGTAGAGAACGGAAAACAGTATGTAGACGCAGCTGGCAATGTCTTCGATCCTTCGAATGCAACAACAATAGATTTCATCAACTTCTTCCAGGTAAACCTCATCAATCCTAAGGTTTTAGTTGGAGCATTCCTCGGAGCCATGGCAGCATTCCTGTTCTGTGGCTTGACCCTGGGAGCAGTAGGCCGTGCTGCAGAATCGATGGTTCAGGAGGTTCGCCGGCAGTTCCGTGAGATCAAGGGAATACTCGAAGGCAAAGCTACGCCTGACTATGGTCGATGTGTGGAGATAAGTACCCGTAGCGCACAACGCGAGATGATTATCCCGTCACTCCTTGCCATCGTCATCCCTATCGTAGTAGGTCTTGTGCTTGGCGTAGCTGGTGTACTGGGACTTCTCACAGGAGGTCTTGCTGCTGGTTTCACTCTTGCCGTGTTCATGTCCAACTCTGGTGGTGCATGGGATAATGCCAAGAAGATGATCGAAGAGGGCAACTTCGGTGGTAAGGGAAGCGAGAATCACAAGGCTACTATCGTTGGCGATACCGTAGGCGACCCGTTCAAGGACACTTCCGGTCCGTCGCTCAACATTCTTATCAAACTCATGTCAATGGTCAGCATCGTGATGGCTGGTTTGACCATTGCTTTCCTATAATTCGAAGAATACGTAATAGAATATGTTGAATAAACACTACTCCTTGGCTGATGGCTGCTCCCTGACAGTGATATGCTCGCTGGTCGTGTGGATGTTAGTAGCCGTCTGCCAAGCTGCTTATGGCAAAGATGTCTATCCGAAACAAGCTGTAGAGATAGCCAAGAAGTACATCACCCTGTCTCGCGACGTGAAGGCTCAAGCGCGGGCAAAGGGACTTCGTCCTGCAGCCTTGGCACCTTATTATATTTATAACGATGCACAGGGCAAAGGTTTTGTCGTTGTTGCTGGTGACGATGATATGGGCGATGTGTTGGCCTATAGCACCGAGGGAACCCTCGATACACTACAGGCTAATCCTGGTGTAAAGCTACTCCTGGAGGCTTATCGCCAAACGTATGATGTGCTGAAAGAAGGGCGGGTGATGGTGCAGAGAAAAGCCCGTTCGGGGTTGTTCTCGAAGACCGTATCTCCCTTGTTGAAAAGCAAGTGGGGACAGTCGCATCCGTTTAATGCCCAGACGGGTTATCCCTATAGTGGGTGTGTGGCAACAGCGGTGGCCCAGATGATGTATTACTATCAATGGCCTGCTCAGGGGAGTGGTAAAAACGAATATCGTGTCACCTATTATAATACGATGAAGAGTGCAGACTTTAGTCAGTCGCACTACGATTGGGCGAATATGCTGCCCGATTATAATTATCCTGTATCTGCGACAAAGGAGCAAGAGGATGCTGTTGCCTTATTGATGAACGATGTGGGGGTAGCTTCCTTCATGCAGTACACCCCAGCTTCAAGTGGTACACAAGGTATTTTTGCGTATCAGGCTCTTCAGAAAAATTTCGACTATACTGCGGCTTATGTCACCAAGGCTGTCGAAGGTCCGACTCGTTTTGCGCAGATCTTGCGGCAGGAATTACTTAATGGTTGTCCTGTTTATCTGGAAGGTCGTCCTGCAGGTAATGCTTCAGGTCATGCTTGGGTAACTGATGGGTTTGATGAGAATGGTCTTTTTCACATGAATTTTGGATGGGATGGACAGGGCGATGCCTACTATTCGCTCACCAGTCTTAGCCTCTCACAGACGGGAAGCGAGTTCCAAGGCAAGCCCTTGGCCTTCAATCGTGCTATTATGGCCATCTTGGCACATCCCAATAATGGCAAATATCCCGCAATAGAGCGTGGACTTTTGGAGTCATCTCCTCAGTTGATGTTTAATGAGGGTGGGGCTGTTCTTCTAAAGGATGCAGAAGATAAAAGCTTCCTTGTTTCTCAGTCGTTGACCATCGAGATGAACTCTTTTGTCAATAAGGGTAAGCCTTTCAAGGGTGATGTGGGCATAGCTGTTTATGATGCTGAGGGTACATGCCGACAGGTGGCTTATACCGACGATCACGCTATAGGCGGTTTTACTCAACGACTCTATGGTGGAAGCGATGCAGGGTTTATGGGAAGCGATTATCTTGTCAATCAAGTTCAGTCTGTAAAAATGAAACTTACAGGTTTGGAAAATGGTTATTATCGGTTGGTCCCTGTATGTGTAGCTCAACGAGAGGATGGTTCGTGGGATGAATTCTTCGCGATGAAGAAGGCTCCCATCATAGAGGTGGAACTATCTGATGGACGAGGTCGCATCTCTGAAATATGTTCTACTGATGTTGTTTTTCAGTTGATGTCGCAGCCCAGGCTCTCAGGTCAAGCAGAGCAGGGTGGAAAGGTATTGACCTTTTTCACATTGAAAAACCTGAATGGTGTGCCTCGCGACTGTTATCTGAGGGTGCGGTTGCTCGACGATAGGAAGGCGGTAGTGCTCAATACTCGTGTGGATGAGTTGACCGAGATAGAGGGCTTTACCGAAGCTGAGATTCCCATCGTTCTTTCTTTGCCAAGCAGCATGACTCCAGGACGTTATGAAGTGCAACTTTCTTTGTCGGCTGATGCGGAAGAAACGATGGTTTATCCCGTCAACCTTATTCACGATAAGGATGCTGCCTATATCGAAGTGCTCAAGGCACAGGAAAAGCCTCTCATGGATCAGGTTGAAGTCTTTTTTGCTGATGACTCTCATGAAAAAATAGAATCAGGCAGCGTTGATGTGTCGAAAATATCTCTCTTCAAAATGGCAGTCTTGCTGCGTACGTCTGAAGGTCGTAACTATGAAGGAAATGTATCAATGTTCTGCGAAGACATGATGACCCACGAAAAGACGCAGGTTAAGGGCATTGATGACCGGGTGTCTGTCTCGTCGTCCATGTCTGTGCCTCTCTTTAGTTATTGGCTGCGTAAGGGCGATCTGTCATGGGAAGATGGGCATACCTATCGTGTGATGGTGATGGGTGAGATAGACGGGCAGCAGGTGGAACTTGCTGATCCGCAGTCCGCCACCTATTACCTGCAACGTAAGGGGGATATCCTAACACTCTCACAAGGTACTCCAACGTCCATAGGGACTGTAGCTATAATAGCACCTTCTTTCACCATCAAGCGAGAGGGTGGTAGAATCATCGTGTCGGGGACAGAACTAAAGTCGTTGCGACTATATGATGTGGCTGGTCGACTGCTTCAGCAGACCACGTCAGCCGACGGAAAACATGCCGTTCTTACCCTACAAGGATCAGCATCAGGCATCTCTGTGTTGCGTATAGATGCTGGTAGGCAATGTTTTACCTATCGTCTTCTGTGAGAGATGTATGAAATAAGAAGAATGAAATAAGAAGAATGAAATAAGAAATCCCAGACAGTTAGGATATTGCTTCCTACTGTCTGGGATTTCTTATTTCTTTATAGATCTGCCATCATGCGTAGTATTTGTCATGAAGGCAAACAACACCTTACTTATTCTGCATTGGCAAGCGCCTCGCGTACCTTGGCTTCTATTTCTTCGAGAAGCTCAGGGTTGTCCTTCAGTATCAGCTTGGTTGGGTCGGCACCCTGTCCCAGGTTGGAGCCATTATAGCTGTACCAGCTTCCGCTCTTCTTGATGATGCCATGCTCCACGCCCAGATTGAAAACTTCGCCTGCGTGGCTGATGCCTTCGCCAAACATGATGTCGAACTCAGCCTTGCGGAAAGGAGGAGCCACCTTGTTCTTGACCACCTTTACGCGCACCAGGTTTCCGATAACATTATCGCCATCCTTGATGGCTGTAGCCTTACGGATGTCGAGGCGTACAGAAGCGTAGAACTTCAGGGCGTTGCCACCCGTTGTTGTCTCAGGATTTCCGAACATGATACCTATCTTCTCGCGCAACTGGTTGATGAAGATACAGGTGGTATTGGTCTTGCTGATGGTAGAAGTGAGCTTGCGCAGAGCCTGGCTCATCAGTCGGGCCTGGAGTCCTACAACATTGTCACCCATGTCGCCCTCAATTTCCTTCTTAGGAGTCAGGGCAGCCACTGAGTCGATGACGACGATGTCTACCGCAGCCGAACTGATCAGCTGGTCGGCTATCTGAAGCGCCTGTTCACCATTGTCGGGCTGCGAAATCCACAGGTTGTCAACATCTACGCCCAACTTGGCAGCATAGAAACGGTCGAAGGCATGCTCGGCATCGATGAATGCGGCAATACCTCCAGCTTTCTGAGCCTCTGCGATGGCATGGATGGCAAGTGTGGTCTTACCAGAAGATTCCGGACCATAGATTTCAATGATTCGTCCCTTGGGGTAGCCGCCTACGCCCAAGGCCATATCGAGGGCGATACTTCCAGTAGGAATCACCTCTATATTCTCAATGTGCTCGTCACCAAGCTTCATGATAGATCCCTTACCGAAGTCTTTCTCTATCTTGGCCATGGCAGCCTGAAGGGCCTTCAGCTTACCCTCGTTGGGGTTCAGGGTTCCTTCCTTTATTTCGTCTTTCTTTGCCATATCTTTCTAATGTTTTATGATTTAGTGACGATAAAAACGGCTTGGTATGAATAGTACCTTTCTGTCTTCGCCGTCACTAAGGGGGTATTTTGATAATGATTAGTCAATCTCCAAGTCGCCGTCGAACACCTCGTGCCAAGGCAATCCCTGCTTGTTGAGCTGCTCCATGAATGGATCTGGGTCGAACTCCTCAACGTTCCATACGCCAGGTTTCTTCCAGATGCCCTTGAGGAACATCATGGCGCCGATCATGGCTGGTACACCCGTGGTATAGCTTACGCCCTGCATGCCGGTCTCGTTGTATGCTTCCTGATGCTTGCAGTTGTTGTAAACATAATAGGTGTGCTCCTTGCCATCCTTCTTTCCGCGGATGCGGCAACCGATAGAGGTCTCTCCGTCGTAGTTCTCGCCGAGGTCCTGAGGGTTAGGCAATACGGCCTTGAGGAATTGCAGTGGTACGATCTTCACCTTGGCAGTCTTGCCGGAGCCGTCGGCCAATGGAGCCTCGTATTCTATCTCGTCGATGCGGCTCATGCCGAGGTTCTCTATACAGTCGAGATAGGTGAGATACTGCTGACCGAATGTCATCCAGAAGCGAGCCTCCTTGATGGTAGGATAGTTCTTTACCAGGCTCTCCAGCTCCTCGTGGTGCATCAGATAGCTCTCGCGAGGACCGATGTTAGGATAGGTGAGAGGCTTGTGGATAGACAGAGGGTCGGTCTCAATCCATTCACCATTCTTATACCACAGACCTTTCTGGGTAATCTCACGGATGTTGATTTCTGGGTTAAAGTTGGTTGCGAAAGCCTTGTGGTGATTGCCGGCATTGCAGTCTACGATGTCGAGAACTTCGATTTCGTCGAAGTGATGCTTGGCAGCGTATGCAGTAAAAATGCCCGAAACACCAGGGTCGAAGCCGCAGCCAAGGATAGCGCAAAGACCAGCTTTTTCAAACTTGTCCTTGTAAGCCCATTGCCATGAATACTCAAAGTGAGCCTCGTCCTTGGGCTCGTAGTTGGCCGTGTCCATATAGTTGCAACCGCAGGCTAAGCAGGCGTCCATGATGGTGAGGTCCTGGTAGGGCAGAGCGAGATTGATGACCAACTCAGGTTTGTAGCTGTTGAAGAGGGCTTTCAACTGCTCCACATCGTCGGCATCCACCTCGGCTGTCTGGATGTCCATCTTGTAGCCTTTATCGTGGATAGACTTCACCAACTTGTCGCATTTTTCCTTGCGGCGGCTGGCAATCATGAACTCTGTAAAAACGTCCTGGTTCTGGACAATCTTAAAGGCTGCCACGGTAGCGACGCCACCTGCGCCAATCATAAGTACTCTACTCATTTAAGTATAAATGTTTAATGTTATTATTTCTTGTTTTAGCTCATTTTATTTGCTGACGTTCATCAGCTCATTTTATTTCATTTGCTGATATGCCTAAGGCATTCATCAGCTTATTTTATTTGCTGACGTTCATCAGCTTATTTTATTTCATTTGCTGATATGCCTAAGGCATTCATCAGCGAATAACCCAGTATTTCTTGTCGGAAGTTGCCGCCGGGAAGAGGCTGCATGGCAAAGAGAGTGACGCGTTTCTCGTCGTCTACCTTGCGAAGCATGTCGCGCAACTGGTCGTAGGCATCGCCTTCCTCCGAGTTGGGAATGATCATCACTCGTTTCACCTCCTTGGCATTGCAAACCGTGCGGGCTACGTCTACGAGGAAATCGTCTTTGCCCACCATCTTTTCTTCCGTAGGATATGAAGAGATGACGAACTCGCCCAGACGTGGATCCTTGAAGGCTTTGGCGTTCAGCTCCTTCTCGTAGTCGGAAGGGCTGAAGTTCTGCATCGCCTTCGATTGCTGGCTGTGTATGAGCACCAGTTGCGTCTCGTGCTCACCTTCTCTTAGTCCACCGTCGAGGGCAATACATACAGCCCACTGAGCCATGTCGGCAGGCTGGATGCGGCGGTTGATCATACGCTCAAAGTTTACGATAAGGTCGAATGCCACCTTGTCGATATAGTCTGCATCAGCGATGATTACATTCTCGCTCCATTTGATGTTGTTGGTGTTCAATGAATTCATACGTGCAAAGATACAAATTATTTTTGTAACTTGTCAAAAGTCTTGGCTAAAATATCAAAACTTTAGGTCGATAGTCATATTTTCGTGTTAATTTTGCAACCAGTAATACAAACAATCAAGAAATGAAAAGTGTTTTAGAGGGTCGTCCTGCCTTAAAGAAGGAAGTGGATAAGATTGCCGAGGTAGCTGGCTATCTTTGGCAGAATGGTTGGGCTGAGCGTAATGGTGGCAATATTACGGTTAATGTGACCGACCTTGTTGATGACGAGATGAAGGCGCTGCCTGCCATCAGCGAAGTGAAGCAGATAGGTACTGTCCTGCCTGCGCTGAAGGGCTGTTACTTCTTCTGCAAGGGAACAGGCAAGCGAATGCGCGACTTGGCTCGTTGGCCTATGGACAATGGTTCTGTCATTCGTATTCTGGACGATTGTGCCAGCTACGAAATCATTGCCGACAATGCCGTGATGCCTACATCCGAGTTGCCAAGCCATCTGTCGGTTCATGCCCGTCTTATCGAGAAAGGTTCCAACTATAAGGCCACAGTTCATACTCATCCCATCGAGCTCATTGCCATGAGCCACAACAAGAAGTTTATGGGCAAGGACGTGCTGAGCAATCTGCTCTGGAGCATGATTCCTGAGACCAAGGCTTTCTGTCCGCTCGGACTGGGTATTGTTCCTTATAAGTTGCCAGGCAGTCTGGAACTTGCCGAGGGAACTCTGAAGGAGTTGGAAGACTACGACGTAGTGATGTGGGAGAAGCATGGCGTATTCGCTAAGGGTCTTGACGTGATGGACGCCTTCGACCAGATAGACGTACTCTCCAAGAGTGCAAAGATATATATCGATGCCAAATGTATGGGTTTTGAGCCTGATGGTATGAGCCAGGAGGAAATGGCCGAAATGACTAAGGCTTTCAACCTGCCAAGATAATTGTTTTTAGTAGTTTTGAAGTAGAAATTGTTTGTTAAAGCCTCTTTCTTTTGAGAAAGGGGTTTTTTTATGCCATTTTTCTCCCTTGCTTAATTTTTGGTTAGTTATTTTCTTATAATAGATAAAGGAAGAAGACAACGGCCGTAGTTCTGAATCCATCGAAAGTAGGATTATTTACTGAACTTGCTAAAGTTCAATAAAAAATAGGAGAAAACAAGTTATGAAACGAGTATTCAATCTTTTAGTAGTAGACGAGAGTGGAAGCATGAGTATTATCGAGCGCCAGGCACTGGTGGGCATCAACGAGACCCTGATCACGATTCAGAAAATGCAGAAGACGCATAAGGACATGGAGCAGCGGGTTACGCTCATCACCTTCGACAGCACGCATACCAATGTGTTCTATGATAACGTGCGTGCCTCTAATGCCAATCCTTTGAAGGCAAAGGATTATAATCCTTGTGGTGCCACTCCTCTTTACGATGCCATCGGAATGGGTATCGCCAAGATCAATGCCTTGACCACCGAGGATGACAGTGTGTTGGTAACTATTATCACGGATGGCGAGGAGAATTGCAGTGAGGAGTATAGTCTGAAGATGATCAAGAACCTCATAGAGAAGCTGAAGAAGCAGAACTGGACCTTCACTTTCATTGGTACCGATGATCTGGATGTGGAGAATATAGCTCTTGATATGGGTATTGACAATCATCTCCAGTTCTCGGAAGATGAGGCAGGTACCAAGAAGATGTTTGCAAGAGAGAATAGGGCGAGAGAGCGCTACAATAAGTTCCGTTCTATGGATTGCGTGATGGAAGCGGGTAGCTATTTCGAGGAGGAATAAAGAAGAATCTCAGTATAAGCAGAGAATTACCTGCAAGCGAGTAATTTATATAAGAATTAAAAAGGCAGCATGATTTCACGTGCTGTTTTTTTTGTTTTATATCAATCCTCTTTTCTCGATTTTTTCAATTATGGCTAATTCTCTTTTCCTGGATCTTCGCAAGTTGCAGCTCTCTTTTGAAACTGCCTTCTGGCGCAGAGAGTTGATCTGTGCCAACTTCTGCTCCCGCGAGTAAGGATGCAATAACATGGATTCTACCTCCTT
>ENA-ORCL01000081-ORCL01000081.1-human-gut-metagenome-genome-assembly--contig:-NODE-81-length-46178-cov-27.031605_pt1 | contig 46178 bp, 50 predicted proteins | sample MGYA00242987_ERZ507988 | MGnify/ENA primary metagenome ERZ507988 (study PRJEB26167, sample SAMN06115466) | human gut metagenome | host: Homo sapiens | place: China:Hubei | collected 2016-05-19 | study... | reverse complement strand
CCCTGAGGGGAGAAGACCGAGATGAGAGGTGGACCCTCCCTTAAGGGTAAGGGAGGACTGGTGGGTTTTCGAAAAAAGCACCGAGTGCAGCCAGCTTTATCAAAAAAGAAAAAATAATTTATAATGTTCGTTGTGAACATTATAAATTATTTTTTCTCCAGCACCAATGCCACACTCTAAACACCGGTTCACTTAGAGCCTCCGCAGGATAAAACCTCAACAACCTGAAATCCCGGCACAATCTATTCAGATTATGTCCCAAATCTATCCGCTTGTCATAATGCCCGAAGTTGCCACCATTCAAGATATCATCAAGAAGCATCCGTCCCCTCTTAGCATCCATCGGAGCAATCATCATCTCCTCCGGCAGCCCCATCACCTGATGCAGAACAAACATCATAGCCCCAGCAAACCGCCACAATCCAAGAAGCTTCAACTCCCTCTGCAAGGAACTTAACTTTTCACAATCCACATTCCATTTTCTGACCACGAAGAAGTAATCCACCACCTGCCTCAATCCCACACCCTCATAGAAATAATGATGGTAGAGATGATAAAGCTGATAAACACAATTAAAAGAAGGCGTAGGAACAGCGACAGCACCATCGCCATGCACCAGTTCCACCATGTTGCCACACTGAGCATCGACATTCCTCCTCAGCCACTTCTGCAGCCTCCTGTTAAAAACAAAGTTAGCCATGAATCCAGGCGTAGAATGCAGTTCCACGGTCACACCATTGATGGTAAGCCCAATATGGTTGAAACTCTCATCATCCACCTGTCCATTCGTATTTTTCACAAGCGAGTGAGCGAGAGCCCGAATCTCCTCACGCCCAGCATTCACCCATATATCCACATCGCCAGGCGTCCTTGCCGAAGGATTAGGATACATCACGGCATTCCCCTGCCCTTTCAAAATACAGCAAGGATACCCCGCATCCCTCACCTTATTATATAGCGCCACAGTAGCCCTGTCCAGCACCTCATTACGTTGCTGAATCTTTCTGCTGAAGGCAAACCAGCTCATCAGCAATTGCAGATGTGGCGCAGTCTCCTTAGGCAGTTTCTGAACCCCCTCGAACACAACCCCTATCAGTGTCTGTTCCTTAGCAAACTCATAGAAAGCGCCCCAGTCGAACCCCTTCAGTTCCGTTCCATCAAGAAACTCTGTACCCTTATAAAGTCCCAAACTAAATTGAATAAATCGAAAATATAAATCTGTCATACCTTTACATCTTTTCTGTTACAGAAGTTAAGTTATAGAAGTTAAAGAAGTTATCACTCCCTCCGCTCGTTAGAAGTTAAAGCCAACAGCATCGTATCCCTGCGTTTCCATAAACAGCAATTCCTGCAAGTTGCGAGCAATCAGCACGCCCTGAACCAACGGTCACCGGCCGAAGGGAATTGAAAATCGCTGGCCGAGGGGTAAAGCAAAGGTAAGGGGCAGAACCTCTTAGCCCAGGGCATCGCCCGCAAGCAGCACGCCCTGAAGGCAAGAAGCCCATATAAGCAGCACGCCCTGAAGGGGCAGAACCTCTTAGCCCAGGGCAGCGCCCTGGGGTTTTGTGGGTCGCAAACCTGGCGCCCTGCAAGGGCAAAAGCTTTACATATCGCAACGGATTTTCCATTTTTATTAGGTGCATTTTAAGGCTTTTGCCCTTACAGGGCGCCTTGCCGATTACCATTATACCCAGGGCGCTGCCCTGGGCTAAGAGCTTTTGGGCCTTCAGCCCGTACATAAACCACATACGAAACTTCAGTATTTACTGTTAAACTTTGATAAAAAGAAGTCATAAGTCATACAACTCACATCAAAACGCCCTATATTTGCAATCAATATTAATTAAAACAGATAACGTTATGGCACAGACATCAATGACAGTCAGAATAGACTCACAACAGAAAGCTATGTTCGACAGCCTCTGTGAGCAGTTTGGCATGAGTGCAAATGCAGCAATCAATGTATTTGTCAAGGCGGTAATCCGCACACGAAGTATACCTTTTGCCATCAAAGCAAAGGAAAGCAAAGAAGACAAGGTTACAGACGAGGCAATAGAAGCTTTTGAAAACATGTGCAAGACGGCAAGAGAAAACAACATAGAAATGTCTCTTGATGAAATCAATGCAGAGATAAAAGAAGTCAGACGATTAAGAAAAGATCACAAATGATGGAGATATTGGACTATGGAGAATAAGATGACAGTATCAGTAAATTACGCAATGCGCCATCCATCTTGTCTGCAGTCCCCTCAAACAGCAATTCCAGCAAGCAACATGCATCGAGCAAGCATCCCTTCAGCATCGAGCAAGCAGCAAACATCCTGCATCGTGTCCCTGCGGTTCATCTCGCACAAAAAACCGCAGCTCCGCTGCATGGCGTAGACCTCTGATGATCCGCCAACCTTATAGCGAAGCGGTTTGAGCACCGAGTGGGGCGGTTTCCTCTTCTTCCCTGAGGTTTCTGTCCCCTACAAGGGGAACCGAAGGGGTCGTAAAGACTATTGAAGAAGACCGAGATGAGAGGTGGACCCTCCCTTAAGGGTAAGGGAGGACTGGTGGGTTTTCGAAAACCTTCTTATACCACTCCACCATAACCTCAGCCTTTTCCTCCCAGGAAAGCTCCATTTGCCTTTCCTTGCAATTCTCCGAAAGGAACTACAGTAAAGCCCTATTATGTTCAAGATACTACCATACTTCTACCCCATTCGGTTCTTTACCAGTACGTTCCAGACAACTATTGCGAACCAAGTTCTCCAGTTTCTCCACCATTTTACGCTTGATTTCCTTAGAAGCCTTCCAGCGGCGTAAAGCCTCTTCCCTTGTTAACTTTGTTTTATCCATTATATTCGTTTTTACGTTTGGCAGAGTACTAACGTTTATGTGAAATTCTAAAGGCCATTATCTATAAATGAATCTAACTCCTTACATTGTTTATAATATGTATGAATCCCCTTTATAGAACTGATTTTTGACAACATGTATTTATTGCATAACACTTCAAGAGAAGAAGATGTTTGCGCCAAAGCCATCAGGTTACCCTGCAAAGTCTGTAGAGGTTGCTCTTTGATATCAATATCAGTTACAATAATATACGCAAGATGATCAGCATTACAAAATTTTGGGTTGGATGCATAATCATTACATATATCAATACTATCTTTCAACTTTTTGACAAAATCATAGCCTGTCACCTGTTTTTCTATCTTTTTCTCTACATTTTTCTTTTGATACTGCAGAAAATCAACCCACCCCTTTATTTCAACGAACAATAGCTTTTCGTTCTTTTCAGACAATCCATCTACCGAAGCACAAGAAATCACCTGATGTTCCTTGCAGTAGGCGGTCTTTACATCATCAAAATTCACGAATCGTTTAGCAGGCTCCCAAGAACACCTGGGTGTCGTAGCACAAGGCTTATGCAGCTCACAAACAGAACAAAGAGAGAAATGCTTATCCTTCACCAAAAACGATATTAATTCACTGGCAGTTTTCATTTCATTCTTCCCCTTACTTCATCCACGTTCATGATTTTATTCAAAGGCTCAGCCAAGGTAAGAAAAACCTGATTTAAGTCATTAGTAACCTCTTTCATAGTTACCATATCACCATTACCACACTCTGCCATGTAGTAGTTCACATACTTCTCAATGTTATACATAGCAGAATAATACCTCACGGCTTGCAGGAAATACGGACTATGGGTACTGATCATCACCGGAATACCGGAATTAACAATCTGTACGATAACCTTAGCAAACTCCACCTGCCACTGAGGATGCAGATGGTTCTCAGGTTCATCCCATATCAAAGGACGATTATTGGAAATACAATAACCATCAAGCAGAAGCTGCAAGGCACCAAAACTTTTGATACCAGAAGCCACATTGATAGGCTTGATTTTCATACCATCTTTTTGATATACGATGCTACGTGAACTCTTATCATATGCAAACGTACCATGAATGATATCCGCTGTATGAAAATCCTTCGATTGAGGCTCAAACAAACTTAGCTGAGTATCAAAATTCTGGAAATTCAAGACCTTGTCAACAAAGTCTTTCACGTGGGCAGGAACCATAGGTTTATATCCCAAAGTTCTCTTCATTTCCCGATAAGCAACAGAAGATTTTAAGCTATCAAGAAGATGGAAGTACAGTGGCGACTCAACATAAGTGATATCCTCATAGAATCCTCTTTCAGAAAAGGAAACGTTTGTCACTTGATTATCCTTTGCCTTAAACGACAGTTTCCCCTCTTCTTCAGTATCAAGCATAACATAAGTAAGTTCCGACTTAGAAGAACAGAACTGCCCCATAAACTCAGATTCAACGAGATAAGCCAACTCCGTTTTCAATACAGCAGCAGGATTATTCACCTGATCATAGCAAATCCGAATATTCACAATATCCTCCTTGAGCAAGGATTTTTGGCGAGGAGACAAATCAACATCTTCGATTTTAGCATTCAGATGATCAAGAAAAGCATTTCGTTCCGCTTCGTCCTGACATATTCTTTCCATTTCCGATTTGACACGAGGCAACAGATCCATAGTACCATCTATGATTTTTTTTCCATAGAAGTGCTTATACAAAGAATCTATATGCTTAGAAGCTTTGTTGGCAGAACTTTCATTACTCAAACTTCTCATATTAGAGACCGCCTTGATAATAGAAAAGAATGCTCTACCAATGGTACTTTTTCCCATATCATTCTCTCCCACAATCACAGTCAAGCCATTCAAGGCAATATCTGCTTCCTTGATTTTATTGATATTTTGTATCTCTAATCTCATTGGTCTATCAATTTTTCTGCAAAACTAAACAAAAAACATTATATATACAAAGAATTGGAGCACTTTTTCATTTCGCATACCTTTTCTTCCGCCATTTCTCCAATAAAAAACTCAATAAAACCAGATATCAGCTATAGACTCAGAATCTGTGAATTCTGTGAAATTTGTGGGAGTCCACCATATATCGATACATTTATATGAATACGATGGTACCGATACAGCGCTATCGATAACTAACGCACAATAAATTTAACCTTCCAAGGACCTTTTGTTGCAGGTTCCTTCCAATTTTCCTTTGCAACCATCGAATCATGAACAGCTTTACGAACAGCCTTAGCAAATTCACCTTTAACCAATGGCTTTGGAGCATTAATACCTAACATCATAATATCGTCTTATATAGTTCATATATCTGCTGCAAAAATACACTTTTTAATTGAAACCACCAAGTTAATAGCAGAAAGTCTGCAAGTTATCAGCAAATTACACAATGCGCCATCCACCTTGTCTACAGTCCCCACAAACAGCAATCCCAGCAAGCAGCATACCTCGAGCAAGCATCCCTTTAGCATCGAGCAGGCAGCAAACGTCCTGCATAGGAATGGAATATTCTATGTCTTCATTCAAGTCACTGATGACCAACATTTATCTGGTGAAACGAATTTTTAAAGCAAGTGGGTACACCCCGAACCGAACTTTAATTAGCAAGATTTTCAAAGATCTCTCGTGCTTACAGCGTATAGCTGCTTAGCACATTATTGAATTATTGACGAACTATTGTTGTAAAAAAGAATATTTATTTGTATCTTTGCATCGCATACTCGAAATTAAAACCCTGGTCAAGGAGCCAGAGAGCTGCATTTAACTTATGTATAGAATATTTATATCACATTCGTGGAAGTATTCCAATCAGTACGACAAGATTGTTGAGTTTCACCTATATCTTCCTTTAGCAACTCTTGTCCCAATTTCATAAGATGTTCCATATCCACAAGTCTTCTATCAGTAAGAAATTTAGAAACTTGCCGATAAAAATGATGAACATTATACCATATATTATCCATTTTACAGATATAAAAAATATATTTACTTATTCGTATTGCAAGTATTTTTCCACCTTAGAATTTAATATCGGAGTGAAAAATTGTCGTAAAGCAAATCGTCAATTTCATTGCTAACAGATTGAAAATCATCAACTACCAATAAATTATTTGGATTATGCAATTCAACAACCTTAATATTTTCACCATTTAATTGCAAATCAGATGAAGTTGCAACTATCAACTGTGCCTCATGGGGTTTATTTGCTACAAGAAAAGAAAACATCGTTTCTTCATCTTTGTCTCTTAAACCACGTTGACGCATTTCATCAACCACAATCGGGCATAGGACAGGACCACCATATTTGCACATAATATCTATAAACGCATATGTATAAGCAACAATAGTTCTTGGGACTTTTGTTCCTGTAACAGATATATTGGTACTCAAAGAAATCTTTTTCTCTGAATTTAAACGAACTTTCATTTTCGTAGTGTACTTTAAAACTAAATTTCCAAAGTCGTTTTCAATCATTTTTTTGCGTTCTTTTTTACCTTCATCATTGACTTTTGCTTTTATTTTTTCTATCTCTTGTTGATATTTTACTTTCTCTTTTTCCAGTCTAACCTTCTCTTCTCCCATAATGTTATCAAAATATTTTTCCAACTTGGAATTTAAATAATCATCCAAACTAGATTCGTCTTTTTTGATTTGCATTAGTTGGGATATCTCAATAAGTTTATCTCTTATTTCTTTATTGCTATATTCTGCATTTTCTATTTTAAGATTTATCTCTTTGAGCTCACTTTGATTTTGGATTATCAAATCTTTGCATTTTACAATATCATCACTCATTTCAAGCCTACCAAGAAAATCATTATTCACTTTAGAACCACACATTGGACAAGTAATGACATCCTCCTGCGTCATAGCATAATTAAAGTCCTTGCCAATTTCTTTAATATTGTTGTGCAACTGTTCTATGCTGAAAGTGAGATAACTTTTTTTGTTGTATAGTTCCTTTAATTCTGCTAATTTGTTTTTTTGAGCAATCTTCAACTCACTAATTTTCTTGATAAAATTTGCAATTTCCTCATTGAAATCATTCTCGTTTAAAGACAACTTAAATTTAACAAGACGTTTTTTCATACTCTCACACAGTCTTTTGTTTGCAGCTAAATCTATATTTATTTTATCCAAAGACTTAATTGCATTATCGAGCTGAACCTTGAATGAAAAGTATTCATCAGATACCACTCCTGTATGAAGTAATAAAGTATTTGCTCGTAAAGTACTACTGCCACATCTAGAAAAAGAAGTCCACGGCTGTGCCCAGCCATCATCTTGATCTATATAGAAAGGCATAAAGAGGTAATCGGAATAAAAAGTTTGTTTAATTCCATTAATCTCAATCTTTGGAAGGTGTATATCCAACAAACTAGAAATAGCCTTACCTTGCTTGGCTAAAGAATCTGTTAACGTTCTTTGAGTACCATCTGGATTAAAAATATAGTAGTCTTTTCCTATGTGGAGAGCTGTGAAGTTTATATCATCTACGGTAAACTTCAATAAAACCACAATATTATCGTTTTTCCATGTTTCTGGAATACTCTTTATGGAAGTTCCGAGTGCCGAGAATAAGGACTTAGAGATACAGGATTTACCTGTATCTGTATCACCTTTGATAATGACAATATCACTATCAAGACTTATCCTTCTCGCCTTTCTGCTTGAATAGCTCAGGAAAGAGATTTCCTTGAATCTTAACTTTTTCATACTTCTTTGTCCTTAAATTTCTTATAAGAATCTTTAATATTCCTGTATTATTCATGCCATCAAATAAAAAATAAGTGCTAAAATAAAAGTATCATCATATCCGAGAGGATTGGGATATTTACTTTTAACCTCATCTAAAACCTTATTTCCTAAATCCCAATAAGTATTACAATCATCATCCTGTATATTGTCATTGATTACCTCTATACAGTTTGACAACTTTCTAAATTCAAGATTGTCATATTGAAAAAAAGCATTTTTCACATTTGTATTCAATTCTTTCTTGATTTTTCGTTGTTGTTGAAAGGATACACCATTCATTAACATAGAAACTACAGTTTGGCACTTTGACTCAAAAGAAGTGAATTTTCTCAAGCTATTTACATACCCTATAAATTGTTTTTTCGATATAGCTTTATGCAAAAATAGGGTTTCCTTATTCTGACAAAATTCCTTATAATCGTTACGCTTTGTTATTTCTGCAGATATAGCGTCATAAAAGGACTTTGGATTTATTTCTGATGTTCCCAAATGATTCGCTAAAAATGTTGTAATCTTGCCGACTAAATAATCTGTAGAATCCTTTAGATGCAATTGATTTTGAACAAGATATAATCGACTATACCATTCATTATCTATATTGGTACCAAGTTCTTTTTCTATTTTATTTTTAATTTCTTCTTGCTTTTTAAAAGATAATCTTGAGAATGCCAAAACTTCATCATGTGAATTAACTAGTGAATCAAAAAGTGAACTTGAAATACAATTATTAGTCACAAAATAAACATTCCTTGTATTCTCAAATTCCAAATAATGATTTATCAACTTACCTAAGAATGATTTTTTAGGTTTCCCTTCCGCATTTGTTTCTTTTTTGCATAACGTGGAAGCAGTCCAATTATTCACACTCGTTTTAATCTGATAAAAATCTATGTTTGTGGCATTTTCATCAGAATCTAGTACTTCTATATCATCATGATAATCAAATATTATAGTATAAGATTCACCACTGTCCTCTAACTCCAAAAGTTTCTTCAATGCCCAATTCTTTTGAAACGTAAAGCCATTGTCTGCAGTAGAACCTCCTATATCTGAAGGGAGTTTACTTAATATTTCATCAAAAGCATCCATAATCATTCCTTTTTACACAACAATCCCCAACCACTCAAGCACATCTCTTTTCAATTTACTCAAAGGTCTGTCCAATGTCTTCTCGATGTCTGCTTCAACACCAAACATCATTCTGAATACATCTTCACGAGAGTACTTCATGCCCAAATCTACACAAACCTTATCAAACAGAGTTTTGAGATAAGTCGGATTGTTCTTTATCTCGAAATCCATGATGTCCTTTACTTCCAAAGGACCATGCTTCTCGTAAATTTCATCAAGCGCCAAATCTATAATCGTTTTGTCTTCCTTACCATTCCTCTTACGACTAAGAAGTACAGACCATTCACTCGCATGTAATGTATCCATATACTCTAATGTTGGAACAAACTTAAAGTTTGGGTCGGAATCTGGGTTTGTATATGGGTGAATATGCGTCTTCAAGCTATAATGTGCACTTCCTTTTACCGAACTATTGCATACAGAGCAACTTGGTATCAAATTATAAAAGCTTAGTCCCAATAAAGGATATTGTCGATGTGCAAACCAATGATCGAACTGTGGTCTTACTTTGCTTACGATCTTGCCTCTTTCTGTAACCTTCCCTACTGTAAAAGTGTATTGCCTATTACAATAAGTGCATGTGTTCCTGCCTTTTAGTAGTGAAAGGTTATAAGCCACTTCTTCTTTAATTAAGCCGTAATCAAACACATCATACAGGAATGTCAGTAGCTTCTCATATCGGTCAATCAATGATTGTTGTTTGGGTGTTCTGCGCTTCTTGGCTTTAGCCTTCAAGTATCTTCTTAATAACTTTTCAGAATAAATGTCGTGATAGCCATATCGGTTTACAGGCATCAATTTCAACATATTATTCAAATGGCGATGATTTAATTTGAAAAGCCTTGAAGGTTTTGAAGACAATATATCTTCCACAAGCCTTGTATCTGAACTTCCATCAGCCAAGATCGGCACCAAATAGTCGCACCAATCCTTGTATTCGGCATTGCCTCTTAGCTTGTTTACATTTTTCACGATGGAAGATTCCAACCATGAAATATACCTTTTCATTTCTTTTGCTGATATATCATCCAAATGCCACATGTTAGTTTCTCCTGTCTTTTAACCTTTTCAACTCAGCCTCTAACAACTCGATTCTTTTATCTAAACTTTTGTTGCCAAAAGTTGCATCATATTTATCCAGTAAAACTCTTTGAACGATAGGTTCGTCTATCGTCATAATCAATCCTAACAGCTTTTCTTTTGGATAATTTTGCTGCCATGAGCTTTCTCCACAGTCTTCAGCAGAACCATTTCCTTCACAATACATATTCAGAACTTGTATGATTCTCTTTACCACCCATTCCGAGAACAAACCTTTACAGCCGTCTTTCATAAAGAAGTTGGTATTGAGCATATCATGGATGTTGGCTCCAAAGCTTTGCAAATCAAGGTGCTGTTGAACTCCATCTTTCAGTGTCATAATATTTGTTCCAGGAATATCGCTCAATACAAATGGAGAGTGGGTAACTATCAAGAACGAAACAGCCTTAATGCCATCCATATACATTTGTCTCAATCCATCCAAAAGATACAGCAAGAAATTTCGTTGCATTTCGGGATGAAAATACAACTCTATCTCTTCCAAAATCACATTGACACGGTTATAAGCCACTCTTTGTTTATTTGCATCATAATGAACTGAGTTTATATTGGCTAAATGGTACAATATAGAACTGATAGTATAAATTTGTTGGCGTTCACCAGAACTAAGTTTTTCCAGCGATATATTTTGCTTACTATGCTTTTCTTGTAGAATGATTGATACGTTGAATATAGGCGAAGGCAAAACATCTTCAGTTTTGGAATATAAAAGTGGAAGCTGTTGTTCCCAATCTTCATTCATGCTACGCATAGCAATCTTTTGTATCTTTATGGCATTTTCTAAATTAAGAAAGCCTTCTTGATAACATCCACGCACCAAGAAACAAAGAGTTTGCCTAATTTTAGTAGTAATATGAGAATAATCAAGACTCATAGAGTGTACCATCTTCTTGACGGCGGAAATATGTTTTTCTTTTGGCCACTTTCTAACCCCAGCTAAAGCATCATAGTATTTTCTATATTGCCGATATTTCATGGCAACCTTTATCGTTTTGTAGGCAAGATACTCTAAAGCCTTAGCTTGAAGTGGATGACCATTGCTTTTATCAAATACGCAGTTATACTCTTCTCTCCAACATCCGTTAATCATGCTTTGTATTTTTCGATAGGCACGATGCAGGTAATGAAGACTGCAATCAGCATTGAGAGCTTTCAAATTATATTGTTTCGTGTTTTGAGTAAGTTCAAAGCCTACCACATCAAGATGCCCATTTAGAGTAATGAATCCTGAACCATGAAACAATAACGCCATCAATCTCTCTTTCGATAGTGTTCGCTCTGTATTGCTGTCTATGTTTCCATTGTTCCTATATGGAGTAATGACTAATGGAGTCTGATAGCCATCATTCTTATGAAACAGTCCATTCAACCAACAATCTCCTTCGTCGTTAAAATCATGTGGATTGTAAGCATATAGACTATAATTGGAAACGAAGGTGTAGAAGAAATGCTTAACTATTTCATTTTTGTAAGTTAAATCCGAATGAGAAGAACTGCTCTTATCCCAATTATGCAGCAATGTTTTAGCAGAGAATACTACACGTGAGTTCTTTTCGTCTATTTTGCATCTACTATATACATACAATTTTACATTTTCACCAGATACTTGCAATAAATGAGGAATACCATCAGACATATAGTACAAATCTCCAAACACGCCATCAATAAAAGTCAAATTTTCGGCAGCAGGGAACAGTGGCAAATTACCAAACAAGGAAACAGAAAAGTTATTAATCAAGCGTAATACAAATTCAACTAATGTGCTTTTACCAGATCCATTAGAACCAACCAGTGCAGAAATATTTACATGCAGACGCTTGTAATGGTTTAGGTAATCATCGTATAGAGTTACTATACCAGCCTCTTTAGCATTAAAGTCTACAGAATTATCTTTGATATGAAAACCATTTAAGAAAGTGTAGAACTGGTTAGCATCAAGAAGTTTCTTACCTATACTCTCATTATTAGTGATTCGTAAAGCGAAGATACAAAAATTAGGAATTTGCATAATTGTTTACTCTTTGATTTACAAAAAAAGGCTACTAAGCCCCATCCCCGAAAAGTACCTTATAAAAAATGGGGGGAGTCGTTCGCCGTATATCTATTATTTCTTCTGGCATTTCAATCTCCATAAAAAGAGCCGAACTCTGAACATCGGCTCACTCAAAGCCTCGGCAGGATAATATCTCAAAAGACGAGCGTCACGATACAGGCGCAGGAGGTTATGCCCCAAAACATGATGCTTGTCATAATGCCCAAAATTGCCTCCATTCAAGATGTCATCAAGAAGCATTTCCCCCTCTTTACATCCATAGGTGCAATCATATTATCCTCTGTCAATCCCATGACCTTATGTAACTTAGAAAAGGTGGTGAGAGAGTGATCCCTCACCACCATAACCATTAACATCCCTTGTTCGCAAGAACCGCTACAGGAACTGGTTTTAAGCATCGTTGAGATGCCAACTTGCATCCATACCACAGATAACAATCAGATCGCCAGAGGCGAATGGATGCCTCGGAGCACAGCTAGCTCCTCTAACTTGAATTTATGACATCTGTCAGAAGAAATTCCGAACCTCCTGCAAAATGCCTCAATATGTTTTATGTCATCATCAGAATGCCAACTAATCTCCCATTCAACATCCTTGCCTATCGCCTCGTTAATCTTGTCAAAATAGGGCATGTCAACAGCAGAAAGAGAATGGCCAAGAACAGAAATCTTTCTTATAGACGCCAAGCCCTCAAAGAAATCCTCGTTTGCCGCAATAATGCTCTCCGTAGGCTTCATGTTAATGGCATAATAATCCTCAAACCGTCCCAGGGCCTCCTGTACCGCATTATACCTGACAGACGACCTCCAGTTGCCCTTAGCCTCGTCCTTCAAGAAATAAGCAAGATACGCAAGCTTGTCATTGGCAAAATAACGTCCCTTCTTGTCTTTAAGGTTAGGTCTATACCTCCGTCTGTGCTCGTTACGTTTCACCCAAGCCTTAAAGCCCCCTTCGTCATCAGCGCTATGCCCTATTATCAAGCTTCCATATCTGTCATGCCTACTGCCATGAATATACCTTATCTGCTCCCTCCCAATACCATAGACCGACTCCAGAAAATCTGTATAATTGAACGTCAGGAACCAGGCATCCTTGTCGATATCAAGCAGACGCTTCTTAAACCCCTTCTCATACGCCAACGTGTTAATCCACTTATGCAGCTGATACCTCATTTCAAACGTGCAAGAGTTGAGCATGTCCGATATGCCGTCCAGCCCCAGATAATAGTCGCAATATCTGAACCCATCCGAATCTTCGTCACAATCAGGCAAGACAACATCAAGAACATCGAGCACCTTCTCCCTGTTCAGGTCAGCCAGATGCTCTTCAAACCGCCACCACAGATTGTTCTCGGCCCATGTTGTCTTTGGGTAGACACCGCCAGATGAGCATCCCCATGAAATCTCGAGACACCTCAAGCAATCCTTGAAACTTTCAAAGCTGTTCATCAGCGACCTCGGTCCGAAATAGAGGTCAAAAGTTGCCAACACATAAGGCCTATGTCTTAGCAGATACTTTCTAAACTCAGCATAAGAACATTTAGCCCCATGATAGCAATCAAATCCGTTTCCGATGATATATAGGTGGTCTGATGTCATATTGCAAGCACAGCAACATCATGCTTAGGAACGAGGAAGCCCGTCTTACCATCATCAACAATTCCTGGTATTCCCCTTCTGTCGTCGAGATGCAAGGCAAACCATGTTCCATAGCCTCCAACAATACAAGAGGGAAACACTCGTTATGATGGAACGTAGAAAATAAAGGAAGGACTGGTGGGTTTTCGAAAAAAGCAACGAGCAAGCAACCCTTTAGCAAATCCTTGAGTGGAAGCGGGTTCATCCCCGCACAAAAAACGCAGCTCCGCTGCTGGCGTAGACCTCTGATGGTCCGCCAACCTTATAGCGAAGCGGTTTGAGCACCGAGTAGGGCGGTTGGTACATCCCCTGTACCCTGAGGGGAAAGGGGCTTGGGGAAAGCGGTGGAGCCTTCTTTAATGGTAAAGAAGGACGGGTTGATTTTAGAAAGCCTTCTTATACCACTCTACCATAACCTTAGCCTTTTCCTCCCAGGAAAGCTCCTTTTGTCTTTCCTTGCAATTCTCCGAAAGAAGCCTCAGTAAAGACCTGTCCTTTTCCAGTTCATTAAGAAGTTTGGCGAAATCACGAGCCGACTGAGAAGGAGAAGAAAGAGGAATCTTCCTACCAACCTTGTCATTCACAGCATCACCCTGACCGCAAGTATCAAAACAAACGACAGGAAGATTATTGCCAATAGCCTCCAGCACGACATGAGGAGTACCCTCAGCAACACTGGTAAAGAGGAATACATCCGACTTTTGCATGATGTTCTGCACCTCATCATGGCTTACAGCACCATGCCAGATACACTTATCAGCAATGCCATAACTCTCTGCTAATGACTGATAGGATTCAGCATCACCACCGCCAACAATATGAAGGCGAAGCCTGTCATTTCCCGACTTAGCTATAGATAGTAAAGCCAAGCCCAACTGCTTGCGGAAATCCATTTTGCCAACCCAGAGCACATCAAAGGTATTTTTGCCAGATTTATCCATAATAGGATGATCCTGCACATAGCACCCCGTCTCATTGAGCAGAGGCGAGTCAATACCCATATACTTCTTGAACGAGCGTTGCGAGTTCGATGAAGCAGAGAAGATGACCGATGCCTGATGCGCAGCAAGAAGCACACGCTTGGAATGTCTCAGCTGGATACCAGTCAGGAAATTCTTCAGACGCATGAACAACTTGGTCTTCAGTCCGGCACCATCCAGATAAGCCACAGGGAACTTATCCTTGGCATCCACAGGCCCCCAAACAAACGGCACCCCATTCTCTTGTGATAGTTTCCACAGATACCCTGGTTCACGGAATCCAATCATGTTGAGCTGATGCAACACGTCCATCTTCTCCACCTTACAGATATCCTTTGCCAAGAGATACGTCTTCCACTGCCACTCCTTATAATATTTATAGAAGCGCCAGTCCCCCTGATTCCAGCACATCTTCCTGATTTCCTCCGATACAGGATTATAATAGAAGTGCATGTTCTTCCCCTGTTCCAAGGTAGGCACCACCTCCTCTATCCTATCCCGAAACTCCCCTTCGGTGATAATATACAGTTCACAGAACTTGGCGAGATTACTCACCCAGTTCCATGCCATCCCAGGCTCACTTCCCATCCCAGGAGAGCAAGCGTAAGCATTGATTAAAATCTTAAGCATAATAAGGTTTCTTAGTTCATTAAAACGAGATTTAGCCTACAAAAACGACAAATTCAAAGTACGTACTTTATCTATTACAATACTAAATGCGAGGCTAATTAAAACAAACACCACATAAGCCAAAGGCCAAATACGAATAGAGTAAATCACAGGCTGCAAGAAAGTCCAACAGAAATATCCATGAATAAGCCAGAGTGTTGTGGAATATTTACCGACATAGCTTATCGCCTTATATATCAGCGATATACTTGAAGCTAAAAGTAAAAGACCGAACAGGCATAATGGCACATGAATCAATTCGGTGACACTTATCAATGGCAGCTTTGCTCTACATGCAAAGGCTAAAACAACAGAAATGCCCCCCCCACATCAGGTTAAAACCCAGATTTACTTTCTTGAATTTAGCCAAGATTTTCTGCATAATAGCATATTTCGCAAATAGCATACCTTCTACAAAAATAGGCATATCAATCAGGAACATCTTGACTTGTCTGGATAGGATTCCTCCTTCAGCATCAATCCATCCTACTTTACCCAAAAGCTTGGTAACAACTACCAAGAACAATAAAAAGCAAATATTCCATTTTACATTTCTCCTATTAATAATCCAGAAGAAGAAAGGAAAAAGCAATATAAGTTCTATATAGAGTGATATAAACCAAGCATTCGGACACCAGTCGCAACGAAGACTTGTAGCGGTCAGAATAAGAGATTCCCACGACCAGACAAACTTACCCATCCATAAGGCTAAAGCCACAAATGGAGTTATCACAATCCAGTAATGCTTCAATAGTTTGAAGCATCGCCTTACCTGTTTCTTGAAAGAATCAAAGACAGCAAATCCCTTGTTCATACTTCCAGCCATCAAACCATAGCCGGAAAGAAACAGAAAGATAGGAACACATATTTGAAAAGCACCAGCATAATCATTACCACACCAACTATACCGATATTCAGGCATGACGAAGTCACAACCAAAATGTAAAAACATCATAAAAAGGACCGCCCATCCTTTTAAATAAGTAGAATCTTGTTTTGTCATTTCTTTAAACAATTACAACTTCACCATTTTCTTCCAATCATATTCCCCATCCTTAAATGTCTGGGAGAACCAGTTAGAAGAAACTTTCACGATGTATGCCATAGCAACTATCAAGACGAAGTTCATGAGAATATTCAACGGAAACAGGTGATTCCAAGAAGTGTTGAAAACAAAACCTTGGCAAACATAAATCTCTAAGCACAAGGCAGAAACAGAATACACAATCCTATGTACCCACTTCTTTTCATACAGTTTGATTAACCCTTCCTTGCAACAGAGGCGATACATACTTAATGTAATACCCATCAAAGGAATCAAGGTCAAAACCTGAAAATGAGCTATCAGTTCATTCTTCGTACCAGCCATTTGCAAACCATAAAAGAAAATCAATGAAACAAACAGTAAGCCTAAATTTCCTTTAGTAGAACCTACTACGTTTCCATTCTCTTTCATTCTTAAGCCACATACAGCACCAGCCAACATAAACAGGAAGTAATGACACCACTTGAAATAGGTTGCCCCATACATGAATATCGTAGAACTGTCTTCTGTAAAATACCAACCCAAGACTATCAGACAGGCTGCAGCAAAGACCCATTTGAGTTGATTCACAAAATAACGCTTGATAAAATAAAGGAAAACGTAATAGATCATGATGCAACTCACAAACCAGCCTCCACCATGCAAGATTGTGAAATCCATGCCAAAGCGAGTATGAAACACAAAAGCCATGATAGCTGCCCACATCAGGACCGTAGGATAAATACGGTTGATACGCCTTTTATACCAGTTAAAGAAATCTCCACCTCTACCTAAGAACAAAGTAAAACCGCTGCAAAAGAAGAACAGGACGTCTCCGATGGCACCACCAGTAGAAAGCTTTACTAAAGAGTCTGGGTACAACATACCCATGTGTGAATTGGTAATCAGCAGGGCTGCAAGGAATTTCAAGATATCTATCGAAGGATTTCTCTGCCTCATCGTTTCTCCTCCTTACTTTTAAGAAATTCTAAATGCTTCTGCTTGTCAGCTTCTGTAGCAAACCTATCTTTCATTTTCTTGGCAGGAACACCAGCCCAGATTTCACAAGGCGGAATATCCCTCGTAATGATAGAGCCAGCAGCCACAATACTACCTTTACCGATAGTGATACCAGAAATGATGATGGAAGAAGAACCTATCCAGACATCATCCTCTATGATAGTCACCCCATTATCACCCCGTTCACCATCCCATATTGTAACACCAGGAGTAGAGAAAGTATGATCATGACGGCCTACAAACTGCACATTTCCTGCAACCAATACATCATTGCCGAAATGAACATTACTTGCCACATTACAGTTGTCTCCAAACTGCACATTATTACCTATCACCACATCCATGTTCTGTGCAAAGTGAGTACCCTTCATCACTCTCACAAAACCATGATATTTTATCCAAGGATAGCGCAAATGAAAGATGTACCAGGTACGAACCCTATTGAATAAGTACCGCAAAACAAAATTCCATTTGCCCACCCCATTAGGCATATTATTATAATCTATCCGAATCACTCAACATTCAACATTTAACATTCAACATTTCCTAAACACTTTCTTGCAGGCCTCAAAGATCCTGTTTGCAGCCTTATCAGGCGTAAAGTCACTCTCGATTTCTACCGATTTCTTGCCCATAGTCTCCAAGTCTGCATGATGGAATTTCTCCAAAGTCTCTAAGATAGAACATTCCTTCAAAGGATCAAAGTTATAACCATTCACACCATCCTTCACCAGTTCATAGTGACCGCCATTATAGATGCTGCTTGCCACAGGTTTACCGCAAGCCATAGCCTCTGGAATCACCAAGCACCAGTTATCCTCTAAGGTAGGCATGATGAAGACATCGCAGAGTGCATAGTAACGATAGAGCAAATCATAGTTGATAGCACCTAAGATATGAACAGAAGGCAAGCGGTCATAGAGTTCCTTCATGGTATCAAGCAGAATGCCCTTACCTATCACGACAAGATTGTCATTCGGATAAGTTTCAATATGTTTACTCCATGCATGAAGGAGTTCCTTAATACCCTTTCGCTCCACCATCTGACCAACGAAGAGATATGTCAAACCATCTTTAAGCCCCAACTCATCCCTCAGAGCCAGCTTGTCTTCCGCAGTAACCTTAGCCACAGCCTGAGACAAACCAAAGCTGTCAGCACACATACACCCCTTCACCTTCGGAGTCTTCCGAAAATGCAAGCCCTCATTGAGATATTCTTCCGTAAGCGTACCATTGATCAGGAAATGATCCACAGGAGTACCCACGATACGACGATACCACGAACGCCATTTTGGAGAATTACGCTCCACGTATGCGGTTCTTTCATAGAACATACAGAGCTTCTTGCGATGCAATACAGCATATCTGATACCAGCAGGAGCCCAACCGCCAAAGCCCTCGGTTATCACAACATCAGGTTTGATGTCCTTGACAGCCTTATAGAGTCCAGGCTGACGCTTGATAACCAAAGCACTATTGGCAAAATCGCTTTCCTCACTACCCATCGTAGTACGCTTCTCTCCACTCATAATGACAGCATGGTCACCAAGTGTAGCCTTCAGTTTCTCACGTACCAAGTCAGAAGTATTTTCCTGCGAACAGATAATGTAGAAATTACCACCGCTCAACTTATTCAAATTTTCATATACCGGGATTCGGTAATTACCGAACCACGGTGAAATCCAAAGAATTTTCATCATTATTTTTTATTGTTATAATTTTCAATTACATGTTTATAATAGTCCACCATCTGAGGGATAATGACCTTCATGTCAAAATTCTGCAAGATTCTCTCATGCGCCTTCTTTCTCACTTTCTCTTTAGCTTCCATTGGAAGCATACATACCTCCTTGATTTTATCAGCGAGCCTCTGCGGATCTCTTGGAGTCAGCAAGAAACCACTTTTACCGTCCTCGATAATCTCACTCATACCACCAGAGTTACTACCGATAACAACAGCTCCAGAGAGCATCGCCTCAATGCAAACCATCGGCATATTCTCCCACCAGGATGGGAAACAAACCACATCCGCCTGGGCATAACGTTTCATCACATCCTCCCTTGGCAGTTTACCTACAAGATGAAACCACTTCTCTTTGCCATATTTAGCATTCAGTTCATCAGCATAAGCCCCAGTCTTGCCCACCAAGTCGAGTTGAACATCTCCTATTTCACCAGAGTCAGCCAACAGTTTGCAGGCATCAGCCAAGTCACCACACCCTTTCCAGTCGCAGACAGTTCCTACAAAAAGAATATGCTTTTTCCCATCCTTTTCAACAGCAGGAAGAGAGGAATTTGAAATCCATCGTTCAGACAAGATAGGATTATAAATAACCTTGATTTTATCAGATTGAATCCCCAAGAATTTCAGGCTCCATTCCTTCAGTGAAGTACTGCACGAAGTAATATACCGAGCCTCTTTCATCACCTTCAGTTCTTTACATCCCTGCCAGAAGTATTGCCAGTTGGCCTTAGACAATTTCTGGAGAGAGAAATGATAATGATCAAGAAGCATCGGAGTATGCAATCGGGTGATGACAGGAATACCGATATCATGGAGGAAATATCCCTCAGCACCATATTCAGGCACCTCGACCACATCAACATCCCCGAGGCTTAAAATGATATCTCTGATTCTCTTGCGATAAGCATAGAACCTATAAAACATTCTAAACTTTTTCAGCAGAGAGTTCCCTTCCACCTGCGGAATCAGGAAATCACCCCCTGAAAGCCTAATCACTCTCACGCCCTCATCATCCTCATCCGAAGACAATCGGGTATCATCAGAAGCAGCAATCACCGTCACACGATGCCCAGCATCGTGCAACCCATGTGCCACTTCTTTAATATATGAAGCAATCCCCCCGCCCCGAAGAGACGGTGGATATTCTCGACAAACAAAACAAATGTGCATAAATTTTCTTTTCAAAAACTAATATAGTTTTGCAATCCATTTTAGTCCTTTCATTTTGCTTAGTTTAAGCAATAACGCAGAAATGGCAATGCAGCACAATATTATAATACTCCATATCACCAACTCACACATACCTTTACCTGAGACCACTTGGCTAATACCAACTATGACCACTCCGTGTATGAAATAAATCAGCGTACTCATTTTTCTGAGCCATCTGAACGACATCCAATTACAATTCAAATGCCATTTTTCAACCAAGCTAAACAATCCAAAAGCTATCACAGGAACACCAAGAGCAACACCTTTATACTTTTCAAAGTGCATTTCTATTGCTCCTACAATTATCAACAGCCAGCAAATCTTTTTTGAAGGTCTAAACTCCGATTGCATAAAAAACGTACCTATTGAAAGATAGGTCATTGCAATACAAAAATTGGTAATACCAAAATATTTTCCCTGATACAAGAATACAGCCCACGACCATATCGTACCCAGATTCTCCATCGAACCATAATGAGTATAAGCACGGTTAAACAGATACATACATAAAGCTATTACAAGATATATTATAGGAGATGCCCCCCCCATATCGAATTTTTCGAAGTATAGGCAAAACGACAAGTATCCCCCACATATACCATAATACGCTATATCCATTAGTCAACATATCGTATGCTGCACTTTGTACTTTTTCAAATGTAAGATTCTGTTCTATAATGCTGTATCCAACAAAATTTATGATTCCCCATGATAGATATAACCATAATATTCTTTTCCAATATTTCCAAAAGGAAACAGAATCCTTAGATCTCATCGCAAAGAAAGCAGACACAATGAAAAAAAAAGGCACTGCACTACATATTAATGAGTGTAGAAAATCTCTAATAATTGAAGGTTCCATATTTTCAACAAAAAATGTATGGATTGTAACAACACACAGAGCCATTACAAACTTCATTAAGTCTATTGAATTATAATTCTTCATTGGAGTAAGCTTATTTATCACTTTGTACGCTATTTAAGGAAAAACTTATAGTTTTTATTTTAGAGAAGTCGTTTTTTTTGTCAATTTTCCAAAAATCATTTTTCCAATACTTATCCGTTTCAAGATACTTCGTTTTCTTGAAGAACAAGAAATGAAGATAAGGAAGTTCTCGACCATCTGGTGTAATGATTTTTCCTGTCTTATTATCGTAAGTCCAGACATCACCATCCTTTGGTATAGGTGTGGTAAACATCTCCTTAGTAAATTTACGATTCCACTTATTACTATAAAGTCTATAGGTCATTTCTACCCATTTCCCATAGGACATAAATGGCTTAAACAAACTTTTATATATTGCAGTTAAAATCCTTTTTTCAGGCAAAACCAATCTCACCCAATCGCTCTCATCAAAACCAACATGCTCACTTGAAAGAAGATGCTCTTTCCATTGAGAACATTTAAATCCAAGCATTCGATATTTTTCATTATTACGAAATATAGAAAAATGCCCGGCAATACGTTCAGACATGGTAGTGATAACATCATACGAACTGAGCATATTGTCGTTAGTCAACATATTAAGATTTCCATAGATTAAATCATTGTCACCATATCCCCAGAAATCATACTGCTCCAATATATCCTGATGAATAAACCCATAAAAAGGCCTTAAATCACACAACTTGTAAGCATGTTCTGGATAAAAATCAACTTTCAAACGTTTACTTACATTATCACAATATTCTTCAAATGAAACTTTATGACAGATAATATTTGGATATTTACTTGCCATATTGATAATCTCATCGCAATCTGTGAAATATATAAAATCTACATTGCTCTGTTTAGAACAAGTATAGAAGTTTAGGTTTAACCATATGGGGGGGTAAGCCGTAAAATAAGGAATGATCAAAGCTATTTTATTCATATTATTTTAGTATTAAAAACCTTTTGCTATTAATCCAACAGGAGGATAAACTAATATTTGCCATTCAGATGCATAAGACCAAACTATAAAGCTAAACTTCCCATAGAACCATACAACCATAACTAACGAAATTATCTTCAGCCATTGATTCCTTTTAGATACATTTGAAGAAATGAAAGGATAAACAAATGGCATGAATGCCAATAACATCATAAAATAACGAATCTGTGCTAAAGGTTTGCTATACATAGATGCCACCGACAAAAGCAACAACAAAGTAATATTTAAGATAAAAGCTTGTGCTTTATCTATAAAAATATGCCTTTTCAGCCACAATTGTCTAAATACAACAATAAACATAGGCAAAGCTATCACAAGAACCTGCGACATAACTAATTCGCTGGCCAAGTCAGCCTGTCCTTCTGACTCTACAAAACGTTTCATACCATATCCTGCTACAACAGAATTATTTGATGCTACATTTTCTGCCATTCTTGGACCATAAAGAATAAAAGAAAACAACATCATTGCGAGGAAAAGCATCCATTTCTTAGTCAATCGACCTCTTAAAGGTTTAAGTAACAAGAATGGTAAAAATAATCCAGTAGAGGCATGGGTCAATATAGAACACAAAGCTATTCCCCATAATTTGATTGTCATTTTACCCTTTTCTGCATAAGAACCAAGGACATACATCATGATTGCTTGTGCAAAAAACTGCTTTTGTATTTGCAAAGTATATTGGAAGAACAGGTAGAAAAAAGACAAAGTCAAAACTCCACAAACTATCGGATATTTCGGCATTTGTGCTTTACGGAATACCTTATAAAGTCCCAAATATATCATAAGATATTCTACAAATGTATATAAAGCCGCAAATAATGGATAATAACCAAAGGTTAGATAATAACCCAAATAGTTATAGACACCATTCATAAATTCTCCTGAAATATTAACCTTTCCAGAATCAACAAAATAATCGGCACCATATATATAAATCAATGATTTTATAAAGCCAACTAATGGGACGTTCATATATGCCACATAATAATTTACCTGGTCTCCACTCGGCTGTTTTGTCGCATTAATTGAACCAAGATAAATGGCAATGCATGCCATCAGCAACAAATAATCACTATACTTAGGATGACTCTTTTTCCATACCACATACAGTATGACAGGAAATCCTATGATAGGTGGAAGAACCAAGAACAGACAAAAATATCCGAGTAAATATCCCCAATTAATTATTTCTTTATTATAACTTAAAGATTTATCCATTTTCTCTATTTATAAATGTAATACATGAATGCAAAACGAACTCTCTCTATATAATGATAAATTGCTGTCATCTTTTTTTTGATGGTAGATGAAGTATTCTCATCTAATTTACTTGCTATCATTTTCAATAAATTTATATGCAGCTCTGACTTTGGAAATTCCAACAAATGTCTTTTAATTAACATCATATCCTCAGTATAGTCTTTGTTGACTGCAGATACAGTACCCTCATATTTGCGATAGCCATAAACACAAGCATCCTTATATACATTTCTATCAGAATAGAGAAGATAATCGACTACAAAAGCAGCATCTTCCATAAGTCTGCAATGTGGTATAAACTGAATATGATTCTTTTCTATAATCTCTTTGCGGAAAAGACAAGTCCAGAGAAAATACTCTTTCAACAGAATCTTTTTGAAGAATTTCTCTGAATCCATCACCTTACCATCATAGCGTCGGCGAATCACCTGTTTCTTATTGATAAACACTTGTTTTCCTTGTTCATCAATAGGCAAGAAATCTGACTTAACGAATGTAGCTTTGCTACTTTCCATTGCCTTTACTAAAATCATCAAGCCCTCGGGCATCACGATATCATCCGAATCAACGAAATAGATATAATCTCCATGAGCATGTTCTAAAGCTATATTACGAGCTATAGAAACTCCTTCATTTTTCTTGGAGATGATATGTATTCTGTGATCTCTTTTTCCATAAGATTTCAGTATTTCGATACTTCCATCTTTACTTCCATCATCTACCGCTATCAATTCCCAGTCCTGATAAGTCTGCCTCAAAATACTATCCAAGCACTGAGATAGGAATCTTTCTGCATTGAATACCGGTAAAATGATGGATACCATCTTGTTTTGCATTACTAAAAATCTTTTACTAAACCAAATCTACGTAAAATACTACGATAGAAATCTATTGTAGGTAAGCAATAACCAAAAGGTAATGCCACTTTCAATTTTCTATTCCATTCACGTAAACTCATTAACCTATTGCGTGTTTCATTTATATAGCTTAAAGGGGTATTTTGATGCCCCAAGGTATTAAAAAGATTCAGCCAATCCTCAGCTACCTTTTCAAAAGCGAAATGTCGTTCCATAAAAAGATAGAAACCTTCAATATCATTCTCTTCGGCATTTAGCTGGTCTATAATACAATGAGCCAACTCATCTGTATTCTTATATAGGATTCCAGTCTTGTTATAGACCGTATTTCTAAAGCCTCCAAAATCAATAGTGGTGACCACACAACCCATAGCCTGCATTTCTAAGGCTGTAATACAGAAGGTTTCACTTACACCAGACGGATTTGGAACACCAACCTTAGTATGTTTCAATACATCATTTTTCTCTTCTCCAAGGACTCCCCAAAACTTTACAGAGGACAACATTTGTCCATTCTCATCTGTCAGATAAGGCATGAATTGATTTTCATAATTTTCTTCAGCAATGCCATATCTACCTAACTTAGCATTTCGGTCATACAGTTTACCTGATCCAATTACATTGAGTTTTGCATCAGGAACAGCCTTTAATACTTCGGGCCATGCCTTCGCTAACAAATGAAAACCTTTGTAATCAACAATACTTCCTATATAAGTAACTTCATGTGGACGTTTAGAAATGGGCGGTAATCCTGCTTTAAGAGCCTTCATATACTTTACTGGCATACCATTATATATATAAGAAGACTTTAAGAAAGCTTTATGATCCCGATACATATTCAGCTGTTCTCGGCTCACGCAGATGATTCGTTCAACCTTAACATCTTTAGCTAAAGTAGTCAACTGTTTTCTTGGAATAAAGTTATGAGCCCAAATTAACAACTTCGTTGAAGTACCAGATATGGCATTACGAGCTTCCTCATACCATGAAGGCTCATACTTCAAGAGCAAATAATCCGGATTTGTCTGATTTACCAAATCTTTAATATCTGCAATTTTAACCACATGTAAATCTGGTGAAATCAATTCTATCTCATTAGCTCCCACAACTATTTCTACATGCTGGGGATGCAGCTTCTGAATATAATGAGCGGTAGCTTGGATGATATATTCTGTACCACCAATGCCTGGATTACCATGTTCCAAATCGCAGCAATCAATATTTTTTAAGCCCTTATTGGGCAGATAAAATGCAACTTTCATTTTATATAACTGTAAATATGCTTTCTAATAATGAACCAAGGAGTTCTTAGAAAATATTCAGGAGCTGTTCGTAAGAAAAGACACCAACTTATTTTACGCAAATCACAAAAATGTCCCCAAGTCTCGCTATGATAGTTTTTTAATTTATCTTTCCCACATTCTTTCAAAAAAGCATTCACATGATAACCACATTTTAGCCTTGATAGCAAAAGTCTACCTTCAAAGCTATAAAATAAAGAACCTTTTCGAATTGTCCGTATATAAACTTTTTTTCTATATACATCGAATAACTCTGCATAATGTCCAACCTTAACATTAAAAAGGCTATCATTGGCAGCAGGAATTTCCTCAAACCAAATATCATATTGTTTTATCAATGATATTTGTGTCATTTTTGTCCAAGGAGCATAAGCTTTATAGCGAAGACAATCCATATTATGAAGTTTCTCGCCTTCATGAACAAGATTTTCTACAAATTTATCTTTGTCTATAGGTTGTAATGATTCTGTATCTACTGTATCATTATAAAAATAAACAGTTTGAAAATCAGAATCTTTATACTTATCCAAAAATTCATTTAAGTTTGCGGAATAAAAATCATCCGCATCAGCAAAAAGTACCCATTTACAGTCTACTTCCCTCAAGGCTACATTTCTAGCATATCCAGCCCCCTTACCCTCTTTAGTAAATATTACCTTACAATCAGATCTGTCAAGACCAGGGAAATGAGAAAAGTCAACTATATTTGAATCACTATTATCATCCACAATTATAATTTGCAAGTCCTCTCTTTGCGGAATGCTATCCAAACAACGCTGAAGCAAATTAGGTATATTTTTATGTGGAATTATTATCGTAAAATTATATTTCATTTTTCTTCTATTTTTTCTATGAAATTAACACCATATGACCAACTAATTAAGGTGAATATCATTATCAGCAAACAAACATTTTCCAGATTATATTCGGTTACAATATAGCGAATAAACAAAATATAAGGAACAAACTGCCAATAATATATATTACCAGAATGATTCTTTCCTAGTTTTTCTAAGAAACTACCTTTTCCATAAGTTCTATATTTCAAACAATAAAGAAAGAAAATAGGAGTAGCGAGGAAGGTACTCATCATAATGCCACCAGAAAAATGATTTGTCATACTTAATGCCCAATGTTCCATATAAAGGGATATTATAGCTATAATAATACTATATTTATAAGTTTGCCCCTAGATTCGACAAATTTCTCAATAATCTTCTCGTATTTTCTAAATGAATACCCTAAGAACATCATAGACAGACTCACTGATAATGAGGGAATATAAAAATCCTGCGTAAAACATTTCTTGAAATCAAATACAAATGAATACTGACGCTCCGATAAACCTACCAATAGAATGATTAATGAAAGTACCAATAGATAGGTATCTCCTTTTTTCAAATTTGAAGCCAATAGGAACAAAAGCAGTACCCAAAAATAACTATTAAGAAACCATAAATGCCCAGCTATCACATCACCATACACAATAAGTCTAAAGATATCTTGAAAACTATGAAATGGCATTCTCCCATCTACGAAAAAGTCCAATAGGAAATATATGATATTAAAGAATATAGCTATCTTCAATATTTTTTTCATACTTTTCATGATTCTATATTTTCTATCATTCACAGATTTACTATAAATGAAAAATTCAGAAATTACATAAAATATAGGTACTGCGCAATAGTATATAGGAGCAAAATGTTGTCTTCTCCAAAACTCAAAATGAACCATCAGTACTGCTAAAGCAGCAAATGCTTTTAGTACATATAAAGAATTATACTCTCTTTTCTCCATAATTAAAACAATGAATCTTTGAAAGCATAGGAGTTATAAACCATATTCTAATTTGATCTACTACTACTATTGCAATAAAGATTAATAATGAACCTAAAAGATATCTGACAAAGTTATATTCATTTGGAAATAAAGCCTCAAAAAACACCTGTCCAAAAATACTTTCTGATAATAGATAGACGGCAAGGCATGATGCAGCAACTTTATTCACTATCTTCGAATAAAATGTAATTTTCAGAGAAGATACGAATAAGGCTGCAGCTAATAATGTAGATATTGGACTAACATAGGAATTCACATAATTGAGAATGCTAAACTTAGATAATTGGAAAGCCATTGCTATTACGCCAAACCTTATTACGATGCATGCCAACAAAAGTAACAGCGAATATTTCTCTAAAAAATCACCTGCATAAAGCCTTAGCCATCGCGCTGACATATACATAGAAAGCATTAAGAATAGGCCTCCGACATTAGCAGACTGCACTACGAGATCTCCAAAGGAAATAAAGTAAAATATTAAAGTGACCATCAAAGAATATATCTTGGAGCATTTTTCAAATATATAATTGATACCCGGTGATAGTATATATAAGCATATATAAGCCGCCATAAACCACCAGTGATTAATAAAGAATATGATGTTTTTAAATTCAAAGCCATGATATAAAAGAGCATATAACGATGTAGATAAAATAGCATAAAACATGCACTCTACAATCATATCTGCAATGCGGTTCTTGCGAAACTTTATACCATACCATCCTGATATAAATACAAAGATGGGCACACCTAATTTTCCTAAAGAATGAGTTAAAAGCTCATACAAGAAATTTGGATCTTCTGGACGCGGAGCATCTATTACATAAAAATTATATTTTCTGGCATGATAATGATACAACACTATCAATACCATGCTGATAATACGCAATAATTCAATACTGCTATTTCTTTTTTGCTTCATATTTTTGTTTTTCTTTTAGTAACTGCCTTCCAAGTTCATAAAGTGTTTCTTGGGTATAGTATGGTATACGACCTTGATTACTGGTAAATGTCATTTCGCCAAAATAGATTTCGCCTTCCACATCATAGAAATCTACCCTTACTTGGGGAATATCTTCAGAAAGGAGTTTGGCATACTCTATCATCTTATCCAGATTCTTTGGCTTCGACAAAATAATATCATGTCTATAAGATTCGGACATTTTCTCAGGATGACGCTCCCAATCTAGTGTGTAATAATCAAGGCTAACTTTGTGCTTAGAAGAAATTCTGTCAAAACATACCAAAATGGCATATGGCTTTCTATTAAAACACCAAATTTTATAATCTATTAAACCATGAGCATTGTCTGTTTTCAATTAACTTTTCAGCAATGATACAAGGCGGCATCTTAAGGTAATGTATCTCTCCACTATCCCATCCAAAACGGGCAGACAAAGCCGACTGCATCCTGTTTCTCACATTTTCTACATCTACAGAACTTTTATCTTTTACGATAACTGCATCATAACTGCCATTATTTAGCTTTATCACGAACTCATTAGGGAGTTTATTGAAATCAATATCATTTGCAGAGTCCCATTTTCCCAATAAAGGTACTAAAATATGCCCCCCACTTTAGATTTTACATATTCGCGAACAGCAAATTTATCTGCACATTTTACCCACAATTCCGTATTCGAACAATCGGCAAAATAGTTAATCAATTCATTTAAGTCTTTTGGATTGTTCCAATTTATATAACGACCAAAAGCATCATGAAAACGAATATCAGCAAAACGTTTCCAATTGCCATTTTTCTTTAAATAGGAAATATATAAATCCTTGAAAAACCAATATATTTTTTTTAAAATTATCTTTATCATAATAATTATGTATTTAGTAATGAATTTGCTTCAGCTATGAAATTATAATATTTATCACTATGTGCCCATTCGTAAAGAACGAAATCTTTCCCGGCATATTCCTTCATAAATATTACATTATTACATTTTTGATAAGCTCTTGCCGTGAAACATACCTTATTTGCAAACGGCATTCTATCAAACTCTTCTATCAATTCTGCAGTACATCCATAAGCCGTATCTGAGAATTTCACAATCATATTGTTCCAATTTATACGTCTCATTCGGCGATTCCATTTTTCAAGCGCCTCCTCCTCCAAATGATAATGCATAAATACAATTTCGATACCTGTATCTCCTAAAACACCTAATATATATTTAGGAGATACTATATCTTTATATTTTGATTGGTCATGACTAATGAAATGAAGAGGTTGGGATAAATTATATTTTAAATTTCTGAGCAAAGCTATATATTCCGGTGCATACATATATAAACCGATAAAAGGAGAATTATACTTTATCCTACAAGACTGATACATAAAGCCTCCCCAACAGTTATTACTTATAATAGTAACCTGTTTGTTGCGTATAGCCAGATGACGCAGGATTTCTTTACTTGCATAATAAGAAGAACGTGCCCCCCCAACTAAAGAGCATCTGATACTCATCAAAAATAATCTAAACTTAATCTTAGTTCTTATCGATGCCCCTTTCAGATATTTCCAATTGAAATTCTTTTTAAACTTAAGCAAGCTGTCGTTCAACAGTTTATATGCTACTGCTTGATCCTTTTCGTCTAATTGTGGAATACGATTTTTTTTCATATCCCGACAAGTTACATAGTAATCGTTATAGATATTCAATACAACTTCTTTATCCAAATGCTCATATTCAGCAAGCCAAAGCAATTTTTCATTGGTCACTAAATAATCCATCATTTTTAATGACGGTTTCCTCGTGATAGAGTTCGGATCAATACGATATTGATAGCAAGCAGAACATAAAGCTACTTTGTTGCTCTTTAAATACAATAAGCGTGTAATATACTCATCAGAATTAAACTTGCTGTATGATGCCTGTTGTACTGTATAGTATTTCTTTGCCAATGAAGTTCTTATCATCTGCCATCCATGAAGTCGCCAAGGAATAGTCATGGCAAAAGCCTTCTTTCCATCCTTTATAATCATGTCGGAAGAAAAATGATGCTGTACAAACTTATTGGGCAGTTTTTGGGTGTTTCCATATCCAAACTCTACATCAGGTACAATACTATCAGCATCAGTTTCTTCCGCTCTTGCCAGCATCTTCTCCACATAATCTGGAGCATACGCATCATCGCTATCAAGAATAGACACATACTCTGTATCAGCAATTTCTATAGCACGGGCTCGAGCCACCGCTGGTCCTGCATTTTCCTGACAGATTAATTTGACACGTGGATCTTTCTTGCAATAATCCTCAACAATAGCTTTTGAAGAATCCGTTGAACCATCATCAATACAAATCAATTTCCATTGATTGCTTGTCTGAGCCAATAGAGAGCCTATCGAATCATGCAGAAATCGTTCTGCATTGTATATCGGCATTAAAACTGTTACCTTCATATCGAATTATTTAATATAATAATCTACAATCAATTAACTTGATTTTATGAAACCTTTAAAAAGAACTTTAATCTTCCCATACATATTTTTCCAAGTATCATTGAAATCCAAATTGATGGCAAAACCAAAAATATTCCTACCCAATAGCAATTACGCAGGTATTCTCCCGTAAATTCTATATTCCATAAATTTGCAATTCTTGCAAGAAGAGGTATTGCTATAAAGTAGAGATGGAAAAGAACATAAAAATGAAATCCTAAGATAAATAATGACTTGTTGCCCATTTTACAGATCAAATCTTTAATACCACAATTAATATGGCTCAACAGATTACTAAATCTGATACACAAAAAGATACCTAATAAGGAACCAATAAAAAATGGAACCGGGTGATAGAAATCTAAAGTCGAAACATTAGGTCTAATCGCAAATGGTAAACAACACGCAATAAATCCAATTAATGCCATTGCTATAAATAGTCTTTTAGCATGCACTATAGTCTTGTAAAATGTGGTGTTTAAACATTGCACATTCCTTGATAAATATCCAAGAACATAGTAAAACTGCATTAGCAGAACTTGCGCTCCCCACATAGGAAGGTCTATTTGATTATAACAAAGTAATATACCTATGCCCCCCCAGAATAGTGAGCCTACCAACATTTTTTTTGTTTCAGACACCCAAGTAAACAAAGAAGAAATCCTGCTCAACAGATAGCATCCAAAAAGGCAAATTAGGAACCAAAGCGGTGAAGCAGCTCCATTAAAAAGAGCAAATACAGATTTAATATTTACAGTATGATAAAACAAAAAATCTCGCAACACGTTGGAAGTATTTCCACAAAAAGCAAAAAAGAAATATGGAATAATTAAAGTCCTGATTTTCTTATATAATCCCATTTTTCTGTCTTCATTGAGATGAAAAAACATTCCGGACAAGAAGAAAAACAATGGCATATGAAACATATAAATAGGAGTAGCAAGCCACATGGGTATTGGTACATGACCTAAAACAACTAAAAAGATTCCGATTCCCTTTGCTATATCGATTGTAATATCTCTCTGACGCATTTTATCTTTACTATTATTTTATTGATTATAAGACAGACATAACCTATTATATCAAATCTCCAGGCAACGAATCTCAATGCCTGTTTACGGAAAAATGGTAGTCCAGGCAATAATTCCAAATGCTTATCAACTTCGGGAAACAAAGCTCTGTATTTTTTGAAATCACGATATCGAGAATCAAAGACAAAAATGTCCTTACAATAGAACATACAATTTATCAATGATGGATAAAGAGCTTCATATATCCCAGCTCGCTTTAATTCTACAATAAGACAAGTCAACATACTGGCATAATCAGTCTTGAATTTTAGAGTGCTGAATTTGTTAATTGCAGAATTCTCATTAGACATATTATAATGATACAAAACATTGTTCACATAAGAGAATCTGGATGAATAACATATAAACTTACTAACGAACAATATATCTTCGGCTGTTTTTAAAGATGCCTCAAAGCATATATGATTACCTTTGATTATTGAAGCCCTAAACAATTTATTCCAAAGTACTGCAGAAAATTTTGAATCCAAAATACCTCTTAGCAATCCCTCTCGAGTCATGTCAGTCAAATCGCAAGGATGATCTGTATCAGAATTTAATCGGTTTTCCACATAATCACACCAAACTAAGTCTGCATTTGTTTTGTCAGCAGCATTATATAACTTTTCAAGATAATCTTTTTCTATGTAGTCATCAGGATCAATGAAAGCAACATAATCTGCACTAACCATATCCAAAGCCTTTTGCCTGGTCTTGCTTACTCCTTGATTATTCTGATGAACAACAACAAACCGCTTATCTTTCTCTGCATAATCATCACAAATCTCACCTGATTGGTCCTTACTGCCATCGTCTATTAGAAACACCACATAGTCTTGCATTGACTGTGATAGAATACTATCTAAACAACGGCAAAGGTATTTTTGAACATTATAGACAGGTACTATAATGCTAATTTTCTCATTAACCATTAAGAATCTTCTTATTATTACTTCTTCATCTGTATAGAACCATGTATTTTATTTCACAGTCACAATTATTTTCTTTCTAAGTATTTCTTTTTCATCCAATATTTTATTATAAATAATATCTTTTTCTTACCTTGAATGAAGTTGTTAGCTTTCAAAAAAGAGAGCAAATTTAACAATTCGCTAAACGAAAGAACTTGAAAATAATGAAATATGCTATTATATGTTTTTTGTATAAAATCATTCGTAGCACACGCAAGCATTTTATTTTGCCAATACGAACCATCAGAAGAAATTATAGCAAAGAAATTCCTATAATATAAACACATTTCTTTTCTTGCCTCCAACTTTTGTTTTAACGTACTATCATTTTCTATAGTACTGATATTTATACCAGACCATCTAAATGAAAATTCAATTTTTTCTGTAATAGCGACTCCATTTTTGCTTGCTTCATTAGTGGTAATTTCATCACTACCCCATGCCAGCGGTAATTCATAAAAACCATTTTTGATTAAGGCCTTTTTACGAAAAACATAGTTTCCTATACATGGGATTTGTACTACGCGACAAGAATTAAACAAAAACTCAATTTGAGATTCGTACTCTTTTCTTACAGAATCTTCTTCTAAGATTTGCTTACCATCATAGCGTTTCACCCTTGCCCTTATCAAATCAACCTCAGGATACTTACTCGCTAACTTATCCACCTCTTCCAGGAATGTTGGCTCATAGACATCATCGTCACTGGCAAGGATAAAATACTCAGTATCACACATATTCACCAAAAGATTCCAATGTGATACGAGGCTTTTGCTTCCCATATTCACCTCGTTGCGACGATATGTAAAGCGCTCATCATCACCACACACTTTGTTATATATAGACTTCAAATCGTGCGGTGAACAATCGTCTGATACCAACACCTTGAAATCTTTCAAAGTCTGTGATTTAATACTTCTCAAAGCCACCTCGAAAAAGTCAGGTTTAAAGGCAGGAAGAAGAAATGTATATTTTGTACTCATAGTATTTATATTCTTTTTATCTTTCCAAATCTTTCTTCTAATACAGGAATGAAAGCTTTGACATTAGCTTCATTTCTATCCTTATAATCCAAGGATTTTATTAGCTTTTCTTTTGTTTTTTCTGCATATTCTAATTGCTCAGGCGTATCACCATAAGCTCTTCCATAATGAGCTTCACCTTTACCCAGATAGTCCTTTTCGGTTTTGCCAGGTTCCATCACAACTACCGACTTACATCCGCAGATTGCAGCTATCGCTGTATAAAACGTCTGAGTATCATAGCTGTAACAATATTCATGCTCATTGAACATCTTGACCAATTCTTCCTGAGTCATATCATCATCATATACAGGTCCATCAAAGTGCTCTGGCAAGTCCTTTCTGCTCTTACCCTTACGCAAAATATAGCATTTACCAGAACGAGGTCCAAAATTATATTGGCGATAAAGTTGATTATCAAAATAGTTTATATGCATTTCAAGCCCCAAAGGATTTAAGTTGACATTATTGAAAAACTGTCTATAGCAAAAGAATAAATCGCTTTTATCATAAGCACCAGGCATATTCTCAAACTTATAATGATACAACAACCATCTAACAACATGTTTTGCATGAAGAGGATTTCCATATAAATACTCTGGATAAATGACTATTGTATTGTCTCGCCTAAAGAAAGGATTACGCTGAATTTTTATACCCGGCATCATTGTGAGAGGCGTTTTACGCAATTGAAAAGAACTCCACAAAGGGAATTTCTTGCAAATCTTATGAATATAATAAGATATCCAGACCTTGACCAAGTGTTTTATCACATATTCAGAACATCCCCTTTCTTCTTCCGGACCTGACTGAAAAGCATAAGTAAACAGGACACGAGCATCATAGCCCAAATCTCGAAAGGTCTTACACAAAGCTGAAAGCACCAATGGACCACCAAAATAGTCATTTACATTATATATGATAATTTTCTTTGCCATATTCTTTATTTCTTTTTACTCATTAAATATTTTACCTCCTTCAGTTCTGAGAACTTAAACAAATAGGAGCACCCCAAATAGAAAGCTCCGCCGACAATACCGCCCACAATGATCTGTATCCAGGAATTGGAGATAATCTGCAAAATGCCCCATACTACACCAAACATGGTAAAAGAAAGCAGCAAGATATGGGCTAAGTCTTTCATCTGTCTAACATATCCAACATGAATGATTTTACCAGTATAATAGGTATTGATAAAAAGTGAGACCATAGAACCTGCTACTCCACCCCAACAGAATGCTACCAGTCCGTAAGGCAGTGTACAGATAAGAATTAATAATCCTACACTTCTCTTGATGACCTCCAATCTGAAGAACAAATCACTCCTACCCTTAACTTCCAGAAGATTCAAGTTGATGGCATGAATAGGATACCACATCATACTGAGACACATAATCTGAAGCAACACTATACATGCCTCCCATTTTGCTGTAATCAAAGCCAAAACCAAAGGACGAGCCAAAGCTGCAAGCATCATCATCAAAGGAAAAACAATAAATGCAGATACGCGCAGCATCTTACGATATGCTCTCGCCAATCGTTCTTCATCATCCTGTATCTGGCTCAACACCGGGAAGGTTACTCCCTGCAATGTACCTGTTACATTCTGGGATGGCATTTTAGCATAGCCCTGTGCTCGATTATAGATACCCAACTGGGTGGGGCTGAAATATTTACCGATAATAACTGGAGCAATATTCTCATAAATAGTACTTATGAGGAAAGATCCCATCATCTTGTTGCCATACCCCCAAAGATAACGAAAGGATTCTTTCGACCATCCTGTCTTAGGAAACCATCTTACGGCCCAGAACGTGATAACCTGTCCTACAATACCTGAAATGAATCCCGATATGACCAAAGCCCATACACCATATCCCGTATAGGCCATTACTATACCTATCACACCCGACACGATGCGGCAAATGACAGAAATCTTTGTTGGCGTTTTGAAGTCCAATTTTCTTTGCAGGATAACCCCTTGTCCTGTTCCTAAAGGGGAATACAAAAAGCTCAATGCCGTCACCCTCATCAATGGAACTAACACTGGCGCATTGTAGAAATCAGCAATCCAAGGAGAGGCTAAAAAAAGAAGAATATAACAAACTATCCCCACACCCATGCTGTAATAAAAGGCAGTGGATAAATCTTCTTCCTTCAAATCTGGTTTGCGGACTAATGCCGTACCAAAACCTCCACTGACGAATATTCCAGAAATTGCCATAAACACAGCTGGCAATGCCGTCAAACCGTAATCCTCAGGCGACAGCATACGAGCCATGAAAATTCCTACTATAAACTGAATTCCATAATTAGAAAATTGCTCTGCAAATTTCCAATATAATCCTTTCTTTGTTTGATATTTTAAATTATCCTGTGTCATCAAGTTTTTATTTCAAATAACAATCAATAATTTTAAAAGTCCATTTTTCTATGGTATGTATTCTTACGTAATCTATCAATATACAGATGAAGAATATTGCCAAAACTGCTAATATGGCATATAAACAAGTATCAGTACGATAAAATGAACCTGAGCAATCTACAATATCCTTCCAAAGCCACTGCCTCATTGTATCACTATTGGCATGAATCAATAGAACCCCAAATGTACTGGCTGCTATTGTATTTATCCATTTGTGATATTTCATCTTCAAGTCTTTGAAAAACATAAACAATGGAATGGAAGTAGATACAGCTAAGAACACATTAGCATCACATACTGAGCTGAAAGCCCAAATGTGCTTATTAAAATGAAAATCTATATAAACCGTTGTCAATACGCTTATGACAGATATTGTCATCAATAATAGAGATATGCCCCCCCAGATTGCCGTAGAAGCACGAGGAATGAGTCCATAAAAGCGTATGTAAGAGGCGATAAAGAACAATACACTATACCATGAAACATGATTCATCGTTACCTCAAATCCTGGTAACGTGCTGCACATTGTATATATTGCCAGACATAACAATATCAGCAATCCATGTTGCTTCTTATCTAAATGTAATACCAAAACTGTCAGAAATGGAATACAGAGATAGAACCACATAAAGCAACCAGTGAAGTTGCCTGCAATTTTTCTCATTGGAACCAAAGTATAGCAGAATTCCTTGATGGAAAATGCGTGGTAGCCGGATAAGACGAAGATGAAGAATATAACTATGTTGTAAAACTCCACTTCAAGGAATAACTTGAGGAACTTCCTGATGGTAATCTTTGATTTGCACATGAAATAACCCGTTATCAGTACAAAACAGTTGATACCAATCTTTCCCCACATTCCAAAGATGTAGTAAAATATACTCCTGCAGCTTAATGGCTCTTTCGCCATTTCTTCCATCAGACCAGAATTGACTACATAATGATGAGCTACAATGAGCAGCATCACGATGATACGGTATAATTCTAAATTAGAGTTGCGAGGTATCTTTTGATACTGTTGTTCCATTATTTTTTTGTAATATCAATTAATACGAACAGTTAGCTAAATACTTACTATTTTAATCTTTTCTAAATATATCTCTGGTATATACCTTATCCTTGACATCATCCAGACAGGCATCATAGCGGTTGGCGATGATGGCATGGCTCTGAGCCTTAAATGTCTCCAAGTCATTGACTACCTTGCTGCCAAAGAAGGTGCTGCCATCTTCGAGTGTTGGCTCATAGATGATGACCTCTGCGCCCTTTGCCTTGATACGCTTCATAATGCCCTGAATGGCAGATTGGCGGAAGTTATCGGAATTGGACTTCATCGTCAGGCGATAGACACCGATGACGCATGAATTGACTTCGGCACCAAACTGGTTGTTCTCGGTATAGCTATACCAGCCTGCTTTCTGTAATACAGCATCTGCTATATAGTCTTTACGGGTACGGTTACTCTCAACGATTGCCTCAATCAGATTTTCTGGAACATCGGCATAGTTTGCCAAGAGCTGCTTGGTATCCTTTGGCAAGCAATAGCCGCCATAACCGAAGCTTGGATTGTTATAGTGGGTACCGATACGTGGATCGAGTCCTACTCCATCAATGATGGCCTTGGTATCGAGACCTTTTACTTCTGCATAGGTATCAAGTTCGTTGAAGTAGCTTACACGAAGGGCGAGATAGGTGTTGGCGAAGAGCTTCACTGCCTCGGCTTCTTTCATGCCCATGAAGAGTGTATCGATATCTTCCTTAATGGCACCTTCCTGCAAAAGGGCTGCAAATGTCTTGGCTGCTTCCTTCATCTTCTCTACGTCAGTCACAGCCTTTATTGCCTCGTTTTCTTCTGCAAACTCGGGGCGGTCAATAATCTTAGGATAACCTACGATAATTCGACTGGGATAGAGATTGTCGTAGAGAGCTTTGCTCTCACGAAGGAACTCTGGTGAGAAGAGGAGATTGAATTTCTTGACTCCCTTCTTAGCATATTTCAGGTAAAGGCTGCGGGTATAGCCTACAGGGATGGTGCTCTTTATGACCATCACTGCGTCTGGGTTCACCTCCAACACCAGGTCAATGACTTCTTCGACATGGGTTGTATCGAAGTAGTTCTTTACTGGGTCATAGTTGGTAGGTGCAGCTATCACCACGAAATCTGCATCCTTATAAGCTGATTTGCCATCAAGGGTTGCTGTCAGATTCAGCTTCTTCTCTGCCAGATACTTCTCAATGTAATCATCCTGGATTGGGGAAACTCTATTGTTGAGTTTCTCTACCTTTTCTGGGATTACATCTACTGCTGTTACATGATGGTGCTGAGACAATAGCGTGGCTATACTCAGACCGACGTAGCCTGTTCCGGCTACTGCTATTTTTATATCTTTGAAATTTTTCATTGTCTTGTTATTTATTTGCTAAATTCTTTGATTCTCTGTTCTTCTTTTAGCTCGCAAACAAGTAACTGTCCATGCTTTTCGGCTACAACATAGCCATCCAAGCCCTGGACTACCACATTGCTCTCATCGGCTGCATGAACCACGCAGTTCTTGCATTCATACAGACGGATGTCCTTGCCCACCTTGGCATTACCATCCTCATCTTTTGGAAGCAAAGTACGGAGGCTACCCCAGCTGCCTAAGTCGCTCCATCCGAACTCGGCTGGCAAAGTATAGATTTCCTTCGACTTCTCCATTACGGCATAGTCAATGCTTATCTTCTCGCAGGTGGGGAAGTATGAATTGCTTTACTGATAGTATTGATATTCCAAACAAAGATTCCTGCTTTCCAATAATAATTACTAGCAGAAAGATATTGTTCATCTGTCTCCTGGTTTGGCTTTTCCTTGAAAGCTTCTACCTTATAGATTTCATATACGTCCGTTGGCTCTGCTGCTATATAGGCATAACCGGTCTCGGGACGGCTTGGCTTATTACCATTTTATATGAACAATTTCATTTAATTTTTTATTTATAACATTCAACAATTGTTCTTGCATGAATTCATATGTTGATTTTTCGTTAGAGGTGGAATTTTGAGACAAAGCACCTTCGTTCAAATCGCCTTTATAAATACTTATCATCGTTTATCTATTTTTGTTCGTTGAAAATAATTTGGATTTAATTCTGGAGAAAAATAATGCTTTCTTTTTATCCAAATAAAGCCATCACATTTTGTAACTACAGCAACATCTACAGGACCTCCAACACTTTCTTCATCCGTTGTGACATGTCGCTTTAATCCTGTCATCTTTATCAAACTTTCAGCCATTTCTGCCAAATCTTCTTTGCTAAGGAATTTTACGATATCAATAAGTTTGCTAACATAATTATTCCAGATATAATCATCCATATCATCTTTAAAGACTTTAGCCATAGACTTAATATCCAAACTTGTCAATACTTCGATTAACTTTTGGGGAGCTTCGGCTTCTGTTAATTTAGAAACGATTGTATTCAATAATAATGATAAAATTTGCTCATTCTTTTCATAAAAAACAGAACGCAATTCATCGTCAATTCCTCGTACTACTGTATTTGTAACATCCGTCTGGGCAAATGGTGTCAAACAAGCCCCATTATTACCATCAACAACATAATCTCCATTCTTAACAATTTTCAATTTGTCCTCAAAGAGTTCACTTATTGTATAAGAATGATATGATGGCATTAGTTCTTTATCGCCATACCCAAAGAAAACCAATCCTGTAGATGAAGCATAAACATGAGTTGTGGAACGTACTATAAAATAAAGTGTTTCTATGAAAGTTTCTTTGAAATTAACCGGACAATTTTTAACAGATAAGCATTGGGCTAATTTACTACTTACATACTCATCGCAAGTATCTGTAAAGGATTCCAAAGTTAAATTTTTACAATCAAGACAAGTATCTTTTTGTTTATAGCTATCGGAGATGGATTTCATTACATCCATCATCGTCACAACAATATTCTCATCAGACAACTCTTTACTTTTTTCTTTTAATTTGTCATTTGCAAGTTTTATAATCTCGTCATAGAAAGAGTTCACCAAAAAGCGTATCTGATTTTGAGTATATATATTATCTTGATTGGGCGCCATCAAATTTCTAACATAAGTAAAAAAATCAGCAGCATATTCCTCTAAAGAATCAAATTTCGTGTCAGCAAGCCGCTTCCTGTACATTTTTATAATTTGTTCCCATGATAATTTCATCAAATTCATATTGCCATACATAGCTATACCTATAGGTTCTATTTTAGACAACTCAAAGATTTTATTAGCATGGTTAGTTATTTTATGAGTAGAAGAAACTGTTAATGTTGCAGCACTATCAGCAGCAAAAGCTATTCCTTGACGATTCAATATACCAACAATTGCAGTCATACTATATATCTATTTTAGTAATTTCTATTATTATTACGTAAGTATTCAGTCAACGCCGTATTGCAAATCTCAAAATAAAGCAGTAACTTTGCTCAACGGCAACGTTTTTGCTTAACGTTGAGACAAGCATACGAGGTTTTGCCCTCAATCTATCATTTCCAACGGAAGTTCTTTTGATGTTTCTTATTCATCAAAGACTGCTTTTAATTCTTGGAAATCAATTGGCTTTATCATCTTAGAATATTCCATAGTGATACCTCTTTCCTTCAATACATCAGAGATTTTACCATTGCCTGTCATAATCACAAGTTTATGGATAGGGATATGCTCCGTTTCAATTTTCTTCAATATGCCATAACCATCCATTTGACTTTTCTTTGCCAATGTTATATCCAAGAAGATATAGTCAAAATCAGATAACTTTGAGAAATCCACTTCTTGCGATTTTATAACAGAAGTAATCTCCAAATCACCATTCAAATACATATCATTTACGTATTCAAAGGCAACTTGCACTTCCATAAATTCATCCTCTATCACTAATACTTTCTTCATGTTGAACGTCCTCCACTAATTTAAATAGTTTTATATTCAAAATAAGATTATAATCTTTAGCACATAACTCCGAGTCTATATTCATTTGAGTAAGTACTTCCTTTATGATTTGTAATCCATGATAATTGCGTCTATTTATTTCTAAACGGTCATTATTGTTAAATATAGTGATTAGATGCTCACAATCATGTTTTTTCATCTTATGTTGATTAGAAAACATAACTAAGACATCAGTATCTGATTCTATGATTTTCAAACCATAGTTTTGACAGCCATGTTCAACAATATTAGAAATCCAATTATCTAACACAAGGATTAATCCTTCCTGATTATAAAATACAGATTTGTGCTTACCCTCAATTTTAGCTTGGAGAGAAACCTCTATATTATCCTCATTTAGCCCATACGACTGCCATACATACTTGATTTCAGAAAATAATTGTTGTAGTCCATATTTCATTGTTGAGCTATATACAAAAGGATTCCGTTGCTCTTCCAATAATTTATCAGCCCTCTCATTAATCATATTAAAAGAACTTTTTACATTTTCAAATTCCTTATCTAGAAAAGGCTTTATCTTATGTTGAAGTTTCTCATCCGCATTGGCATAATCACGATACATTGCAATATAATTTTTCAACGGAGACAACTTGTTACGTATAAAATGCAAAGTGTTCATAGAAGCATTTACATAATTCATTTTCTTACCTAAAGCAGACAACTCCTCTATTTGTTGGTTTTTAAAGTTCCAATCCGCTTCTTGTATTCTTGATATTCTATAAAAAAACTGCTTTAACAAATATCGAACATAATAATTTTCAACAAAAGATTTTTTATCATAGACCAAGACATAAAGATACACACACTCATCCATATTGGGATGCACTACAAAACATAGGTTTTCTTCATTGTATCCATTTATCTCAATCTTCAAATTTTGGAAATACTCTGACGCAAATATTTTTTTTAAACTTAGATCAGATTCCGATATTTTATAACTCCAAACGAACTGAGTTCCATTAACTATATAAAAATGTCCATTGTTCCATCTAAAACAATAAATATCATCAATATATACACGGATACTTGTTTCTTTAAACATCCTGATTAGGTTACGGTAAAGCTGATAAGGCTTACTTCCAACTTTTAGGAACAGTTCATCTATCATCTCACCTATTTTTTGCTTTTCCCTTCCAATTTGAAATACTTTATAATTCATGTATGCGTATAATAAGAAAAAGACAAATGGCCAAGCTATTTTGAAAGAATGTTCATGATTGCTTACATACAACATTAAAGGTAATCCTATAAACATTAGCAACCGTAAAGACAATCTGCTGGAATTGTCTTCACTTATCAGCAACAATATTATAAAGCTTATTGTATAAAAATTAAGACTCTGGTTTACATGAATCCATCCATAGATAACAGCCAAATCAACAAGTTGCCCCACTATGGATTTTACATTTCTGTTCTTAAAACAAAGTGCTATTACAAATTGTACGATAAGATATAAAAACAAAAATACCCATAAGATGTTAAAGTCATCACCAAAGACCTTAACCAAACAAGGCTTGGATATGATAATTCCATATGCGGAAGCTAACAATCTATAAGTCCATATAACAGCATCTCCTAATTTGAAATTTTCAATCCTCATATTCCCAAATTTTCAAATAAAAGTATCTACCAAGGTACTTCAATAAACACCCTGATACAATGACACTACCTAAAATCTTATAAAGAATCAACAACAATTCTGTTGCCAGCGTTGTTGGCTGACAATAGACATCATCATTAAAGCCAAAAGTACAGCCCAAAATGTTTGCAAAATGATTCAACCATAAGTTTTCATCATATTCTTTACCATTTATAATGAACCAAGCCTCACTTTCATCCAATAACGGCAAAGTAAGAATATAATAAGTAAACATCAAAAATATACTTATCCCTAATATCGTCAAACCATTATAGAAACAGCAATAGAGAAAAGCCTTAAACTTTCCTATCAAGGAATTGCTATGAAATATAGATTTTATAAGCATTTTTTTTTGCTCTTTCCTAATAAGTCCAACCTCATCATCCAAGCCTATTTTATGTAATTTCAAATAAGCAAACTGTAAGAGTTTTATTTTTTCGCCATATTCTGAAAGAGCGTTTATTGCTTTTAGCAACTTTTCTATAGAAACAGAGTCATAACCATAGGCTTCAAGTTCTATAGAAAGGATATAATGATGAATAAATCCTTTAACATCCTTATACAAACTATTATTGTAGTTAATTCTTTCGGGCTCAACCATTTTTAATTGAATCACACTATATAACCTATAAGCAGTTTGCTTATGATTTAGGTTATCTATAGAACCATACAAATTATCAAGACTTGCCTCTACATCCATAGTTTTTTATGATATTTCTATAAAAAATAACCATCTATATTTCCATACCCCCTCTAAACCGTCTTTATCTAAAGGAAATTCAAAAGATGTTAGAAATAAGAAATGATTAGTTAAATATTTATTTTTGCATAAAGCAAGGCAAAAATGCCAATTTTCGAAAACCTACCCGTCCTTCCTTTTTTGATTAAGCGGGCTGCACTCGGCAATTTGAAAGCAAGTTTTCATTGCGCTCATTTGCACAGTTTCATCCCATTACAGAAGCCTCCACCTCTCCACTCGGTCTTTTTCAATTGTCTTTACGCCCCTTCGGCTCCCCATCTTAGGAACAGAAACGGAACTCAAACCGCTTCGCTACAAGGTTGGAGGGGCATCAGAGATCTACACCAAATTATGCGGGTCTGGACCACCATAGGTGATACGTCACCTAAACTTATTCTTCATCTAAAAGATATTCAGCGAAACGTTTTAGTTTCGATATTTCGATATCCCATTTTTCACACAATTCTCTTGAATCTTGCTCATCATAAGTTGGATGACTATGACGGAATGATTCATACAAATCTTCAAATTGTACGTTATCGCGATTTAGATATAACTCAAGTACAAAACTAAATTCACGTTTCTCATCCATGGATGTGTTGATTCAGGATTTTGGCTTAACCAAAAATCCATTTTTTCTTTTGTATCTTATTTCATTTTTTATCCCTTACTTTGTTTTATCATATTCAATACTGCTACATTCAAGTTTTGATGCAATTCTGTGGCATTCCATTTCTGCCAGAACTTAACAGTTTGACTTGAAGGAGCAATTTTGGGTTCGTCAATCTTGATTCGTGAAGGTAACAAAATTGCATCACCAACAACTATAGCCTCTGCTATATCCAGCAAAGACAAATTATCTGCAATATTACCCAGGTTGTCAGGCAGCAAACGTTTAATGACATTTTGGTCTTCTACGTTTGTCAAACGTAAACTAATAAAATTATTACACTGGCTCAGCACAGTTCTATTTACCTCAGATGGTCGTTGACTAATTATCACAAGACCTACACCATATTTTCGTCCTTCTTTTGCTATGCGTTCAAAACTCTTTAGCCCAATTTCAGAAACAGAATCTCTTGACTCCATTTGTTGAACATACAGATGTGCTTCATCGCAAAGCAATGCTATTGGATGACGTTGCTCACTTTCGCTCCACTGCTGAATAGTAAAGACAAGTCTTGCGACAAGACCGATTACCAATGGAAGAACATCGGAAGGTACTTCGGAAAAATCAATTACTTTTATTCTATTTTGAATAGTATCATCTTTTCCCATCAATTTAGCGGAAAAGGCTGTTAGCCAATCTGATGAGAGTTCTTCCGCTGACATATGAAACATAAATCCCATTCGTTTGTCATCCAGCTTGTTTTGCAATCTTTGATTAAAACGAGTCAGTTTTCCGTTAAAAGGTCCTGCTTTTTCTGTACCTTGTTTAGCACCAGGTACACGCTCTTCGTCTAAATCTGTCAAGTGTTTCAAGACCGATAGCAAATCATACGGAATAGGACTATCCAAAGTTATCTTACCACAAAGGTCTGTGTCTTTTACGATTTCTTCCTTGTGAGAAATAATCTCCTTCGATAAAAGCATTGCTTGATTTGGTGCGTTTTGGTCACTCCTGTCAAGCAGAAGAGCTTGCATTTCTTCATAGGTTAGCAACCAATAAGGTATCATTAATATACCTTTTGACAACTTATCTGTCTCATCCAAATCTGAAGGATTTGCTATTCTATAATGAACAATGCCTTCTTTTTTGAAAGAATCTGTAGAGTATTCTCCATGTATGTCAAAAAGTATAGCATTGGCATTTGGCAAATCTGCCATTTGTTCAACAATACGTGCTACACTATACGACTTTCCACTACCTGTAGAACCGACAATTGCAGCATGTCGTTGGAATAGTCTGTCTCCATCCAAAAAGGCACAGGATTTTTCATCCATTGTATATGTACCTATTCTCAATGGGTTTGCTACACTTGCAGCATCTGATGAAATGCATTGCATCAATGCTGTAAGCCTATCTCCTTCAATTTTATAACAGTCTGCATCAATAGAAGGTACTGCGCTCACATTTCGTCTGAAAATGTTGTTCTTCGTACCTTCATGATCTATGAACTCTCCTATGAATACTATTTTTATTTGGTTAAGCGATACTGTTTGAAAATCATCAGTTCCTTCAACCTCACTATCTTCAACAGAATCGTCAAGAACTGACTTTCTGAAAATTTTGACTATCATTGCTATTATATGTCGTCCTGGACGAGGGCTATTTATTGCCAGCAATTGGTTGATTTGTAACTGAGAAAGAGACTTGTCATCAGTTATCATAGCTGTTGCAGTACCTGTATCGACAGCATTTACTAAGCCAATGCTTTCATCCAATACTCTGTTAATTCTTATGTAATCGATTGAAAATGAGAGAGTTAATTAACGTAATATAACTAATAAAATTTGGT
>ENA-ORCL01000064-ORCL01000064.1-human-gut-metagenome-genome-assembly--contig:-NODE-64-length-52453-cov-19.580151_pt1:12500-52453 | contig 52453 bp, 33 predicted proteins | sample MGYA00242987_ERZ507988 | MGnify/ENA primary metagenome ERZ507988 (study PRJEB26167, sample SAMN06115466) | human gut metagenome | host: Homo sapiens | place: China:Hubei | collected... | reverse complement strand
CTATGAGCCAAGAATTGTATCAGGCCTTTATGGTCATCATTAATTTTGCTGCTCTGGTGGTCGCCATTATTGCACTTTCTAAAAAGTAGCAATTGAAAAAAGCCATCCAATGGCTTGGAAGGCTCCTTTCAAATTAAACAATTCTGAGAGCGCCGTTTCCAGTCCACGGATGCCAGCTGTCTCTTTCTATGCCCATTATACCATAGAAAAGGTAAAAAACAACAGTATTAGTTTTCGATATAAGTGCCAATTATAACCCTCAGCGGCCAATGGCCGCTGTCAAACTTTAGAACCTTAAGAACCTTCGGACCAAAGGGCCGTCAATCTTCCCCTTTGAACCCGCGGCGGCAAAGCCGCATCAGTCCCATTTCTTCTGCGGCATTTTCTGCAGCATTTCCTCCGCTTCCTTTTCCATAATACCGGTCAAAGGCCGATGGAGAAGGAGGGCGAGGAGTTTTCTTTTTTCTTCCGATGCCGCTTCTTTGCGGAAGATTTTTTCTTTGGCCCGGTGGATGAGGATGTCCCGGGCTTCTTCGTACATGCTGTATTCGCAGGGGAGGATGGCGCGGACTTCCTGGTAGGTGTAGTGGGGATTTTCCTTCAGGATGAGGATGACCTTGTTTTTCTTCGTTTTAGCCAGTTTTCTTTGGCAGGCGGGGCAGATGGGAGACGAAGGCGGGCAGAGGCTGCCGCAGATGGAGCAGGGGTGGTAGCCGTCTTTGAGTTCTCCTTTCCTGATTTTCAGCACTTCTTCCATCATTTCCGCAAACTGGGGCCGCAGGGCCTCTTTTTTTACGTGTCCATCCACCCAGCTCCTTATCCAGGTCTCTTCTTCTTCCGTGAGGCTCTGGCTGTATCTTTTATGTTCCTTTTCAATGGTCTGGTTTACCGGATCCAGGGTGGTGAAGGGCTTGTAGGGTTTCTGGGGAGAGCCGGCCAGAAATTTGATATCCGTGAAATAGCGGCCGATTTCATCCTTTTGAAGTTCCTTCAGAATGTCCGCCTTCATCATGAAGAGCTGCTGCAGGAAGGTGGAGTTCGTGACCCTTACAAAGAGGAGGGGGCCCTTGCAGCCGGTAATGTAGGACTCTTCCGCCATCACGGCGCCTACGATTTTTTTCCACCGTTTTTGGAACAGGTAAAACTGGAAACCCTTATTTCCGAAAAGCTTCTGCCTCACGTCGGATTCCGTAAAGACGCCGGCAATGCTTTCCATGGTGCGGTACCTTTTTCCTTCCGGTTTCTTATCTTCTTCCATGGCGCTCCTCCTTTCTGTCTTTATTATACTATGACTGATAAGGGTTAATAGAAATTCTTTTTATGCCTTCATAGGGAAATATGTTTTATAATTAAGGGGAGAGAGTATTTTTTACAGACTGGAGGATGAGAAGATGGATGAAATCAAAGATGGTAAAGTGAATATTGATCGGTATCGGGTGAAGGAAGGCACCAAGGTAAGCCTGAAGAAATATCCCACTGCCTGTGATGTGGCCATTGACAAGGCAAAGGTGAAATCCCTCTATTTTCCGGAGGTCATTGAAAAGGTGAAGGACCTGCAGGAAAAGCTGTATGCCCAGAATACCTATGGCCTCATCATCGTGCTGCAGGCCATGGACGCTGCCGGTAAGGACGGCACGGTGAACCATGTCTTCGCCAATCTGGACCCCGGCGGCGTGAAGGTGGTGTCCTTCAAGCAGCCCACCAGCGAGGAAAAGGACCACGATTACATGTGGCGCATCAATAAAGCCCTGCCGGAGCGGGGGGATATCGGCATTTTCAACCGCTCCCAGTATGAGGACGTCATTGTCACCCGCATTCACGACCTGATTCACAAGGGCCAGCTCCCGCAGGACCTGATTCATAAGGACTTCTGGGAAGAGCGGTATGAACAGATTAACAACTGGGAGAAATACCTCCACCAGAACGGTTTCCAGATGGTGAAAATTTTCCTCCACGTATCGAAGAAGGAACAGCAGCGCCGACTCATGGACCGTATCATCAACCAGCAGAAGAACTGGAAATTCTCCATGTCCGATATCAACGAAAGACAGTACTGGGACCGGTACCAGGAGCTCTATGAGGAAATGATTTCCAAAACCTCCAAGGACATCTCCCCCTGGTACATTGTGCCGGCAGACAACAAGTGGTATACCCGCTATGTGGTGGCTCTCATCACCCTGCAGGCGCTGAAGAAAATCAATCCCCAGTTCCCGAAACTGGCGCCGGAAGTGGCAGAGCAGCTGGAAAAATTCAAGAAACTCATTTCCGAAGTGGATATCAAGTCGTTGGAAGAAATCAAGAATTCCATAGAGAAGGAGTAAGGGGAAACGGCTGCCGGCTGTCCGCTGTCAGCTGTCCGCTTACCGCTGGACTGATGAACGGTATTCCCGAACGCAAGGGAGCGCCCGCCTTCGGCGGAGGGGCGACAGCCCGTCGCTTCCGCGCGGGCTGAGGGTTGTGTTCGCTTACGCTCAGGGGGCGGAGAAACGGCAGCCCGCTTATCGTCTGTTGCCTTCCCGCCGACTTGTATTTACCATCGTTTGTCTCAAATGCGCCGCGTACCAAGATTCTTCACTTTGTTCAGAATGACGATAAGGGCAGGAAGGCAGTCCCGTAACGCTGACTTTATACTCATCGCCCGAAGGGCGATACCACCACCCTTTGAACCCTTTGAACCCTTTGAACCCTCTGAACCCGAGCCGCAGAGCGGCTCCCATAGCGCGGCCGCAGCCTTTGGCCAAGAGGGCCGTCAACCCTCACGCCCGAAGGGCGTGTCCAATTTGCATCGTACTATTTCAAGGAGAGAACCATTATGGAAAATCGAGGAAATCAGGAAGATGTGCCGGAGAAGACATATGACGGCCATGTGAAAATCGATATTGACCGCTATCGGGCCAGGGAGGGAGAGAAAATCAATCTGAAGAAGTATCCCACCGCCTGTGACACGGATGTGGACAAGGAGTCGGTGAAAATGAGCGCCTTTCCCAAGGCTTTGGAGGAGCTGAGCCTGCTGCAGGCCAAGCTCTATGCCCAGAGTACCTACGGCCTCATCATTGTGCTCCAGGCCATGGACGCCGCCGGCAAGGACGGCACCATACGCCATGTCTTTTCCCATCTGGATCCCAACGGCGTCCACGTGGTGTCCTTCAAACAGCCCACCAGCGAGGAAAAGGACCACGACTACATGTGGCGCATCAACAAGGCCCTGCCCCGGCGGGGCGACATCGGCATTTTCAACCGCTCCCACTATGAAGATGTGGTGGTTACAAGGGTGCATGACCTGATTCACCAGGACAAGCTGCCGAAGAACCTGATTACCAAGAACATCTGGGACATCCGGTACCGCCAGATTCGGGACTGGGAACGGTACCTGTGGGAAAACGGTTTCCACATGATTAAAATTTTCCTCCACGTGTCGAAAAACGAACAGCGGGACCGCCTGGCCCAGCGCATTCTAAACAAGAAAAAGAACTGGAAATTTTCCATGGCCGACATTAACGAAAGGCGGTACTGGGACCGGTATCAGGAACTGTACAGCGAAATGATTTCCGCCACCTCCACCGAAGAGGCGCCCTGGTACATCGTACCGGCGGACAACAAATGGTACACCCGCTACGTGGTCTCCCAGATCGTCATGAAGGCGCTGAAAGACATTGCGCCGAAATTTCCGGAAATGTCCAAAGAAATCAAGGACCAGCTGGAGGAATTCAGGAAACTCATCGAAAGCGGCAACGTGGGCATGATTGAAGAAATGGAAGACGTGCTGCAGAAATAGGGTTTCCTGTCGGTAAGAAACAACATAGTGCTAAACCGGATAGGAAACTTTTAGCAAACAGTTTCCTGTCGGTAAAAAGCACCATAGTGTCATGCCGGATAGGAAACTATTCGCAAACAGTTTCCTGTCGGTAATGAATACCATAGTGTCATGCCGGGTAGGAAACAATTCGCAAACAGTTTCCTGTCGGTAAGAAGCACCATAGTGTCATACCGAGTGGGAAACCATATGGTATAATATCCATAAGACTGGATACCTAGGGAAGCACTGATTAATTCATAGAGTCTGCTTTTATAAGAATTTTTATGCACTGCTTCGTTATGGGCTTCCTTAAATAGCTCGCTATTCGCGTCAGCCCATTCCTCGCATTGCATAAAAAATTCAAGAATAAAAGCAAACAATGATTTAATCAGCGCTTCCCTAGATGCGTCAATTCGCGAGGTGAATGATATGAAAAAAATACTTCTTATGCTGGCTCTGGCTGCTTCCATTTCCGGCGCGGCCTACGCCTCTCCCCAGACCTCCTTCAAAAAGGGAGAAACCGAAGTGAACGTGGGCATGTGGGACTCCTCCGCCCATTCCAACGGCTATAAGTCCGATGGAGAATGGAATTTCCTGGGCGGACTGACCTACGGAATTAACGACCGCTGGGCTGCCCAGTACCAGTACACCGGCCTTCATACGGACCATACCAATGGCAATATGAATGAAATCAATGCCCTCTATTCCCTCCATCCCCAGGTGGCTGCCTTTGCAGGGTGGAATCGGATTTCCATGAAGGACTTCCCAAGCCGCGTTTTCGGCTCCTCCGATGCCACCAACAACATCGCCCAGCTGGGCATCATCGCCCGACAGCCGGTGAATGATGTGGTGGACGTGTATGCCAAAGGCGCCGTAGGCACCGAATCCACCTCCATGTGGGAAGCAGGGGTGAACCTGGCCGTGGATAAGAACGTGGACCTGAATGCCGGCTACCACTACCTCAATACCCGGGGCGACAACGACCACAATGTTTCCTACAAGGGCTTCATGGCAGGCCTGTCCTACCGCTTCGGCGGCAGCGATGAAGCTGCCCTCCCTGTGGAAGAAGAAAAGAACTACGACTTTGAGGGAGAAACGGAACCTTCCACCGTGACCATTAAGCCTGCGGAAGGAAATGCGGATACCCTGGATGTACCGGCAGACACACCGGTGAAAGCTCCGGAAAACGACTACTACTTCAACAGCATCCATTTCAAGAGCGACTCCGCCGCCATTGACGATGCCCAGAAGGTGAACCTGGAAGCCTTCATTAAAAAGGCCAAGGAAACGGGCCACACCTTCAAACTGGTGGGCCGTGCCGACGCCACAGGCAGCGCTGACTACAACAAAGACCTGTCCGCCCGCCGCATTGAAAGCGTGAAACAGTACGCCGTGGACCACGGCGTGGACGCCTCCAAACTGGTGGCCATGGTCAAGGGTTCTGAAGATGGAAGCGGTGCCGAAGGACGGCGCGTGGATATTTTTGAACATAAGTAATCCATAGGAAATAAAAACCCCTGTGAAAACCGTTTGGTTTCACAGGGATTTTTGCGTTTCAAAAAGGAGGAAATCTGCATTCCCGGATGGCAAAAGGGTTCAAAAGGTGCAGAAGGTTCTGTCTGCCTTTGGCAGACGGGTTCAAAGGGTTGTGGTATCGCCCTTACGGGCGATGAGTTTATATGCCGCCGAAGGCGGCACTTATACTGGCGCCGCCAGGCGCCCACCACCTTTTGAACCTTTTGAACCCTTTGAACCCTTTGAACCCTTTGAACCTTTTGAACCCTTTGAACCCTTTGAACCTTTTGAACCTTTTGAACCCTTTGAACCCTTTGAACCTTTTGAACCTTTTGAACCCTTTAATGGCCCCTTTATTTATCCCATCAAAAGCGGCAGCAGCTCTGCCGGCGACGACATGATGACTTCGGCGCCGTGGGCAAGGAGGAAGGAGCGGGTGCGGAAGCCCCAGTCCACGGAAATGCAGGGAAGGCCGCTGTTTTTGGCTGTTTCCAAATCTACTTCCGAATCACCTATATACACCGCATCTTTCGGAGTGAGGTGGAAATCTTTCAGTATTTCCAGCACCATATCCGGCGCCGGCTTGCGTCGGATTTCTTTGTGATTTCCTATGGCCCGGTCAAAGAGGCGGGGAAAGAGAGCCTCCGCCAGCACCTGCACGTCCCGGTCATCCTTATTGGAAGCCACCGCAGTCAAAACGCCACGGCTCCGAAGGGCGGACAGCAATTCCGGTATGCCTTCGTAGGGCGCCGTCCTTTCCCTGCGGTGGGCAGCATAGTAAGGCACGAAGAAACCCTTCAGCTCCGTAACATCCTTTTCAGAAAAATGGTATCGGGAGAAAGGAATGGTACTGCCTACATACTCCAAATCCTCATCGGCACATCCCCCTTCCAGGGCCAGCACCTTCTCCATATCCGCGTCAATGCCGCAGCCGAAACAGAGCTTGATTTTCCCCTCTGGGAAATCATGGCGCTTCCCCAGGTTCGCAAGGGCATAATTGGAAGCATCCGTGAGGTCGCCGATGGTATTTAAAATGGTGCCGTCCATATCAAAAATAACTGCTTTGTACATGGTGTTCTCCTTTGGAGTTTAGTGGAATAGTGAGCTGGTGAACTAGTGAGCTGGTGAACTAGTGAACTAGTGGGCTGGTGAGATAGTGGGATAGTGGGATAGTGGGACAGTGAGACAGTGGGACAGTGAGATAGTGAGACAGTGGGAACAGTGGAACAGTGAGGCGGCTGGCCGCTATCCGCTGTCGGCTTACCGCTGTCCGCTTCCCGCCTGACGCTGTCATCCTGAGCGAAAGCGAAGAATCTCGGTACATGCCGTTAGTGTCTTGTTTGCTGATAAATACCAGTCGGCGGGAAGGAGCCGCCGTTGGCGGCTCTCCCCCTTTGGTGCCTAACGGCACCACCTTTCTCCTAAAGGGAAGCATGTCACTGGATTTTCGGGTCGCTGCGCTTCCCTACAAATCCAGTTCCTTTGCCACCCCTGACGGGGGCACAATAAAGCACTGATAAACTGTTACCTCGTAAGTCATGTTAAAATTAGGGATTATTGCTCAGGATGACAGTGGAAGGCGGGAAGGCAGTCCCGTAACGCTGTCTTTATACTCATCGCCGCAAAGCGGCGATACCACAACCCTTGGCCCAAAGGGCCGTCAAACCTAAGAACCCTCCGGCCGCAGGCCGGTCAATCCTAAGAACCTTTTTACACAACCCTTCTACACAACCTGCCGCCGGCAGGCGGTCCCAACCTGCGGCGAAGCCGCGCCCCTTTGCGCCCTTCAGGGCGCATCCTTTCCTCATTATACCCTTTCCCACCGGCAGGAAGAAAAACAAAAGTGATTATTTCCAGTCAATTTTTTCTGTTCACCGGTCTTTGATTCTGCTATAATGCTTTTTGAAAAGTTTTTGAAGATTCATGAGGAAAGAAGGAAATCAGGATGAATCTGACAACCATGCATGCAGTCATTATCCTCTTTACCGTGGCTCTGGTGATTGGTATCGGCATTTACCATTCCCGCTCTATCAAGTCCGCCGCCGGCTACAGTGTAGGCGGCAGGAGCGCCGGTGTTCCCCTGGTGGCGGGGAGTATTGCAGGCACCGTGGTAGGCGGCGGCGCCACCATCGGGACGGCGCAGCTGGCTTTTAATTTCGGACTGTCTGCCTGGTGGTTTACCCTGGGGAGCGGCATTGCCTTTATCATTATGGGACTCTTTTATGCAAGGCGCATGCGGGGCACGGGGCTGGAGACCATTCCTGAGTTCCTGTCTCTGAATTATGGGAAGAAGGCGGAGGAGCTTTCTTCTGTGATTTCATCCATCGGCATCCTTTTTTCCGCCGTGGCCAGCTGTCTGCCGGGGATTGAAATCATTTCCAGCCTGTCGGGACTGGACCCGATGATTTCATCGGTGGTTCTTATCGTCATGGTAATCGGCTATACCTTCTTCGGCGGCATGAAGAGTGCAGCGGTAGGGGGCATATTGAAAATGGCCATTATCTGGGTATCCCTTTTCGTGGCAGGCTTTGAAGCCTTCGAGGCTCTCTACGGTACGGCGGAGTGGGAGGCCCTTCCGGCGGTGGATCTGGACCTGTTCGGCCGGGGCTTTGAGCTTTCCATGGCCAATCTCTTTTCCGTTATTGTCGGTGTTCTCTGCACCCAGACCTATATCCAGTGCATTTTCTCCGCCAGCACGCCGGTGACCGCGGCCTTCGGCTGTTTCACGGCGGCCCTCATCGTCATTCCTGTGGGTCTTCCCAGCGTGGCCATCGGCATGTACATGCATGCCTTCGACCCCGGCGTATCGCCGATCCTGGTTCTGCCGGCGTACCTCATTAACCACACCTCCACCCTCATCGGCGGCCTGGCCATGGGCGGCATCCTGCTCTCTCTTATCGGAAGCATCGGCGGCCTGTCCCTTGGCATCGGCACCATGATTTCCCATGATATCATCATGCCCATCACGAAAATTACCGACGATTTGAAACTGCTGAAGGTGACAAAAATGACGGTACTGGCCGTCATGGTTCTGGCCTGCGTTATTTCCATTGCCAACAGGGGCTCCGAAGTGCTTTTCTGGAACTACCTCTCCATGGCCCTCCGTGGCGGCGGCATTTTCATCCCCTTCACCATAGCCGTCTTCCTTCCCGGCCATCTGACAAAGAAATGGGCAGTCATCTCCATGGCCGGAAGCACCCTGGCGGCCCTCCTTTCGGCTTCGGTGATACACCTCCCCATGGACCCGCTCTTCGTGGGGCTCATGGTGAGTGTGATTCTTATTATTCCGGGGATTCGGGTGAAGAAGATACCCGGAATGAAGGATTACGGGCTGTAGAGTCATGGGTGGCGCTGGACGGTATTCCCGAAAGAAGAGGGGAGGCGCGGCTGGCGCCGCAGGTTGTGTAGAAAGGTTGTGTTCGCTTCGCTCAAGGGGCATAGAAAAGGGTTCAAAAGGTGCAGAAGGTTCAAAGGGTTCAGAGGGTTGCGGTGGGCGCCTTTCGGCGCCAGTATATAATCCGCCTGTCGGCGGATATAGGTGTCTGCACAGCAGTCACCGCAGCGATGCTATATAACTACCCTGGGCCGGCAGGCCCTCAACCAGTCCGGGAGGCGTCAGCCGGTCCCGGACAGAACCCTTGGCGCCCAGGGCGTAAGCCCGGCGGCGCCATCAACCCTCGCCCGCGGAAGAGGGCGTCAACCTTCGGGAATACAGCCGCTCTGCACATATGCCTCTACCCCATGACTCTATGGCATAAAAAAAATCCCCGGATTGTTCCGGGGACTTTTTCATGGTTTTCAAGCTTCGATATCCACAGTATCCGGTCTGCCTGCATCATCAAGACCGAGATAAGCCACTTCTCTTACATGTCCGTCATAAGTGAGGGTTACATGATAATGGAAAGTCTGGCCATCGAAAATCTCATCGCCCAGCTGGATAGCTGTGGTATAGCTGTCCGGACGATATTCTCTGACTGTGTCGCCAACTACCGGGAACTGCAGGAAAATGTATTCCGCACCCTGGTATGTTACGCTGCCGTAAACACGCTTCAGATCTGCTACAGCGTATTTATCTACGCCGCACACAACAATACTTTTTTCAGTTACTTCTGCCATGTTTATCACCTCTACGACCAATTTATAGCAACGAACGATTGCTATTTCCTTATATAGTTTACCACTTTTTCATGATAAACAGAAGATTTTTAAGGGAAATATTTCACTTTTTCCGTAAAAAAGGAAAAACTTCTTTTGTAAAGGAAAATGGATGAAATTTCAATTTCCTTACTGTCCGCCGGCAGCTTCCCTCTCATGGCTGTGATGGCCGTCACAGACGCAGTGGAGCTTATTTTTGAAAATTTCGCCCATAATGCTGTATAACTCCTTCAGGGCCTCGGGATTTAAGGAATAAAAAATATTCTTGCCGTCCCGCCGGTCGATGATGAGGCCCGACTCCACCAGCACCTTCATGTCATGGGACAGGGTGGGCTGGGTGATGGCAAAGGCCTGCTGCAGCTTGCATGCACACTGCTCCCGGCAGGAAAGCATGTCCACGATTTTCAGCCTTTTGGGATCGGAAATGGCCTTCAGAATTTTGGCGGTGTCAATATAAATCTTTTCCATACTGTCTGAACTCCTGTGATAAATAGAATTATTTCTATAGAGAGAGTATCAAAGAAAGGGGAGTTTGTCAAATGGGGGTAGAAAAAGGGTTCAGAAGGTGCAGAGGGTTCAAAGGGTTCAGAGGGGGTGGTATCGCCCTGGCGGGCGATGATTATAAATGCCGCCTGCGGCGGCGTTCTCCTTTGTTACCTTTATCAGATTTTTCCATGGGAAGTGCCATGAAGTGAGGATAGGAGGAGAGCAGTCAGAATGTACAGACAGGGAGTAAAGAAATCCTAAATCCAATGAAACTCATCCCGTGAAGTGGGTTTGTATTTTATTTACAGGTGTGGCAGGTGAGAGGGCTTGCGCCGCCGACAGGCGGTATATATTTATCGACGCCAAAGGCGTCGATACCACCACCCTCTGAACCTTATGAACCTTTTGAACCTTCTGAACCCTGATTTCATAAGAAACTCATATTTCCTTATGAAATCAACGGTCTCTTTACCCCTTTTTATGTTATAATTATAGAGACTATCTATGAAAGGAAACGACCATGGGAACTATCATCAGCATCATCAACCAGAAGGGCGGCGTAGGGAAGACCACCACGGCGGTGAACCTGTCGGCGTACCTGGCAGACAAGGGGAAGAAAACTCTTCTTATCGACGAAGATTCGCAGGGAAATTCCACCAGCGGTCTCAGCAGGTCCGTGGATTTTGAAAAGAGCCTGTATGATGTGCTGCTGAATGACACGGCTCCGGAGGAGGCGGTGGTGAAGACGGCCATCCATAAGCTGCACCTGCTGCCGGCGTCCATCGACCTGGCGGGGGCGGAAATCGAAATCGCGCCGCTTCCGGAAAGGGAGTCCCTCCTGAAGCGGAAAATCGAGCCCCTCCGGGAATCCTACGATTACATTCTCATCGACTGTCCGCCGTCGCTGGGGCTCATGACGCTGAATGCCCTGGTGGCCTCCGATTCCATTATTATTCCTATCCAGGCGGAGTTCTATGCCCTGGAGGGGCTGTCCCAGCTGGTGAAGACGGTGCAGGTGGTTTCCCGGAAAATGAATCCCCGCCTCCATATTCTGGGCATCCTTCTCACCATGTTTGACGGCAGGACGAACCTGTCCCTCCAGGTGGCGGAGGAAGTGAAGAAATATTTCGGCTCCAAGGTGTTCCGCACGGTGATTCCCCGGACGGTGAAGCTGTCGGAGGCGCCCAGCTTCGGGGAGCCGGTGCTCACCTATGCGCCCAAGTCCAAGGGCGCGGAGGCCTACAGGAAGCTATGTCGGGAGGTTTTGAAACGTGAATAAGAAGAAATTGGGACGGGGCCTCGGCGAGCTTCTGGGAGACGCCCTGGACGATACAGGCAGGGTCATGGACATTTCCATTGATGAAATTTCACCAAACCCCTGGCAGCCCCGGCGGGATTTCGATGAGGAATCCCTGAATGCCCTGGCAACATCCATCAGGGAAAACGGTCTCATCCAGCCGGTGGTGGTGCGGAAGAAGAAGGACGGCACCTATGAGCTGGCAGCCGGCGAAAGGCGCTGGCGGGCGGCCAAAATGGCAGGCCTTACCGTTATTCCCGCCATTTCAAAGGAATACGATGACCGGTCCATGGCGGAAATGGCGCTGGTGGAAAACCTGCAGCGGAAAGATTTGAATCCCGTGGACGAAGGCATGGCCTACCGGAAGCTCATGGACGAATACGGTCTCACTCAGGAGGGCATTTCCCAAAAAGTGGGAAAGAGCCGTCCCTACGTGGCCAATATGGTCCGTCTTCTGGACCTGCCGGAGGAAGTGAAGGATTTCCTTTCCAAAGGACAGCTCACCGCCGGCCAGGCAAGGCCCCTCCTGGGGCTTGAAAGCGATGCGGAAAAAGTGCAGCTGGCCCGCCGCATCGTAAAGGAAGGCCTTTCCGCCCGGAAGGTGGAAGATATCATCCGTGAAGGAAAGGAACCAAAGAAAAAAGAAGATCCGCCGGCAGCGGCCTTTATGAAGGCGGTGGAAGAAAAACTGGGCCTTTCCGTGGGGTCCAAAGTACGTATACGCATAGGGAAGGGGAAGAATGCCCACAAAGGCACCATTTCCATTTCCTTCAGTAATGACGAGGAATTTCAGCGCATCGCCGATATTCTGAATCAGAATCATGAGTCAAGATAGGTGGAGTTTCTGCAAATATGATGAATCCCAATGCATTCATGTATGCCGCAGTCGGCATCATTGTTATTATTTTTCTTTTTATTCTCCTGCAGTATGTGCTGCTTAGAAATAAGGTAAACCGTCTTTCCAAAAAATATAAATACTTCATGAACGGCGAAGACGGCGGTTCCATTGAACTGAAACTGTCCACCGAAGTGAGGGAGCTTCGTGAAATGGTGGCTTCCTCTGAAAATATGCTTCACCAGCAGGAACTGCTGGCCACCATGCAGCTCCAGTCCTTCCAGAAGGTGGGCCTGGTGCGCTACGACGCCTTCGACGATACCGGCGACAAGCTGTCTTTCTCCCTCACCGTACTGGACGGAAAGAACAACGGCTTCATCCTCTCCTCCCTGGCCGGCCATGACACCTCCCGCATTTACGCGAAAAAAGTGGTGAACGGCCAGTGCCGGGAAGCCCTTTCTTCGGAAGAGGCGGAAAGTATCAACATCGCCCTGGACACCCTTATGCCGGACATGGCGGAGGGAGCAGCGGGCCAGGCAGCTCCGGCAGCGCCGGAATCCCAGCCCCAGCAGCATAAGATTGACATGGCCAAGGGAAAGTAGAAAGCTTCGCTGCGGGCTCTGTAAAAAGGTTCAAAAGGCGCAGAAAGCTCAAAGGACCCGGAGGGTGGAGGCGAGAGCAACTTGAGAATCCAGTGGGTCGGTGACAGCCGTGCTGTAGGGGAGTGTTAACGACCTGAGAATCCTGTGACACGCTTCACACTGTGGCGAAGGTGGTGCCGCAGGCACCAAAGGGGGAGCCGCCGAAGGCGGCATATAAAAATTTCATCGCCCAAGGGGCGATACCATAACCCTCTGAACCCTTTGAACCCTAGAACCCTCATGCATTCGGGAATACATCCGGATGTGCAAATTGAAAGACATGTAATGCCCGGAATATGGGGATACTTCCGGCAGTTGATTTCATATAAAAGGTAATCCATGAAGAAAACAGAAAACAAAGACACCGGAGAAGTGACCTTCTCCTTTACGGACAAAGAAATCAAAAAACTGAAAATTCTATCCCTGGCAGGCGCTGCCGTTTTCGTTTTAAGCCTGGGCACAGCGGTGTATGCCGCCGTTTCCATGAACTCTTTGAAGAGTGAGAATGAGCTGTACAGGAACCAGCTGAAAATGGCGGAAGAAAAGATGGATGCCCTGTCCGACAAGACAAAGACCATTGAAAAGCTGTCCTCCCAGCTGCAGGATATGATCCAGGCCAATAACAACGGCGCAGGACAGAATATTTCCACCTCCGGCGAAGGCGGCCAGGGCGGCGCTTCCACGGTGCCCGATAAGGCAAGAAATGTGAAAGCCTCGGAACATGAAAATGGCGCAGACAGCGAAAACCATGAGATTTCCACCCCCGGCGAACTATTAAGCAGCATGAGAAAACTGGATAAACGTCTGGACAGCCAGATTAAAACCATGATCGTCCTCCGGGAAAAACTGATGAATGAAACCTATGGCATGCAGGCCCCTCTGCTCCATACTTCTTCCACCACCCCCGACATGTGGCCCGTGAAAGGTACCATTTCCAGCACCTACGGCTTCCGGTCAAGCCCCGGCGGCATCGGCTCCACCTACCACGAAGGCATCGATATTGCCGTGGACTACGGCACACCTGTGGAAGCCACCGCCTCCGGCGTGGTGACCCAAGCCGGCTGGGTAGGGGGCTACGGCAACCTTGTAGAAATCAAACACGATGGAGGTCTTGTCACCCGCTACGGTCACAACTCCGCTCTTCTCGTCACCGTGGGGCAGCAGGTGGAACAGGGCACCGTCATCGCCCTGGCCGGCAGCACAGGAAACAGCACCGGACCCCACTGCCACTATGAAGTCCGGATTAACGGCGACGCCGTGGACCCCACCTACTTCCTTCCGGGAAACTACTGATAAAAACGCAGCGCGTCATAAGGACGGGCTGCGTTTTTTGAAATGTTTCACGTGAAACAATGGGGCGTAAAGAAGCTCCATTGTAAAGGGTTCGCAAGTTTGATGGTCTATGGGCCAAAGGTTCTTAAGATTGACAGACGCTTTGCGTCTGAGGGGTGTGGTATCGCTCTGCCGGGCGATGAGTGATATAATTTTGCGAAGCGGTACTATATCACTCCCCATAAATCCTCTTGCGCGGCGGAATACCATTCATCAGTTCAGCGGAAAGCGGTAAGCCGACAGCGGTAAGCGGCCCGCCGCCTCACTGTCCCACTGTCTCACTATCCCACTAGCTCACCAGCTCACTAATTCACTATTACACTAATAAGGAGTCCCCCATGACCGATACCATTGAACAAGGACAGGAACTGCTTTTGAAAGGCGATTTTTCCGCCGCCCTTGCCATGTATACCCGTTTGTATAAAGGTCCTTACAGCGATGAGGACAGAGGCATTGCCGCCGGCATGCTGGCCCAGATGTATGCCTGCGGCATGACAGGAGAGGTGAACGACAAACTGGCCGACGATTTCCTGGCCAAGTCCGTGAAGCTCCAAAGTCCCCTGGGCCTTTTCATGGTGGAATCCAAGGACCCGGATATTCCTTCCGCTGATTTCGAAAAGCTGGTGAAAAAGGTGAAAAAACTGGCGGATAAGGGAAATACCTTTGCTATGATAGAAATGGGTCTCATGTATGAATTCGGCCACCATCGGAGGGTAAACCTGAAAAAAGCGCTGGAATGGTACGAAAAGGCCGCCTCCCTGGGCCATGTGGACGCCATGGTGCGGGCCGGATGGATTCTTGAAAATGAAGATTTCAAGGAATACGATAAACACAAAGCCTTTCTCTGGTACCTGAAGAGCGCCGCCATGGCCTATGGAAACGGCAAATGCCAGCTGGGCTGCTGCTACCGTGACGGCATCGGCACGGAAAGGGACATGAGCCGTGCCCTCATCTGCCTTGAAAAAGCGGCCGCCCATGGTTCCACTGAAGCAGCCATGGTGCTCTATGAAATCTATTCCGGAGAAGGCATGGAATACGAAGAGGACAGCCGGTTCCGGGACAAAGAAAAGAGCTTCACCTATTTGAAACTGGCAGCGCAGCGGGGCGAAGGCGAAGCCCTCCTGCGTCTGGGCCAAATGTATTACAAAGGGGAAGGCACAAAGGCGGATTCGGAAAAAGCGGAGCAGTGCTACAGGAAAGCCTGGGACGCAGGAAATACCGTAGCCGGCACCATGCTGGGCCTCATTAATATCTACGGCAAAGGAGACCCGGAAAGCATGAAAAAGGGGATTTCCTATCTGAGCCAGGCATCCCAGGAGGGGGATAACGATGCCTTCCGCGAACTGGCATTGTGCATGCTCTATGGACGGGGTGTAGATATCAATGAAGAACTGGGGCTGAAAGTACTGGAAAACCTGGCGGAAGAAGAAAATGAACCGCTCAGCATCACGGCCCTGGGTAACTGGTATATGAATCAGAAAGATCCGGAAAAAGCGCTGCCCTATTTCAGGCAGGCGGCGGATCAGGGCGAACCAAATGCAGAATTCGCCCTGGGGTACTGCTACCTTTCCGGCACCGGAGTCCCCCGGAACCTCAGAAAAGCCCAAGAACTCCTCCAGCGCGCCGCCATGAAGGGACAGGCGGAGGCAGAAAAAGTGCTGAGAACTCATTTTTCATGAAACACAGTGGAACTACGCCGCTCTGTCATTTCGAGCGGAGCGAAGCGGAGTCGAGAAATCTCCCATCGGAAAGTTTCCTGTCGGTAAGGAATACCATTGCGTCACGCCGGACAGGAAACTTTTCGCGAATAGTTTCTTGTCGGTAAGGAATAACACTGCGTCAAGCCGTATAGGAAACCCTCCGCAAACAGTTTCCTGTCGGTAAGGAATACCATTGCGTCACGCCGTATAGGAAACCCTTTGCGAATAGTTTCCTATTGAGATGAAACACATTGGAGCCGCGCCGCTCTGTCATTTCGAGCGGAGCGAAGCGGAGTCGAGAAATCTCCCATCGGAAAGCTTCCTGTCGGTAAGAAACGCAATGGTGTCAAGTCGAACAGGAAACCCTTCGCAAACAGTTTTCTGTCGGTAAGAAACACCATAGTATCAAGCCGGACAGGAAACCTTTCGCAAACAGTTTCCAGTCGGTAAGGAATACCATTACGTCACGCCGGACAGGAAACCCTTCGCGAATAATTTCCTGTCGGTAAAAAGCACCATAGCGTCACGCCGCACAGGAAACCGATTTCAAAAGAAAGGAGCCAGACCATGGCAGAAGGAGAAAGACTTTTTTTACAGGGAAAAATTGATGAAGCCTATGAAGAACTGCTGAAGGAAAAGAGCGGCCGGGCCCTGTACCTTCTGGGGCTCATTGAACGGGAAGGCTATGGCCACCGAAGGGCGGACGAAGAGAAGAGCCGCCATTTCTTTGAAGAAGGAAGAAAGCTGGGAGATCCTCTCGCAAGCCTCTCCCTTTTCCAGGGCGAAACGGGGAAGGACATGTGGGACACGGTGAACCAGGATTTCTCCCGCGTCCTTCTGGCCGCTAACCGGGGCGACGTGCTGGCCATGGACGAAGCCGGCCTTTTCTATATGGGCAGCGGTATCATCCTGGATTATGAAGAAGGGGTGAAATGGCTGGCCAAGGGCGCTTTCTATGAATACTGGAAAGCCCTCTATGACCTGGGCATGTTCTACCATGAATACAATTTCACGGAAGACAGGGAAAAGAAAGCACTCACCTGCTTTCAGAAGGCCGCCGAATTCCACGACAGCGAAAGCGAATATATGCTGGGCCTTGATGGAGCCATGAAGGCCCGGACGGATAAGGATCTGGAGAAAGCCATTTCCTGGCTGGAAAAATCCTTTGACCACGGCAACGAAGAAGCGGCCCTCCTTCTGGGGAAATTGTACGAAGGAACCGTGGACGCAGATATGGAAATCAGGGAGTCCCCGGAAAAAGCCCGCCGCTGGTACGAAAAAGCGGCAGGGCAGGGCAGCGGCGAAGCCATGGCGGAACTGGCCTTCTACTATGAAAAGGGAATCACCGTGGAAAGGGATATGAAAAAAGCGGTGAATCTTTTGAAAGACGCTGCCATCAACGGATACGAAGAGGGCCTGTTCTCTTTGGCCCTCCTCTACCTGGAAAATGGAAAAGAAGATGAAGCACTGCCCTACATGGAAGCGGCTGCAGCCAAAGGAGAAGAACGGGCCCTCTACATGGCAGGCATGATGTACCTCTACGGCAAAGGTACAGAGCCGGACAGGGAAAAGGGCATAGACTATCTGAAGGGCGCCGCAGACCAGGGCTCCGAAGAAGCGGTGGAAGAACTGAAGAAACAGGGAGTATATGCAATTTAGCGGGCTGGTTGGACAGCTGTCCGCTATCGGCTGTCCGCTTACCGACGGGCGCTGGAGCGTATTCCCAAAAGCAAGGGGGCAAAGGGTTCTTAAGATTGACGGGGCTTTCGCCCCGAGGGTTCTTAAGTTTGACACAGCCTGCGGCTGTGAGGGTTGTGGTGGGCGCCTGTCGGCGCCAGTATAAATGCTGCCTTCGGCAGCACCCCAATTGATGGCTGGCGCTGCCACCTTGCCCGCGGGGAAGCGTGTCACTGGATTCTCAGACATCGGGCCGGATATCTATCGGAAGGCGCCTTTATGGGCAGGCTAGGCGCCAACGTATCCGGCCTTGCGTATTCTATGCAGAATACGCACCTTGCGGCTCCCTACGAATCCAATGACATGCTTCCCTTTAGGAGAAGTACCGCCGCAGGCGGGGATAGGGGAGCATTTCCAACGGGCGCAGCCCGGTTGTATGGTTTTCCATTCCGCGAAGCGGAATTATAAGACTCATCGCCCGAAGGGCGATACCACCACCCTCTGAACCCTTTGAACCTTCTGAACCCTTTGAACCCTCACGCCGCAGGCGTGTCCAATGGCGATACCACCACCTTCAACCGCCGAAGGCGGCTGTTGCCCCCTGAGCGAAAGCGACGCAACCCTTCTACACAACCCGCCGCCCACAGGCGGCCATAACCCTCGGGACGAAGTCCCGTCAACCCTCACGCCCGACAGGGCGTGTCCAAATATCCACAAGAAACGAGGAATCACAATGACGGAATTGGAAAATGCTGAAAAACTATTTCAGGCCTATCAGGTGAAAGAGGCCTATCCTCTCTTCCAAAAGCTGGCGGAGGAAGGGAACGGCAGGGCCCTTTATTTCCTGGCCCTCTATGAACAGTACTACCTGGGAGCGGCGCCCTTTTCTCCTGAAGGAGCTATCGAAAAAGCCCTTAAGGGGGCCCGGGCGGGAGACGGTCTCTGCGGTGTGTACTGCATGCTCCATTTCGACCTCCTGAGCCATGAGGCCTTCCATGAAATCATGGACGCCAAAGAAAAGTGGATTGACGCAGCAAAGAAGGAAAGTGATGTCTTTGCCCTGGAAGCCCTGGGCTGTCTCAGCGTGGTGCATGGCAAGACGGACGAAGAAGTGCACACGGGCCTCCATCTGCTGGAAGCGGCGGCTCTGCAGGGATACTGGAAAGCCTGGAACGATCTGGGCCAGTTCCATGACCGTCATGTGAAGGATAACAATCCTCTCCTCAAAAAATACGTGGACGATAAGAAATCCCTGTCCTCCTACCGGAAATCCATGGAAGCCGGCTATCCGGACAGCATGAACCGGCTGGCCTATTTCTACTATCTGGGGGACGGAGTGGCGAAAGATGAAAAGGAGGGCATCCGTCTCTTCAAGAAGGCCTTTTCCAAGGGCCATCTGAAGGCAGGCACCGCCCTGGGCATGCTCTACCTCTTTGATGAAAAGGGAGGAAGCAAAAAAGAGGGCTTCCGGTACACGAGAAAGGCGGCGGAAGGAGGAGAGCCCACAGCCATGGGCAACCTGGCCAACTGCTATGATTATGGAAACGGCACGAAAAAGGACCGCCGCCTGGCCAAAGAATGGTATCAGAAGGCCTCTGACGCCGGCATGGATTCCTCCACCACCCAGCTGGCGGTGATGTACCACGAAGATGGAAATGACCGGAAAGCCTTCGCCCTTTTCCAAAAGGCCGCAGACCGGGGATTCCCGGAAGCCATGGGATGGCTGGCCGCCTGCTATCAGTACGGCTACGGCACCGAGCCAAGCAGTCTGGCAGCGGTGCAGTGGCTGGAAAAAGCGGCTGCCCTGGGAAGCTCCGAGGCGGAAGAAGCACTGCAGTACCTTCATCAAGAATTAAAAGGAAATGAGTTATGAGCCTTCAGATTTCAAAAAAATTCTCCGGAATCCTTCTCTCCGCCCTTCTGGCCGGAGCTTTGACCCTTCCTGCTTTTGCGGAAGAAGGAAATATAGAAGACCTGCTTCTCCAAAGTGCCCTGGCCGCCGGCAGGGAAGAGGGGGCCGTTCCGGCCCAGGTTGAAGAAAAGGCGGAGCCCCAGGAAAAGCTCATCCTCCTCACCTGGCAGGAGGACCCGGAATCTGTGCGCTACGAAGTGGAAATTTTCCGGGGGCTTCCGGAAAATCTGAACAGGAACAGCCCCGTGGAAAACCACCTCTACGACAACCAGCGCATTTACACGAACCAGGTGCTGGTGGACTTGGCTGCCTTTCCTCCGGGGGAAGCACCCCTTTATTGGCGGGTGCGGCCCATTGACGCCAACTGGCAGGGCATGGGCCCCTTCTCTTCTCCCATGGAAGTGAGAAGCACCATGAAGCCGGTGAGTCGAAATGCCCCTTATCCCCATGTCTACCATCCGGGAAACGGCTCCACCCTGCTCTATCCCGTCTATTCCTATGCAGGAAATCCCGGCGCTGCCAGTTACGAAGTGGAAGTGATGGACCGGTATCCGGAAAATCCGGATGGCACGGCGCCGTCAAAGTACCGGGTCTTTTCAAAAACCACCACCCTTTCCAATGTGTACGACGACAACCCCCGAATCGGCACCTTCTACTGGCGGGTGCGGGGCATGGATGAAAACGGAAATCCCCTGGGTATCTGGAGCCTTCCGGAAAAGGTGAGGACAAACCCCGAAGAACACTTCGAAGTCGGTATTTTCGGCGACAGCATCACCCAGGGCGGCGGCCATCTCTACCACAGCCCCGCCGACATGGCCTACAGCTACGTTACCTACCTTGATTTCCCGGCCGTCAACATGGGAAGAAGCGGTGACACCACGGAAATGATGGAAGACCGCTTCGACCGTGACGTACTTCCCTTCCATGTGAAATACCTCCTCATCATGGGCGGCATCAACGACCTTCGTATGGGCGCGGACCCCCAAAAGGTTATCGGCCATCTGGAAGCCATCCGGAAGAAATGCGAAGAACACCACATTGTGCCCATCCTCTTAACCATCGTTCCCATTAACCCGGAAAACATCCAGAAATACTACGGCGACGTCACCTACAGCGGCTGGAAGGAATCGGTGGACACCGTAAACAGCTGGATCCGTACCCAGCCCCACATCGACACCGCCGGCCCCTTTGCGGACTACTCCGTCATGCCGGGAGAACTGGCCATGGACGGCATCCACGGCGACTGGAACGCTAAGCAGATGATAGCGGGAGAAATTAACAGGCACATGGGAGAGTTCAGGAAATAGGGGGCAGTGTGAGTGTGCTAGTGTGCTAGTGTACTAGTGTACTAGTGTGGCAGTGGAGGAGCTGTCTGCTTCCCGCTGTCCACCGTCATCCTGAGCGCCAGCGAAGGATCTCGGTACGTGGAGACAGTGACTCATTAGCCAGTAAATACCAGTCGGCGGGAAGACATCAGACCGGCAGACGGCAGACATCAGATGGCAGACGCTATATTCCCGAAAGCAAGAGGGTTCAGGCGCCTTCGGCGCCCAGGTTCTATCGGTCATGTGCTGGCACACTGACCGATGGGTTCCGCCCGCAGAGCGGGCTGGTTCAGAGGGAGTTATATATGCTGCCTGCGGCAGCGCCCCCTTTGGTGGCTGGTGCCACCACCTTTCCCCCCGCAAGCGGGGGCACTATGGATGCTCAGCAGCGTTCCATATGATTCTGTTGGAAACTATAGAGAAGCCCATTCTTCCCCCTGAATAGGGGGAAGTCCCGCAAAGCGGGATAGGGGGTGGCCGCCTTTAGGCGGCCAATCATCGCAATGCGATTCCTGCCTATGAATCCATACCAACTCGGACTCAGCCAACTGCTAATTGCTAACTGCTGTTGCCTCTATGTTAAGTACGCAGCGCTGCCGCCGACCACGGCCAGCCGACAAAAGGAAGGCCCTTTTATGGGCAGGTTAAGGGCAAACTTTGGCTGACTTGGAGGTCCTATGCAGGACCTCCACAGCATATAAAACTCATCGCCCGATAGGGCGATACCTTCCCCTCTGAACCCTTTGAACCTTCTGAACCCTCTGAACCCGGGTCGCTTCGCGGCCCCAGATTGTTTCACGTGAAACAATGGAGATAATCTATGAACACAAAACTGATGATTTCCACCATACTGGCAGTCCTTCTCACCGCAGGTACCGTTTCTGCAGAGGGGCTGCTTCATTTGTCCTGGGAGCCGGACTACGATGCCGTGAAGTACGACGTCATCTTCAGCCGGCTGGAAGCGGGGAAGCTGGTGAAGGTGCAGGAAACCACCGCCTACATGAGTGACATGCTTCTGCCGCAGGCCGGGCGGCTTCGGAATCCGTCGAATCTGTACTGGCAGGAAAGGCCCCTTGATTTTGACGGTTTCCCCATAGGAAACGAAAGCAGCCCCCAAAGACTGGCCGATTCGGTGACGGAGATTTCACGGAATGCGCCCATTCCGCGGCCCGACAGGAGCGGCGAAAAGGGCGGTGCCCTGCTTTATCCGGTCTATTCCTACATTGGAAATCCGGGGACTGCTTCCTATGAAATCGAAGTCCTTTCCGCCTATCCCGAAGATACCGAAGGCAGCGCCCATTCTATCTATCATATAGGGGGCGGTGACTTTCTATATACCGATTTCTACGATGACACGCCCCGCTTCGGCACCTGGTACTGGCGGGTGCGGGGAAAGGATGAAGAAGGAAATCCGGTGGGTGAGTGGAGCCTTCCCCAGAAGCGGCAGTTTTCCACGGAAGGCTGGACCATCGGCCTCTACGGAGACAGCATCACCCATGGCGGCGGCCGCATGTCCTACGGCCCCAACGACCTGGAATACAGCTACGGCCACTATCTGGACTTTGACACGGTAAACCTGGGAGATTCCGGAAATACAAGCCATGACATGGTGGAACGGTTCGACCGGGACGTGCTGCCATTCCACTTGAAATATCTCCTCATCATGGGCGGCAGCAACAGCCTTCGCGGCGGCGTGCCGGCGGAGGATGTAATAGAAGATTTAAAGGAAATCCAGCAGAAATGCAGGGACCACGGCATCATCCCCATCCTCCTCACCCTGCCGCCTATCAACCCCAAAAGCATAGACAAAGTCTTCCACGAACCCACCGCCGAAGGCTGGGAAGAGGCCTTCCAAAGGGTGAATGCATTCATCCGCACCCAGCCCCACATAGACACCGCCGCCGCTTTCCCATACGATAACGTTATGCCCGAAAACCTGGCCCTGGACGGCCTCCACGGCGACGTGGAAGCGAAAAAGCGTATAGCCGCTGTGATAAACAGGCATATAGGGGAGTTTGTGAAATAGGGGACAGCTTTCCGCTTACCGCTGCGCTGTATTCCCGGACACAAAGAGGGGCGCCGCTGACGCGGCAGGTTGTATAGAAGGGTTGTGTTCGCTGGCGCTCAGGGGGCAATGAAATGGCTGTCCTTCTGCGGCATAATACCCATTGGCCGACAGGGCGATACCACAACCCTCAGCGGCTTTGCCGCTGTCAAACCTAAGAATCTTAAGAACCTTCGGCCCGAAAGGGCCGTCCACCTTCCCCTTTGCACCTTTTGAACCCGGGGCCGCCTGCGGCGGCCCCTTTAAGTTATCCACATTCTGTTCAAAACTCTGTGAATTCCTGTGGAAATTCACAGAAAATAAGTCCGAAATCACAGGCGTTATCGACAAAATTAATCACAGAGATTCACACCATGGTTATTCACAACCTGTGAATTAGCAGTGAAATAAAGTTGCCTGTCGGTAAGAAACACTGTGGCATCACGCCGGATAGGAAACCATACGCAAAAAGTTTCCTATTGAAATGAAACACAGTAAAGCTATGCCGGACAGGAAACTATATGCAAAAAGTTTCCTGTCGGCAAGAAACACAGTGGAGCCACGCCGGATAGGAAACCATACGCAAAAAGTTTCCTATTGATAAGAGAGACAATGGAACCACGCCGGATAGGAAACCATACGCAAATAGTTTCCTATTGAAATGAAACACAGTGAAGCTATGCCGAACAGGAAACTCCCAAAAATCATATTGACAAAGCCTCTCATTTAGCATATGTTAAATACAGAATATTGAAAAATTTCGTAAAAGGAGACTTATGATGAATATGGATATTTTCTGGGGATTGTTTATCCCCTTTCTAGGCACGTCCCTGGGGGCGGCTTGTGTGTTTTTCATGCGGGGAAAGATGCACCTTTCCGTGCAGCGGGGGCTCACGGGATTTGCTTCCGGCGTCATGGTGGCGGCTTCCATCTGGAGCCTTCTGATTCCGGCGCTGGAGGAATCTTCTTCCTTGGGGAGGCTGGCTTTTATTCCTTCGGTCATCGGTTTCGGCGGCGGCATGGCATTCCTCCTGCTGCTGGATCATGTGATTCCCCATCTCCACATGGGGGCGAAGGAAGCGGAGGGGCCCAGGAGCCATCTGGCCAGGACCACCATGCTGGTGCTGGCGGTGACGCTGCACAACATACCGGAAGGTATGGCGGTGGGAGTGGTGCTGGCGGGGTTCCTCTCAGGCCACGGCGATATTACCTTCGCCTCCGCCATGGCCCTGTCCCTGGGCATTGCTATCCAGAATTTCCCTGAAGGTGCCATCATTTCCATGCCCCTTCGGGGAGCGGGCATGGGAAAAATGAAATCCTTCGCCGGCGGTGTGCTGTCGGGGGCGGTGGAGCCCATAGGCGGTTTCATTACCATTCTTTTGACCTCCCTCATCGTACCCCTCATGCCCTACCTCCTGTCCTTTGCGGCAGGGGCCATGATGTATGTGGTGGTGGAAGAGCTGATTCCGGAAATGTCACAGGGTGAGCATTCCGATGTCGGCGTCATTTCCTTCGCCCTGGGGTTCATGGTTATGATGACCCTGGATGTGGCGCTGGGATAATAGTGAGCTGGTGTACTAGTAAGCTGGTGAAATAGTGGGGCAGGGGAGAGGCTCTCCGCTTACCGCTGGCAGCCTTCCCACCGACCTGTATTTACTGCCGATTGATTCATATGCACCGGGTACCAAGATTCTTCACTGCGTTCAGAATGACGGAGTCCGGCGGGAAGTAAATCCCGTAACGCTGACTTTATACTCATCGCCGCGAAGCGGCGATACCGCCACCCTCTGAACCCTTTGAACCTTCTGAACCCTCTGAACCTTTTCTCCAAGGACGCCCCTATCCTCCGTCGCCTGACGGCGCCACCCCCTTCCTGTGGAAGGGGGCTATGGCACTTCGTCATGCACCACCGGTGTCATATATGTAAATCCCGTAACGCTGTCTTCATACTTATCGCCGCGAAGCGGCGATACCACCACCCTCTGAACCTTTTGAACCCTCTGAACCCTTTGAACCCGCACGCCCGAAAGGGCGTGTCCAACAAATTAGAAAATAATTAAACGTAAAAAAACCTCTTGCAAAATATTTCCGATGGACCTATAATGCAAACATCAAATTCATACAGGTGGATGAAACATATGGGAGAAAGCCGAAAGGCTTACCGAAGGAGTAACACTCTCAGGTATCTCAAAAAGATAAGTACTGTATGTGGACACACTCTGGAGAGTCTCGATTAAAGAGCGCCGAAGGTGTAAGGATGGAAACGTCCCAATCTCTCAGGCAAAAGGACAGAGAAAGCAGCGTCACACTATGTGTTCCGCTTTAAGGTAGACAATGCCGGCTTCCAGAGTTTTATTTCTTATGGAATGCCGGCTTTTTGTTATCTACTTTCTTAGGGGAGGGCGTTGTTAAAAATGGATTTGAATTACATGGACCTGTTGAATTCGCTGGATAGTTTTATCTGGGGGCCGCCGCTGCTGGTTCTTCTTGTGGGAACCGGTATCCTGCTTACCATCAGGTTGAAGCTGCTGCAGGTATTTCAGTTACCGAAGGCGCTGAAGCTGATTTTCAAAGCACAGAATACAGGCAGTGGTGATATTGATTCTTTCAAAGCTCTCTGCACAGCCCTTTCTGCAACGGTGGGCACCGGCAACATTGTAGGCGTGGCAACGGCCATTGCAGCCGGCGGTCCGGGCGCCATTTTCTGGATGTGGCTTGCCGCATTCTTCGGAATGGCCACCAAGTATGCAGAAGGTCTTCTGGCCGTGAAGTACCGTGAAGTGGATGCCAAAGGTGAAATCGCCGGCGGTCCCATGTTCTACATTAAGAACGGTATGGGCGAGAAGTACAAATGGCTGGGCACCCTCTTCGCCATCTTCGGCGTTCTGGTAGCTTACTTCGGAATCGGTACTTTTGCCCAGGTGAATTCCATTGTGGATATCACCAAGATGACTATCGGACTGGATCCCATGTGGACAGCCATTATCCTCACGGTTCTTGTGGCAGCCATCACCCTTGGGGGCCTCCAGTCCATCGCCGCAGCCGCTTCCAAAATCGTTCCGGCCATGGCAGTGATTTACTTCGTTTCAACCGTTGGTGTTTTGATTTTCTTCGCTGATAAGATTCCTGGTGCTGTTGAAACCATTATTTCCAATGCATTCACAGGCAGTGCCGCAGCAGGCGGTTTCCTTGGTTCCACCATGATTATGGCTATGAGAAATGGTATTGCCAGAGGCGTGTTCTCCAATGAATCGGGCCTTGGCTCCGCTCCTATCGTAGCCGCCGCCGCTAAGACCAAATGGCCTGCGGAACAGGGACTTATTTCTATGACCGGTACGTTCATTGATACCATCATCATCTGCACACTCACCGGTCTTACCATCGTCGTATCCGGTGAATGGCTGAACGGCCTGAACGGAGCGGCCCTGACCAATGCAGCTTTCAAAGACGCATTCCCCGCTTTCGGCGGATACATGCTCATGATTGGCCTGGTGCTCTTCGCTTTCACCACCATCCTTGGATGGAACTACTACGGCGAACGCTGCATGATTTATCTGGCAGGTACAAAGGGAGTTCTTCCCTACCGCCTCATCTTCATTGCACTTGTTGCAAGCGGCGCATTTTTGAAACTCGAAGCCATCTGGGTTCTGGCGGATATCGTCAACGGACTCATGGCTATTCCTAACCTGATTGCCCTGCTGGCCCTGTCCGGCGTGGTGGTAAGAGAAACTGCCAAGTATTTCGACCACCTGAAGACAGGCAAGGACTACGAAGAATACGTAGACCAGGACCCCAGCAAGGAAGTAAAGGCCAAAATTTCCGCAGACACGGAAGACTGAGCCTTTCAATCGGGCACTGATATAACATATTATTTCCAGGCGGAAAGGTTTTCCCATTTTCCTTCCGCCGGGATTAATATGACACCCCATCCGGCAAAGGGCACCCTGGTGGATAAGCCCTCCTAAACTGATTCATCAGGGAGTGCCGGGCTTCGGGAAATATCCCTGGAAATATTTCCCGAAGCGGAGGCCCTACCTTTTTAAAAATGGTTTCCATAAGTATCCTTATGTATGTATAGGATCAGGCGAAAGCCTGTGAATATATGCCGCCATGCACGGCAGGCTTCCGGAGGGGGAATTCAGATCTGGTTCCTGAAAGAAGCCAAAAAAGCAGAATATGGTGGATGATGTACACTGAAAAATGAGAGCCGAAAGGGCCCTCTGCCGAAGGAGTAATACTATCAGGCGTTCAGAAGAACACGAAACTGTGTACGGACACAACTCTGGAGAGTCCCATTCGATTGGGCGCCGAAGGTGTAAAGGGATTTCACCCGTAAATCCCGAATCTCTCAGGCAAAAGGACAGGGCTGGCAGCCGGGTAACCCCCGCTATGCATGGATGCATACATACATACAACCGCCAGCCTCAGACTTTACACACCATCAGCCTGAGTGCGGCGGTTGTTTTTTTCTCAGAAATACGGGTCAAATGTAAGGGGGATATTATTATGGACATGGCTGCAATCAACTCGCTCGTCAATACCATTGACGGCATAGTCTGGGGCCCGGTAATGCTGGTGCTCCTTGTCGGTACCGGCGTGTACCTCACCTGCTTATTAAAATTCCAGACCTGGCGGAATCTGCCCTATGCAATCCACAGCGTTCTTTCTAAAGAAGCCCGCACCACCAAGCGCGGCAAAGGCGATGTTTCTCCATTCTCCGCATTAATGACAGCCCTCGCTGCTACCATCGGCACCGGCAACATCGTAGGCGTTGCCACCGCCATGTTCTCCGGCGGCCCCGGCGCCCTGGTATGGATGTGGATTTCCGCATGCTTCGGCCTCACCACGAAATTCTCCGAATGCATGCTCTCTATTAAATACCGTGAAGTCAATGCCAAAGGTGAAATGAAGGGCGGCCCTATGTTCACCATGAAAAACGGTTTCAAAAATAAAACCGCCGGCCGTACCCTTGGCTTCCTCTTCGCACTGTTCTCCGTCATTGCTTCCTTCGGTATCGGCAACATGACCCAGGCAAACTCCATTTCCGGCGCTGTACAGACAGTCTTCGGAATTCCGGTGGAAGTCTGCGGCGTCATCCTCACCGTTCTTTCCCTTGTCATTATCCTTGGCGGTATCAAGACAATTTCCAAAGTTTCCTCTGTAGTCGTTCCCGGTATGGCTGTGTTCTACATCATCGCAGGCCTCATCTGCATTCTTATTAACATCCAGAACGTACCTCACGGCCTCTATATGATTTTCATGATGGCCTTCAACCCGCAGGCTATTGGCGGCGGCGTCCTCGGCACCATCACAGTTACCGTCATGAACTCCATGCGCTACGGCGTTGCCAGAGGCTGCTTCTCCAATGAAGCCGGCCTGGGCTCCGCAGCCATCACCGCTGCTGCTGCTACCACCGACGACCCCGTTCGCCAGGGCTACATTAACATGACCGGCACCTTCTGGGATACCATCGTTGTCTGCTCCATCACCGGTCTTACCATTGCTTCCTCCGGCGTTCTTGGCACCACCGATGCCAGCGGCGCACCGCTGAAAGGCATCGCCCTCACCATGGCAGCCTTCTCTACCAACATCGGCATCATCGGCACCTACATCGTGGCCATCGGCATCATCCTCTTCGCTTACTCCACCATCATTGGCTGGGAATACCACGGTGAAAAAGCCTGGGAATACCTCTTCGGAACCCATAAATTCAACATGGTTTACAGAATCATCTTCTCCCTGGTCGTTTATGTAGGTGCTACCCAGACCCTTGATCTGGTATGGAACCTTTCCGATATTGCCAACGCACTCATGGCAATTCCAAACCTCATTTCCCTGCTGGTTCTCTCTCCTGTCATCAAAGAAGAAGTCGTCCGCTTCCAGGGCGTACTTGCTAAGGAAAGAGCTGAAAAGGCAGCACTGGCTGCCAAAGAAGAAGGCGCCAAAGCTCATATCTGAGTTTCTTCTTCAACCCACAGGGACGCGATGAATCCATAAGGTTCATCTTCCATATCGTTGTCCCCCCTCACTTCTCCGGAAGTGAGAAACAACCCCTATCCTGCTCCTCTGAATTCCGGCAGGATAGGGGATATTTTTTGCCCTTTTATGAAATAGGGGTATTCTGCCATCCGGAGGGGGTCGCCGAAGGCCATGAGACAAGCAGATATGAGACATCAGACGTGAGTTTCCCGCCGGCACCGTCACTCTGCATCGGTAAGGTGATTTATAAGAAAGTGACTCTAATTTTCTTGTGTCCCCTTGAGGGGAATGCCGCGAAGCGGCAAAGGGTGTGCGAGGGTAAGAATGGTGATGTTACTCTATGGCGATTCCATTCTGCGGGCAGCGAAGAATCTCGGTACGTGCCGATAGTGGAGACACTGCCGGTGCATACCGATGAGTGGGAGACCATGAGACTATTAGATGGAGGAATGCAGCACAATGCCCAGCATCCATAGTGCCACCGCGAAGCGGGGTGGCAAAGGAACTGGATTTGCAGGGAAGCGCAGCGACCCGAAAATCCAGTGACATGCTTTCCCGTGGAGAAAGGTGGTGCCGTTAGGCACCAAAGGGGGAGCCGCCGAAGGCGGCTGTTCTACCGTTAATGACGATATGGGCGATACATACCGATGAGCGTGAGACCATCCGGTTTATTCTGCACTGAAAAATGATATGGAAAATGCAGTGCAGAAAATTTTGGCCTTTGGTCTGGTAAATTTACTTTAGTGTTTAGTACAGATTAAGCTATGCGGTAACATAATATTTCTATGATAATTTTCGCTTGACAAGCGAAATGGATAGGTTTAGTATGTACCATGCTTGAGTGAATTCCAAATCGCGGCTGGGCCAAGGGGGAGCCTGGAGGGAAAACTTGAGAGAACCTCATGTTTTTTTAGTGGAAAAATCGGGCAGAATTTTCATGGAGAAGAGGAATAAGAATGAAACAGAACCAAAAGCATTGTTTTAGAAAAATCGGGGGGGTAAGCTAACCCTTTCCAACCATAGAGGAAAAGCTCTCCTGGCGGCGCTGCTGCTGACAGGGGCTTTTTGCGTGCCTGTGGAAGCGGCAGAGCGCACAACGCCGCTGGTGGTGACGGAGAAGGATCAGACAATCCACGATGATTTCGGCACGGCTTCCCAACCTGTCAGCATAACCGACGGAAAAACGCCGGCAGTACTAGAAATTGCCTCCTCTGCTGCCGATAAAGATGGCGTGACCACGGTATACTCCAACATCATCAACGGCACTTTTACTGTTGGTGGGAGTAAAGATAACGTTGCTGAAGCTAACGGCATCTGGGTGCAGGACAACTATCCGGGCACGGTGAGGCTGGCCAATGGGCTAAATGTAAAAGTGGATGCTGCCGGGAATTATTACAATACTTCCGGCATCTACCTGGAAGGGGTGGACCGTAGTCATTATCCTAAAAGTACAGACGAATCGGTGAATGCCAATGAAGAATATAAAAATAATGGCAATCAGATTTCTTCGACTACCGTGAATGTGGGAAGTGGGACTACTATTACGGTGAATGCTAAGGCTCCGGAGGGCAAGACGGGTACTTTCGTCAATTCCGTGGCTCTGGAAAATCATTTCGGCCATATGAACGTGGGCGATAACGTGCATCTGAATTTGACTACAGGCGCGTTCCAGGAAAATGATTCTGCGGGATTCTATCAGCTTTACTATGGGGATACTTCCATTGGCAATGGATTTACAAGTACTGTGACGGCCACCACAGGTAACAGTTCCCAGCATGTCATAGTTCATGCCGTGCATAGTAACCATGATCATCCTTTGGATCATCAGATACATGCCATAACCCAGAACAAGCTTCATATAGGAGACGATGCTGTTCTTACCGCTCAGGTGCACGACCAGACCCAGGGAGATTATACGGAAAATGGGTCAATCGATGAGACCGGAGCCTTTTTGTCCCGTACAGACTTCATCATAGGAGATAGGATGAAAGTGGACACTGAGCAGACCGGCGTACCGGGAAGGAAAGGGTATGGTATTAATGAATCAACTATTATAACTGGGATTTACACGAGAGCTGCCAAGGGAAGTATTGGTTCGGATTTAATGAATACAGTCAAGGTCAAAAATCGCAATATGCAAATGGTTGCGGGAATGCGTTTCTCGGGATGGCTTCAAAATGGAGATGAGCGCCCGGAGAATCCCTCTGACGATACATCCATTGTCTCCGTGGGAGCACGGAACATGAATAAGATTGATGTGGAAGACAGCATTGCCAGGCACCTTGTTGGGATTATTGCAGATTCCGATTCAAACATCAATATAGGGCAGGATTGTCAGATTCACATGTATATTAACCAAAGTCAGGTGAGTGGTTATACATACGGAATCTACGCAGGCGCAGGTGGTTCTAATTCGACGATACACTTCGGACCTTATGGTACACTTAGTCTGAAACAGGATGGCGGCACATCGGATCAGACAATCGGAATCTGTACAGCTGCTAATTCGACGATAGACCTTGGCCCTCATGGGACACTCAGCTTGATGCAGTATGGCGGCACATCGAATCAGACATACGGAATCTATGCAGTTTCTGATTCGAAGATAGACTTCGGACCTTATGGGACACTCAGTTTGGAGCAGGTTGGCGGTACATCGAATCAGACAATCGGAATCTGTACAGATCCTAATTCGACGATACACTTTGGATCTTATGGGACAGTCAGTCTGAAACAGGAGGGCGGCACATCAAAAAATGGGATGTTCGGAATCTATGCAGATGCTAATACGAAGATAAACTTTGGCCCTCATGGGACACTCAGCTTGATGCAGGATGGCGGCATATCGAATAAGACATACGGAATCTATGCAGTTTCTGATTCGAAGATAGACTTCGGACCTTATGGGACCCTCAGTTTGGCGCAGGATCGCGGCACATCGAATGGCACATACGGAATCTATGCAGATGCTAATAAGACGATAGACTTTGGCCCTCACGGGACAATCAACTTGATGCAGGATGGCGGCACATCGAATCAGACAATGGGAATCTATGCAGTTTCTGGTTCGAAGATAGACTTCGGACCTTATGGGACGGTCAGCTTGCAGTTTGAAGGTGATTATCAAGGAAATTCTCAGATTCTATCTGATTTATGGAACTATGGAGCAGATACAGAAGTTAAAGATCATGCTTCTTTCACAGTGAGCGGGAATCTTACAAAGGCCGTTCCCCAGGCCATTACGCAAATCAGAGGAATTTATGTAGGAAATGGAACCGGAAGGTTTGGGGGCAATCTGACCGTTCATACATCAGGACATAATTACGCTATGGTCAGCGGTATCGTGGCATCTGCAGACACAGAGAAAACCAATCTTCTATCTGACGGCGATAATGCCCATGTGACTGTCGATGCCACAGAAGATGAAACAGGAACGACGAATAAGTTGTCTGGTGGAAATTATATAGCCGGCATTAAAAATAGTGGAAAAGGTTCATTCGTAACGGTCGGTAGAAATGCCCAGATTCAAGTGTCAGCCCCTGAAGATAAGGAAGTATCGGCACTCTGGGTGTATAAAAATGCAAAAATGGAAATGGGTGACGGCGCGGTTCTCACAGTGAATAGCGCGGCTGCAGAAAACAACAACGTGGTAAAAGCTGATTCGGTAGGCAAAGTCACCTTCGACGGTGGCATGACCCTTTCGGGCAGCCAGAATGCCATCTACAGCACCGGCGATGGCAGCTCTGTTACCGCACTGGGCGCGGGCCGCAAGGTCATCCTCGGCAATCTGGAATCGGCCGATAAAGGTTCCATCAAGCTCAAACTCAACACAGCAGATTCCCTGCTTCGCGGCAAGTCCACCATTGACGGATTCCGGCCTGATGCAGCGACGACGCATGGCTTGATGGCTGCAACGGCAGAGGTAAATGATGCAAGTGGCAATGCTTCTGGAGACAACATGCCAGCTGATACAGAGTTGACTGTAGCCAATGGCGCCCGCTGGGATATGACGGACAATAGCCAAGTGAAGACGCTGAACCACGAGAATGGCGGCACGGTCAATATGTCCTACAATCCGGAGCTCCAGCGTCTGGATGTCGACACCTACAACGGCAATGGCGGCGTCTTCCGCATGAAGTCCGACCTGAATCAGCTGGAGACGGATGACAAGAAATATGCAGATAAAGTGTATATTCAGAATGCCGAAGTTGGCTCCACAGGCCTCATTCAGGTCCACGACCAGAGCTTCCTTACGGGCCATGAGGTCACGGGCACGAAATACCAGCTGCTTATCACGGATAAGAGCGGCAAGGCCAAATTCAGCGGAATGGACCTGGACGACGGCGGCCTCTGGGATGTAACACCTACCATCCAGAACGGCAAGTATGTGCATGATGTGATGAACGTATCTGATGCTAATGAAGAACAGTGGTACCTTACCAAGCTGGAAAGAAAAATCAACAAAGACACCATTCCTCTCATGAAGGCCGCTGACAACAGCTATGCCCTCTACCGTCTGGACATCGACAGCCTCCGGAAGCGCATGGGAGACCTTCGTTTCCGTAACCTGAAAGACACCTCCGGCCTCTGGGCCCGCGATTTCCATGGTGCCTATGATGGATCCGGCGTAGACAGCAAGTACAACGGCTTCCAGCTGGGCTATGACTACGCCGCCAACGACAAGAGCGTTTACGGCTTCTTCGCAGAGCGGACTATTTCCAACCCCAAGTACAGCTATGGCTCCTCCAAGGACCACGGCCTTTCCGGCGGCCTTTACGGCACCTGGTTGGGTGACAGCGGCGTATATACCGATGTGGTGGCCAAATGGGGCAGGGACGATACCAACCTTCACACCTGGGGCGGATGGCCCGACAGCGCCAATTACCGCACATGGAATGAAAGCCTTTCTGTGGAATGGGGCAAAACCTTCACCAGAGACGACGGCCTCTTCCTGGAACCGGAAGCGCAGATGGTCTTCGGCCGTCTGGGAAGCAAGGATTATACCACCCGCCGCGGCAGGACTGTAAGCATGGGAAGCTATGACAGCGCCATCGGACGCCTGGGCATCCTTTTGGGCAAACGGGTGACGGATAGAGAGCATCCCTATGACTACTACCTGAAATTTTCAATGCTCCATGAATTCGGCGGCGAAAGAAACTTCCACCTCGCCGCTCCTGACGGAGAAACCTATGACTACAGCGAAGACTACCGGGACACCTGGTACGAAGCAGGCTTCGGCGGCACCTGGCACATCAACGGAAACACCAGCCTCTATGCAGACGCAGAAAGAAGCTTCGGCGGCATGTGGCATAAGAAATGGCAGTGGAATGTGGGAGTGAACTGGCAGTTCTGATTGGATAGACGATAGAAGATAGATGGTAGAAGAAACAAAAAAGCTGAGAAAAATGGCAGTCATTTTTCTCAGCTTTTTTGTGATGCTGATATTTTAAGGAAACAGGCAGAAAGGAGACTGCAGCACTCTGGTACGTGCCGAATGGTCAGGCTCCTTCCTCAGGTGGCAATCCTGCATAGGATTGCCAAGTCGGGCAAAGTTGGCCCATAGCCTGCTCATAAAAGGGCCTTCCTTTTGATTGCCCGACCGGAATGGAGCTGGACGAAGCCCTGAGATAGGTCCGAATTTATCGGAAAAGAACTGACGCCCCTATCCTCCGTCGCCTGACGGCGTGCACAGCGAACACATTTTGAAGGAGCAGCGCGACGCACAAAATGTAGCGAGTCGTTTCCCCTTTAGGGGCCATCCCCCCTTCCTGAGGAAGGGGGCTCTGGCACTTCGTCATACACCACCGGTGACACAAAGCCAATCCCGTAACGCCTTGTTTCCCCTTGAGGGGAAACAAGGCGGAGCAGCAAAGGGTGTACGGGGCTGCAAGTCGGAATGGCACCTATGCTGAACTGACTGTGGAGGTCCTGCATAGGACCTCCAAGTCAGCCGAAGTTTGCCTCTAGCCTGCCCAATAAGAGGCTTTCCTTTTAGTCGGCTGACCGTGCAACGGCGGCTTCTTCCCGCCGACCGGTATTTAGTACCATATGATTCATTATCGGCTTTTGCCGAGATTCTTCGCTGGCGCTCAGAATGACGGTTGGTGGCGGGAAGGAAAGCACGTAACGCAGTCTGACGTCTGATTTCTGATTTCTTTTGTCTAATCCCCGCCCCTATCCTCCGTCGCCTGACGGAGGATAAATACTGCGGCGAAAGCCGCCACAACAACCCTCAGCCCAAAGGCCGGTCAAACCTAAGAACCCTCGGGGCGAAGCCCCGTTCACCTTCCCCTCTGAACCCTTTGAACCAGCCCGCCAAAGGCGGGCCGAACCCTCTGAACCCGGGCGGCTTTGCCTCCCCATTCATCCTCTCCCGCTGGCCTTATCCAGGTCCGCCGCATTTTTTGCTTCTTCAATGTTTCCATCCCGTTTCATCAGCAGCTTCTGCAGCTTTTTCCGTTTGCCCCTTTCGATGTACTGATGGGCCAGCACATCCGGCAGGGTGGCGCCCAGGGAGATGCCAAGCAGCACCAGCATGGCCTCCACCCCGGTCTGCAGGGCGAGAAGGAGGGCCAGACCGTCCATATGCTGGATATCGATGATGGCAAAGAAGAAGCGGTACATGAGCACCCCCGGCACCAGAGGGATGATGGCCGGTATGGTGACCACGAAGATGGGAGCGTGGAAGTACTTGGAAATACTGAAATACAGGATAGACAGTACGGCGGCGCCAAAGAAGGAGGCGCTGGCCATGCCGAAGTGGAAAACCACCATGAATACATCCCGCACGTCCACCGTAATAATGGCTCCCAGGCAGGCCAGGGGGATATATCGTTTGGGAATGTTGAACATGATGGAAAAGCCCAGGGCTGCCATGGCTGCCGCCAGGGCCTGTGCCAGGTACAGGTGCTCCGGCGCAATGTTTACGGCGGTGAAGCTGGGCACGTCGGTGAGACCCACGGCCCCTGCAATGCCGAAGGTCATGGCCAGCATAATAAGGAGGGTATGGGTCATGCGGGTCATGCCGGAGGTGAGGTAGTTATTCAGGAAATCGTCCACTGCGTTTATGAGAGGCACCCCCGGTATGAGGGTCAGGGCACAGGCTACAATGGGCAGGAAGGGAGAAATGGCACCGGGCAGGTACATGGTGAGATAGGCGGTAATGGTGGCCGCAAAGGCGGAGGCGGCGATGGTGACATAACCGTTGAACTCTATGCGGGTACATGCATATTTCACCAGAGCCCCTATGATGGCTGCCAGCATGGTATAAAGAGCCTCCACCTCGTGGCCCCCGAAAATCAGGCAGAAGGCGGAAGAGGCCAGTCCGATGGCCAGAATTGCCAGCCATTCCGGGTAGATCCGGTTCATGCAGTGCCGGTGGATTTCATGAAGCTGGTTTACAAATACCCCATAGGGTTCATTCTTATAGAGAGCTTCCCGGCTGGTCTTGCTGGTCTTTAGGAAGGTGAGCATATTCACCCCATGGCGGTAGCATTTGCGGAACATGGTGTGAGTCCTCTTCCCGTCATCCACATTAATCATAATGGTGGAATAGGTAATGTGAATCTGCACATCCTCCCAGTAAATGCCCAGATAAGCAGCGGTCTGCAGCATATCCCGCACAATCCGCTTGCTGCCGGCGCCGCTTTCCATCATCATCTGCCCCGTATCCAGGATGAGCTTCATCTTATCCCGGATGGTCAGGGTATTTTTATCATTATTTTCCAATATAAGACTTCCTTTGTAAATTTGGAGGCAAAAGGAACGATTGCCTGTATTTCCGCATGCAAAAAAGACGCGGCTGCGCCGCTAGGTACCTTAATGAATCAGTGCTTCCTTAAGGTTGAGTCCGCTTCGCCCGGGGGCAGAGGAAAGTCATAGCAGTGGAAGGGAAATGCCGCCGATAGGCGGCATTATGATAGCTCATCGCCCGGCAGGGCGATACAACAACCTTCAAGACCAAAGGGCGCCGAACCCTTACAGCCTGGTATTCTGGATGAAATCGATATACTCCTTATACTGCTTCGCCAGTTCATAATCGTGGAGCGGGAAGCACTCACTGAGCCAGCGCACCAGAAGCCACAGGCAGCCGAAGAACACCAGGAACTGGAGAAGACGGTGGATACAGGAATAGGATTTCTTCGCCTTCCTCTGCCAGCGGGCCGGCAGGTGGTAGGCACTTTCGTAAATCCATTTCCAGTACAGCAGCTCAAAGGCAATCACCCCTGCCGCCATGAGGAGGAGATTCACAAGCCCCACATGGGGAAGAACGATGCGGTGAAACCAGCGCACCGGCTGGTACAGGGCAAAAAAGGTCTCCCGAGGCGACATCATGAGCCCCATGAATTCATAATGGGTAAGAAAAATAAAAGCACTGAAAGAAAAGAAAGAAACGATGGCTAGACAGATGAGGGTGGCCAGATTCCGCCCCACATAGACCCGGCAGATCACATTCATTACGAAGAAAATCAAAAGCAGGGTGCCTATGGCGGTGAGGAAATAGGGACTCAAATGGTTAAACGTAGGATCCTTCATGCCATTCACCGCATGGGTGAGCACATAGGGAAAAATCAGAATCCATGAAAAGAAAGGGATGTACCCAATGCGCCAGAAAGGATGAAGCAGATTTTTTCCCGTCATCAGTTCCGTAAAGAAAATCAGCAGGAAACACTCCCCCATATTTCTGCCAAACCGGTACCACTGGAAAAGCCCGGTAATTCCCAGGGCATCATAATATATAAATACTATAAAAAGAAGGCAGAAAGCACTGATGAAATATAAAGCCAGCTCCCTCATGGAAATATCCTGGCACCAGGCTATGAACTTTTCCTTCTCCTGTTCAAGAAACAGCATCGTTCTCTCCCCCATACTATACTTAATCTAAGTATAGAGAAATAGAACCGCCGCGGCAAGAGGACAATTTACAGGGGTAAGAGGGGGAGTGAAAAGTTTCCTGTGGGCAAGCAACACCATGGAGCCACGCCCTTTTGTCATTTCGAGCGGAGTCGAGAAATCTCCCGGCGAACAGTTTCCTGTGGGTAAGAAACACCATGGAGTCAAGTCGGACAGGAAACCCTTCGCGAACAGTTTCCTGTGGGTAAGCAACACCATGGAGCCAAGGCGGACAGGAAACTATAGGCGAACAGTTTCCTGTCGGTAAGGAAAACCATGGAGCCAAGTCGGACAGGAAACCCTTAGCGAATAGTTTCCTGTGGGTAAGAAACACTGTGGAATCAAGGCGGACAGGAAACCTTTCGCCAACAGTTTCCTGTCGGTAAAGAACACCATGGAGCCAAACCGAATGGGAAACCCTTCGCGAACAGTTTCCTGTGGGCAAGAAACAGCATGGAGCCAAGTCGAATAGGAAACCCTTCGCGAACAGTTTCCTGCCGGTAAGAAACACAGTGGAGCCACGCCCTACTGTTATTTCGAGCGGAGCAAAGCGGAGTCGAGAAATCTCCTTCGCGAATAGTTTCCTGTCGGTAAGAAACACTGTGGAATCAAGCCGAATAGGAAACTATAGGCGAACAGTTTCCTGTGGGTATAAACACCATGTGGCCACGCCCTCCTGTCATTTCGAGCGGAGTCGAGAAATCTCCCGGCGAACAGTTTCCTGTCGGCAAGCAACACCATGGAATCAAGTCGGACAGGAAACCCTTCGCAAAAAGTTTCCTGCCGGTATGAAATGCTATGGTGCCAAGTCGGACAGGAAACCTTTCGCGAATAGTTTCCTGCCGATATGAAATGCAGTGGAGCCAAGCCGAATAGGAAACTATATGCGAATAGTTTCCTATCGGTATGAAACACCATGGAATCAAGTCGGACAGGAAACCTTTTGCCAACAGTTTCCTGTGGGCAAGAAACGCCATGGAGCCACGCCGAATAGGAAACTCATACATAAAAAGTTTCCTGTCGACATGATACCGCCGTATCACGCCGCACAGGAAACTTCTATTTCAAATAATCATACAGTTTTCTCACCGACTCGATATCCTTCATTTGGAAAGGAGAGAGAAGGTGCACTATCTTTCCTACCAGGGAATGGTGCTTCAGGAAACGCCGTGCTTCCTCCACCGTGGCGGCGCCGCCGTTCTCCCGGTAGCCCTCTGCCACCGCCAGCACCCGGCCCTTTTCCTCCCGATAATTTTCCCGGCAGATGCCCTGGAGAAGAAGAAGAAAATCAATGGCCTTCTGCTCCTCCCTGTTTCTGGAGTACAGCCGGTTCTCCCAATCCAGAAAGGTGAGCTTTCCATCTTTATAAGTAATGTCCCGAAGGGCCGGCCGGCCGTGGATGACACCGTCATGATGAAGCGCAGCCAGGGCGGCACCGGTTTCTCCCAGAATATCCTTCTTCTCCTCTTCACTTCGTTTGGAGCCCAGAATATTCTTCAGCGTAGGGCCGCCGTCCAGGGTGACCATGTAATCCGGCGTGAGCACCTGGATATTTGGTACCAGCTCCGGATGCGACTCTCCGGCAATAGTCATGCGGGCGATTTCATAATAAAATTCCTTCTCCACCGAATACTTCACCAGCTGATTCCGCCCATTCCCCAGCTTCCGCTTGATCCAGTACTTCTGTCCCTCCAGGGTGAAATCAATAATCCGCTCCTTCGGATTCTCCCGAATCAGCTGCTCCGCCATGGACTGTATCCTCGCTTCCTCCATATTAACCTCCTTTCTTAATGGGTTTATATTTTATTTAAACCATTGTAACAGAAATAAAAAGATTTTGTAAGGAATAAGTTTGGGGAGATTGGAGTCAAAGGAGGAGGGGACGGAAGAGTCATTGGCGGTGATGGGTTCAGAAGGTGCAAAGGGCGGAGGAAAGGTTCTTAATAAAGCGATTGCGTATCTGCGGTTTATTCTGCCCCCTGAATAGGGGTGGCAAGCGAACGTGGTTCGTAGGGGAGCAAAGCGACCCGAAAATCCAGTGACATGCTTCCCTTTAGGGAAAGTCCCCGCAAGGGAATGAGGGTGCATTTCCACGGGCGAAACCCGGTTGTATGGTTTTCGCTGCCAAAGGCAGCGCTGCCGCCGCAGGCGGCAAAATACTCATCGCCCGCAAGGGCGATACCACCCCCTCTGAACCTTCTGAACCCTCTTGAACCCTCTGAACCTTCATGCCGCAGGCGTGTCAAAAAATATTTCAAAAACCAGTTGACACAAACCTCCATCCATGGTATCATCATACCTGTCGCCGCGAGAGCGGCGGCCACGATGAAGTCTTCCTTCAAAAACTTAAAAAAAGTGCTTGACAGG
>ENA-ORCL01000064-ORCL01000064.1-human-gut-metagenome-genome-assembly--contig:-NODE-64-length-52453-cov-19.580151_pt1:0-10000 | contig 52453 bp, 33 predicted proteins | sample MGYA00242987_ERZ507988 | MGnify/ENA primary metagenome ERZ507988 (study PRJEB26167, sample SAMN06115466) | human gut metagenome | host: Homo sapiens | place: China:Hubei | collected 2016-05-19... | reverse complement strand
AACAGAACCTGAAACCGTATGTTTACAAGCAGTCGGAGACCGCTTAATAATAAGGTCAACGGCGTGCCTATTGAAGAATGAACCGGCGAGTTATGAGGTCCAGCAAGGTTAAGCAGGAAATGCGGAGCCGAAGCGAAAGCGAGTCTTAATAGGGCGAGAAGTTGGATTGCATAGACCCGAAACCACAGTGATCTACCCATGTCCAGGCTGAAACACAGGTAAAAATGTGCGGAGGGCCGAACCTATATCCGTTGAAAAGGGTTAGGATGAGGTGTGGGTAGGGGTGAAATTCCAATCGAACGTGGAGATAGCTGGTTCTCCCCGAAATAGCTTTAGGGCTAGCCTCGAGGAGAGATTGCAGGCGGTAGAGCACTGATCAGGAGAGGGACCTACCCGGTTACCAAACCCAGTCAAACTGCGAATGGCTGCAATTATACTCGGGAGTCAGACTACGACTTATAAGGGCCGTGGTCAAAAGGGAAACAGCCCAGATCATCAGCTAAGGTCCCAAATGCCGTGCTAAGTGGCGAAGGATGTGGCGTTTCATAAACAACCAGGATGTTGGCTCAGAAGCAGCCACCATTCAAAGAGTGCGTAATAGCTCACTGGTCGAGAGACGCTGCGCCGAAAATGTCCGGGGCTCAAGCACGGAACCGAAGCTATGGCATGATAGCAATATCATGGGTAGGGGAGCGTTCTTATAAGGAAGAAGCATTACCGTAAGGAGATGTGGACATATAAGAAGTGAGAATGCCGGTATGAGTATCGAAAAGAAAGGTGAGAATCCTTTCCACCGAAAGCCCGAGGGTTCCTGAGCAACGATCGTCGACTCAGGGTAAGTCGGGACCTAAGCCGAGGCGGAGACGCATAGGCGATGGACAACAGGTTGAAATTCCTGTACCGGATGGAGTCGTTTGAGCGAAGGAGCGACGCAGGAGGGCACATGATCGCGCGGCTGGAAGAGCGCGTCCAAGTGCGTATGCGGGTAAGGAGGCAAATCCCCTTATCCAGAAGCAGAGACATGATGGGGAGTTAAAGGCGACTTTGACGAACTCATGGATCCCACACTGCCAAGAAAAACTTCTAGCGAGACAACATCCGCCCGTACCGTAAACCGACACAGGTAGGCGGGGAGAGAATCCTAAGGTGCGCGGGAAAACCCTCGTTAAGGAACTCGGCAAATTGCATCCGTAACTTCGGGAGAAGGATGACCCTGAGTAGGCGAAAGGGAGAAACCCCCGGAACAGAAAAGGGTGGCAGAAAAGAGGCCCAAGCAACTGTTTACCAAAAACACAGGTGCCTGCGAAAGCGAAAGCTGAAGTATAGGTGCTGACGCCTGCCCGGTGCTGGAAGGTTAAGGAGAGAGGTCAGCGAAAGCGAAGCTTCGAACTGAAGCCCCAGTGAACGGCGGCCGTAACTATAACGGTCCTAAGGTAGCGAAATTCCTTGTCGGGTAAGTTCCGACCCGCATGAAAGGCGTAATGATTTGGGCACTGTCTCAACGAGGGGCCCGGTGAAATTGAAATACCTGTGAAGATGCAGGTTACCCGCGACTGGACAGAAAGACCCCATGGAGCTTCACTGCAGCTTGAGATTGAATCCCGGTGACATATGCACAGGATAGGTGGGAGGCGAAGAAGTAATGCCTTTGGGTGTTACAGAGCCGATGTTGGGATACCACCCTTATGTTGCTGAGATTCTAACACGGAGACTAACAACCTCGTGGACCATCTCAGGCAGGCGGTTTGACTGGGGCGGTCGCCTCCTAAAATGTAACGGAGGCGCCCAAAGGTTCCCTCAGGCCGGACAGAAACCGGCCGAAGAGTGCAAAGGCAGAAGGGAGCTTGACTGCGAGACAGACAAGTCGAGCAGAGACGAAAGTCGGGCTTAGTGATCCGGTGGTACTGAGTGGAAAGGCCATCGCTCAACGGATAAAAGCTACCCTGGGGATAACAGGCTAATCTCTCCCAAGAGTTCATATCGACGGGGAGGTTTGGCACCTCGATGTCGGCTCATCACATCCTGGAGCTGGAGTAGGTTCCAAGGGTTGGGCTGTTCGCCCATTAAAGTGGTACGCGAGCTGGGTTCAAAACGTCGTGAGACAGTTTGGTTCATATCCATCGCGGGCGCAAGAAGTTTGAGGGAGGCTGCTCCTAGTACGAGAGGACCGGAGTGGACGGATCAACGGTGTACCAGTTGTCACGCCAGTGGCACGGCTGGAAAGCCGCATCCGGAAAGGATAAACGCTGAAAGCATCTAAGCGTGAAGCCCGTCCCGAGATGAGACTTCTCATCAGAAATGAGTAAGACCCCTTAAAGACGATGAGGTTGATAGGCTGTGAGTGGAAGTGGCGCGAGCCATGGAGCGACGCAGTACTAATAGGTCGAGGTCTTAGCTTAGATTTCACGAAAAGCACGACCAGAGGCGAGAGCCTTCGGGACTTCTTCTATACAGTTTTGAGAGTACAGACTCTCAAAGATTCAGTGGCGATAGCTGTGAGGATACACCCGTACCCATGCCGAACACGGTAGTTAAGCTCACAAACGCCGAAAGTACTTGGCTGGAAGCGGCCCGGGAGGATAGGAAGCTGCTGATTAACTTGAAAAAGCACTAATGAGAAATCGTTAGTGCTTTTTTGCTGTGCGTATCATTTGAGGCAGTGGGCTTTTGAGGGGAATCGGTGCTTACCGTATTCCCGAAGGTTGACGGCCCTTCGGGCCGAGGGTTGATGGCGCCGCCGGGCCTGCGGCCCTGGGCGCCAAGGGTTCTGTCCGGGATCGGCTTCGCCTTCCGGACGGGTTGAGGGCTCCGCCCAGGGAGTTATATAGTACCGCTCCACTGGGGAGGTACGGCGCCTTGTGGCGCCATTTTGTATGCCGCCTGTCGGCGGCGGCCCCCTTTGGTGGCTGGTGCCACCACCTTCCCCCCGCAAGCGGTGGGACAATAAAGCTCCTCGAACCTTAGTGTTCATAAGTGGCTCAAGGTATAGCACGGGTTGTTGTGCCCCCGCTTTTGCGGGGTGGCAAGTGAGACGCTTTCCCGTGGAGAAAGGTGGTGCCGAAGGCACCAAAGGGGGGAAAGCGGCCGAAGGCCGCTAATCATCGCCATGCAGTTCCTGCTGATGAATCCAAAGGCATCACGCCGGAACCAGCCGGCAGCAGGAAGCAGGATGCCGGCAGTCGATTGCCTTTCTCTTTACATCCGGCGGCTCCTTCCCGCCTACTGGTATTTAGGAGCATTTTTGACACTTACTGCTCGTACCGAGATTCTTCGCCTTCGGCTCAGAATGACGATGAGGGCGGGAAGGGAAGCACGTAACGTAGTCTGACGTCTGATTTCTGACTTCTATCGTCTAATCCACGCTGTTCCTCCGTCGCCTACGGCGACACCTCCTTCCTAAGGAAGGAGGCCATAGCACTCCGTTATGTAGCAGTGTTGACATAAAAGTAAATCCCGTAACGCTGACTTCATACTTATCGCCCGCAGGGCGATACCTTCCCCTCTGAACCCTTTGAACCTTCTGAACCCTCTGAACTCGAGCCGCAGCGCGGCTCCAATGGCGATACCACAGCCCTTGGTCCAAAAGCCCGTTAAACCTGAGAGTCCTTTGGACCGACGGCCCCATCAATCTTAAGAGCCTTCCCTTTTGCCTCCTCCCTCCACCGTACTTCCCAAACCACTTATTCATGGTTTATACTTGTTTCAGGTGATGAATATGCATTTTCTTTTTAAGCTTTTTAAGTGGCTTATTATTCTTATTATTGCTGCTGCTTTAGTTCTTGGCTTTTATGCTGGCAATCTTGCTTATGAGGAGCTTTTTACGGCGCCCTGGGACAGGATTTTGGGGATTCAGAATCATCGGTCGGATCTGGCTCGGATGCATGGGCTGGAGGAGCGGTATGGCTGGCAGCGGGTGATGGTGCCTTCTAAGGATGGGACGGAGCTTCGGGGAACTTATATTGAGACAGTGAAGGGAGGAAAGAAGGCGGTTATCCTTCTTCATGGTCTTTACCAGAATCGTTCCATGTGTGTGCCCTACATTTCTATGTACCAGGATATGGGATACAATGTTCTTCTCGTGGATCTCCGCGGCCATGGGGAGAGCGGCGGGGGACAGACGGATTGGGGGATTCATGATGTGGATGATATGAATGGCTGGGTGGATTTCCTCCGGTCTAAGAACCCTTCCATGGAAATCGGTTTTCATGGGATTTCCCTGGGCGCTGCCATGGCTTTGATTTACAGCGGAAGTAAGGAGGGGCAGCAGATGAAATTCTTTGTGGCAGACAGTTCCTATGGAAATCTTCTGGAGCTTGGAAGGGATAAGATTCTGACCTATACCGGTGACGACAGGCTGGTGCTGGGGATGGATGTGCTGAATCCTTTTATGCAGGCGGCCATGTTTTTCCATACAGGGAAACTGCTTTCCGATGTGGACCCTGCTTCCCAGGTGACCCATATGGCTTCTCCGGTCCTTTTTCTTCATGGCGGGGCGGATATGCTTGTTCCGCCTTCGGCGGCCCATGAGCTTCTGGCTGATTCTTCCAGTTCGGTGAAGGAGCTTTATATTTTTGACGGCGCTGCCCATACCATGGAAATGGCAGTCAATGGCCCCGCTTATAAGCAGGTGGTGAAGAAATTTGTGAGTGCGCGGTCCTGAAGTTTTTATTTTAAATACTGCTTTGTATGATAAAATAGGGTAAAGCATTTCATGTATGACAGGAGGTATATATATGAATGGAAACGGTGTGAATCGGGAGGGATTCCTGGCGGCCAGGGATACCATAGAAGCGTTGAAGGGAACATTGGAATGTCTAGAGGTGAATCTTTCCCAAGAACGGGATGCCAATGAAGGATTGAACCTGACCATTGAAGCGCTTCGTAAGGAAAATGAGAATCTGCAGGAAAAGGCTTTCCAGCTGGAGGCGGAGATTGTATCCCTGAAGCAGGAGGCAAAGGACAGCGGAGACCGGAAGAAGGATGATTCGGTTCCTCCTTCTGAAATCCGGGCGGAGCTGGAGAAGAAGCTGGGTTTCTATTATAAGGATTTGAAAAATGTGGATGAAAAAAATCTCACCGCCGAAGACAGTGAGACTTTGTATCATATCCTGACTTACACTTTCAAAACGCTGAAAAAAGCGGGCTTGAAATTTTGATTTTTTATTTCATGCCTGTGCTCTGGGCATAGTAGAAAAGGTACTGCTGCATAATGCCGGCCCTGTTTCCATAGGAAGGAAATGGATTTCTGCCCTCATAAAAGCGGTCTATGACCCGCTGTATCCATACGTCCACCGGTGCCAGGGCAATGCGGTGGAAGCTGAATAGGGCAATGCAGCTGGCCACCTTGATGCCTATGCCAGGCAGGTTCATAAGGCTTTCCAGCAGTTTTTCATCATCATATGCCGCCATGTCCTCGAAAAGGTGTGGCGACTTTTTTATGATTTCCGCTGTTTTGTGGATATAGGGGATGCGGTAGCCTAAAGAGCAGGCCCTGAGGTCTTCTTCCGGCAGGGCGGCAAGTTTTTCCGGTGAAGGAAAGGTGTAGACCGATTCCATTGGCGTTTCGATTTGATTCCCAGCCATGTGGCACAGTTTTTCCACGGAGGTGGAAATGGCAGGAATGGATTTCCTTTGGGAAATGATAAAGGTAATCATGGTTTCCCATGGGTCCTGTTTAAGGATTCGGATGCCCCTGCTGTAGGCGGCCGCTTTTTGGAGGTATAGGTCATTTCTGTCTATGGTGTTACAGATGTTCCGGTAGTTTTCGCTTAGGTCAAAGTAAGGCTTCCACACGTGAGTCCAAAGGTAGCGGGAACAGGAAACATCATAATGGATGCCCTTGATATGACGGATGTAGAGGACATGGCTTTTGGTGGTGAAACGGAATACACCGTTGTCCTTTTCCACGGCCCGGAAGCACTGGCCGCTGTGTATGATTTTATGAAGGTCAAAGTCATCTTTGATAAAAATATGCATGAGGTGCTCTTTTCTTAAACTTCAGGGACTTGTGAATGAATCATTGGTTTCATTATATTCTTTTACATGCTTTTTTCAAAGATATGATAAAATAGAAGCACACCATTGCAGGAAAGAGGGATATTTTGGGAAAACAGCTGTTACTGGTCAATGACCTGCCGGGATACGGAGAGGTGGCGCTGGCGGCTATGATGCCGGTGCTGACGCATATGGGCCATCATGTGTATAATCTGCCTACAGCCCTTGTTTCCAATACGCTGGACTACGGGCGCTTTGAAATTCTGGATACTACGGAATATATGAGGAATACGCTGGGGGTGTGGAAGTCCCTGGGCTTTTCTTTTGACGCCATTTCCACAGGCTTTATCGTCTCCCCCACCCAGGCTGCCATGATTGCCAATTACTGCAGTCGGGAGCGGGAGAAGGGAACGAAAATTTTTGTGGACCCCATCATGGGGGATGAAGGCCGTCTGTATAACGGCTTGACCAAGCGGACGGTGGAGGGCATGGGGCGGCTGATTTCCCAGGCGGACTACATGGTTCCCAATTATACGGAAGCAGCCCTCCTTGCAGGAGAGCCCTATGAAAAGGAGGGGCTCTCCTGGGTGGCCATGAAGAATCTTTTGGGAAAGCTTCATCGCATAGGGAATGGGTCCGTAGCCATTACCAGTGCGAAGGTGGACGGCTCAGATGCGGTGGCCGGCTTTGACGGGGAAAGGGGAGAATATTTCCTCAGGACCTTTGATATGATTCCTGTCCGTTTCCCCGGTACCGGCGATATTTTTTCCGCCATATTCATGGGAAATGTAATGAACGGAGTATCCATGATGGATTCCGTGGACCGTGCCATGCTGGCGGTCCGTCAGATGATTGTATTAAGCAGAAACAGCGGCGATTCCTTCAAGGGAATTCCTGTGGAAAACTGTTTGGAGGTGCTTGATTCATGCCGAGAAGACCGAAAATAAAGATTACCTGTATTGACAGGCTGGGAAAATGCCCCTGCCATAGAGGCCACAGAGTGGGCGATTCCTGGGATTTCGACAGGGACCGGGGGCAGATATGCCCCATGGTGATGCACGTAGCTTTTCCTTATATAGATATCCTCCGCTACGGCGGTGAAATTCCCCAGCCGGGACAGGAGAAGGGGACGGCCGTCTTCTGCTGCCCCGATGTGGAAACCATTAATGTATTCAAAATAGAAAAGGTGGATGAATAATTTCATCCCTGGCTGAAGGTGACGCTATGGAACAAATGCAGTTCATCCGGAAACTTCCGGAACCTATGGAAATCAAACAGGAAATTCCGCTGAAAAAGGAATTTCAGAAATTAAAAGAAAAGAGAGACCGGGAAATTGCCGATATTATGACAGGAAAGGATGACCGATTCCTCCTCATTATCGGCCCCTGCTCGGCGGACAATGAACCGGCGGTGCTGGATTACTGCACACGCCTGGCCAAAGTGGCGGAAGAGGTCAAGGATAGGCTCTTCATCATTCCCCGGGTATATACCAATAAGCCCAGAACCATCGGCAAGGGGTACAAGGGCATGCTCCACCAGCCGGACCCGGAGGGAAAGGAAAATATGATGGAAGGCATTAAGGCTATTCGCCGCATGCATGTCCATGTCATAGAACAGACCGGCTTTACCTGTGCCGAAGAAATCCTGTATCCCGAAAACCACCGCTACCTGTCGGACCTTCTTTCCTACGGCGCCATCGGCGCCCGTTCCGTGGAAGACCAGCTGCACCGCATGATTGCCAGCGGCGCAGGCATTCCGGTGGGCATGAAGAACCCCACTTCCGGCGATTTGTCGGTTATGATGAATTCCATCGAAGCTGCCCAGAGCGAGCAGGATTTCCTTTTCCACGGATGGGAAGTCCATACCACCGGCAATCCCCTGGCCCATGCCATCCTTCGGGGCTACGTGAACCATTTCGGTACCAGCATGCCTAACTACCACTATGAAAACCTGCGGAAGGTGTCAGATATGTACGGCGAAAGGGATCTGCAGAATCCGGCCATCGTGGTGGACTGCAATCATAACAATTCCGGCAAGAAGTACATGGAGCAGATCCGCATTGCCCGGGACGTCATGGCCAGCCGGAAGTATACGGAGGACATCCGTCATCTGGTGAAAGGTCTCATGATTGAAAGCTACATCGAAGATGGAAACCAGAAAATCGGGGAAGGGGTTTACGGAAAATCCATCACCGACCCCTGCCTGGGCTGGGAAAAGAGCAGGGATTTGATTCTATCCCTGGCAGATATGGCATAAGACTGCCTTATATGGTGAAAAGAGGGCTCCTGCGAAAGGCAGGGGCCTATTTTATTCATTTTTTATGGGATTCTTTGGCAGAATAGGGTATAATAAAAATATAGAAATACATCGTTACGACGCTGTAAACCCTATATTTCCATATATAAGGAGATGGACGAAATGGAATTCAAAATTAAATATTTCAAGGATTATGTGCCCTTTCACGTGGATGACAGCCACCATCCGGTGGAACTGAACCCGAAAAAATGCCCGGCAGTGGAGTCGGAGGCCGCAGAAGTACGGCGGGCACTGGCCCATCCCATCGGCACGCCGAGGCTTTCTGAAATCGTAAAGCCCGGTGAGAAAATCGTTATTGTAGCCAGCGACGTGACCCGCCCGGCTCCTTCCTGGGTCATGGTTCCATGCGTGGTGGAGGAACTGGAAAAGGCAGGAGTGAAGGATGAGGATATCACCGTCGTCTTCGGCCTGGGCTCCCACAGGAAGCAGACGGAAGAGGAAAAGAAAAGACTGGTGGGAGAAGACATTTACAGCCGCATCAAGTGTATCGACAGCGACCCGGAAGAGTGCATCCACATGGGCACCTGCAAAAACGGAACATCCGTCGATATTTTCAAGACCGTGGCAGAGGCGGACCGGCGAATCCTCACAGGCAATGTGGAATACCATTATTTTGCAGGCTACTCCGGCGGCATGAAGGCCATTATGCCCGGCGTATCCTCCCATGACGCCATCCAGTCCAACCATAAGAACATGATCCGCCCTGGCGCTTACGCCGGCCATCTGGAAGGAAATCCGGTGCGCGAGGATATTGAGGAAGTATACAATTTCTGTCCTGTAGATTTCATCGTCAACGTGGCCCTGGATGACCATAAGAAGATTGCCTTTGCAGCTGCCGGTGACAGGATAGAGGCCCATCGGGAAGCCTGCCGTTTCCTGGACAGCATTTATAAAATCAAAATCGACAAGCCCGCAGATGTGGTCATTGTTTCCACCGGCGGCTATCCGAAGGATATCAACCTGTACCAGGCCCAGAAATCCATCGACAATGCCAAGCATGCAGTGAAAGAGGGCGGCATCATGGTGGTTTCTGCTTCCTGTAAAGAAGGCTACGGCAGCAGCGTCTTCGGTGAATGGATTCAGAAATATGATACCCCCGACGATAGAATCAAAGCCATTCATGAGCACTTCGAACTGGGCGGCCATAAATCGGCAGCCCTGGCCCTGGTGCAGAAGAAATGCAGCATTTACCTTGTCACCGATATGGATGATGCCATGGTGACTAAGGCAAACATGACTCCCTTCCATGACCTGCAGCAGGCTGTAGATGCTGCACTGGACAAGATGGGAAAGGACGCCAGCGTGTACGTCATCCCCGTGGGAGGCTCCACCCTTCCCATGGAAGAATAAAAAATGAAAAAAGAGGATGCCCTGATGGTGCGTCCTCTTTTTTAGTGGACTGGTGTGCTAGTGAGCTAGTGGACTAGTTGACTGGTGCGATGGTGAAATGTTGATAAAAAGTTCTTCCTGCTAAACGGTATTTAAAAATAGGGGAGTCAATGGGTGTATGTACTAAGATTCTTCGCTGCGCTCAGAATGACGATGGGGCAGGAAGGACAGGGGAAGTAAAACAAAAAGACACTACGGCGCGAAGCACATAGTGTCTTTTTTTGTGGTGGGCGATAACAGGATCGAACTGCTGACATTCTGCTTGTAAGGCAGACGCTCTCCCAGCTGAGCTAATCGCCCA
>ENA-ORCL01000056-ORCL01000056.1-human-gut-metagenome-genome-assembly--contig:-NODE-56-length-54136-cov-123.344198_pt1 | contig 54136 bp, 51 predicted proteins | sample MGYA00242987_ERZ507988 | MGnify/ENA primary metagenome ERZ507988 (study PRJEB26167, sample SAMN06115466) | human gut metagenome | host: Homo sapiens | place: China:Hubei | collected 2016-05-19... | reverse complement strand
TTGAACAAAAGATAGGATTCAACGAGATTCGAAACCTGTTGCGTGAGCGATGCCTCTCCACCCTGGGCAAGGAACAGGTAGAAAAGATGCACTTCAGCTCTGATGCCGACGAGGTGAACGAATGGCTGTTGCAGACACGAGAGTTTCGCAGACTCATGGAGGAAGTGGAAGACTTCCCCCTGCAATACTTCTACGATGTGAGAGAGTCGATTGTACGCATCCGCGTGGAGAACACCCACCTGGAGGAAGACGAACTCTTTGACCTTCGCCGCTCGCTGAGCACCATCGACGGTATCGTAAAGATACTCAACCACAGCGATGACGACGAGGCAGAGCAGGAAGACGGTTGGCGCAGAGAGAAGAAATATCCCTACCCTGCACTACATCGCCTGTCAGCTGACGTCATGTCTTTCCCACAACTGGTACAACGCATCGACCAAATACTCGACAAGTTTGGCAAGATACGCGACAACGCTACCCCCGAGTTGCTGCAGATACGCCGAGAGTTAGCAAAGACCGAGGGCAGCATCTCTCGCACACTGTATGGCATACTGCGAGCAGCACAGAGCGAGGGAGTGGTAGAGAAGGACGTCACCCCCACCCTGCGCGACGGACGACTCGTCATCCCTGTCATCCCTACCCTGAAACGTAAGATAAAAGGTATCGTGCACGACGAGAGTGCCACGGGAAGAACGGTATTCATTGAGCCTACCGAGGTGGTGGAAGCCAACAACCGCGTGAGAGAGCTCGAGGGCGAGGAGCGCAAGGAGATCATACGCATCCTCACCGACTTCACCAACAAGGTGCGCCCCTTCTCACGCGAGATATTAGACAGCTACCGATTCCTTGCCATCATCGACCTGATACAGGCCAAGGCAAAGCTTGCAGAGACCCAGCAAGCCATAGAGCCTGAGGTGGAAGCCCACCCACACGTAGACTGGACCAGAGCCATTCACCCGCTGCTCCGACTCTCGCTGGAGAAGAAAGGCGAGAAGGTGGTGCCACTCGACATCATGCTGACACAAGAGAAGCGCATCCTCATCATCTCAGGTCCTAACGCCGGAGGAAAGTCGGTCTGTCTGAAGACCGTGGGACTGCTGCAATACATGCTGCAGTGCGGATTGAGCATCCCCGTGAGCGAGCGTTCGAAGACAGGCGTGTTCCAAAACATCATGATCGACATAGGCGACGAACAGAGTCTGGAGAACGACCTGAGTACCTACTCCTCGCATCTGCTCAACATGAAGAATATGATGAAGGTTGCCAATGGCGACACGATTATCCTCATCGATGAGTTTGGTACAGGCACCGAGCCTGGTATCGGAGGAGCCATTGCCGAGGCTGTGCTCGACCGCTTCTGCCAGCAGGGAGCCTATGGCGTCATCACTACGCACTATCAGAACCTGAAGCATTTTGCCGACAGTCATGAGGGTGTGGCTAATGGTGCCATGCTCTACGACCGCCACGAGATGAAAGCTCTCTTCCAGTTGGCTATAGGCAGACCGGGTTCTTCCTTCGCCATCGAGATAGCCCGCAAGATAGGACTCCCCGAGGAGGTGATCAAGGAGGCCAGCGACATCGTAGGCTCCGAATACATACAGAGCGACAAGTATCTGCAGGACATCGTTCGTGATAAGCGCTACTGGGAGAACAAGCGACAGAGCATACACCAGCGCGAGAAAGACATGGAAAAGACCATCTCGCGATACGAGAGCGACATCGAGGACATAGAACGAAGCCGCAAACAGATACTCGCCAAAGCCAAACAACAGGCAGAGGAACTGCTGAAGGAGAGCAACAAAAAGATAGAGAACGCCATACGCGAAATACGCGAGAAGCAGGCAGAGAAGGAGGAGACCAAGCGCATACGCCAGGAGCTGGATGCCTTCAAGGAAGAGATGCAGGACATCGACACCAAGGAGAATGACGACAAGATAGCCCGCAAGATAGCCCAGATACAGCAGCGCAAGGAACGCCACGCCAAGCGTAAAGCCGAAAAAACTCAGAACCAAGAGAAGGCTGCAGCGGCGCTACGCAATGCTGTCAACAAGACGCAACAGGAAAACCGTCCTCTATCAGTAGGCGACACCGTACGCATCAAGGGCCTCTCCACCATAGGAACCATAGAGAGCATAGCGGGCGATATGGCTACTGCTGTCTTTGGAGGTATGCGTACCAAGATGCGCCTCAACCGTCTGGAACATGCTGTCGCCACCACCGAGACCGACAAGACAGAACAACGCAAGGAGAACTTGGGCTCGTATGGCATCAGTACCGAGACACGCAACACGATAGACAAGCACAAGACCAATTTCCACCAAGACCTCGACATCAGAGGTATGCGTGGCGATGAGGCGCTCAATGCCGTGCAGTATTTCATCGACGACGCCATCCTCGTGGGTATGCCCCGTGTGCGCATCCTCCATGGTAAGGGCAACGGCATCCTGCGACAACTCATACGCCAGTATCTGAGCAGTGTGCCCAATGTCACCCACTTTGCCGATGAGCATGTGCAGTTTGGTGGAGCAGGAATCACGGTTGTGGACTTTTAAAGGAGTTTTTCCTTAACAGAAGTTAATAAAAGGAATATTTCTCGGAAAATATTTGGCAGGTTCAAAGGAAAGCAGTACTTTTGCACCCGCTTAAACGCAGAGACGGACAAGTCTCATACGACCAGCTCCCTCGGAATCCCCCAGGATGGGAACATAGCAAGGGTACTTGGTTGTAGCGGTGCGATATGAATCGCTTGTCCACCCGCCTCTTTAGCTCAGTTGGCCAGAGCACGTGATTTGTAATCTCGGGGTCGTTGGTTCGAATCCGACAAGAGGCTCAAAAAAAGAGAACTTCATCTACAGAAGTTCTCTTTTTTTGTTTCCTACAGGTCTGTTTCTCCAAAAATATATAAAATTATCGCAGCATTGAACACTATATGCTAAAAATTGCTTACCTTTGCACGATAATACATAAATAAGACAATGATTAATGTACAGAATTTAGTTCAGACAAGGGCTTTCGCCCGCCAGGACGGAGCCATCTTAGGACTTGTATGGATAGTCAGTTTCGCATTCACCATGCTGGCAGTAAAGCCCGACCAGTCGTTCTTGGGACTGATAGGCAACCTGCTGTTGATCAGCACTCCCTTTGTAGTAGGCAAACGCCTGAAGAGTTTCCGCGACTATGCCCTTGAGGGCACTATCTCTTTCCGCCGAGGCACCTTCTACTGTATGCAGACATTCTTCAATGCCACCCTGTTGCTCACCGTGGTACAGTTTCTGTGGTTCTCGTTCATGGACATGGGACCTTTCATGGCCTTATTGGAGAGCACCTACCAGCCCGTGATGCAGGAAGTGTACCATCTGTCGGAGGCAGAGGCAAAGGCCACCATCGACACCATCCTCTCGATGAAGCCACTGGCATGGGCTTCCATGTTTATGATTACCGACCTCATCGTGGGTGTGGTACTCAGCCCTGTCATCGCAGCCATCATGGCACAACGCGTAAGTATCAAGAACATCAATAACCAACAATAACACACCAAACAAATGGACATATCCGTTATCGTACCCCTATACAACGAGGAAGAATCGCTGCCCGAGCTCTTTGCCTGGATCAAGCGAGTGATGGAAGCCAACCACTTCAGCTACGAAGTCATCTTTGTCAACGACGGCTCTACCGACCACTCATGGCAAGTGATAGAACACTTGGCAGAGGAGGCCGACCAGGTGAAAGGCATCAAGTTCCGTCGCAATTACGGAAAGAGCCCTGCCCTGTACTGTGGATTCAAAGAGGCACAGGGAGATGTGGTCATCACCATGGATGCCGACCTGCAGGACTCTCCCGACGAGATACCAGAGCTCTACCGCATGATTACCCAGGAAGGCTACGACCTGGTATCGGGCTACAAGCAGAACCGCAAGGAGGGCGACCCTCTGTCGAAGACCATTCCTACCAAGCTCTTCAATGCCACAGCACGCAAGGTGAGCGGCATACACAACCTGCACGACTTCAACTGCGGACTGAAGGCTTACCGCCGCGACGTGGTGAAGAACATCGAGGTGTATGGCGAGATGCACCGCTACATCCCCTATCTGGCAAAGAATGCCGGTTTCGACAAGATAGGCGAAAAGCCTGTGCATCATCAGGCCCGCAAGTTCGGCAAGTCGAAGTTCATGGGCTGGAACCGTTTTGTCAACGGCTATCTGGATCTGATGACCCTCTGGTTCCTGAGCAACTTCGGCAAGAAACCTATGCACGTGTTCGGATTCTTGGGCAGCGTGGTGTTCTTCATCGGTTTCCTGTCACTGGTATGCCTCGGCATCGACAAGAGCATCGACCTCTATCATGGCGTGTATGGACACCTCATCACCGACTCGCCCTACTTCTTTATCGCCTTGACAGCCATGCTCTTAGGCAGCCAGCTGTTCCTGGCAGGATTCTTAGGCGACCTGTTGAGTCGACAGAACCCCAATCGTAACGACTATCAAATAGAAAAAGAGATAAGATGCGGAAAATAATCCCCATACTCATGATGGCCCTTGGGCTGATGGCAGCTTGCAGCACGCTCGACTGTCCGCTCAACAACACCGTGTACACCAAGTACAGGCTGGCAGGCAACATAACAACCCTGACCGACACACTCACCATCTCGACCAACCGTATCGAGGGAACCGACAGTGTGCTGATCAACAAGGACGTGAATGTGGACAGTTTCATACTGCCCATGAGCTACTCGCTGTTGGAAGACAGCCTCTTCTTTGAGACTCGCAACGCAGACAACCGGCTGCTGCGCGACACCGTAACGGTGCAGAAGACCAACACACCACACTTTGAGTCGGTAGACTGCAAGCCATCCTTTTTTCATACCATCACCGGCGTGAAGACTACGCACAACAGCATAGACTCCATCGTCATCAACTGTAAAGAAGTAACTTATGATGAAACGAAGCCACACTTCTATATTTACTTTGGTCATCGCGATTAGCGCCCTGATGCTGCTGATGCCCGCACAGGCGACACATGCCCAGGGATCATCAGGCAAGAAGATAGCCGCCACCAACAAGGACACCATCCCACTGTTGAGAAACGTGGCGGTAAGCGCAGACCTGGTTGGCCCCATTCAACTTATGGTCAGCGACTACGGTCAGTATGAGGCGGCACTGCGTGTCAACCTCAAGGACAAGTATTTCCCTGTAGTAGAAATAGGTATAGGAAAAGCTGACGGCACAGACGAAAGCACCCAGATCAACTACAAGACGACGGCACCCTACGGACGAATAGGCTGCGACTTCAACCTGTTGCGCAACAAGCACGACATCTATCGCCTGTATGGCGGTGTGAGATACGCCCTTACCTATTTCAAATACGATCTCAAAGGTCCGGATATCCAGGACCCCATATGGGGCGGTACGACTCCCTACGAGGTCAACGGTGTGAAGTGCAACTACCACTGGGCTGAGTTTGTCTTCGGTGTGGATGCCAAGATATGGGGCCCTGTAAGAATCGGCTGGAGCCTGAGATACAAGCGCAGGCTCTTCCATGACGACGGCGACTATGGCAACACCTGGTATGTGCCCGGCTTTGGCAAGCAGGGAGGCTCACGCTTTGGAGGAACCTTCAACGTAAGTTTCGAGTTGTAAGCCCGCTGCGGCAAGAAAACCGCGTCATTCTCACCCCACATTTACATCAACCATCACCCCTATCCCATCAATATGAACAAGAAAAAACTCATCTGGCAAATTCCCTTCCTGCTGCTCCTCGTCATCGGCACGGTCATCATCCTGAAGCAGGGACAGGAAAACATCAACTATCAGCACGACGAGGGTTTTATCTTCGGAACCGTCTACCACATCACTTATCATAGCGACACCAATCTGAAGAAAGAGATAGAGGCTGAGCTGAAGAAGGTGGACGAGTCGCTCTCGCCATTCAACAAGACCTCCATTATCTCGAAGGTGAACCGCAACGAGAACCCGGTAGTCAACTCGATGTTTACAGAGGTTTTCCTCTTGGCAGAGGACATCTCCAACGAGACCCACGGAGCCTTCGACATTACCGTCGCCCCACTGGTCAACGAATGGGGATTCGGTTTCAAGAAAGGTGTGGAACCCAACAAGAAGGTCATCGACGACCTGAGAAAGATAGTAGGCTACCAGAAGGTGAAGCTCACCTCCGACAATCACATACAGAAACAGGATCCGCGCATCATGCTCGACTGCTCTGCCATAGCCAAGGGATACGGTTGTGACGTGGTGGCACGACTGTTGAGCAAGAAAGGCATCAACGACTATATGATAGAGATAGGAGGCGAGATAGTCACCAAGGGTATCAACCAGAAACAGCAACCTTGGCGCATCGGCGTGAACAAACCTACCGAAGACTCGCTGAACACCAACCAGGAACTGCAGACGGTGCTCAATGTCACGGATATAGCCATGGCAACCAGCGGCAACTATCGCAACTTCTACTATAAGAACGGCAAGAAGTATGCCCATACCATCGACCCCAAGACAGGCTACCCCGTTCAGCACAGTCTGCTGTCTGCCACAGTCTTGGCAAAAAACTGTGCCACGGCAGACGCCTACGCCACCTCTTTCATGGTGATGGGGCTCGAAAAAGCCAAAGTGATACTGAGACAGCATTCAGAACTCATGGCTTACCTCATCTATACCAATGATGATGGCAAAACCGAGGTATGGTACTCGCCATCACTCAAGGAGAAGATATTGGAATAACTATTTTTAAGGAGAAGTTAAGGAGTTAAAGGAGTTAAAGGAGTTAAGGAGTTAAGACAACAGCCTTTGTGGACTCAACATTGAACATAAAACATTGAACATTTCCTCAAGACTATTGTCTTAACTCCTCAGCGACCGAAGGGAGCGATAACTCCTTAACTCCTTTAACTCCTCAAATAAACTCCTGAAAAAACTCCTCAAAAATTATGCCCGAAAACCGCATATACAACAGCCTGTTGGCTCTGCCCCTCTTCTTGGGAATGAGCCGCAACGACTTGCAGCAAGCTGCAGGGCAGACACGCTTTGACTTCAGAAAAGCAAGTAAGGGAGAGACGATTGTAGCTGAAGGCGAACTATGCACACACCTGTACTTCCTGCTCGACGGCGAGGTGATAGTAAAGACCGAGTCTGCTGACCACAGCTACAGCATCGACGAGAAGATACAGGCACCCGAGACCTTCCAGTCGGAACGCATCTTCGGTCTGTACCCATACTTCACTCATACCTATACAGCCCTGCACGACTGCAGCCTGCTATGTATTGCCAAGCAAGACGTCATGAAGCTGGCAACCCTCTTCGACATATTCCGCATCAACCTGCTCAACCTGATATCCACACAGAGTCAGAAGCACAGCCTCCGTACCCTGCAGACGCCAGCCAAGAGTTTAGAGGAACGCATCACACGCTTCTTCGAGGCTAACTGTGTCAGCCCTACAGGCGAGAAAACAATCCACATCAAGATGAGGCGCATAGCCGAAGAGGTGAACGACAGCAGACTGAATGTCTCCAGAGCCCTCAACCGTTTGCAAAGCCAAGGACTTATCCAACTTTTCAGAGAGCGCATCCACATCCAGGCACTCGAAAAACTTACCAACAGCAAGGGTTGAGATAAAAGTATGTTAAATAATATGATACAAGAAGATTATAACACCTTTTTTTACTAACTTTGCACAAAAATAAAACACTAAGTTAGTATGCTTCAAGAAAATAAGACAGAGAATCGTATCAATCCCTTTTTTGCACCTTACAACACCCCTCACGACACCGTACCCTTCGACCGTATCAGGCTGGAAGATTACGAAGAGGCCTTCATGGAAGGAATACGCCGTGACGATGAGGCCACCGACAAGATCGTCAACGATCCCGAAGAACCTACCTTCGAGAACACCCTGGCACGCGTGGATACCGAGAAAGGCGAGCACTACTACGACTTGCTCAGCAGGGTTTCCAATGTTTTCTCATGCATGATGAGCGCAGAGACCTGCGACGAGATGGAAGCCTTGGCACAGAAGATGAGCCCCATCCTTACCAAGCATGCCAACGATATCACCCTGAACAAGAAACTCTTCGAACGCATCAAGTTCGTACACGACCATCCCAACCGCGAGTTGAATGCCGAGGAACAGATGTTGCTCGATACAAGCTATGATGGTTTTGTACGCAGCGGTGCCCTGCTCGATGAGGAAGGCAAGGAGAAGTTGCGCCAACTCACCGAGGAGGCAAGCATGCTCACCCTGCAGTTCTCGCAGAACCTGCTCAAGGAAAACAAAGCCTTCCAGCTGCATATCACCGACAAGGCTCAACTCGACGGACTGCCCGAGACTGCCATTGCTGCAGCCGAGCAGAATGCCAAGGAACAGGAGAAGGAAGGATGGATCTTCACCCTCGACTTCCCTGTCTTCTCTCCCTTCATGACTTACTCTACACAGCGCGAGCTCCGCAAGCAGATGTACATGGCTCGCAATACCGAGTGCATACACGACAACGATGCCAACAACCTCGAGATATGCAAGCGACTCATTAACCTGAGACGCGAGCTGGCACAGCTGCTGGGCTTCGACACCTATGCCGACTACGTGCTCAAGCACCGCATGGCAAGCAATATCGACAATGTGTACAAACTGCTGAACGACCTGATAGACGCCTACAAGCCTACCGCCGAGAAGGAGGTTGCCGAGATAACAGCCTTAGCAAAACGCATTGAGGGAGATGATTTCGTGATGGAACCCTGGGACATGAGCTTCTACTCGCACAAGCTGCAGATGGAGAAATACAACCTCGACGCCGAGATGCTGCGCCCCTACCTGCAACTCGACAAGGTGATCGACGGCGTATTCGGTCTGGCAGGAAAACTCTACGGAATCACCTTCAAGGAGAACAAGGACATACCCGTATACCATCCCGACGTGAAAGCATACGAGGTGTTCGACAAGGACGGCAGCTATCTGGCTGTATTCTATGCCGATTTCTTCCCACGCAAGGGCAAACAGGGAGGTGCATGGATGACAGAATTCCAGGGACAGTGGATAGACCATAAAGGGCAGAACATACGTCCGCATGTCAGCGTAGTGATGAACTTCACCAAACCTACAGCCGAGAAGCCAGCCCTGCTGACCCTTGGCGAGGTGGAGACCTTCCTGCATGAGTTCGGGCACAGCCTGCACGGCATGTTTGCCAACACCCGATTTGAGAGTCTGTCGGGAACCAATGTATGGTGGGACTTTGTGGAGCTGCCGTCGCAGTTCATGGAGAACTATGCTGTGGAGAAAGACTTCCTTCGCACCTTCGCCTTCCACTATCAGACAGGCGAGCCTCTGCCCGACGACCTGATAGAGCGCATCGTGAAGAGCCGCAACTTCATGGCTGCCTACGGATGTCTGCGACAGGTGAGCTTCGGACTGCTCGACATGGCTTACTACACCAAGAAGGAAGCTTTCGACGACGACATCATCCCATTCGAGAAGAAAGCCTGGGCAAAGGCCATGGTCACACCACAGTTGCCCAATACCTGTATGACCGTACAGTTCTCGCACATCATGGCAGGAGGCTATGCTGCTGGTTACTACAGCTACAAATGGGCAGAGGTGCTCGACGCCGATGCCTTCAGCGTGTTCAAGAAGAACGGTATCTTCGACCAGCAGACAGCACAGAGCTTCAGAGACAACATCCTCTCAAAGGGTGGCACCGAGCATCCGATGACACTCTACAAGCGATTCCGCGGACAAGAGCCTACCATCGATGCCCTGCTGGAGCGCAACGAGATAAAGAAAAATATAGAATCATAACAACGGAAACATGGAAGAGCAACTTTCCAAACAAGAGAAACTCGACCTGCGCTACTTGCGCATGGCACGCATCTGGGCAGAAAACAGTTACTGCAAACGCCGACAGGTGGGTGCACTCGTAGTCAAGGACAAGATGATTATCAGCGATGGCTACAACGGCACACCCAGTGGGTTTGAGAACGTATGCGAGGAAGACGGCGTGACCAAGCCCTACGTGCTGCATGCCGAGGCCAATGCCATCACCAAGCTGGCACGAAGCAGCAACAACAGCGACGGAAGTACACTCTATGTCACGGCTTCGCCATGTATCGAGTGTGCCAAACTCATCATCCAGGCGGGCATCAAGCGCGTGGTATATGCCGAGAAATACCGACTCAATGACGGCATCGAACTCATGGAGCGAGCTGGCATCAAGGTAGTATATCTCAACCCCGACGACGCTTCGCAGGAAGAAGCCGAACCAAGAACATAAGACAATAAATATATGAACATCAATAAGAAAAAGACCAACCGTTTCATGCCCATCATCATGGCTGTATGCGTGGTGATAGGTATCATGATCGGCTCGTTCTTCTCGAACCATTTCTCGGGAAACAGGCTCAATATCATCAACAGCGGAAGCAACAGGCTCAACAACCTGCTGCACATCATCGACGACCAGTATGTGGATGCGGTGAATATCGACTCTTTGGTAGACAAGGCGATACCGCTCATCCTCTCTGAGCTGGACCCACACTCCGTTTACATCAGTGCCAAGGATGTGGCTGCTGCCACCGACGACCTGAAAGGATCATTCTGCGGTGTGGGCATCGAATTTGTGATCAGAGATGACACCATACACGTGCAGAATGTGATACAGAACGGACCCGCCGAGAAGGCCGGCCTGTTGGCTGGCGACAAGATTGTGGCGGTAGACGGCAAGCCTTTCGTAGGCAAGATTGTCACCAACCAGGAAGCCATGCACAGACTCAAGGGACAGAAAGACACCAAGGTAAAGATTGGTGTGGTGCGCTACGGCAGCAAGAAGGTACAGACCTTCACCGTGACCCGAGGCGAGATACCTACCAAGAGCATCACGGCAACCTATATGCTCGACGACAAAACCGGATACATACGCATCAAGAACTTCGGCGAGAATACCTATCCAGAGATGCTCATCGCCCTGGCAAAGCTCTCACAAGATGGATTCAAGAACCTGTGTATCGACCTTCGCGACAACAGTGGCGGATACCTGACAGCAGCCATCAACATGGCCAACGAGTTCCTGCCCGACAAGAAACTCATCGTCTACACACAGGGACGCAAGTCACCACGACAGGACTTCCGAAGCGATGGCAAGGGATCCTATCAGCACGTACCGCTCGTCGTACTTATCAACGAAGGCTCAGCATCGGCTGCCGAAATCTTTGCAGGAGCCATGCAGGACAATGACCGTGCCACCATCATTGGCCGACGTTCTTTCGGAAAGGGACTGGTACAGCAACAGATAGAATTCCCCGACCACAGCATGATAAGACTCACCATTGCACGCTACTACACCCCATCGGGTCGCTGCATACAGAAACCTTACACCCTGGGTGACGACAAGGACTATGAGCAAGACCTGCTCAACCGCTATGAGCATGGCGAGTTCTTCTCGCAAGACAGCATCAAGCATACGGGTCCGGCCTATCACACGGGATTGGGACGTACCGTATATGGCGGAGGCGGCATCACTCCCGACATCTTCGTACCCGAGGATACTTTGGGAATGACATCCTACTTCAAGCAGGCAAGCATGAGCGGACTCATCCTGCAGTTCGCTTTCACCTATACCGACGACAACCGTCCTAAGCTGAACAACTTCAAGGAGATGATGGAGCTGGCCGACTATCTGGACAAGCAGAACATGGTAGACAAGTTTGCCACCTATGCCGACAAGCACGGTCTGCAGCGCCGCAACCTGCTCATCCGCAAGTCGCACAAACTGTTGGAACGCTACATCAACAGCCGCGTGATCTACAACATGCTCAACGACCAGGCTTGGAATCAATACATCAACCAGGACGATCCTGTTATCAACAAGACGATGGAGGTGTTTCAAAAGAACGAGGCTTTCCCCAAGAAGCCCGTTCCTGACACCAAGCCTGTTTACAAAAAGAAGCAGAAGGTAGCTATGGCAAATGTACCCTACAACTACCGTGCGTTGCACAGAAACCTACCCCGCTTGGCATAAGAAGGCAGAAAAATGAATAAGAAAGAACTCAGAAGTATCATCAGAGAGAGAAAGCGACAGTTCTCCGGGCAACAGCTCGAAGAACTGTCGCTTCTTGTTTTAGACCGGCTGCGCAGAAACATCCGGCTGCAGCAAGCCCGCAGCATACTACTATACTACTCGCTTCCCGACGAGGTGAATACCCATCAGTTTATCGACGAACTGGTCAATCAGGGCAAACAGGTATTCCTGCCCGTTGTCGTAGACGGAGAAAACATGGAGATAAGAGAATATACTGGCTCGAAAGACTTAAGACAAGGTAGTTTCCACATCATGGAACCTATAGGCAGACTGCTGCCTGTAGATGAATACGGGAAGATAGAAACAGGCATCATCCCGGGCATGAGTTTCGATAAGTCGGGGCATCGCTTGGGCAGAGGCAAAGGCTACTACGACCGTATGCTCTGCAAGATGCCCCATCTATATAAAATAGGTATATGCTTCGACTTTCAGAAGACGGAGACCGTGCCCACCGAAGCCACCGATATCAAGATGGATGCTATCGTATAGAACTTGATATCAGAAATGACAAAAGCCTTCGCTGCCTCGTTAAGCCGCTTGACCAACAGGCTGCGACTCAGCGAGAGGTCGGCACGCAAGGCCGGACTGAGTATCTTGACAAAGAGCGTCTGGTTCTTGATAAACTTGTCGCCAGTGTACTTGGCTACAGGCTCACCCACCACCTGATCCCAGGAAGCAAGAAGACGCTTCTGCTGCAGCGGGGTCTCCAGTCCCTCGCGCCTCAATATCTCGGGCAACAATTCTGATAAGGAACGTACTTTTCGTCTGAACATATTTCTTTGCTTTGCAGGTTTTTCTACTATTCTTCGTGAACCAAGTCTATGTTTCCACCTTCTACATGGAATATCTTGTAATTGCCGTCACTCTCGTGCAGGATGCGGTCGAGATGGTCGCGGTTGGTATCGGTGATGAATATCTGTCCAAAATTGGCTCCCGATACCAAGTCGACAATCGCCTCTACCCTTTGGGCATCCAACTTGTCGAAGATATCGTCGAGCAGCAAGAGGGGCGTAGTACTCGATACCGTGCGTCGCAGGAAATCAAACTGGGCTAACTTGAGAGCCAAGACAAAGGTCTTGTTCTGTCCCTGACTTCCCTCTCGCTTCATCTGGAAATCACCTATCAGCATCTCCAGGTCGTCACGATGCACACCATGAAGCGAATAGCCTACAGCCCTATCCTTGAAGCGGTCGCGCTGTATGACATCAAGGAGCGGACCGCGCTGACAATGAGAGACATAACGCAGGCTCACCACCTCGCGGTCGCCAGAGATATGACGATAGATCTGCTGAAACAGAGGAATCAGTTCCTTGACGAAAGCCTCACGCTTCTGAAAGAGCAGCTCACCATTGCGAGCCATCTCCTGTTCCCATATCTCCATCAGCGTCACATCAGGTTCCTCCTCCATCTTGAGTAGAGCATTACGCTGCTGCAAAGCCTTGTTGTAGTTGGCCAATGCCTCAATATAGGAAGGGTCATACTGCGAGATGACCACATCCATCAGGCGGCGTCGCTCCTCGCTTCCGCCCTCAATGAGTACCGTATCAGAAGGAGAGACAAAGATGAGCGGTATCAATCCGATATGTTGAGACAGTCGTTTGTACTCCTTCTTGTTGCGCTTGAAGTGCTTCTTCGTTCCACGCTTCATACCGCAGAAGATATTCTCGACATTCTCTCGCTCATCAAGATAGTTGCCCTCTATCACCATGAAGTTCTCATCGTGCGCAATAACCTGCGAATCGATAGGATTGTAGGCACTGCGACAAAACGAAAGATAGTAAATGGCATCCAGGAAATTGGTCTTGCCCACACCGTTATGACCGATGAGACAATTGATCTTGGGCGACAATTCCAAATTGGCAGCCTTGATGTTCTTGTAATTAATTATCGAGATATTCTGTAAAATCATACGTATTATGCCACTATTGAACTGCAAAGTTAGCAGAAAAAGCGCAAAAAACGAAAAAAGTAGGCTATAAATTTCAATATGTGGATAAATTTACGTATTTTTGCAACCTAAAGTGTAGTGGCCATTGAGCAAGGCACACTAAGAACAAGAAGGAAAAAATAATAAAAAACAAAAAATAAAAATGGCAAACAAAACAGAACAGGTTCTCGAAGCAACAGAGAACATCAACAACCGCGAGGCTTTCTTCATGAAATACAAGAAAGCCATCCTTATCGCAGTGGCAGCAATCATTGTTGTTATTGCAGGTGTATTCCTCTACATTTCACAGATTTCCGGTCCTCGTGAGGAAAAGGCAAGCACAGCGCTCAGCAAGGGTCAGACCTACTTCAACAACGAGATGTTCGAGCAGGCTGTCAATGGCGACGGTGCCGGCTTCGTAGGTTTCGCTAAGTTGGCCGACGAGTATAGCGGTACCAAGGCTGGTAACCTGGCCAACCTCTATGCCGGTCTTTGCTACGCCAACCTCGGCAAATGGGCAGAAGCTCAGAAGAGCCTCGACGCTTTCTCAACAGAAGGCGACCAGATGATCAGCCCAGCTTCTCAGGCTGCTCTCGGCGACGCATACGCTCACCTCAACCAGCTCGACAAGGCTGTTGACGCTTTCAAGAAGGCTGCCGACATGGCAGACAGCAAGGCTGAGGACGATGCCAACAACAGCCTCTCTCCTACCTTCCTTATCAAGGCCGGCGAGGTGTTGGAAAGCCAGGGCAAGAAGGACGAGGCCCTGAAGATCTATCAGGACATCAAGAAAAAGTATGTGAACTCTATGCTCGTTCAGAGTGCAGAGATCGACAAGTACATCGAAAGAGCTTCTAACTAATTATGGCTACAGCACTTCATAATTTGTCAGAATACGACTTCACCAAGGTACCCGATGCCAGCAATATGTGCTTTGGCATCGTGGTAGCTGAGTGGAACCCTGAGATAACAGGCGCTTTATTGGAAGGTGCCGTCAACACCCTGAAAAAGCATGGCACCCTGCCTGAGAACATTCACGTGAAAACCGTACCTGGAAGCTTTGAGCTGATATACGGAGCACGACAGATGGTTCTTAACCAGGGCTACGATGCTGTCATCGTGTTGGGAAGCGTCATCCGTGGCGAGACTCCTCACTTCGACTACATCTGTCAGGGCGTTACCTATGGCATTGCCCGCCTCAATGCCTCACAGGAAATTCCAGTCATCTATGGTCTGCTGACCACCAACGACCTGCAACAGGCCAAGGACAGAAGTGGTGGCAAGCTGGGCAACAAGGGCGACGAGTGCGCCATTGACGCCATCAAGATGGCTAAGTTCTAAAAAGCAAACATAATCATAGAACAAGGATGAAACTTTATCAACTCTTACAGTCGTTCGACTTTGAGGAACTCTTTCCTACTGTCAGCACGATGTTCCCTAACGCCAATCTGCATCGCGACGTCTTTCAGAAAGCATTCGACATGCTGTGCAGCATCCAGCCTGTGATGAGCAAGAAGACCATTCGCTACGAACTGATGGAAGATCCTAACTCGAGCAACAGTATGATTGTGGGAGCCGACGACAGTTGTTTCAACACCACTTGGGATGCCTGCTTGGGCAAGGAAGTAAGAAAAGGAAAGGGTGCTGACCTGAACGATGAGGAATTGGCAGCCAACTGTCTGCTCAACGTCCTCTTCATCGGTAAACACCCACAATGCTTTGAAAAAGACTTCAAAAAACTATTGAAGTAAGTGATGCTTTATAAACAGTCACTAAATTTTATACATCATACCCCATCATCAGCCTCGTCCTCAACAGACGAGGCTTTTTCGTCTTCATCACCTGCTGTGTCCAACTGGCTATCCTTGGCTATACTGACAGCGCCCATCCGGTTGACTGTGATTACAAGGGGGACATACTCATCACTGGTCACATCGGGTGAACCCACACTGCCTGCAAAATGCAGCACGTCGCCCTTCACCTCAACAAAAACGATACCCAACAAGGCACCCGTCTTCTTGGTTTCGGCATCAAGATAACCCGTAAAATCGCTTTTTTGGAAAGTGCGGCTGAAGAACTCTGTTCCGTCCTCCCGCAGCACCTTGATCGTAATCTTGTTGTCATAGTACTTGGTATGATCCTCACTCTCCACCAAAGGCAGACTGTGATCAGACTCTCGTTTCATCACTACACGATAAGTCTTGCCGAGCCAGGAGACATCGCGCGACTGCTCATAACTGCTCAATTCCTGCGTCTTCTTAGGTTTTGGAGCAGCAGGCTTAGGGGCTATGATGACATTGCTCTTTTTCTTCTCGCCGCATGACGAGAAACAGGCGGCACCCAGAACCGCAATCACGAGCATGGAAATTGTTTTCTTCATTGTAGTTTTGTTTTGATATTCATTTGAGTGAAGGCCTAAATCTGCATCATTAATAAATCTAATCCACAGAATGAAGACCTAATTATCTGCAAAGTTAAGAAAAAAATATAAGAACACAAAAAAAAGCATCCCCTTTTCACAAAGAGAATGCTCTTACTACCTAAATACTAACTAATAAATCCTATTGAACTTTTCTCACACGATATAATAAAAGTTCAGTTTATGAATTCTAATCAATAATAAGACCCTGCAAAACACAAAAAGTTTAATCGCAGATGAGAAAAAAGTGCCTTTTTAACTGTCTTTAACGAAAAGGATGGTCCATGTATGTAACTACTCTGCATCCCTACAAACCAAAACAGTTACTTTAATACCACACAAATTGTTTTCAGTTCTTCATGAATTTGTTCTGACTCTTGCGAAAAATCTATGTTCTATACTTTAGAACATAAGTTCCAAACTTTAGAACATAAGTTCCATACTTTAGAACATAGATTTTAATAGGCTGAAAAAACTTTTTCTGTGGTTTTTCGATTTGAGTTGACCACACTTAATGTTATTTTTAACTACCCAAAAGCTACAGATTATCACAAAACAAAGACGAAAAGTATAAAATTGACTGATACTATTTGGTTATTTACTCAAATTGTCGTACCTTTGCAACGAAAACAAAACAATTAGTATGAGAAAGACCATTTTACTTGTCATTATGACAACTGCTATCATATTCTCTGCTTGTACAGGCAGACAAGCCAAAGAGAAAGAGAAGGCTCTCGACACCATTCCCATGATGGTGATGCAGATACAGAAATGCAGTCGTCTATATACAGCCGAGGCACAGGTTCACAGAATCATCACCCACGACGACCAACTCAGACTGAAAGGCTCTATACTGAAAAACGAGTTCGACATCAGTCTGCCTGGAGGAAAGCGCAAGGTTGCCATCCCTATGGACGCCACCCTCAAGGCATATATCGACTTCAAAGGCTTCAACGAAAAGAACGTGAGACGGCAGGGCGAGAAGATAGAAATCATCCTCCCTGATCCTAAAGTGATGCTGACAAGCAGCAAGATAGACCACGAAGGAATCAAGAAATTCGTATCGCTGACACGCAGAAACTTCAGCGATGAAGAACTCAGCAGCTACGAGCAGGAAGGACGAAAGGGCATCATCAACGACATTCCACGCATGGATATTCTGGAAACAGCCCGCCAAAGTGCCGCGCACACCTTGGTACCCATGCTCGTCAACTTGGGATTCAAAGCCGAGAACATCAAGATTAGTTTCAGAAAGAAGTTTACCTCATCCGATCTTTCAAGCCTCATCGACGGCACATCGGTTGAGAACAAGTAAGGTACTACAGATATGAGAAAATTTGAAATCATCGTCATACTCCTGCTCATCGTCATCATCGGCGGAGGTCTGTACTGGCTCAACAAGGACAACTCCATCTCGATGGAACAAGAAGGCAAGACCACGCTCTCGCCTACACAGATAAAGAGTATCGAAGCCATCGGACAGTGGGAATTCCTGTCCATCAGCGATGAGGAACTGATAGACACAGTGAGAAAAGGGCTCATCAGCGACGACGAACTGGTAAGGATCTACTATGGCACCCTCAGGCTGGGCATCAACATGCGAGAGGTGGGCACTGAATGGCTGAGCACCGAGGGCGACACCATCATCTGCACCCTGCCTCCTATCAGGCTCCTCGACCGCAACTTCATCGATGAGGCAAAGACTCGTTCGTTCTTCGAAGAAGGCAAATGGACAGGTAAAGACCGACAGGACATGTACAACAGAGCCTATGAAGCTATGAAGAAGCGTTGCCTCACAAAGGCCAACATCGCCAAGGCTGAGGAAAATGCCAAGGCGCAGTTTGAGGGAATGTTCCAGGCCATGGGTTACAGCAACGTAAGGATAAGAATAGAACATGGGATAATAAAAGAGAAAGACAAATAACAAACAGGTAAAAAATAAGAGAGATTATGGATACACTAAACGACATTTTCGCAACGCTAAGCTCATTCTTGTGGGGTTGGCCCATGATTATTCTGCTCTTGGGCACACACCTCTTTCTTACGATTCGTCTGCGTTTCCCGCAGCGTAAGATTTTCAAGGCCATCAAGTTATCCGTCAAGAAAGACAAGAATGCCACGGGCGATGTATCCCAGTTTGGCGCTCTTGCCACTGCACTTGCCGCCACTATAGGTACGGGCAACATCATCGGTGTGGCAACAGCCATCGCCCTGGGTGGTCCGGGTGCTGTGCTGTGGTGCTGGCTGACAGGTGTATTCGGTATATCCACCAAATATGCAGAAGGCTTGTTAGCAGTCAAATATCGTGTGAAGACCCAGCGCGGCCGCATGTTGGGTGGTCCTATGTACGCCTTGGAGAAAGGCCTGGGCTGGAAATGGCTCGCCATCCTCTTCGCACTCTTTGCCGCGATAGCCTCTTTCGGCATCGGCAGCACCGTACAGGCAAACGCCATCTCTACCCTCGTAGAAAACCAGTATGGCATTTCTCCCTACATCACAGGAACCGTTGTCTGCGCCTTGGGAGCAGCCGTCATCATAGGAGGAGTGAAATCAATATCAAGAGTATGTGGAATGCTTGTTCCCTTCATGGCTCTTTTCTATGTGTTGGGATGCATCTATATTCTCATTGTCAACCATGCCTATCTGTGGCCGGCTATCAAGGTTATCTTTGAGTCTGCCTTCACTACCCGCGCGGCAGGAGGCGGTTTCGCTGGCAGCACATTAATGATGGCAGCCCGATATGGTATAGCCCGTGGTCTGTTCTCCAACGAGTCGGGTCTTGGTTCTGCTCCTATCGTAGCAGCAGCTGCACAGACACGCAACCCTGTGCGCCAGGCTCTTGTTTCATCGACAGGCACCTTCTGGGACACCGTCATCATCTGTGCCCTTACAGGTCTGGTCATCACCTCAAGCATCATCGCCTACCCCGACATCGACTACCACAACGGAGCAGCCCTTACGAAGGCTGCCTTCAGCAAGATACCTTACATAGGAGCACCCTTGCTCACCTTCGGTTTAGCCACTTTTGCCTTCAGCACCACCTTAGGTTGGAGCTATTATGGCGAACGCTGCGTGGAGTATCTCAAGGGCAAGCGCTGGATGCTGACCTACCGTGTGCTCTACATCGTCAGCATCTTTGCGGGCAGTGTCATCGGACTGGAGATGGTGTGGAACATCGCCGACTGTATGAACGCCCTGATGGCAATACCTAACCTTGTATCCCTGCTCTGCCTCAGCGGCATCATCGTACACGAGACACGCAAGTATCTGTGGCGCGACCGCCTGGATCGCGACATGGATGAGAACGAGATAGAAGAACTGGAAAAATAATAAAAGACTCAAGTTTCGCAAGTGGTATAAGTACGGGCTGAAGGCCCAAAAGCTCTTAGCCCAGGGCAGCGCCAGCAAACAGCACGCCCTGAAGGGTAGGGTGTTCAAAATCCGTTTAAAATTTGGCACGTTATTTAGTCGAATAATCGGTTTAACTAACTGATATTTCAATAATTATCGACACGAATATTGCGCAGAACTAAAAAAAGTCACATTTTTGAATTCTTAACACGTTGATTTCGTGTGAATTAACTTGTATTTCGACGCAAAAAACGTGTCGAAAAATTGATAGATTTTGAACATCCTACCTGAAGGGGCGAAACTTCAGTAAAAGAACAAAGCTCTTTGCTTCTTGTCAGGGCAATCAGTCTATCTGATATTGCAGATGCCGCATCTCATGGCCTCCCCATGCAGAATCATTGGCGTACAGAAATCCCACCTTATTATATAAGGACTCCGCGCGAGGGTTTCCCTTGTCGACAAGCAGTCCTACAGCAGGCAACCCCATCTCACGTGCACGCTCGATGACTGCTTTCAGCAAATATTTGGCAATGCCATGCCCCCGGAACTCTTCCGACACAGCGATGCTGTCGATGTAAAGTTCGCCAGCCTGTGTCTCATCGTCCATATCCGAATAGTCGATACCAAACTCCCGTTGAGCAGCCTCTATGAAACGACGGCGCAAACGATGCAGCTCACCTCCATCATAAGATACACAGATGCCAGCCAACCGACCATCATCAGTAAAAGCACAAAGCGTATTGCGATAGCTGTACTGACTGTCATCGAGAGCCACCAGTTCCGTCATCACCCGTCGGAAATCCTCTATCGTATGATCTTTACCTGCCAGATTCTGGCAACACTCATGATTCATCGCCTCCATAATGAGTGAGGCAATAGGCGCTGCCAAACTGGCAGTAGCCCCTTCTACTCGTACATTCATTTCTATGTCGTTTTATGATCAAGTTTCGCAAGTTTTTCCCTACACGCCCTGAAGGGGGCAGAAGCTCTTAGCCCGTACTTAAACCACTTGCGAAAGTTCTGTTATATTATATAACGAACAAAAGTTCATTTTATTTTCTTACCACCTCAATATTCGTATCACCAGGGCGATACAGATAGCCCACACATTCGGCAATACTATTTTAAACATTTTGTTCCTTACGCCAGGATGCTGGCGTCTTGCTCTCAAAACGCGAGAACACCCTTGAGAAATAAGAGGACGAGGAGAAACCGGAATAGATAGCCACCTCTTCCTGTTTGACATTCGGATTCTCACGCATATAGCTTTTTGCCTCTTCCAGACGCAGCTTCGTAATCCAGGTGCTGAAGTTGGTACCCATCTCTGCCGCCAAGTCATCTATCGTCAACTGAGGAGCGAGGAACCGCTTTTCGGAAATCCATCTCTTCACTTGCTCACCAAAGAGCTGCTCATAGTTGTCTGTCTTCGAGGATTTCAGTTTTTCTGTATCTGTCTCCATCCTTTCTCTGTCCGTTACCTCAGCGCTGTTCAACTTACCATACATGGAGGCATAGTTGATGAAACTGATGGCTATGTAGAAATTGACAGAGACGACATAAACCTGGAAAAGATAATTGTAGATAACGCCCCCAAACAACGTGGTGAAACACAGCACACTGATAAGGATGATGAGGATGACACTCTTCTTAATCCAGAACATAAACTGCTGCATATCCTCCGCAAAGTAATTGTCCAGTTTACTCCTCTTCTCATTATATAGGATATAGAAACGTCTCAAGAACAACACATATTGCACAAAGAATATGAAGAAGGGGAACCACGAGACCCAAACACCCGCTTTGCCAAAGACTCCTATGGTGGAAGTTATCATCAGGGCAACAGATGTCAGTAAGACAATCCAGTCCTTACTGAAGTTTCGCCACGACATATACTTCTCGTCCAACAAATAGAAGAAAGTAGAAAAGAAGAAGATGGCTTCCAGACAGAAGAAGATAAAATCAGCGCACTTGATATATGGATTGAGCTCTTTCCAATCGTCAGAGGTGTAAATAGCTAAGTAGACGAAAAGGTTCAATCCCATGATAAAATATGTAGTTGCCAAACATCTCTTCGCCTTGCGATAAGGAAGATATTCGGCAGCAAGAGGCACTTTTCCAAACAACAGGACAATGCCGAGGCCAAAATAAATGGCTCCAACACATTGAATCAACACAATGAAATAATGCTCTAACAACTCTATCATATACAATTTTAATTACGCAATACAAAAGTACAAAAAATAATTATTACCCCCCCGAATTAAGACAAAAAAGCGACATTTTTCACTCTTTTTACACTTTTGCGTCATTTTTTTCCATTTTTGAAATTGTAAAAAGGAAAATATTTCCATTATTAAAAGTATTCACTACAAAGTTTCCACTATCTTTGCAGATGTTTAAAATTGGCGCTCCAACTATTCATCACCAAGAACTGAGCGTCGAAAATAGTATGAGTAAAACTTACACAAAGACTTTTCTAAATTGAAATGAAATGAGAAAAAAACTACAACAACAGCACAACGAAGCAGCACAAAAGAGATTCACCACATTCATTGCTCTCCTTGTCGTGCTTCTATTCGTCATTGGAGGAAGTCTCCAAGTACAAGCCCAGGATACCAATACGAATGGAACCCACATCGCGGGCATCGAATCGCTGAATGGTTGCAGCGAGGATGATGTAATAAATGCTGCAATCAGCGACAACACCTTTCCAGAAGATGACAAGAGCAAAATCTTCTTTCTCTATAATGTCAAGACGGGTCTGCTGCTCAATGCAGGAGGCTATTGGGGAACTCATGTCTCTTTGAAAGAATACGGAATGCCGCTATGGATACATATCGACGAAGACAAGTGGATTCACCTTGGTCAGAAGTTTGACTCGAAGGACACGGATGGAGAAGGAAATTATCTGGAATACGAGACAGGGGGAAGTGAACCTGAAGACAAAGGTGTGTTTATAGACAGAGCATATATTGATAAAAACTCGGAAGAGATCGTCAAGAGAGGCTGGAAACTGGAGGAAGTTTCTGGCAATGGCAAGACCAACACCTACAGGCTATACACGCAGAACACAACATCTATTTTTGGCAAGAAGCATTACCTCATCGCAGCCAAGACACAAGGCGACGTGGACAAGAACTGCTATGCCGTGGAAAAAGGAAGCAAAGAGATAACCGAAGGCAACGACGAATGGAGATTCCTGTCTTACCAGCAGATATTTGAACTCCAGGACAAGAACACCGACAACATCATCTCGTCCATCGACCTGACCTTCCGCCTGCAATGCCCAGGCTTCTCTCGTGAGAATGCGGCTATGAAAAACTGGAAGGCTTATCAATATGGAGGAAGTGGCAAGATCAGATTGGGTTTGGAGCATTATTACAAACCTTACGTTAAAAACAGCAATGGAACAACTGCCGGCAGCAACTGCACGATAAGCGATTCATATACCAATGATTTCGGAAATGGCTTCACTTACACTTTCCCCAAAGGCAGCAATGCTATCACGTTCACGGAAAACCACAATTACGAGCGTCATTGCGGCAAGTATTATTGTGCTGATGCCAAGAATTTCCGAGGCACCATCTATCAGGATGTCAAAGTAAGGCATGGTGGTGCATACGTCATCGAGTGCAAGGGATTCTCCACTACCACTAAGGCGAAACTCTATGCCTGCTTGGTGAATGCCGACAACACTGCGGACACAAAGACGATGCATGCCACCATCCTGGGACAGACTGGTTACATGTCTGCACAGGAAAAGAAAGCGCTACATATCGAAGAGCAGAATATGGACTATGCAGCCAAGGAATTCTACGGCAGTCACAAATACTTCAACAGCGTGCTGGTACAAGTACCTAATAAAGATGGCGGCACTATCCGATTCGGAATCGAAATCGGAACGCAGGAAGACAACAAGCCTGTGGAATCAGAGAATGAGTGGACGGTATTCGATGACTTCCGCCTCCTCTATACAAGCAAGACAACTGATGGCGACTTGGTTCTCGACCAGGACAGGGACAACTTGGATTATCTGGAGAATTGCTCCAACACCTACAAGAGTGTGACGCTCCACCTCAACAAGACCTTTGACAAGGACAAGTGGAATGGTTTTGTATTACCCGTAAGCCTTACCAAGGACCAACTCACGCAGGCATTCGGTCCTAACGTGAAACTGGCAAAACTCAACAAGTTGACCAGCACCGAGATACAGTTTGTCAGCGTAGACATGAGCAAGGTTGGAAACGACGAGATAACCATGCAAGCCTACGTACCTTACATCATCTTCCCTACCAAGCATACCGAACTGGAACAATCACCTGCCTACACAGCCTTGCTGAGTTCCATAGGCAACCACCAGGCAAAGGATGTACGGGTGAGCATCGGCAAGAACCATATCGACATTCCCAATGTCACATTCGCTGTTGACGGAGATAACAAGAACGACCTCACCAAGATGAATACGAAGGACTGGACGACCAACAGCAGTATTGTCGTTGACGGTAAAGGAACTCCATTCGTCACAGGCAACGGCACCATGACAGCCTTCGGAACATTTGCCAGAACCTTCGGAGAAGGCACACAGAATACAACAGAGGGCGATGATAATTACGGCAAATGGAACATCGAAAACAAGTTAAAGATCATAGAGGGTCGCAGCGACCTAAATCGCTGCTACTTCTTCTCCAATGGTAAGATGTATTATTCTGATAAAAGAACAAGAGGCTTGAGAGGCTTCTGCGTATGGTTTGCACCAACTACTGCTTCCGGCAACCCTGCCAAACCAGCCAACGTTTTCCTTGATGGTGTATCCTTGGACAAGACCACAGGCATCAGCCCCATCATCTATGGCGAAGAAGAAAGCAGAATTGACAGATTCGCCCATGGCATCTATAGCCTGAACGGTCAACTCATCAGCAACAGCAGTTCCTTGGACGGACTTCCAAACGGAATCTACATTCTGAACGGCAAGAAAGTTATCAAGAGATAATCGGGAGCTACAAGTCTTGAGCAAGAAAGCCAGGACTAACAAAACAATTAGTTAAACACTCAAAATCGACAGACGATGAAAAAAAGATATATGTGTCCTATGACCACAACCATCATGGCTGAGACTTGCAGCATCTGCGCAGGCTCTCTTAAATGGACGGAACGCACAGAGTCACAAGACCCTGAAGTACCAGGAGAGCCATCCACCTGGGGCGAAATCATCTGGGACGAGAGACAATTCAAGAAAGAAGAAGACCCATTCGATTCGGACAACTGGTAAAAGAAATACCAATCTGCATACGTGAGTATCCTTCTTACAAACTGAACATTCTCATGTACGGAAGTTCTGTAAGAAATTTGAAGTTTCGCAAGTTTTTCCCCACACGCCCTGAAAGGGCAGAAGCTCTTAGCCCAGGGCAGCGCCCTGGGTAATTACGGACGCAAACCTGTCGCCCTGTAAGGGCAAAAGCTTTAAAATACCGGACAATATACAAAGCTTTTGCCCTTACAGGGCGCCTTACTGATTGTCATTGTACCCAGGGCGATGCCCTGGGCTAAGAGCTTCTGCCCCTTCAGGGCGTGTGGGGAAAAAATTGCGAAACTTCAATCATAGATAGCTTAATCTGCTATAGCTGGATTTGCGCCTGTTGCAGATCTACCGCCTTGGCAGTCAGAGTACCCTGTCCCTTCAAGACAATTTGTTTTTAGCGTCATGAGCATCAGGTTTTTGATTTCGTTATTAGGTTTATTCGGTAGCAGGCAGGTGGGGTATTTAAAGCTTCTCAGAACTTTCTCGTATCTTGAGAATCATCGGAACCACCTCCTTATATATCTTATTATCTCCATTGATATTTCTCATGAGCAGTTCGCAGGCTTTTGCACCCTGCTCGTGCGCCTTGTCCATAATGGCAGTGAGACGAGGAGTAACAAAGGCAGCAGCATCACCATCGGTGAAACCGATGATGGCCACATCTTCAGGTATGCGAAGTCCCTTGGCCTTGATGGCATCAAAGGCAGCATAGGTGATGATGTCATTAAAGGCAAGAATGGCATCTGGCGGATTGGGGCCCTCAAGCAGTCGGAGGGTATTGTTGCGAGCCACCTCGAAGTCTATCTTGTCGCACACCACAAGGTCTCGGTCTATCGTGATACGGTTTTCACGCAAAGCCTCGAGATAACCATGTTTGCGTCGGCGTACCATATCCAGATTATTTGGTCCTCCGATGAAGGCTATCCTCTTGGAGCCCGTCTCTATCATGTGCTGAGTGGCTTCCTGTGCTGCAACATCTCCATTAGCCACCACCTGCGAGAACTTGTCTTCGAGACAGCATCGGGCAAAGAATACGAGCGGAATGCTCATGTCATGGAGTTGTTCGAAATGGGAATAATCCACAGTATCCTGTGCCAGACAGGCGATGATGCCTTCCACATGCATATTAAGGAAGTTGTCGAGGGCACGCTTTTCGCGTGTATGGTCCTCATGACTGTTGGCACTGATAACAGAGTAGCCCTGTTTGGAGGCATAATCTTCTATACCATCAAGCACAGCTGCATAGTAATGGGTTACCAAGTTGGGAACGATAACTCCAATGACCCTTGGCGCTTCCTTGCGAAGGCTTTGCGCAAAGGGATTGGGACGGTAGTTCAACTGCTTGGCAAGCTCTTTCACTTTTCGTGTCATCTCCTCTCCCACCTCATGGCTGTTTCGCAAAGCTCTTGATACGGTAGCTATGCTCACGCCCAGATGGTCGGCGAGATCTTTGAGTGATGTTCTGCGTGGCTTCATGTGTGGTAAATAAGTTTAAGCTATATATTAATTTCAACATGGCATCTTGCTGCCTTTTTTGTACAGAGATAAAGCAAGCAAGCGCAATGAAAGTTTGCTTTCAAATTGCCGAGTGCCGCCAATCTGTTGCAAAGATACATCATTTTTTCGTGAATCGAAAACGTTTACGTGCATTTTTTTATGAAAAACATATTAAGGTTTCATTTTTTCTTGTAATTTTGCACTCAGAAAAGTAATGAATAGTTGATAATAAGTTAGTTAGAAAATTGGAGCTTAGTGATGTCGTGAGACATTTCTAAGCTTTTTTGTGCGCTTACTTAAAGGCACTGCGCCTGTCGTGCCAATATATCACTCAACTTTCGCAGGGTGTGGAAATTAATTGAAGTTAGATATAATATTCTGCCGAGTCGATGAGTCCTGCTCTCAAGGCATACTTGGTCGCTTCATGAGCATTGTTGACATCGAGCTTTCTGAAGATGTTCTTGCGATGAGTGTTGACAGTATGAAAGCTGGAGAAACGTTTTTCGGCTATTTCCTTGGTCGTCATACCGAGAGCGATGTCTATCAGAATCTCAGTCTCTGTCTTGGTGAGTTTCACTTTTTCCTCAGTCTTGGCAGGTGGCGGTGCAAGAAGCACCTCCGTCATGTGCTGGCAGATAAAGCGATTGCCCTGCACACAATACAGAATGGCAGCCTTGATTTCCGACAGCTGACTATCTTTGGTCAAGATACTGAACTGCGTACTGCTTGCTATGAGCACACGTACAAAGTCCACACTCAGGTCTTCGCTGAAGAGCAACCATCGGGTGTGGGTGAATCGCTGGTGCAGGATGAGCAGCTCATCGGCATCGTTGATATCGAAGAGCGTATAGTCAAGCACTACCACCGCATCGTCGTCATCCTTCAGGGCAAACATCAATTCTGCCTTGTCCTCTACGTACTTCCACTCAATTCCAGACATTTCCTCCTTATCGCCAACATTCATCTGCTGAATGATGTGAACCAGTCCCATACGGGTAATGTCCTGTCTGTCTGCCAGTAATATTCTCATCGCATGCTTGTTTTTATGTTGATATTTTCTGCCTATACTCTTTCACACATTCTCCCATTTAGAATGTCATCGAGAATCCGAAACGTATACCCCACTTGCTGATGTCCTCATTATTCAGATAGGTGAGTCGGCGCACATACTCTACAGCAAAGAACTTGAATATGTTGTGTACACCAGCCACACACTCCCAGTAGGGTGTATTGTTCATCACGTGCGATTTGCTTGGGAACTTAAACAGCTCCGTATCCCCTTGGTTTTTCTCCAAATAAGGATTGTTCTTATCGGTGAGGTTTCCCCATACGCCTTTCACGGCGAAATATTCACGCCACTTCAGCTTCTTGATGAGCGGAATACGGTTGAGCAACTTGCCGTTCATATCCCACGACAGAGACGCAAACACCTGACGGTCGTTGAGAAACTCCCAGTCTCTCATCAGGCTCACACTCGATTCAGACTCAAAGTACGAGAGGTTGACAGGCGGCAGGATGAGCATCGGGAATGGCACCTTGTTCCATTGAGCCTGTCCCACAGCATGGAAGTCGAGATAACCGAAACTGCCAAGCCACTGACGCTTATAGATACTCACTTTCGTGATGTTGCTGTGATACTGTCCACCCATAAAGCCTTTAAAGCCCATGGTATGCGAGATTCCTATCTCTGGACTGTCGAGGTTGATAGGCAGTCGTTGCTGCTTGGTGTTGACATAGGTGACTCCAGGATTGTAATTGATGCCCACATTGATGTCGGTCATTCTGATTTTCTTCACCTCGTTTCCATCCAGTGTGAAGTAGTGCAGATTGCCTGCAGTACGGTTGCTCTGCCAGCGTATACCGGTATTAAAACGCAGTCCCCAATCGGTCTCATAGGTAAAGGCGAGCCGCTGTCGATGATAGAGGAACATCTCGTCCTGCGTTGCCGCACGGAAGGTCATGAAGATATTGTCCTTGTTGTGCTGAAGGTTGTCATCGGAAGGCGACATGATATCACGGGACACCTCAAAGGTAACATTCCGCATCGGGAACTCGAAGGGACTGTTTTTCTTCTTGTTGAGCGAGTAGGTCAACACATGTCCTGTATACCATTCGTTACTCTTCGTACCATAGGCCGCATAGCCGTTCCAGAAGAAATGGGGATTGAGCGCAGCCATGGTACGACCAGCCAGACGAAGACGTATGCCGTCTACATAGTTTTTCGACAGATAGGTGTTGACAGGACCGAGGTCGAACTTACTTTTCTTTCCGCCCGGACCACTTCCTATCTCCACATAGTTCTCCATGAGAACCTTTACACCCAGGATGATCCACTTGAAACCTTTGGAATTCTCCATGCGGTGGATGAAACTGTCCATCGACGATTCACTCTTGGTCAGGTCCACCTGCCGGTACTTGTTCCAGTAAGCCTCATCGCGGTTCATGGCATCTATGTCATGCCGCACTTTAGCCTTGCCCTTGAAAAGCACCTTGGGCAGTTCGTCGAAGGAATAGTCGGTAAGTCGGGTGTTGCGCACCACGAGCAAGTCTTGCAGCACCTTGTTGGTATGTATTTCCGCCACCATATCATCCTTGGAAAGCACCCATTCACCATTGTCCAAACGTGTGAATTCCTGCTCTATCTTCATATCCTTCACCCAGTTCACATCGCTGTTGTGAGGCATATAGAGATTGCATTTCTTGACATGCAGCGTACTGTCGGCTGTCACATACAGTTCGCCACGGAAACCGAAGTCCTGCGAGTTGGCAGGAATAAACTGCAGATGATAGCAGAGGTCGCGCTCCACATAGACCGTGTCCTCTATATAATAATGATAAAAGGAAATAGCCGTTCTGCCGATAGGCGACGGGAAGGGATACTGCAACAGGCGCACATAGTCATCATAGATATCCACATCGGTAAACACGTCTTTCATCGTGGTACTCAGAATCTCACCCGTCTGTATCACCTGACCAATACCATTAGTCTGCTGTCCCTTGATGATATCTTTCTCGCTCTTGGGATCTTTGCGATAGATATGCTGCGATACCGTCTCGTCGACACTCACAGGGAGAGTGAGTTTACCATTATAGGGCGATTTCTCCACCTGGTCGAGCAGATATTGTCGTTTACTGAAAAACTTGCCTTCAAGCTGTTCTTTCGAAAGGTCGTTCAGGGCAAGGGTTATCTTCTGATATTTGTCATACTGATAGTATGGATGGTTGGCCAGATCGGTTTTCTTCTTGGCTGCGATAACGCGGCGCATCAGCTCCACAGCAGGATTGTCCTTGCGCTTGTACTTACCCCGTTTCGACTTCACCACCACTTCATTGAGCCTACGGCTGTCATCCTTTAGTTTTATCTCAAGGAAGTTGGTGTTGGCGTCCACCTTCACCGTCTGCGTCTTGTAACTCAAGGCACTCACGGTAAGCATCCAACCTTCATGCTTTTCTATGGAGAAGCGGCCTTCGCCATCGCTCGACACAGCTATTCTGTGTCCTCGGTACTGCACGCTGGCATAAGGTACAGCAAATCCGTCAACGTCGATGACGCGACCAGATATTTTCTGTTGTGCCATCATCTGCTGCGTCAAAGCAACAAGCAGCACAACCATCATATATATACGGAGTTTAATCTTCATGTCCTAAATACCTTTTTGTTTTTTATAACTCTTCTCTTTCTTGTAATTCTTTCTGTCTTTATCAGGGCACACTCTCCCCTTCACTGATTTTGATTGCAAAGTTATAAATATTATCTGAAAAGAGAGGAAAACTTTTTAATTAATTTAGTTTTTTACCTTATTTTTGGCATATTTGTCGAATATTGGAAAAAACTATTTGGTTATTTAAGGTTTTTGGCGTAATTTTGCAAACTGAACGTTTTCGTTAAGCCAAATGGGCAGAGAAAGCTTGCTTTCACTCTGCCATGGCGAGAAAAGGTGCGCGCAAGCGAACTCTTATACTCAAGTATCGCATGCGGTTCAAGTACGGGCTGAAGGCCCAAAAGCTCATAGCCCAGGGCAGCGCCCTGGGTATAATGGCAGTCAACAAGGCGCCCTGTAAGGGCAAAAGCTTTGAAAATTGCCTGATTCTTGTGAAGCTTTTGCCCTTACAGGGCGACAAACTTGCGTCCATGATTACCCCAGGGCGCTGCCCTGGGCTATGAGCTTCTGCCCTTTCAGGGCGTGTGGAACTTACCTGCAAAACTTGAGGCCTATATATAAAACTTGAGGTCTATATATAATAAGGTGTAAGGGCAAAAGAGAAAAGACTAAAAGTAATACAAAAAAACAGAAACCAAGATATGAACGATAAAGGCAACCTGACAGACAAACGTCCACCCCTGCTGCCAACGATTATAGGAACAGGCTTAGGCAGCGGTTTCTGGCCTTGGGGTCCAGGAACTGCCGGCTCAGTATTGGGCACACTGATATGGGCCGTGATAGCATTATTTGCAGGATTGGACGGAACAACATTGCAGACCACCATGTTGCTGCTGACCGTAGTATTCACCATATTGGGCACATGGGCCACCGCACAACTCCAGCCCTACTGGGGCGAAGATCCAAGCCGCGTGGTTATCGATGAGATTGTGGGAGTATGGATTCCGCTGTCGCTCATCATACCTTTCGAAGAGGCTGGTCACAAAGCCGACTCTCTCTGGTGGGCTGTGATTGCATTGGTGCTTTTCCGCTTCTATGATATGGTAAAGCCTCTTGGCATCAAGCGCCTTGACCGCATGAAAGGTGCCTTCTACGTGATGGCCGATGACATCCTTGGAGGTGTCTATACGGCAATCACGATGGTTATTATCAAAATAGCATGGGCATGGGTAAGATAAAACATGAACTATATACTTTCGGCAAGGCAGAGGTAACGGCTTCGATGGGCTCCGCGGTAGACTTCGGTCTGGCATTCATGCTGTCCGACATCGTAGGAATCTATTATGGTCTGGCAAATGCCTTGGGCGTGATGGCAGGTGGCGTGACCAACTGTTGTCTGAACTACCGTTACGTTTTCGGCGATTCCAATCGCAGGAAAAGAAGTGTGGCATGGCGATATTTCATCGTATGGGTCATCAGTTGGTTACTCAATTCGGGAGGCACCATCGCACTTACCGAGTTTATCAACAGTCACGAGCGCCTCGATATTCACTATCTCATACCCAAGAGTGTGGTGAGCATCCTCGTTGCCCTGTTGGTCAACTATCCTGCCCAGCGCAAGTTTGTATTCAAGCCTGCCCAACAGAAGTCTGCCGAAGAAAATTAAGACATTGAGCTTTCACAAGTTCAGAAGTCAAAGAAGTTGACCAAAACATTCAGAATCAATAACAATTCAAAAAATATGAACTACAGAGATTTCTTACAGAAAGTCATCTATGTGATCATCAATCCTATCATCAAGGCGATGATCCGTTTGCACATCACCCCCAACATTGTTACCTTCATCGGTTTCATAGGCAATATCGTGGCAGCTGGTTTCTTCGTTGAGGCAGCTCTCACACAGAGTCTGGAACTCTTGGGATGGGGAGGACTCATCATCCTTGCTGCAGGACTCTTCGACATGATGGACGGCCGTCTGGCACGAATGAGTGGAAAAAGCAGCCTTTTTGGAGCATTATGGGACTCGACACTCGACCGCTATAGCGAACTGGTAAGCCTCTTCGGCATCTGCCTTTACTTCTTGCGCATGCAAGACGAGATGGGCTTTTGGATGGGCATCGTCACCTTTGCAGCCATGATAGGCTCAGTAATGGTGAGCTACGTACGTGCCCGAGCCGAGGGACTGGACATCGAGTGCAAGGTTGGACTGATGCAACGCCCCGAACGAGTTGTAGTGACAGCTGTCACAGCCATGCTCACTGGTTGCATGGCAGATATATGGTGGCTTGCCGGCGGTATGATTCTCATAGCCGTACTCGCCAACATCACAGCTTTCTGGCGCATAGCACATTGCTACATCGTGATGAATAAAAAGGAGGCAGAATGACAAGTTTGTATCTCATCGCCGTCTTCGCCCTGCTCATAGCATGGCAGAAGACCCGCAAGTTTGCACTTTATTTCCTGCCATGGCTCATCTTTGCCGTGACATACGACTCCATGCGCTTCTACCCTAATTATATGGTAGGTAGCATCGATGTACGTGGACTTTACGAAGCCGAGAAGTCTCTTTTCGGCATAGCAGCACAGACTCCAACAGAGTTTCAGACCATTGCCGACCATTCGCAGATGATGACTCCAGGCGAATACTTCAGTGTGCACCATGCAGCCCTGCCCGACCTTATGGCAGGATTCTTCTACCTCTGCTGGGTTCCTGTTCCAGTAGGCTTTGCGTTCTATCTGTTCTCGAAGAAAGAATATCATTGGTTTGTGCGTTTCTCATGGACATTCCTTGCGGTCAACCTCATAGGCTTTGTAGGCTATTACATCCATCCAGCCTCACCACCCTGGTATGTGATGGAGTATGGGTTCTCCCCCGTCTTGGGAACACCGGGCAATGTGGCAGGTCTGGCACGCTTTGACGAGTTGGTGGGCTATCCTGTCTTCCACTCCATCTATTGTCACAATGCCAATGTCTTTGCTGCCGTACCCAGTCTGCATGCAGCCTATATGTTGATCACCACCTTCTATGCAGCCAAGAGTCACCAGCATTGGTTTACCACTGCAGCCTTCGCCATCATCTGTATGGGCATTTGGTGGACAGCAGTCTACTCTGGTCATCACTACATCATCGATGTACTGCTTGGCATCATGACCGCAATCATTGGCATCCTGCTCATGGAGAAAGTCGTTTTCAAAAGATTCCTGAACAGGAATAGCCAAGAAGTACATTAACACCTCACGCGGGTTGAAGAAGCCACAGTTCAGGCAAGCACCTTTTTGAAACAGCGACGGCGTCGATGCTGTTCGCTCTCCAAATATTGCCACTGGTTTCTTACGCCCGTGTTCGACTCCATCTGCGGCATTGCCTCTGCCCACTTGAAACCATACTTATGATACTGCTCTATGAGATGGGCAAAAATGATGGCATTGGCACCCTTGACACGGTAGGCAGGCAACACACCGATGAGCAACAGATCTACAGTATCTGTCTTATGCCACTTGAGCACCTTCAGCAGATGCCACCATCCCCAAGGCAGAAGCTTGCCGTTGCGTGTCTTCTGCAAGGCTCTGGCAAAAGAGGGGAAGGAAACGCCAAAGCCTACCAACTTTCCACCCAGCTCATCTATCTCTTCCTGCGAAACACCCTGCTCGTCATCAACTGCAGTCACACTTCGGTCAACCACGCCAACCACCAGATCGAGGTCAGCCATCTTGATGTACTGGTCTATCAACTGGTTAATTTGCTTCTCAGACAACTGCTGGAAGTCGTACAGGTTGGCATAAGTCTCGTTCAGTATCTCGAAGATGCGATGTCCCATACCTTTTTTCACCAACTGACTGCGGCTGAAGCGGTAAGGATGCAGGTTGTATCTTCGTTCTATCATCTGTGCCGTCTTGGCAAACTTCTCGGGTGTCACCTCAGGCACCTTGATGCGATATTCCATCCAGTCGTTATCTTTCTCGAATCCTCCCAAAGCCTCGATGTGCTGAGGATAATAAGGATAGTTGTAGATAACATAGGCTGTGGCAAGACGGTCGAAGCCTTCGATAAGCATTCCCTCACGATCCATATCGGTAAAACCAAGTGGTCCTACCATTTCTGTCATTCCATGTTCACGGCCATACTGCTCCACCGTCTCCAACAAAGCACGCGACACATCAGGGTCGTCAATGAAGTCGAACCATCCGAAGCGAACCTGCTTCTTCTGCCACTCCTCGTTGGCACGATGATTGATGATGGCAGCCACACGCCCCACCACCTTTCCTCCTCTCAAGGCCAGGTAATACTCCGCCTCACAGAACTCGAAGGAAGAGTTTCGTTCCTTCGACAAAGTGTTCTCCTCATCGAATCGGATGAATGGAACAGCATACTCATTATCTTTATAAAGATCGCAGTAAAAACCGATAAAAGCATCCATGTCTTTCTTACTGCTCACCTTCTTGATTTCTATCTGATTGCCTTGTAGCATTGTTTCTTTCATGCCGCAAAGTTACAAAGATATTTCAAAATATGCAAATTTTAGGTTTGAAATGTGTTCTGAAAAATTAACACTGATTTAGATACATTACACCGCACAAGCCTTGGCTTTGTCGGAAAAAAGCAGTACTTTTGCACGCATGAAAAGAGAGACCGACAATTACACATTCCTCACCCATGCCCCAGTACATAAAGTGATATTCACAATGGCTGTGCCTACCATTGTAAGCATGCTTTCTACAAGTATGTACAATCTTGCTGACACCTATTTTGTGAGCAGTATCAACACACAGAGTGTGGCTGCCGTGGGCATCTCCTTCTGTATGATGGCTGTCATACAGGCTGTAGGATTCTTCTTCGGACATGGATCTGGCAACTATATCTCCCGACGTTTGGGAGCCAAGGACACTGACAGCGCACGCAAGATGGCTGCTACCGGAGTCGTGCTCAGTTTCATTTCAGGACTCTGCATCACCATCCTCGGACTGTCATTTCTTACACCACTCTCTCTGCTGCTCGGTTCCACCCCTACCATTCTTCCCTATACAGAACGCTACTTGGGCATTATCCTGCTCGGGGCTCCGATGATGACCATGTCGCTGACTCTCAACAACCAGATGCGCTTTCAGGGCAACACGATGTATGCCATGAAAGGTATTCTGTCGGGTGTGTTACTCAACCTCGTGTTGGCTCCAATACTCATCCTTTATTTCTGTTTGGGAATCACGGGAGCCGCCATTGCCACACTAATCAGTCAATGCTTCGGATGCCTCATGCTTCTTCTAATGACAACCAAGGGACAGAACATTCGTATCGAGCCACGGCTTTTCACACCTACGAAGGCATTCCTGAAGGAGATCATAGCAGGAGGAACACCCTCGCTCTCGAGACAAGGATTAGGCAGTATTTCCACCTTGATGCTCAACGTGGCAGCAGGCTCATACGGAGACGCAGCTATCGCCGGCATGAGTATTGTCACCCGAATAGCCTTCTTCACCTATGCCATCGTCATCGGTTTGGGACAGGGATTCCAGCCACTTTGCGGATTCTGTTATGGCGCACGTCTCTACAGTCGTGTAAAAGAAGCCTTCACCTTCTGTATCAAGTGCGGCACGATCTTCCTTACCGTCTGCGCTGTAGCAGGATTTGTCTCTGCCGAATCCATCATCACTCTCTTCAGAGACGAGAACGAAGTGGTGAGTGTGGGAACAGCAGCCCTGCGCTGGCAGGTACTCAGCTTTCCACTCGTGGCCTTCATCGTATTGACCAATATGCTCACGCAGACCATTAGAAAGCCCATACGCGCCAACCTGGTAGCCGCCGCCAGAAGCGGTCTTTTCTTCATCCCGCTCATCATCATCCTGCCCCATTGTTTCGGACTTCTTGGTGTCGAGATGTGCCAGGCATGTGCCGACGTTTGCTCCTTTGCCCTGGCGGCTCCCATTGCCTGGAGTGCCTTCCGTGATATGAAGAAAGAACAGGCAGAAAAACAAAAAACGCCACAAACTTTTGGGAAATAAGAAAAAAATCGTAACTTTGCAACGGATTTTTACTGACACAATTGAGAAATGAGCAAAGACAAGCTAACTCATCAGCTGACAAAAACCATCGAAGAGCTTTCATGCCCCAAGTCGCTGAAAGGTCTGTTTCATCAGCACAGGGACGGGAACCCGCTTCCTTCGGGCAAGGCGCTCGAAGAAATCATCAATTTATCCCGCTCCATCCTTTTCCCCGGATATTATGGTAACTCATCGGTCAACATATCCACTATCAAATACCACATCGGAGTGAGAGTGGAGAAACTCTACGAGAAACTGACAGAACAGATTCTCGCAGGCCTCTGCTTTGCCAACGACTGCGAAAGCGAGACCTCACAAGAACTGCTGCGACAGAGAGCCAAAGCCGGCGTCATAGCAGCCAAAGCCATCATGGAGTTTCCCCGACTCAGAAAGATTCTTGCCACCGACGTGGAGGCGGCCTACGAAGGCGACCCTGCTGCTGTAAGCCAGGGAGAAATCATCTCCTGCTATCCTGTGATCAAGGCCATCACCAATTACCGTATAGCCCATGTACTCTTCGAACTTGGCGTGCCACTCATCCCCAGAATGATGACCGAGCTGGCACACTCTGAGACGGGTATCGACATTCATCCCGAAGCAACGATCGGCAAACATTTTACCATCGACCACGGAACGGGTGTGGTAATAGGCGCCACCTGTATCATTGGCAACAATGTGAAACTCTACCAGGGAGTAACCCTCGGGGCCAAGAGCTTCCCACTCGACAAGGACGGCAATCCTATCAAGGGCATTCCACGCCATCCTATCCTTGAGGATGACGTCATCGTGTACGCCAATGCCACCATCTTAGGACGAATCACCATTGGCAAGGGATGCGTCGTGGGAGCCAACGTATGGGTCACCAAGGATATGCAGCCAAAGACAAAGAAATACAAGAAAGAAAAAACAAGTTTATTAGACATAGAATTCAATAATGGAACAGGAATTTGAACTCATTGCCAAGACCTTCATGGGCTTAGAGCCCGTCTTGGCTGAGGAGCTCACCCAGTTGGGTGCCAACAATGTACAGATAGGTCGCCGTATGGTTTCCTTCACAGGCGACAAGGAAATGATGTATCGTGCCAACTTCCAGTTGCACACTGCCATCCGAGTACTCAAACCCATCAAGCACTTCAAGGCTCGCTCTGCCGAAGAAGTGTACGACGAGGTGCAGAAGATTAAATGGGACGACATTCTCGACGTGAAGAAGACATTCTCGGTCGACTCTGTGGTCTACTCGGAGGAGTTCCGCAACTCACGCTTCGTTACTTATAAGGTAAAGGATGCCATCGTGGACTGGTTCCGCGAGAAACTCGGCACACGACCTAATATCAGCGTTTCCAATCCAGACATCCGCCTCAACATTCACATTGCTGAAGACAAGGCTACCCTGAGTCTCGACTCAAGTGGTGAGAGTCTGCATCGTCGTGGCTACAGACAGGAGCAGGTGGAGGCACCTCTCAACGAGGTACTTGCTGCCGGTATGATTCTCATGACAGGCTGGAAGGGCGAGTGCGACCTCATCGACCCTATGTGTGGTTCTGGAACCATCGCCATCGAGGCTGCCCTCATTGCCCGCAACATCTCGCCAGGAGTATTCCGTAAAGAATTCGCCTTCGAGAAGTGGAACGACTTCGATCAGGAGCTCTTCGACCGTATCTATAACGACGATTCACAGGAACGTGAGTTCGAGCACCACATCTATGGCTATGATATAGACATGAAGGCCGTCAACACAGCGGCTCTCAATGTGCGTGCAGCCGGTATGACCAAAGACATCACCATCGCACAGAAAGACTTCAAGGATTTCGAGCAGCCTGCCGAGAAGAGCATCATCGTGATGAATCCTCCTTACGGCGAGCGCATCTCTACCCCTAACCTCTTGGGCACATACAAGATGATTGGCGAACGCTTCAAGAAGGCCTTTGCCGGCAACGAGGCCTGGGTACTGAGCTATCGCGAGGAATGCTTTGAGCAGATCGGCTTGAAGCCAAGTATCAAGATTCCTGTATTCAATGGAAGCTTGGAGTGCGAGTTCCGTAAATATGTCATGTTTGACGGCAAGATGAAGGACTTCCGCTCCGAAGGCGGCATCGTGAAGACCGACAGCGAGAAGCGAGAGATGGCACAAAAGCACCGTTTCAAGAAGGAGCGCGAGTTCAAGAAGCGCATCACAGAGGAGACAGAGAACGAAGAAGACGATATTCGCTCATTCAAGTTCCATACCAGCCGCTTTGCCGACTTCGAGAAAAACCGCGAGGACATCCGTCGTGGCAATAAGACACGTTCGGCAGGACGCCGCAACGACGACAACGATGACAGACGCTCTGGCAAGAGTTTCAAGGGAGGCGACCGTGACTTCAAGCGTGGAGGAAAAGACTTCAAGCGCGGAGGCGACTTCAAAAGAGGAGGCAAGGACTTCAAACGTGGAGGCAAGGACTTCAAGCGTGGAGGAAAACGTGGCTTCGATAACTTCGGCGATGAGGACTAAAAAGTAAAGAACAAACAAAAAATCATGAATTTTAGAAAATCTCTATACCAAGTTTCACTGGTTACTATAATGGCTATATCTGCAGTCAACACACAGGCACAGGGCGTAGTTCCTGCACAGAAGGGCGATAAGACATTTACACTCGAAGACCTGAACTTCGGCGGCAACAATTATCGCAATATGGTGGCAAAGAACCGCTGGTGCACCTGGTGGGGCGACCAGCTTGTACGTCAGGATGTAGATGCATGCTATCTGGTAAACAAAACCAATGGCAAGGAAACTAAACTCTTCGGCATCAACGACATCAACCAGTGGATTGCTCCTACCAAGGACGTAAAGGTAAGGGCTCTTTACAATGCCAGATTCCCCTTTGCTGGCAAGAGCATCGTTATGGTAAGCAACGGCAGCAAGACCTATACCGTCGACTTCAGGAAGCACCGTCTGATCTGCGAGTTGGAGTTTCAAGAGGGCGAAGATCTCCTCGAAGCCAACACTCAGCAGAACGCCTTCGCTTACCTGAAAGGCAGCAACCTGTATGTACGTACCTTCAATGCGGCACCCGAGAACGCGATGACCAAGGAGAAGAAATCGCACGATTTCCAACTCTCTGCTGATGGAAGCCGCGAGATCGTGTACGGGCAAAGCGTTCACCGCGATGAGTTCGGCATATCGAAAGGCACCTTCTGGAGTCCCAATGGTGAAAGACTGGCTTTCTATCGCATGGACCAAAGCATGGTGACCGATTACCCTCAGGTCAACATACCTGAGATAGGCTTCGATCATCCCGAGACACAGAGTTGCATCGCTACTCCCGCTCCCGACAAATATCCTATGGCTGGCGAGACCTCTCATCAGGTCACCGTGGGTGTGTTCGACTGTCTTACAGGAAAGACCATCTATCTGAAGGCTGGCGACCCTACCGACCGTTACTTCACCAACATAGCATGGAGCCCCGACAGCAAGATCGTCTATATGTTCGAGGTCAACCTCGACCAAAACGACAGCCGCCTTACTGCCTATGATGCAGAAACCGGCGAGAAGACTGGCGAGCTCTATCGCGAGACCGATGAGAAATATGTAGAACCACTCCATCCTATCATGTTCCTGCCTTGGGACAGCAACCGTTTCATCATGCAGAGCCGCAAGGATGGCTACAATCATCTTTATCTCTGCACATTGGGCAAGCATGGCAGTCGCATGGCAAGCAACACCGAGTCGCTCGACATCCGTCAGCTGACTTCTGGCAAGTGGGAAGTGATGGAAGTGCTCGGTTTCAACAGAAAGCGCAAGAGCATCATCATAGCCAGCAACGAGTGCTCACCTATTCAGAGAAACATCTTCTTAGTAGACACCCAGACTGGTAAGCGCACCATGATGGACGACTGTGGCAAGGGATGGCACAATGCCACCCTGAGCGAGAGCGGTCAGTTTGTCTATGACAACTACTCTACTCCTGATGTGCCTCGCAAGATAGCCATCGTGAATACAGAGAACGGCAAGCGCACAGCATACTTCACAGCCGAAAACCCATGGAAGGGCTACAATGTACCGGAATACAGCTGCGGCACTGTCAAGGCGGCCGATGGCGAGACCGATCTCTACTGGCGCATGGTGAAACCCACCAACTTCGACCCTGCCAAGAAATATCCCACCATTATATATGTCTACGGTGGACCTCATGCCCACAACGTAGACGCCCGCTGGAACTACAGCAGCCGTGGTTGGGAGACCTATATGGCAGAAAAGGGCTATCTGCTCTTCATCCTCGACAACCGTGGAAGCGAGAACCGTGGCAAAGCTTTCGAACAGGCCACCTTCCGTCAACTCGGACAGATAGAGATGCAGGACCAGATGAAGGGTGTGGAATATCTCAAGACCCTTCCCTATGTGGATGCTGACAGAATAGGCGTTCACGGATGGAGTTTCGGAGGATTCATGACCATATCGCTGATGACCAACTATCCTGAGGTCTTCAAGGTAGGTGTGGCAGGAGGACCTGTTATCGACTGGCACTGGTATGAGGTGATGTATGGCGAACGCTATATGGACACACCACAGACCAACCCTGAAGGCTACAAGAAAACCTCCTTGCTCTACCAGGCCAAGAACCTCAAGGGCAAGTTGCAGATCATACAGGGCTTGAACGATGTGACAGTAGTGCCACAGCATTGCCTCACCTTCCTCAAGGCTTGCATTGCAGCCGGCACACAGCCCGACTTCTTTGTCTACCCTGGCGAGCCTCACAATATGCGAGGACATCAGAGCACGCATCTGCACGAGCGCATCAGCAACTATTTCTTCGATTATTTGAAATAACAAACAATAACTTACAGCAAATGAAAATTTTATTGTTAGGAGGCGGTGGCCGTGAGCACGCCTTAGCATGGAAAATCGCTCAGAGCGAGAAAGTGGAGAAACTCTTTATCGCACCAGGCAATGCCGGTACGATGAATGTCGGTGAGAACGTAGACATCAAGGCCGACGACTTCGAGGCACTTAAGAATTTCGCCGTAGAAAAGAGTGTCGACATGGTGGTAGTAGGTCCTGAAGACCCATTGGTAAAGGGTGTGTACGATGATTTCAAGGCTGACCCACGTACCAAGAACATCCCTGTCATCGGTCCATCAAAGGCTGGTGCCGTGCTTGAGGGAAGCAAGGATTTCGCCAAGCAGTTCATGAAGCGCCACAACATCCCTACAGCCAAATACGAGACCTTCGACGGCACCACCGTCGAGGAAGGCTTGAAATTTCTCGAGACCCTGAAAGCTCCTTACGTACTGAAGGCTGACGGACTCTGTGCCGGCAAGGGTGTCCTCATCCTTCCTACCCTCGAGGAGGCCAAGAAAGAGTTCCGTGAGATGCTCGGCGGTATGTTCGGCAACGCCTCTGCCCGTGTGGTCATCGAGGAGTTCCTCAGCGGCATCGAGTGCTCGGTATTTGTACTTACCGACGGCAAGAACTACAAGATCCTGCCCGAAGCCAAAGACTACAAGCGTATCGGTGAGCACGACACAGGCCTCAACACAGGCGGTATGGGAAGCGTCACACCTGTACCTTTTGCCACCAAGGAGTGGATGCAGAAGGTTGACGAGCGTATCATCCGTCCTACCGTAGAGGGTCTTGCCGAGGAGAACATCGACTACAAGGGTTTCATCTTCTTCGGTCTGATCAATGTAGAGGGCGAACCCATGGTCATCGAGTACAACTGCCGTATGGGCGATCCAGAGACCGAGAGTGTGATGCTCCGTCTGAAGAGCGACATCGTAGACCTCTTCGAAGGTGTGGCTGAAGGCAATCTCGACGAGCGCAGCATCGAGTTCGACGAGCGTGCGGCAGTCTGCGTGATGCTCGTCAGCGGCGGTTATCCTGAGGCTTACAAGAAGGGTTACCCCATCGAGGGCATCGACCAGGTAGAAGGCTCCGTTGTGTTCCATTCCGGTACTGCTCTCAAAGACGGTCAGGTAGTAACCAATGGCGGACGTGTCATCTGCGTGAGCAGCTATGGCAAGGACAAGGAAGAAGCACTGAAGAAGAGCTTCGCCGAGGCTCAGAAGATTCAGTTCACTGACAAATACTTCCGTTCCGACATCGGACAGGACCTTTAAGACAATGTTTAATTAGTAGTGATTAATGATGAATCAGGCCGATGTCCTGTCGTTTGCCTCACAAGCAAACATGAGTCACTAATTACTAAACACTAATATAGATGTTAAGACATAAGACCTTTCAGAACAAGATAGCGGTAAGCCGCTTCTCGTTACCAGTAACAGCAACCCTTATCGCCATGATATGGGTTGCTGTAGGTTTAGTACAGGGTGACATCTGGACTGAGCTGGCGTTTGCACTCGCCTCTACCCTTCTCATGGTAGAGCTCAACAACCGCAATGCCCTGATGCGTACCTACAGCCGCATGGTGTCGTGCAGTTTCCTGACACTCCTGTCGGTCACCTCACTCCCCGAGCCGTCGCTCCATGCCAACGTGGTGACCCTCTGTTTCATTGCCTTCACCCTGCTCATCTGGAACGGCTATCAGGACCGGCAATCCACGGGCCGCACCTTCTATGCCTTCGCCTGTTTGGGCATAGCCTCGATGGAGTTTGTACAGATACTCTATTATCTGCCCATACTGTGGGCGATGATGATGTTCTTCACCAACTCCTTCAGTCTCCGCAACTTTGCAGCCTCCATCCTGGGAGTCATCATCCCCTACTGGTTTGCGGCCGGATTCTTTGTCTATACCAACAACATCGACTACCTCATCGCTCATTTTGCCAGTTTCATCGACTTCCACACGCTGTTCGACTATTCCATGATAACCGTGCATCAGTTGGTGAACCTCAGCTTCATCACCCTGCTGGCAGTCATCGGAGCAGTCCACTTCCTGCGCACCAGCTACGCCGACAAGATTCGCACCCGCATGATCTACGAGTCGTTCATCATGCTCGACATCGTCAGCTTCCTCTTCCTCGTACTCCAGCCTCAGCATGAATACGAACTCGAGGGCATCATGATAGTCTGTACGGCACCCCTCTTCGCCCATTTCATTACCTTCACCAAGGGTAAGTTGTGCAACATCACCTTCGTCACCATCCTTGTGATGGCTGTACTGCTACTGTTGTACAACCTCCTGTTTCCCCCCGTCATGCTGTTATGATAGCCTGGCTTATTTCGTTCCTGGTAGAATGGGGCTACTGGGGCATGCTCGTGGCAGCATTCCTTGCCGGCAGCTTTTTCCCCTTCAGCAGCGAGGCGGTCATGGCAGGACTGCAGGCTGCAGGTCTCGACCCCGTCCCGCTCATCATCTATGGCAGCATCGGCAATGTCCTGGGCTCAATGTTCAACTATGGTGTGGGACGTTTGGGCAAGATGGAATGGATAGAGCAATACCTGCACGTGAAGAAAGAGAGCCTCGACAAGGCAGAGCGCTTCATGGCTGGACGAGGTGCCTGGATGGGATTCTTCGCTTTTCTGCCCCTGTTGGGTAGTGCCATCACCATCGTATTGGGATTGACAAGAGCCAACATTCCTATTTCCATCCTCAGCATCACCATCGGCAAGGTGCTCAGATACATATTGTTAGTCTATGGATTGAGTTTTATTTTTTAAAATATGAAGAGATTTATATACCTTATTATAATATGCACTCTGTTGGTGGGCTGCAAGGGCAATCAACAGAAGACTGCCCTCGCCGAGAGCGATGGCAAGCCAATGGTAACCGTCACCATACCTCCCTACCAGTATTTCGTCGATAAGATAGCCCAGGACAAGGTGGATGTCAACGTGATGGTTCCTGCCGGCGGCAATCCCGAGACTTACGAACCCACTGCCCAGCAGATGGTGGAACTCTCTAAGAGTGCCCTCTATCTCAAGGTAGGAAACATCGGTTTCGAGCAGACCTGGATGCAGAAGCTTCACGACAATGCTCCTCACATGAAGGTGGTCGACACCTCCGTGGGCATCTCACCTGCCAAGACACCCGGCGGCAATATCGACCCACATGTATGGATGAGTTGCAGCAACGCCCGAATTATCTCCGCCAACATCCTCAAGGCGCTCTGCAATCTCGAACCCAAGCACAAGGCTTTCTTTGAGAAGAACTATCAGTCGCTGCTCCGCATCATCGACCGGAGAGACAGCACCATCAGAATGAGCTTCCAGAAGAACCCTGAGATGGTACGCAAGTTTGTGATTTACCACCCCATCCTCACCTACTTCGCCCGTGATTACAAGTTGGAACAGCTCGCCATCGAGGAGGAAGGCAGGGAACCGAGTGTCGCCCAACTCAAGAGCCTCATCGAGAGAGCCAAGAAAGAGAAGATAAAATACTGCCTCATACAGACAGAGTTTGCCAACCGAAACACGTCGGTATTCATCAAGGAGACCCACACCCATGCGATGGAGATCAACCCCTTGCAAGGCGAATGGAACATGGCGATGCAAGAAGCATCATTGGCAATACAAGGCAAGCAACTGATTGTGGCTGACAAGTAAGAGTCGCCTCAAGACTATAAACACAGAACAACATGAATCCAATCATAAAAATCGAGCACCTCGCAGCAGGCTACGAAGGCAAGGAAGTACTCCACGACGTCAACCTCACCATCTATCAGGACGACTATCTGGGTATTATCGGACCCAATGGCGGCGGAAAGACAACCCTCATGCGTCTTATTCTCGGACTGATGACCCCCACCGAGGGAAACATCAGCTACTATAAGAACGGCAAGCCGGTGAAGGAAATCACCATGGGATACCTGCCACAATACAACGACCTCGACAAGCAGTTTCCCATCTCTGTATACGAAGTGGTGCTCTCCGGACTCAACAAGTCGAAGAGTCTATTGGCCCGTTTCAGCAAAGAGCATCACCAGCTCGTAGCCGATACCTTGAATCGTATGCAGCTGTCCGACTTGAAAGACCGTCACATCGGAGCCTTGAGCGGAGGACAACTTCAGCGTGTTCTCTTGGCACGCGCCATCGTGTCAAAACCCGATGTCGTGATACTCGATGAGCCCAACACTTACATCGACCGTCGATTCCAGAAACAGATGTACGAGATGCTGGAGCAAATCAACAAGGAATGCGCCATCATCATCGTAAGCCACGACATTGCCGAAGTGCTGCACAATGTGAAGCACATCGCCTGCGTGAACCACCATCTGCACTATCACGATACTGCCGACATGCCGAAGGAAAAACTCGAGGAACATTTCCTCAAAGTATAAACTTTCAAGAGCTTTAAAGCATATTACCCAGTTCAGTTTGTAACTACTCAACACTCATATAGTCGTGAGTTGTTACTTCAATACTATACAAATTGTTTCTGTTAGTTATGATTTGTTCATTCTTTTGCAGATAAATCTCTATTCAAAGGCTTTGAATGTCCGTTCAAAGGCTCTGAATGTCCGTTCAAAGGCTTTGAATGTACGTTCAAAGGCTCTGAACGGAACTTTTGTAAGCTAAAGAAAACTTTTTTATTGATTAAAGAGAAGATTTCTCCTGTGGTTAAACTGTGCTTTAACGATTTTAGTTGACCACTCTAAGCATTATTTTTAATATGAGTTGACTTGGCTGTTACTTATTGAACTTTCGCATGTGGCTTAAGTACGCCCTGAAGGGGCAAAAGCTCTTAGCCCAGGGCAGCGCCCTGGGTATAGTAACAGTCAGCAATGCGCCCTGTAAGGGCAAAAGCTTTATAAATTTCCGTGTGAGTTTTAAAGCTTTTGCCCTTACAGGGCGTCAAGTTTGCGTCCGTAATAACCCAGGGCGTTGCCCTGGGCTAAGAGCTTCTGCCCTTTCAGGGCGTGCTGCTTATCAGAGCTTTGACACTTCAGGGCGTGTGGGGCAAACATGCGGAAGTTCTATAATATATAAAGGTACGCGCGCGCAAAGATACGAAATGCAGACAAGGAAGATGTCGAAGAGTGTCGCAGAGTGTCGTTTTTCACATGACCTAACGAAGCGCTTCGTTACACCTTAATGAAGCGCTTCGTTACACTCTAAAGAAGCGCTTCGTCAGCAGCTAAGAAAGCACTTCGTTAAAACGCCATGAAGTGCTTCTTGAAATTGATTAGCTGTTTACCCACTTTTGTCTCGTTTTTGTCCCTCGCTGTATTATCTTTGTATCGCAAGTTAAATACTTGATAATCAGTGATAAAAGAATATATATCAGAAAAGAAAGGAAATAAAATGGGACGAAAGAAGAAGGAAATCCGTTTGAAGGAGCCTGTGCGCAATTGGAGCGTGATAATATCTCCTTCCGATTGCAGTCAGGAAGGAAGCGGTATATAGAGAGGGGGAAGCTCGGACGGAAGGTAGGCTCTGTAAAAACGGAAGAACAGATGAAAGCCGAATATAGGGAAGTAATAAGTCTGCTCCGCAAGGGATATTCCATTCGGGATGTGGCAAAGTTGAGTGGTAAAGGGGTAAGTACCGTACAACGAGTGAAGCGATTACTAAAAATACAATCATCGCAATAATACTATTGATTTTACGTTCTTCTCAAAGAAAGGGGTTGTGCAATAGTGGCTTAAAGGCTAAAGCACTACCTTTGAATGCTGTTAAATATGGTAATGTTCAAAGTCACAATTTGTGATATTGGAAAAATGAATATAAATATGACAGATAAAATAGAAAAAAAAGGAGAGCAGCGAACTGTGTATATCACATAGGTGCATCCATTAAGAACTTAGGCAAAAAGTGGTTTTGGTTTTTCCAAGATGGCAACAAAATAGTTCAAAGAGCGAATCGCCCCACTTTGGGGCTATATTTGGACTACAGGAGGCATTTTCACGTTGCATAAACAACTCGTTCGCCAACTGGTCGTCAGAGTTAGTTAACGCCGAGGATTGCATAAAGGCTTTCCAAGGCATATGTTTAATTCAAATTTAATCCACTTTTAAAGTGGAGTCATAGATAAAATCATATAGAATAAAGATGAAAGAATTAGTGGGTATTATATTATTGACAGTTTTGGTAGTATTTGTTTCATGCAACTCCAATACTAATGTGTCTCTTGTGGGAACATCTCCGCAACTATTTGATGTATGCCAAGTAAGCACAGGTAATCCTGGCTATAGAAATAGAGAGTTGTTCATAAACGAATTGGAAAAAAAGTGTAAATATCCTATTGAGTTTCAAAAAAATAATTTGGAAGCATACGTTGCTGTTGAATACACGACAGACCAACAAGGATATATTGTTAAAAAAAGAGTGGTTATTTGCGACAATAAAAAATTCAAAAAGACAACAATGGAAACATTCAATCAAGTTAAAACTCTCAAAATAGCCACAACAGAGAAAATAGATACAATCTACTTCCAATACAAGATACAAGGTTCACAAACTTTAATCCATTCAAAAGTAGATGTAAAGATTATCGGCTATGGCTACAATAATAAATCAATTTTAATGAAGTAACTCGATTTATCATAATTCACTACTGTCCAATAAAAAAGGCAATTCAAATACACGTTCTTCTTCAAGTGGGAATGGTTTTGGTTCTTTTGGAAGTGGAAGCAATAGTAGTAGTCAGGATTTTAATAGATGATTGTTTATGAAGAAACTGTTAATAATTTACTTGATTATATCATTTCTAATGGTTTTTGTTTATGCTATCTTTGTGGTAAATGCGTATGTTAGTATAAAATACGAGGTAGAAACTATAGATAATGATGCTATCATAAATATGGTTTACCAGATATTCGATACTGGTGTTACTATAAATTTTATTTGGTTTGCCATAAATACGATAATAATTTTGGGCTTGTATATAAAGCTTCGTCGTAAGTGAAAAATAATATGATTATGCAAAAGATTGCATAATGTTAAGTATTGAACTTGGAACAGAAATCCTAAAGCAAGGAACAAATTAAAATTATCTGGAGCAGAAAGGATTACAGATATGATAATTGAAAAGAAACAAGAAGAAGTCAAAAACATCACATACAAAGACAGGCGTACTTTCCCACCGAGTTTTACAATAGACTATATTAATTATCTTAAAGGATATGTTGTTGGTTTTGGGTCTATAATGTATGCTTTGTTTAGAATTTTTGAATAGTAAGAAGAATGGAAATATTAAAGATTTATTGAAGCGGAATCTCTCCTAATCCGCTTTTCAATAAAGTATTTGTCTTGTATTATAAAAACTCAACAGTACAATTATTAATTGCAGTTCGACCTCCATATTTTCATTCGATTGTTCAAAGTATTGCATATTTCCTTACCCCTCATTGTCAGATTCTGCACGAGGATGCTTTCTATTGCTCCTGATACAGACACATTAAATATCATCATACGTTGGGTTAGACATGAAGCATTATCCATCTTACGCATCAAAGGTACTGTACAATAATCAATGGCTATGTAGTTGTTAGAATATATACTAATTAGGCGAAATTGCTTCACATCTTTAAAATAGATTGTTCGATATGTTCTCTTGCGCTGTTCGTAAATGTCAAGCCTATCGTCATGGATTATCAAAAATGGTATATGAGTAGTTATGTTATACAAAGTCATCATAAATATAAGCATTCCGCCACAACCAAAAAACACCATGCTTCCTATACCGCCAAATACTTTTGTTGGCCATGAGGTATTAGCATCATGGAGTATGAAATATCCACCTGCAGCAAAAGCGAAACAACCAACAGTCAGAAGAATATTCTTCCAAAGGCTATGGTATATTCGTATCTCTTTTATATTTTTATCGGTTTGTTTCATCTTTTTATATCGCTTTATTGTGATTACATAAAGTACATTATTTAAGCAACAAAGTTTGTACTTTCTTACTATAATAACGAGTGTAGATTAGAATTATTGCAATGCTTGCATTAATTCGTAACGAGTACAAAGTAGCCAAATTAAACAGAAAGTATATTTTGTATTGAAGCGGAATCCCTCCTAATCCGCTTTTCCAGATAAAGCCTTTGTCTTGCGCCCAACCAACGTAGGACAATGGCTTTTCCTTTGTGGGCAGCAGCCATCGGCTTCACCTCCTGTTACGCTTCGCTTCATCTGCACCTTTTGGGGTGAAAACAACCTGAGTCCGAAGAAGACCTTCTCGAACATCGAACCAACGGCACCGATGCCTTCGATACGCTCTATATCGGCTGCGAGAAGTTCCCACAGCACGATTTATATCCAATTTGCGTGGGTGGGGTGAGATAATACAATAAAATCGGAGAATTGCCGTTTTTATAGAAAAGCTCCATTAATTTTATGACAAACAACAAAAATGAATGACAATGTAATTGCATACATACTATCTCTTGTTTGTATAATATTTATACTAATTGAAATAGTATCTGTCAATAAAAAGAAAGGAATGACCGACCTCATCGTGTTCTTTAGTTACTCATGCCCTTTGTATTACTTCATGTTATATAGGGGGTATGGTGGAGCAGCATTTACTTGGTGGTTTTATCTGTTGTTACTTACATTCATTCATTTGGTAATCTTGGTTTTTCGTATTATCAAAATTATAGTAAACAAAAGTATAAAACGGAGAAATAAAAGCAACAAAAATGGTTGATTCTTCAAAAATAGAGAAATGGATTCCTATACAAAATATAGTTCTTATCCTGTCGTTTTTAACTTGGAGAAATATTGCGCTTTAACTAAATAATAAAAATGGCTCTTATATTTGAAAACATTATAAAGGATTTAAGTCAGATAGGTTTCTTTTCTAAATACAAATTTAGAAAACGCGATGCCTCCCTTTTATTAAAAACGAAAGGAGGAAAATATATTATAGAACTTGATCATTGGATGGACGAAACGACTTCATCCCTTGTAATATATCCTATCTATGGTATTAGATTTGATATTCTTCATAAATGGTTTGAAAAATTTAGTATAAAAAGTCTTCAAGACCAACGAGATAGAGCAAGTATCTCCTTTTCTGGGGATATGCTTTCTTTACAAGATAAATTCTATTTTAGTTTGGATGGAGAAAAATATACAACCGACTTTGATTATTTTCAAACCAATCTCCAAAAATGCGCAGAGTATGTTTTTAAAGAATATTCTGCTCTTAATAAACTATACGAGAAGACGATTTTACCAATTTTGAATGGTAATGCCACCCTTCCAAATGTTGGTGCTGATTGGATATTTATAGATTTAGCTTTATGTAAATTGGTAAGTCCTTCCAATTTTTCCAAACTTAAACAAATAATTTTTCCTCATATTAGATATATGTATGAACAAAAAGAACCTAACGTTTTGGATTACTATAATCAGTTAGAAAGTGTTTTTAGTTATTTGGAAAATAATAGAATATAACCTATAAGATGACAACCGATTATCTTATTTCTATGAGACTCAAACTGGGAATGAATATTCAAACAATAAGATACTTATTGAAAACCATCAAGAGCTCAAGAATGCCTTTGTGTTGCGCCCAACCAACGTAGGACAAAGGCTTTTCCTTTGTGGGCAGCAGCCCTCGACTTCACCTCCTGTTGCGCTTCGCTTCATCTGCACCTTTTTGGTGAAAACAACCTGAATCAGAGGAAGACCTCCTCGAACACCGTACCGATGGCACCGATGTCTTCGATACCCTCTATATCGGCTGCGAGAAGTTTCCACAGCATGATTTATAACCAATTTGCGTGGGAGGGGTGAGATAATAGCACCAGTTCGGAATAACAATAACCTCAAACACCAAGAATCTTATGGTATAGTTTTATTATGTCTTCGTTTTGACTTTTTACCAATTCTGCAAAGTCTTCTACATCAAAATCTTTAGCAAGATGCATCAGAAAGTCAGACATCGTGGAGTATGCAGTGTCAAATGTATAGAAAATCTTTGGCGCATTTTTAAAAAAGTCCTTGGCAAGAGGGCTATTTTTGAAATCATGGTTGAACAATGCGGAAGCTGCTTCTTTCAGTTTGTCTGCAAAATGGTTCAGTCGTTCAGACGGATTTGTCTGATTATATAATTTAACCAATTGATACAAAGATATAAAGACCCCTTCAAAATTAATAAACGTAGACATATCTGTAGAACTTGCAAACTCCCTTATCCGATAAAATGATAGGTGAGAACCACTCTGTTCTTTCAGTATGTAGCACAACTCAAAGTAAATGTAATCCTCATTGAGAGATTCTGTGCTTGCAGTGTCAGCTTTAATCTCTGGTATTGAGCGAAGAATTTTTTGGACATCAGTAAAAGTAAATCTTTTAGGTAAGTTTTTTGCAGCCTTGCGAAATTTGGGAAGGACAGCATCGGCATATCCTTTCTTTACCTCAACATAGATGGCTACATAATCTTTTGCGTCTTTGCATTTGGCTTCCCATTCAGAAAAGGCTTTTGCCTTTTTCTCCTTTATTCGTTCCAATATGACTGTCTGCTCTTTGGTAAGCGGTTTTATCCAATCGCAAAAATCCAAATACTTTATTTGTGCCTTTGAACTATTCACTTTTCCACGAACATTACAAAAAGAGTGATAAGATATAACGGTCTGATCATAGTCACCTACTTCGACATCCTCGTCAGCATTAATATCAAATGCCTCATAGTGCATAGGGAAAATGCTTTCTACTCTTGCGAAATCATTTTCAGCCATTACCCAATCACCAGGTTTAAAAGGATATGTTTCTGTCATAATAGTTATATTTATAGTACTGGTTCAAAGAATATCATCGATTAAGCAACTAAGTTTGTGCTTTCGTAGAAATAACGGATGCCAACCGAAAATATTGCAGTTCTTTCATTACTTTCTGAATAATATGAATATCGTATTATTGAAGCGGAATCTCTCCTAATCCGCCTTTCCAGATAAAGCCTTTGTCATGCGCCCAACCAACGTAGGACAATGGCTTTTCCTTTGTGGGCAGCAGCCATCGGCATCATCTCCTGTTACGCTTCGCTTCATCTGCACCTTTTTGGTGAAAACAACCTGAATCAGAAGAAGACCTTCTCGAACACCGTACCGACGGTACCGATGCCTTCGACACGTTCTATATCGGCTGCGAGAAGTTTCCACAGCACGATTTGTACCCAATTTGCGTGGGTGGGGTGAGATAATACAATAAAACGGAGGAAATGCCGTTTTTATGGTATAACTTTGTAAGGTTAAACTAAATAATGAAAAATGAAGAAATTCGTGATTTGCCTTCTCGCTTTTCTTATTTGTGGTTGTAGAAGAACGATTGATTTCGATTTCGACACCTACAAACAATCTCTCCATATCAGTAATGGCTATTTTTATGACTTATGTTTTGAAAATGACTCCGTTCTTCCCAATGGAAAATCATACGAAGGCGCATTATTTTTGATATGGCAAGATTCATTATGTGTACCTCCTACAAAAATTAATTTGAACAACTATATTCCAAATGGATATATTGTTAGCCGTGGTGGAATACCATCATCTGAAAGAAAGATAAAACTAAAAGCGAACTCCACCTATACAATTTCATCCACAGGCTTGGGTGCTGTTGAATGTCGTATTAAGGCTTGGACAAATCGCAATGGGAAAATTTTAAAAGCAGTCAAATATTGACTATAAAAACCTAATCTTAGAATCCTTGAAAAGAAAAGTTGAATGTTCAATCAGAAATTTTACTATATGTGGCAAAAGTATTTCATAGTAATAATTTTGTTCTGTTTGTATGCCTGTAAAGGTGAAAGAAAAGAGCAAAATACAAACTCAACAATTATTGAGAAGAAATGGGCGAAAGATTGCAGTAATGATTCCAAAATTCATGTTTTATCGTCTAATGCTCAATTTGCAAATGGGAAAAAAGTTCTAACGAACAAACAGGAATATATGCAAATGACAAAAGATTGCATATATAATGTAGAAAATCTTGTTGCGAAATATCTTGACGACAAAGATAAAAATCATTATTCTAATAAAAACAATACAATAGATTGTTATTTTAGACAATACTTATGCTATAAAGTAAATATGCATCTTTTTGTATTCGCAAATCTGTATGCATATAGAACTACAAAATATGAAATAAATACGACCAACGCATTTGCAGATAATCCTAAAAATCATGTTATTAATCCTCTCAATGGCAACAATAAGGACTATAAAATGTTGTTAGTGAACTTATCAGAAAGGTCAATATGTAGTTTTCATTAAAGTTTTCAATATGAAGTATATTATAACATTTGCAATGTGTTTGTTCTTGATGTGCTCTTGTGACAATCATGATTTTGAACTATCTGAAAAAGAACAAGTTTTTTACATCAACCAAATGCTGTATTTTTCCATTGAGCCATGGGACAGCCTTAGCAAAGCATATTCTTATGACTTTTTCCTACGAAACCCGAAACCATGCAAGGAAGTTGACACCATTTATTTAGAAAGGAAGATTCCAAATAAATTTGAAGTAATTGAATCCTCTTCATACACACGAGAATATAATCGCGACCCTTCATTCATAAAATTATTGCCAAATACACAATATATAGTAGCACATACTGGAATGGGCGCCAGAGTAAATATTTTCAAATATTATTATACTGACCCTTTTGGTAAATTACATGCTAATGATTCACTGAATGAACATATTAACGTGGACTCCATCCGAATCCACCTTAATAGATAAAGCATTTGTCTTCGCCCAACCAACGTAGGACAAGGGTTTTTCCTTTGTGGGCAGCAGCCATCGGCATCATCTCCTGTTACGCATAGCTTCATCTGCACCTTTTTGGTGAGAACAAAGATCTTCTCGAGCACCGTACCGACGGCACCGATGCCTTCGAAACACTCTATATCGGCTGCGAGAAGTTTCCACAGCATGATTTATACCCAATTTGCGTGGGAGGGGTGAGATAATGCAATAAAACGAGGGAATTGCCGTTTTTATGGTGTAACTTTGTGAGGTTAAATTTAGTAATATTATGGATAGGGGTAGAAAAATTTGCGACGTACTGAAAGCTGTCAGAAAAAAGATTGCTGACATGAATGGCATTGCAT
>ENA-ORCL01000041-ORCL01000041.1-human-gut-metagenome-genome-assembly--contig:-NODE-41-length-61371-cov-217.027849_pt1 | contig 61371 bp, 64 predicted proteins | sample MGYA00242987_ERZ507988 | MGnify/ENA primary metagenome ERZ507988 (study PRJEB26167, sample SAMN06115466) | human gut metagenome | host: Homo sapiens | place: China:Hubei | collected 2016-05-19... | reverse complement strand
AGGTTGAACTTCACCCAGTCTATGCATTTAGCACGACCACGGTTGAAGTTCGTTCTGTAGGTCTGCTCACAATGGGTACCGTAACGCTCCATTTGAGTGAAATTTATCTTTCTTTGTATCGTCATGTATAATAAAAGTATTTCCAAGAGTAGACTCTCGAAAGTTTTGCTTAACTTTGCAGATGAACTTTTGATAGCATCTCTGCATATTTCCGTATATTGGTTGAGTGGTTCTGATGTCATATAACTTTGAGCTTAGAGAACTATAAAGTTACTGATAATCAGCCACTTAACCAAATTTTATTAGTTATATTACGTTAATTAACTCTCTCATTTTCAATCGATTACATAAGAATTAACAGAGTATTGATATAAACAACATCCTTATTATGAAAAGGTTAGAAATGAACGAATTAAGAGCAAAGATAAAGTCTCTTGCTGAGCGTAACCGTTTAGCAACAACCGACGAAGAGCGTGCTGCCGTAGCTGCAGAGATGAGCACTCTAAGAAGTGAGAACGAACAGGCTTTCACCGAAGCTTTGGAAGCTCTTATTAAAACTACAGCAGATGACGTGCAGGAGCTGCACGGCAGAAACATTAAAAACAACTAACAAAGCGTCCGAGCTACCGTCCGAGTCTCCGCAACGCCCATAAACGAATTATGGTCGAAGTCCCTTTGTATAAAGGAATTTCGACCATTTGTAGTTGCGGAGGCAGGATTGAGCTGCTATTGCTGATATATTCTACCCTCTTGAGGCAATAGCTTTGGTTATACATTATTGCATTATTAATGGTCTCTATTCTGTCCATATTGCAGGACCATGTCAAGCCTCGCACCAAGTTCAGCATTGACATTTTTTAAATCTTCTATGCGCTGGTTCTTCTCCTCTATGAGCATTTTCAGAGCTTTTACCTCAGCCTTTAACGACGTCACATCGGTATTTACATAGCTACTATTAACCACATTATAGTGTCCGTTTATAGTAGGTACGTCCGACGTACCGTCCGACTTTATTAAGATGTCCTCTATTGAACATCCTAAGACCTCAGCCATTCTCACCAATGTTGAGACTTTGACATCTGGTCGAGCATCAAAGTATGTTATAGTATTGTGCGTCTTCGCTCCCCAAAGACTCTTGCTAAACTCACCAATACTAATACCTGCTCGCTCAAGCAGTTCTCTCACTCTTTCGCTTTTTACCGTATTATTTTCGTACCTCATACTTAATAAAGGTTAAATCCTACTTTGTTAAGGGCTAAAACCTCAACAAAGTAGGTGTTTGTCCATTTTTGTTTATATCTTTGCAGCAAAGTTAGACACTTAAAACGATATAAACAAGCAAATGGAACAGATTTTCGATTCATTGTACCTGGAGGGTTATTTTGCTAACCTTTCAAAAAAAGAAAAAGGCAGATACCTTAGACACCTGATGGTTACATACGATTTGAACTATAACACCATCCGACGTAAGCTATCTGGAGTCGCAGCTTACCAACTTAACACTCTCGAGCGCATGGCTTGCACGAAGGCTATAAAAAAAGAGGATTTATGGCGATACTAAAATCTTTAGAGTTTTTCGTTACGCCGGACGGCTTTGTTTACTACAAGAAGCCTGGCGAAGAGTCAAGACGACTCACAAAGTTCAACACCGATATTGTTGACGAGCTGCACAATGTCATCAAGACGAGGTTCCCAGAGGGATACGCAGCACTTGCTAAGCTATATCGCCGTAATACCTTCAAAATGGTTGAACGTTTTATACGCTGCAACTTTGGCGAGCACGACCTACTGACTCAAGACATCGAGCACGATATCTTGCACTTTGAAGAGGTTCGATGCCCGCTACGCGGCATGTGTGAGTTCGAGCGAGTGATATGTCGCCCTAAGACAATGGTCAATCTCTCTAAATGCGAACGAGAGATAGCCGATCTATACCTCGAGGGACTTACATTTACACAAATCGCCGAACGGCTCGGCAAAAATGCGCACACTGTCAAGGTGCAGCTCATGCGCATCAAGGTCAAATGTGGCGTTAGCCATTGCCGCGATATCATTAGGGTTTTACGTCTTAACAACTACTAAGTGGTTCTGATCTGCGACACATGCAAGCATAAGCGCAACTGCATTAACGGACGCTTTTGCCTAATTAAAAACAAATATGTTGAATACCTTAACATAGAGAAATGCGAATATGATAACAATAGAACAATACATAAAGCATATCGATAATCTGAAGGAGATGGGCGTGCTGTCTGAGGACTTTCACATTATCCAATATAAAGATGGCTGTCTTCTTGGTGTAAATGGTAAGTGCGAGGCTTTTGAGGACAAACCTCTTGACTTTAAGGGCTACGTCTGGTGGATAGACGGTTGGGCTTTTCGCCCGGACTCTGATGCGCGGATAAGGCCCATTGTTACTTTTGATGATGATGGCGCACTTGAGCTTAGGGATGCCCCCTTTTTCAGCAAGTTTATTGCTCCGCTGTGTTTTGGAGACAATGTCTTTCGAAAACGAAAATAATGTGTGATATCGTGTTTTGTGGCAATCAAGCGTTGCCACTATCTTTGCACAGAGAATAAACCCAAGCGAAATGATTACAGTAGAACAAATATTAAACGCAACAAACGGAGGTTTGGACATTATATTGTCCATATATCCGCAGGCGCGTGACTGCGTACACCAGAAGAACAAGCACTTCTCTATACGCAACGAGCGTACACCGTCGGCCTCTTTACGACAATTCAACTCGAAAAGGTATGGCGCGATTTGGCAGGTCACGGACTTTGGCGGCGAAGGTCGTGGCGAAAATGCCATAGACATCTTTATGCGCGAGAATGGCTATGACCGCTCACGCTTCAATGAGGCGATACTGAAGCTGGCAGCACAGTTCGACATACGCGATGAACTCGACCGCTCGGTGAACCGTCCGGAGATTCGTCAGCGGGAGGCTCGTGCCGACGAAAAAGACGGTACACGCTCCTTCGAACTCAACGAGAAATTTACAGACGCAGAACTTAAGGTTCTTGGCCCGAAGGTTACCCAAGCTGACATTGATGCATTGCACTGGCACTCCGTCAAATGGATTACCAACGTTAAGGACCGCAAGGTTACTGTCAAGTATTCTACCGAGCACTATCCTATCTTCATGCGCGAGTGTGTTATCAAAGAGGCTGTGGGCGACCAGCCGGAAGAGAAATTCTATAAGGTTTATGAGCCTTACAACTGCGATAAAGGCTTCCGTTTCTCGTACACGCCTGCAGGTGCAAAGCCGCGCTTCTACATTAACGGGCTTGCGGAGCTCAAGAAGGCATACCGTGACTTCAATGCCAAGGAAGAGAAAGAGTGGAACGCAGCACACGAGGACGGCAAACCGTACAAAGAGCAGAAGTTGCCCGAAGCGGTAATCTGCTCTGGTGAACGCGACTCGCTTTGCTGCAAGTCCATGGGCTACTTTCCTCTGTGGTTCAATTCCGAGACCTATCAGCTCTCGGTCGACGAGTATAAGGAGATAATGAAGTACGTCGAGGTACTCTACAATATACCCGATATCGACGAGACGGGTCGTCGCAAAGGCAGGGAGCTTGCACTGCGCTTTATCGACATACATACCGTATGGCTCCCAGAAAAACTACAAACATACAAGGACAACCGAGGCAAGCCTCGCAAGGATCTGCGCGACTGGCTCGAGATACACAGTGAGCGTAAGGATTTCCGTAATCTGCTAAGAGTGGCCATGCCGGCAAAGTTCTGGGTGCAATACTACACCAAAGAAGGCAAGATGAAAACGGAGGTGGATACAGCCTGCCTTTATAATTTTCTACAACTTAACGGCTTCTATGCACTCCATGATGACAACTCTGCGGTGACGCAGTTTATACGCGTAGAGGGTAACACTGTGATGCGCGTCAATGTCAAAGAGATACGTGAGTTCATCCGGCGATGGGTTGTTGATAGATTCGAGGACCGTAACATCCTCAACCTGGTGCTCAATACTACTAAGCTATCTCCTGCAGCTCTTGAGTCGTTGCAAGAGATTGACCTGGACTTCACCAATTACACTCCAGATTCGCAGTTCTTCTTCTTTGCTAACAAGACTGTCGAGGTGTGCGTGCCTACTGTATCTTGTCCGAATGGGTTGAAGGAGTATGATCCAGGTGCAGATAGCTTACACAACTTCGTTTGGGAAGAGAGCGTCATTCCTCATAGATACAAGGCTTTGCCTGATATGTTCCGCATTACGCGTAAAGAGGGTGACAATGGTCAAGCGTTGTTGGATATAGATATCCTTAACGTGAAGAGCAACTTCTTTGGCTATCTTATCAATACCTCACGACTATACTGGCGCGAGGAAACGGAGGTTCCCTTCGGCGATGACCGCGAGGCTTCAGCGGCATACATCAAGGCTCATCCGTTCTGCATTGATGGTGAGGGGCTGCAACCTTACGAGATAGCAGAACAAAAACAGAATCTCATCAATAAGATATTTACATTCGGCTACATGCTACATCGATACAAAGATTATGCGCGCTGTTGGGCACCGATGGCCATGGACAACAAGATAGGCGAAGAAGATGAATGTAACGGACGCTCCGGCAAATCTTTCTTCTTCAAAACGCTCTCGTTCTTGGTTAATACGGTTAAGTTGTCCGGACGCAATCCGAAGCTTATGGACAATCCTCACGTTTTTGAGATGGTCAGCCAGTTTACAGGTATCCTGCTGATTGACGATTGCGACCGATATCTCAATCTTGGCCCGTTCTACGATAACATTACGAGTGATATGACGGTCAATCCGAAGAATAACAAAATATTCACTGTAAAGTTCGAGGATGCGCCTAAGCTTGCTTTTACCACGAACTATGTACCGCAGAACTTCGATCCGTCTACTGAAGCTCGCTCTCTGTATATGGTATTCTCCGACTGGTACCATCAGAAAACCGAGGATAATGATTATCGAGAGACAAGAGATATTCGTGCTGACTTCGGCAAGACTCTGTATGACTACGAGTATAGCGAGGACGAGTGGAACGCCGACATTAACTTTTGGCTTCAGTGTTGTAGGTTTTACCTCTCACTTAAAGACTCTGGCTTAAAGCTGCAGCCACCTATGGCCAACATGGTGAAGCGTCATCTTAAGGCTTCCATGGGCGCCAACTTCGAGGACTGGGCAGAAGGCTACTTCTCACCCGACGGCGAACATCTTGACGAATTCCTGCCACGTGACGATGTCTTCAACGAGTATCAGCGCTTTGCTAACGTAAACCGAATAACAATGCAGGCATTCACCAAGAAACTCAAGTCGTTTTGCATACTCTGTCCGTGGATTGACTGCATGAATCCGCCTGACCTCTGCAATACGGGCGGTCGAATACAGCGATCAGTGATGGTGGCACCAGACAAGCGCAAAACTAAGGACATGATTTATATACGCTCTATCCCATTAGACACCAAAACGGACGCAACCGAACAAGACCTTTGTTTCTCAACAGAAGACGAGAAACCTTTCTAATATTACTTTATCATTTCGCTTTAATCTTCAATGGGTAGGCGGGCTGCAGGTTTTAAAGACCTATGCAGCCCGCCTTTATTTTTATCGCAAACTCGCTTGCATCATTAACAGACTGTTCCATTCTTCCACAGGTTTTTGTAGGCTCGACTCTCATGGTGGCCTTTTGCTCCCCGACACCCCTTTATTATTCTGTACAAAAACTTTGTGATTTTGTAATGTGATGTTCCAAAAAATCAAAAAGATAAGTAAATTAAGGGGTTACGGCTTGTTCACAAACTATCACAAAAGCCTTCACAACTTCATCACAAAAAAAATAAGTTTGCAACACCATTCGAGCCTTGTATTGGTGTCACATTCTTCAATGTGCAATCACAAAACGCAACACAAACTTTGTTTAAAGTCAAAACACTGATAGCCATTCACTTAGCCATCATTATCATACAAATCACAACTTCACAAAATTTTCTTGCAACTTTATACTTAGCCGCACGTAAGGTAGAAGAAGGAGCGCACAGAAGACAGAATTATTAAGACTTTTATCCCTACAAAGTAGGTTTATTGATAAATTTTTCCTACTTTTGTAAGATAAACAAAATTTCATCTTAAACCAAGTATCTGTGTCAAAATATCTCGTCTACATCTCCTTCAAGCCGTTCATAGCTCAATGGCTGCGCCATCACTTCGGCGACCCTGTAGTATTCCCGGCTCAAAGCGCCGAGAATGCTTGCATCCGTCATTTCCTCACGCGCCAGCCTGGTTCGTTACCGCTGACACGTGGCGATGATGATGTTGCTATCTGCATCCCCGACTCAAAGCAGAAGCCGGTCGTCACCTACAACTACCTTTCTGGCAATGCCCGCAAGGCTGTTGCCGAGTGCATCGAGGACACATTCAGGCTCCAGCTTTGGCGCGATCTCGCCGACATCGAGCTGTGCCAGTGCACACTACTCTCTGCTGTTAGAGCGTGGTGCGAGGCTAACGGAATAGATGTCGAGTACGACTACACGCTAAAGATGCGTTTCCAACGTATGCGCAACTCCTACCTCAAGCATGGTGTCGACCTCAGACGCAGATCTCGAGTGCGCGACAATAAAAACTGTTAAATATTCTATAAATCACACGGATAAGATGCCCATTTTTGTTCGCGCCCGTTCGTCACTTATGTTCAACATATAAATATAGCTCTATATGAAGTCGATAAAGCTCGTTAAGTCTGTAGCTTATGCTTACAGCACCCAACTCGAAGGTTCGGTCCTCATCGCCAACCGCACCATCCGCATCCCATCCAACATCTTGTGGCACTCAATTTGTGTCAAAGACCACCCGTCGATGGTCTCGTCAACCAAGACTGAGGATAAGAATAAGGTTGTCACCACCACTTTGAAGTTCCTGACGCCTGACGAATTGAATATCAAGCGCCGTCATTTGGTGTTCAAGGTGACACTCATCGACGATCGTCAGTTTCTTGTTGGCTCCTCTGAGCGACCTTACCCGTCTGTAGAAATCACCGAGAACTGCCCCGATGCTGTCAAAGATAACCAGCTCAACGAGGTCGTTGTAACACACAAATCTCACGAGATACCCCCATATATTAAGGTATAGCAGTATTTTGTACCACATGCTTCTCAAGCTACCTTTGTCGTAAATACTTATCATATATGAAATATCATCTCGTCATATCAGGCACTATTGGCAGTTGGTGGAACGGTTGTTCTGCCGACTATGTCCGTTATGTGCTCAATAAGAATAGTGGTAAAGAAGTGCATGTCGGCTTCTGCTCACTCGGCGGCTTCGTTAAAGATGGCTTGGAGATTAACCAGGCTTTCCGTGACCACGGCAACGTACACGCTCACGCCTTCGGCATGAACGCATCTATCAGCACTATCGCCATGCTTGGCTGCAAGACTATCGACATCGTCAAGGGCAGCTTCTTCCTTATCCACAACGTGTCCACTCTCATCTACAAGTACGAGCAGAGCAACAAGGAGCAGATTGATGCTTTCGTGCGCAAGCTTCAGGCGCAGCGCGACTCGCTCAAGAACTTCGACGACGTGCTTGCCTCTATGTACGCCGACAAGACCGGAAAGTCTGTCGATGAGTGTCTCGCCCAGATGAAGAAGGGCAACTGGCTCACCGCGCAGCAGGCTCTCGACTTCGGACTTGTCGATTCCATACGCGAAGACAAGGAGGCTGAGAAGGCAGCCAACGAGTTTACCGGACAATTTACAAACTCTTACAACATATCTCAATTTAAGGATGCAGGCATACCGCCACTACCTCAATCACTTGCCTCGGAAGACGCAGCAGCTCGTGTCGCGTCAGTGGTTGACGGTAGCGGCAATCCAACTCCGAGCTTCATCGAGAAGACGTGCGAAGGGCTCAAGAACCTCTTCCGTAACCAACACGCATCAAAAACTTCAAACAAAATGATTAAAATCTTTGCTTGCGTCATGGCATTGCTCAATGCCACTGACGGTTTCGCAACTAACGAGGATGGCAACATCACCCTCACCCAGGAGCAGATGAAGAGCATCGACGATCGTCTTCAGGAACTTGAAAAGAAAGACAAGACTAACGCAAAGGCGGTGTCTGAAGCCGGCAAGGCAGTCAAGGAACTCAAGGACCAACTCACAAAGGCTCAGGACGAGTCCAAGAAGAAGGATGCTCAGATCGCAGCTCTCAAGGCCTCTGCTGGCACCACTACTGTTGATAATCCTGCCAACAGCGAGGAGAGCTTCACTGCGCAGGACGTGTTTAACCTTATTAAAGATGTATAACTATGGCTTCTGTTAAAGTAGGCAATATTACATTCGGTGCTGAAGAGCTCTCAACGACTTTTCAGACCTACCGTTCAGACTTCCTCATGATGCCACTTCTCGCTCTCGGCGCACTTGCAGGACATTGCTCTGTACGCACCGGCATCCGCTACCGCGAGACTGTTGGCAAGATGTCTGGCAATCTCGAACTCTCTAACTACCAGAAGACAAAGTATGAGGACGCAGCTGTTGATATTACACCGCGTATCTTCCAGACTTTCTTCGGCAACGTGGTGGCAGGTATCGATCCTAACGCCATCTACCAGAGCATTTGGGGCTCTAACGTTACTAAGGGCGACGGCCTGAAGAACGTGCCTATCGTCGTTCAGATCTGCGCATACCTTGCCAAGAAACTTGGCGAGAATATGTTCATGAACGCCTTCACCGCTAAGCACGATCCCGCAGACTTCTCCAAGACTGCGAAGTGGTTCGACGGTTTCAAGACCGTCCTCGACAAGGATGCTGCCGGAACCAACGAGCTGCAGAAGGTGCTCATCTCGACAACTCTCGGCAACCTCGTAGAGGGTACTGATTCTATCACCAAGGACAACGCCGAAGACCTCATCAAGGACTTCTACTGGAGTGGTACCGATGCTGCCGCTGCCAAGCTGCGCTCGCAGCCGCTCAAGCTCTTCCTCAGCGACCAGGCTTACCACTGCTACACCGAGTGCTATCAGGTCAACCATGGCTCGCTGCCGTACAACCAGAACTACGACAAGCGCACTCTTGAGGGCGCAAGCAACGTAGAAATTGTACCACTGGCTAACGTTCCTGCCGACTTCATGCTGCTCACTCCGAAGTCTAACATCTTCCTCGTGTTCAACCAGCAGACCGAAGACGAGAAGTTCCTCGTTGAGAAGTCGCTGAAGAATCACTATGATGTAGACTTCATCGCCAACTACTTCTTCGGCACGCAGTTCCAGAGCGTATCGCCCGAGGTTCTGCGCTACTGGCGCAAGAAGGCCTGAACGAGGTCGCTAACATATTTGTTTAACATTAAAACTTATCATTTATGGCAAAATGTACTGGCGCCGCATCTATTTACGGCGATATCTGTTTCACACCGGGAGCAAAGTCGCTCCCTGGTGTACGTGGCTGGGTCTTCGGTATTGCTAAACGCGACATCTTAGGATGGCCAACCATCGGCTCGGAGACACCAAAAACGATGGACGCTGTCGCTAAGTATACCGGCGACTTCAAACTGGCTTCTGATAAGAAGTGGCACAAGATAGGTCTTATACCTAACGAATCGCAGCTGTAGGTCGAGTCTCAGGGCACTTACGGTTCTAAGACATTCAAGGTCACTGGCACCGCTGTCATTCCTGGCACCGAGGAAGCTGCCACCGGCTACATCTCTCTCGCCAACAACGACGAGATGGTCTACCTCTTCATCCAGCGCAACGGCAAGGCACGCATGGTGGGCAGCGAGGCGTTCTCTCCTGAGCTCACGCTCTCGCAGGACCTCGGCAAGGCTGCTACCGATACCAACTCTACAACAGTGCAGGCTGTTGCGTCTGACGAGTATCCAGCTCCGTTCTACCCGGGCAAGATAGAGACCGAGGACGGTGACATCTCCGGCGCTACCGGCCTGCCTATCGTAGCAGCATAGCATTTTCTTTTTCGCACAATAAGTAGTTTAAATTATTGATTGGTTATTTCTGGGGCGGTCCTCACGATAGCGATCGTGTGTACCGCCCTTTTTAAATTTGCATTATAATATGATAGATAAAAAACTTACCGAAGATATGCAGGCATGGCTCAACGCCGAGAAGCACGACCGCGAGTCGGTTATCCGTGGTGCGGAGATGGTTCTGAAGCTTACACGCAACATGGCTATGTACCAGACCATCATGCGCCGTCCGGAGCGTTTCGAGTCGAAGGTGCGCTACGAGCTTCAGAAGTTCTTGCCTATGCGTCTCGAGAACATGACTACTCAAGATGTCAAGTTACTCGATGCCGAACTTACTCCACAGATAGCTGCTGCCATCGAGGAGCAGGCTAAGTTCGAAGCCGAGCACAAGGCTGAGGAGGACAACGACACTGAGGTTCCTGAGGGTGGCTACCTTCCGGCAGCTTCCGGCATCCGCCCCGATCACGACAACCTTCCAGAGGATGTGCGCAACATCTGGGCGGAGAATAAGGAGCGCTGGCTGAAGATAAAGAAGCTCTACAACACTCTGCTAACCTTCGAGCAGCCATGCGACCGCTACGAATATCTCAAGCAGCTGAAGGACTTGTGGTACACCTACAAGAGCGAACTCGGACGTTATGACGGCTACGTCGCTCCTTCTGACGATGCTCAGGCTGAAGGCGAAGAGCCTACGCCTGCCGATATCGCTAAGAATATCGCCAATGCGCGCTCGTATGTCACCAAGAACGTAGACCGCCTCGCAGAACTCCGCCGTCTGTCGCGCGAGTCCGACGATGCGACTAAGGAACTCGACGAGTACAACAAACTGCTCGCCAAGGTTCTGGCGCGTGTTGCTGTGCTCAACGACAACAACGCCCCTATCGGTGACGATCTGAAAACGAAGCTCAATGAAGCAGGCTTATCCCTTCCGTCCGCTGAGTGACGTTCCCACTCAGTACCATCTCGGTACTGGGCTGCACACGCTCGGCTTGCTCAGATGGATTCTGAAGCAGACCGGGCGTGCCGACGTTTACGTATCTACTTTCTCCACCTCCGACGCTTTCCTCTGCGGTTTCCTACGTCTGCGCCGGCGCAAGCTGATAGCCAACGCCACGCTCGTAGCCGACCTTAAGGCGGCACGCAAGACGGTGCAGCTCTATCGGCTTATGCAGAGCTGTTTCGACCATGTTCATCTGGCGCAGAACCACTCGAAGATAATGCTTGTCAAGAACGAGAACTATCAGGTTGCTGTTATTAGTTCTCAGAACCAGACCTATGGCGACCGCGCCGAGTGCACAATGATCACTACAGACCTCAAGGCTTACTACTCGTTGCTTGCCGGTCTGAGAGGCATCGTCGACAAATCACTTGAGCTAAATGGATTATTCCAACGACTTACTGACAAAGATAGAAAACTATGCGCGGGAGATGATGACCCCGACGGAGATATCCGCCCTTTTGGGTATTGACGAGCGTGAGCTGTGCGACGACATAGCCACTGTTGGCTGTCCTGCACGCGCGGCTTATGTTCGTGGCGCATCAGCCACGGCGCTTGAGCTTCGTCGCACTCTTCACGATACGGCACTTGCTGGCTCTCCCTATTCTATTCAGGAGTGTCAGCGTCTGCTTGCTGCCGCTCTTTCTGCTGTCACTTAGCATTCTCAACAACCAATACTATACATTATATATATGCTTCCAGTTAACCTCGATGAATATTCGCGCTATGTCACCCTCGACGATGCTGAACTGCGTCAGCTCCGTGTCGCCGAGGGTGTATTGCTGCGTCTTCATCGCATACGCGGCATGTATGCCTATTGGTTGCAATTCCCGTCAAAGGTTGACAACGACCTGGTGCAGTACGATATGGCTATGTTCAAGGTGTCGCGATCTCTTGCTTATGAGGATCTGCATCTGGTCAAGGTGCTACTCGGCAATCTTCAGCAGACTACGAAGGAGTTCATGCGCTGGAAGATTAACAAGTCGCTCGAGCAGGACATCGCTGCAGCACGCCGCGCCGGCGACTTCCGGTCGGTGGCTGCGCTCTCTAAGGTGCTCGTGGCTAACAACCGCACCGATAAGGACGACGAACCCGACCTCGAATTCGACAAGATCGTGCCTCAGAACTTCGAGCCGACAGACGACCCTACGGTTCTCGGCATCGAGCGCATCCCTGACCTGCGTGGCAAGATACGTGCTCTCTACAAGCGCTACTCCAACACTATGATACAAGATGCTGATTTCGAGGAGATAAAAGAAGAGATAAAACCCGACGAAGATGAGTGATTGCATTGAACAACCAAACCTTCAGTATTTCAACGATGCGCAGTATTACGCACTCGCCATGAACACACGCGACGAGGTAATCGTTGCCGGACGTGGTGTGGGCAAGGGTGCTATTCAGGCGCGCCGTCTGCAGTCGTGCTTTCAGGGTATGCCCGGCTCCATGGGTGGCTTCGTAGCTCCGTCCGTCAAGCGTTGCCTGACCAATATCCTGCCCTCAATGCTCATCCACCTCGAGCGATGGGGCTTCAAGCGCGACCTACACTATGTCGTGGGTCGGCGACCGTGGAAGAAGCTTCACTGGAAGTCTCCTATCTTCACGCCGGCGAACTGGGAGAACACCATCAGTTTCTACAACGGCTCCGTCTGCAATGTCATCTCGCAGGACCGCTCGGGCACGTCCAACTCGATGTCGCTCGACTATCTCATCATCGACGAGGCGAAGTTCATCGACTTCGAGCAGCTCAAGGACGAGACATTCCAAGCTAACCGAGGCAACGAGATGTACTTCCGCCATTTCCCTCTGCATCATGGCATGACCATCACTTCCGATATGCCTATAACCAAGAAGGGCTCCTGGTTCCTTAACTACAAGGATAAGCAAGACCCAGAACTGGTGGAGGTCATCGAGGGGCTGGTCTACCAGATATGGCGACTGAAGCAGAAGCTGCTGAAGACTCCCGACAAGCACGAGCAGATCCAGCGACGCATAGACGAGTACAACAAGCAGCTCAACTTCTTTCGCTCGCAGTGTTTGCTATACCGCGAATATTCATCAATCGAGAACCTCGCACTCCTGGGCGAGGAGTTTATACGCCGTGCCAAGCGCGACCTCCCACCGCTCACCTTCGCCACGTCTATCATGTGCCAGCGTGTGAGCATATCGGCTGACGGCTTCTACGGTGGCATGAGCGAGACCGCCAACCTCTACACAGCACCCAACGAGAGCGTGCTCAACCTGCACAACCTCGCCAACGCCGAGGGTGGTGCGCTGCCTAACGACTGTCGCATGGATGCCGACCGCAACGACAAGCTGCCGTTGCTGATAGCCTTCGATACTAACAACCTCATCAACTGGCTCGTCGTCGGTCAGGTGCAAGGGTCGAAGCTGCGCGTGCTCAAATCGTTCTTCGTCAAATACGAGCGCAAGATTCCTGAGTTGCTCGACGACTTCAATACGTACTACCACTATCATCGCCGTCGTCAGATAATCTTCTACTACGACTCTACCATGGTGGGCACCAACTGGGGCTTGCACTACAACGACCCTCATAAAGAGGTGGTGCGCACGCTGCGCTCCATGGGCTGGGCGGTGCGCGAGGCTTATCTCGGCAACCCGATGAACCACGTACAGAAGAACGCTCTCATCAATAATATGTTTCGCGGGCGTGCCCGTCTGCAAGTGCTCGTCAACCGCGACAACAACCCCGACCTGCTCATCTCCATAACCTCTGCCGGCGTGTACAACGGCAAGAAGGATAAGCGTGGAGAGAAGCTCGCAGAGACCGAGGAGGATAAGCTGGAGGCTCGTACCGACGGTTCCGATGCCTTTGACGTGCTCTGCATAGGCGCGGAGACCAAGCCGGTGTTCCAGGGCACCGGCGGCACAACCAACACATACGGCTAAAATCTCATTTCTCATTTATTTTTTGTTTATACTTTACACCGCTGGCGCGTGATGCGTCGGCGGTTTTTTGTAGGCAATTGCCAAACGTATTTCTATTAATGTAGATCCTTATCTACCTTTGCTTATGTAAAAATCTATTTATATGAGCAACAATATTGACAACATTGTAACACTTGCCGACATCTGCGAGGTCCTGCAGGGCAAGAACGTTGACAAGAAGAAGACCAACGAGCGAGGCGAAGGTTTGCCTATTGTTGTTGGTGCTTCTGACCTTGTACAAGGCAGATTTGTACCTAAGCGATGGTGCAAAGAGAAAATTAACGCCCCCGTCTTTTCTGAAGAGGGCGATATACTGATTTCGGTGATTGGCACGCTTGGCAAGATGGGGGTTAATGCCGATGGTCCAGCGGTGTTGTCTAAGCACGTTTGCGCATTGCGTCCTAAGCAAGGTGTGTCGCGCCAGTATCTTATGGCTGTTATATCACGCCTGCTACTCGATTCCATACCCGATACTGCAGACGATGTGGTACTCGGCTTTCAGAACAAGGTGGATATCGATGTGCTGAAGAAGATACGCTTCACGCTTCCGGCACTGTTCATCCAGGAGTGGTTGGTGTCGCGCCTTACCTCCATTGCCACTATGATACTTGCCTATAAGGGTAAGCAGGAGGATTTTCTGTCGTGCGACGGCATCATCTCTGTTATAGAAAAAGAGCGTAAGGAGCAGCGGGCGCACATGCGAGGGTTGTCTGAAAAACTGGGTAAGATTGCAGATATGCTTGAGAATCTTCCACCAGACAGCGACACGCTACAGATGATAGCTGATGCCCGTAGCGCATATTCAAGGCTTTTAAAAATTCAATAAACATATATAAACATGAAGATAGACAAATCAGTTGTGGAGGTGTTGAAGACCTCCGAGTTTGATGGTAGCCTTTTACGTCTGCCTGGGCAGCTGGAACGCAAGCTATACGAACGTGTATCCAAGGTGCTGAAGAGTATCGGCGGCAAGTGGTCGAGTGCGAAGAAGGCATTTGTGTTCAAGGAGGATGTGGGCGACCTTGTTACATCCATAGCCGATACTGGTGAATTTACGCCCGAACGCCAAACATTCCAGTTCTTTCCCACTCCCGAAGCTCTTGCCCGTGAGATAGTAAAGGTCGCTGACATACGTGCAGGCGAACGCACCCTTGAGCCCTCTGCTGGCCAGGGTAACATTGCTCAGTTCATGCCTACACCCGACTGTATAGAACTCGACCCGAAGAATCGAGCCGTACTTATAGAGAAAGGCTTCCGTGTCGTTGGTGACGACTTTATGACGTTTGAGCCTTCTGAACCTTACGACGTGATTGTTATGAACCCACCGTTCTGCAAGCGACAAGATGCTTTGCATATTCTCAAGGCTATATCCATAGCCAAACGCAAGGTGGTAGCTATAGCCTCATATGCTGTTATGTGGCGTACTGACGGCCCGTACAAGGAATTGCGCGATGTTGTAGAGCATCTGGGTGGCTATATTAGCGAACTTCCCGACAAATCGTTTAAGGAGTCCGGCACGATGGTAAAGACCGCACTTGTAGTAGTGGAAAAAACTCTTTAGTTCTTTTTGTTGATTAGGTTATATTAGTGTAAGCCGCTGGCGCGAGATGCGTCGGCGGCTTTATTTTTTATTATTACTACAAAAAAGTGTAGTAAATATTTGTATAATACGAAAATTTGTAGTACCTTTGTAGTGTCTTAAAAAAAGTAATACAATATGAATAAAGAATTAACAGAAGAAGAGGCAGAACTGATAGAAGCTATCAGAGCCCACAAAAGAAGTTACCCGAATGGTCATCCTCAGTTGTTATGGTACGCACAAGAGCTGTTCGATGAGATGACATCAGTTAAGTAATTCTAACAAGGCAGCCCGAAAGGGCTGCCCTAACTAACACAATATGGAAAAGAACAAACAAGCAAAGGACAATACTGTTAAGCAACGCTTGCAGGACATTCTGCTGAGTGTATCATGGCGTGATATCGCCAATACTTATTTCGACCGCTCGGCTTCATGGTTGTATCATAAACTCGATGGAATCGATGGCAATGGTGGTGTCGGTGGGTTCACAGACAAGGAGAAGGAGCAGCTTCGTGGTGCTCTTGTCGACCTCAGCGACCGCTTACGCCGTGCTGCTGACAATATTTAGGCAGATGTTGTATTACATTTAAGACACAAGTCGTCCGTGCCTACGGATGCACTCAGCCTCGGCACTTCGGTGTCGGGGCTTTTTTGTTGGCAATTGTCAACCTCGCACCGTCTCGTCTTACCGCTGATGGGCGCAAAATCGACAAGCCAAAATCACATACTCGTCACAACCGCCAGCATATTCCGCTAAAGGCGAGGAAGGCAATTGCCAACTCGGCGCAGGGCGGTGTAGTGCTGCATAGACAGAAAGTTTTGCATCCTGCAAAATCGTAATGCTTAACTCGTTGATTTTTAAGCATTACGATTTTGCAGGTACGGAAAAGGTAGGCGAAAACGCGCTCATTTTTCAATTCCGGGCTTCTTTTTATTGCGGAAAAGAAGCAAAAACGCTTGCGAAAACAAGTTTTCGAGCGGTATTCTCCGGTAGAGAATGCTATTTCTTACATCTTGCGCTGTTCCGTTCGAGAGCATTTTTAGATGATTATTGTACATCGGGTAGAGTGTCGTTTTTACTTCGCGAATTTACGGCGGACGGCTGCCACCCAAGCACCGATGCTCTAAAGTGACAGAATTTTTACAGCAGCCTTCCGACTTTTATTCCTACGGCTTCCTTCAAAAACTCGGTTTTCCATAAAATTTCAATCCCTTTTGCTTGTCCTCTCGCCTTGCTTCCACCGTCTTTTTGCGGCGTAAAAAGCGAAATTCGACCCGACGTGAATAAAAAAAACTCTCAAACGGGCTACAGATGAGATGTGTAAAAAGCTCTCTTCTCGCCTCTGAGAATAAATTTAAGGAGGACAAAAATGAAAACAGCCACTTTCTACAGCTATTTGCCCAAGCGTTACACCACCAACGACGCACATACCGAGCGCGTAAGACGTTTTATTTATTCGTTCAAGCGTGGCGACCGCCATGCGGTAGACTTCGCCATAAACATCGTAAGCGAGTGTCTTAACAAGTGGTACGGCGCAAGCAACCAAGACTATGTACTCGTGTGCGTTCCGGCAGCTACAAGTGCCAAGTATAACCGCCGCTTTAAGCGTTTCGCCGAGGAGGTAAGCAAGCGCACCGGCATACAGAACGGCACGGCACACGTGAACATCTTCGGCATACGCGAGGCAAAGCACAACAACGCCGCGCACATCGTCAGCGAGTCGTACGGCTACCACGTGAGCACCGACCCCGACTTCTTCGCAGGCAAGAACGTGATACTCTTCGACGACCTCATTACTACAGGAACCACGGCGGAGGAGTTCGCCGCCGAACTCGCAGCGGTAGACGCTAACGTCATCGGCGGCTTGTTTCTCGCACGCACCAAACTCATGAATAACCATTAAAGCTAAACAATATGAATAATTTTTCAGAACTCGTTCGCGAAGAACGCCCCGACTACAAAGTATATAATAGCGGTTTCGACTCGCTCAACAGCGTTGAACTCATAAGCCTAATAATAGGGCAGGGCAAAAGCACGCGCGCAGCCATGCAGCAGGCTCGCCAGATAGTGAACATTTGCGGCGGCAGCCTACGCGACATCGCCACCCGACGCGCCGAGGAGCTGCAAGTGGTGCAGGGCGTAGACCCCAAGAAAGCAATGACACTACAAGCAGCGTTCGAACTCGCTAAGCGCATCGAGCGCGAAGCAGCAGCCGACCGCCCGAGCTTCAGAACCGCCGAAGACGTTTGGCGATACTTCCGCCCGATAGTGGGCACGGCAGACCATGAGGAAGCGCACGTGCTGCTCATGAACAATAATTTCAAACTGATTAAAGCCGTGAAACTATCAAGCGGCGGACTCACCGAGACAGCCGTAGACGTGCGCATCATATTGCGCGAAGCTCTCGTCAACAACGCCACCACGCTCACCCTGATACACAACCACCCAAGCGGCAACCCGTGCCCGAGCCGCGACGACGACCGCATCACGGCGACGCTAAAGCAGGCGTGCTCTACAATGCGGCTCTATCTGATAGACCACGTCGTAGTGACGGATAGCACATACTACAGCTATTCGGAGGAGGGCAAGCTATAGACCGCATCGCACCGACCTCACGCATCGGGTCGGTGTGGTCGCAACCATTTCGTTGAGCTCAACAAAATGGTTGCTTCTCTTCCCACCCACCGCCCTGCGCCCGCCGCAAAAACGCCTGCAGCATTTTTGCGGCGGGTCCCAAAGAGGTAAAAAGCCACCATTTAGAGGCTTTTTTCATTTTTCTAACAAAACAAGGTGATTATATCAAAAAAAATCGCTTACTTTGCAAACAGCAAGAAAGAAAATGACATCTAAAACAATAAAACAAGGAGGCAAAATTATGTGCATTATCAACGACATCACCCATTTTGTAAAAAATGGTTTTACAGTTTTGCGCCATGCCTCTTCCGGCAAATACGAAGAGAACTCACTTGAAATTGAGGCACTGAAGCGTGAGATGTTCTGTAAACCATCAAATCGTCACACAGATATGGAGAACCTCAGAAAAGATCGTGACAATATTGCCCGTGACGTACGCACGGCGTTTAATAGGGTGTAATACCTAACGTGTCGCTAATTTGATTTTGAATGTTTTCATGGCACATGAAAATTAGATAAAGAACTATTTGGGAGCCCTCGGTGCGTGACGCATCGAGGGCTTTTTTAATGTTTCGTAGTAAAATAGTTATTGTTTTGTTTGGTTATTCGTAGTAAAATTACTACCTTTGCAGTGTTGAATTATTAAACAAGCGATCTATGAAAAATGTAAAAGTTTCTAAGATTCTGAGAATCTTGACTGACGACGGTTGGTACTTAGACCGTTACAACGGGGACCACAGAGAGTTTAAACATCCTACAAAAAAGGGTGTTGTAACTGTCAACGGCAAGCCTTCAACATCTATCTGCGGATGGCTCCTCAGTAGTATTGAACGGCAGTCGGGGCTTAGGTTCTGACAAACTGGGGTGGAGCTGAAGCTCCGCCCCTCCCCCCACACACACATTCGAAGCAGACGCTTGTTTTGATATTCGACAAAGAAAGGTGGCGGTCGTGGCTGCCACCTATTTTAAGATTAACATATAAAACAATATATTATGAACGATGTTGTGATTAAAGCTGCCCGTACTGCTGACGGCTACTGTTGTGCTTGCGACTTACTGCCGGGTTGGGTCGTTGCCTACGATGGCGACCTTGAGGGCTTTAAGGAGTATGTCCAGGAGAGTGTTGACTTCTGGCTCGAAGGCAGACGTAAAGACGGTGATGCATACCCGGAGGTGTTTAACGGTGAGTATCGGCTCGTCTACGATTTTGATGTAGCTACGTTGCTCGACTACTATCGTGGCATATTCTCGTTTGCCGCTCTTCAGTCAATAACGGGCATCAACCAGAAGCAGCTCTCACACTATGCGAGCGGCTTGTCGAAGCCGCGCCATCAGCAGGTGGAGAAAATAAAGTCGGGATTGCGCCGACTTGCCAAAGATATTGAAATGGTCACTGTTTAATAAATTCAACACCGCCGCCCGACCATGCGGCATATAAAAGATCTATTTATTCCCTCGGTGCGTGACGCATCGGGGGATTTTTCATTTGCGTGTCTCCACGAAATTGGTTAACTTTGCAGCATCAAAATTTTAAAACATTTATATAGCGGTGGGAGTCTGTGAGGATTTAAGCCGCTTTTCTTTTGCCATATATTGCTTAATCAAATTTTTATTGCTAATTTTGTGCAATGTTTTAAAATTTTGAAAAAAATGAACAATGGTGATATTACTGTTATAAATAATTATGTTCAAACAGTCTCGCACTCATCTTCATATTGGATGGTGAGGACTATGGGTGGTGAATACTACAATGACTTTGTCGAGAATGGATTCATTGCTGTTGGGCATAATGACATCCTTCTAAAGGATATAAATGATATATTGACCAATGAAAACACAGCGATGAAGAACTTGCGCAAGATAGTAGCAAATCTTCATCCTGAAATCAACCGTCCCGGCCATGTAGCTTCGCAGCTCATACGCTTTTGCCATGAAATAAAACCTGGCGATATAGTTGTTGTTCCTGGGTATTCTTCATTCAAATTAAGTATATGCCGTGTCAAAAGTGCTGTATATGAGGAGCCTAATATTGTTGAAGGCAATGGTCGGTGTCCGTTCATGAAGAGAATAGATGTAGATATCCTAAAGTCTACTTCTCGCACTGTTCTGCCACCGAAAGCCCAGCTAATGTTTAATTCTCGTCATCCAATCTCAGACATTTCAGAATATGCGGCATATATAGACTCTACGCAGTTTGATTTCTATAATAAAGATGATGAGACACACATCGTTCTAAGAATAAAGACAGAAAACGAAGTGGACGTTTCCACATTTTACGAAATCCAACAATTATTTATACTTGCAGAGCAGTTTTGCAAAGAGAATAATATAGAAGACTCAGCAAAAGATGTGTCTATGAAAGTGCAGATGGAGTCGCCTGGTTTGCTTCATTTCATTTCAAAGAAAAAGAACATATTATCTACCGTGGGGATTATAGTACTTCTCATTAATGGTGGCGGTTTGGAATTCAACAATAAAGATTTCCAATTTAAACTTAAAACAGATGGTATCATTAAGAATGTCAGCGAATTTCTCGATCGTAAGACCGACCGGGAGATGCGTGACAAAATAAAGGATTCATTGGACTCGCTTCAGATAAACACTCCCGATGATTTCCAAAAGGCCATGATTGAGCTTTATAAGACACAAAACGCCAATCGTAAAGCTTATTAGTATGGATAATGATAAAACGGTATAAGCATTATGGCAATGGCTATGCTTATGGCAATAATAATAACCTCAGTCTGTTCTTTCATCTGCTTGCTGTGGCTGATTTTTACTACAGCAATGCGGATGAGGGTCATGGGCAACGTAGCTATTACTACAAACGTGCTCACGAAAGCCAATATGTTGCCAAGTATACTGAACATGATAATGGATGATTTCTTCGGTACAAAGTTAATAATTATATTTATAACTTGCTGCATTGCAATGGCAATTTAACTAAAATGTTACTTCATTTATTCAGATATTAGTATACTTTACAAAGATTTGCCCCGGGGCTTCGGCTTCGGGGCTTTTTATCTCCATTTCTCTCCAATTCTCGCCAAATTGGAGAGTTTTCCTCGCAATTCCTCGCTTTTCCTCAAAAATTCCTCGCAAATTCCTTGCACGTTTCAATCTTAATGCCTACCTTTGCCATCGCTAGAATTCTTATGCGGAGCACTCCGCATGAACAAAGGGCGAGACGATATGTTCAAGCCCGACCAAAATATTTATTAAGGTTGTGGGCTTATTTTTTTGCCCATAACCTGCCGCATCGGTACGAGGGAGCAAGCCCTTTGTTCATGCGGAGCACTCCGCATAGTGTGGAGATGCAGACAGAATACGGCGGTTCGCCTTCCACGTGTTTTTATTGCCCTTTGTGGCGGAAAAGCATAAGAGTTCTAGCAGACGAGGAAGTGCGAGCCGCTTTTTTCGTACCCCTACGTCAAACCGTACCCGACGGATTCGGGCAAAAAGGCTAGAACTCTTATATTATGCAAACATCTGCATCTATCCAGCGCACCGCTCAACTGCGCCCGTTTAGCATCAGCACCGCCTCCGTTAAGGCGTGGCTCAACGGAAAGAGCAAGTTTTACACCACAATCTGCGAGTTCGAGGTGACACGCCGCGAGGTTCTGCGCGTTCATGCTGCGCTTCTGTCTCTCGGCGTTGGCGCCATCAGCGCAGAGAGCAGCATCCTCGCTGCCCTCTGCTGTGTAGTCCTCTCGGGCTACAACGTCTACAAGTTAAACCAGGAGGAGAAAGGAGGCGAAGCATGACACGTTTCAAGACTATGCACGGTCTGCACAAGATGCACCGCGAGACCTCAAAAAAGCTGCGCTACGCTATCGGCATGAGAGTGGAAGTTACGCTGAAGGAAGTGAAGCTCATACCGCACTTCAGTTTCCGCTGTCGTGCGAGACTTTGCACATACAGAAAGAAGTTGGCAGAAATCGAATGTGCTTACAAGGCTCTTGAAGAACTTGTCGAAAGAGTAGAGAAAGGAGGCGAAGCATGATAACAATAGATTGTACTCCCGTACGAGTATTGCTCGATAAGGATAACTTAGCGAAAAATATAGTTCTGCTCCGCGACACTACTGACCGCCTGCTCGAGGAGACGGCGGAGATTTGCGACACGGTAGAGCTGGGCGAGGTGGTCGACCTCATGCGCAACCTTAACGAGCTGCGCCGACAGCTAAACGAAGTTTTAAAAGCACAATAAGCAGAAAGGAGAATATTATGGAGACAACAAACAGAACAGATGGAGACGAGAACGAAGTACGCCGCGCTGAAGCTATCATTACCGTTATGGATGCTTACCTTGCTTCGCGATCACCGGAGCCTGGTAAATCTCAGCTTGGCGAGGAGTACACGGCGGAGTATAAGACAACGGAGGAGATAGCCGACGAGCTGCACAGCATCATGCCAATACACCCAATGGAGATCGTGCTATACCTGCAGGGCGAAGGCTACGAACTGAAGACCGCTGAGGACGGTACGCTACGGTGGGAGATCTGGCGCGATATGCATTATATGTTATAAAATAGAGCCATAAGATAAAAAACATTTTTTTACATTTTTCGCTTGCGGCGCATTCTATGTGAATAGGGTGCGCCGCCTTTTTGTATTCTTACGTGTCGCGAGCTTGTTATATCTTTGCCGTTGCAAACCAATAACAAGCATTTATGATCACTCTTCTTCAGTCGCTACCCGCAACATGTTTCTCGTCGTGCATCCCCGACGTGATATATTCGTTCACTCCCTCCAGTGGCGACATCGGCAACGCCAACCGAATAGGCACCACCGTCACCATTACCATCGACGGCAATGAGATATTCTCAGAACGTTTCTTCCCAATCGACGGCAAGATTACACTCGCAGAGCTCGACCGCCTGCTCACTCCGTATGCTCGCCAGAACTTGAGCATCAACCTCACCATCAAGATCGAAGAAGATGACTACGCTTGGGAGGGTGATGGCGGTACTGCCACCATCTCGTCGAAGATCATATACTGCGAGGCAGATATAAACACTCCTGCTACCGACTTCATCAACACGCATTTTCTAACGATGTTAGATGGCGAGAAGCAGACCGCACTAAACCGCTTAGAATACCTACACTACATCGGCACCGACAAGGCTTCCGTCATTGCCGAGTACGACGATGGCACTACAAAGGAGTTCTCGCTCTCGCCCGTTGGTGGCAATGGTCGCTATACTACGATTGATGTTACTCCGAGCAAGTTCGTTAGCGATACTGATAGTTGTTTATTAGGTTTTTGGGTCCAGGCTGGGCAGCGCAAGTTCCGGTTCTCTATCGATTTAGACGAACCTGACTGCGCTCCCATCCTGGTTTTCGAGAACTCTTTCGGTTGCGACGAGCTGCTCTACTGCACGGGTACACACACCGTGGCGCCTACCTATAAGCGTAGCCAGGGCTACATCGGCAAGTTTAACCGCAACTACGAGATAGCCGAGACACGCACCTTCAAGGCTGACACGGGCTTCCTCACGTTCGCAATGGCGAATTGGGCTGACGAGCTCTTCCGCTCTAAGAGCATACATGTGGTGAACTTCAAGGACGGACACCCAAATGTAGGCAAAGAGGTTATTGTCACCGACTCAAAGTCGGAGTACAACAACAACGACGAGTCGATGCCACGCTTCACCTTCAGCTACCAGTATGCTCAGCGCAACCACAACGTGTTCGACACGCTGCGCTCCGGACGCATCTTTGACAACACCTTCGACAATACCTTTGAGTGATGGGCGCTATACACTTTGCTGACATGCTGCGCCTGCTCGATCAGGCTTATCAGTACCGCTCACTCGTCGACATCCATGCGTGGGAGGGTGGCACCGGCGAACTGCTGCACTACAAGGGGTGGCTGGTGCACCACGTCAACTGGCGAGGTGGCTATGTGCGCCTGCGCAACCCTCGCAACCGTGCCATACGTGCATTGCCACAGATTTTTATTATACAAATCAATAACAAACGTGTTTACTTATGACCAATAGCAACACTCTTCTGCCAACATCGGCGCAGCCTGATGCCGAAGGCTTCCGCCGCTATCGCATAGCTCCGTCGGGCATAGGCTCGGCGGGGCAGAGCAATTCCGTGACTTCCGAGTATGGCTCCGACTCGAACACCATCTTCGACGATGATCGATTGCCTGGCAGTAATCTCGTGCGTCCAATCACCGTCGGCGGCAAGCAGTATAAGTACGTGCAGTGGGGCTACGACGACCAGCTGCCTTACCGTCTGCGCCGCGAGATAATGTCCAACATGATTACGGCGCAGTGCCAGCAGTTCAATATCGTGTCATGCTATGGTCAGGGCGTGCGCTTCGTCGATCGCAAGACAAAGCAAGATGTCTCCGAACCTGACATACTGCAGTTTTGCCTACGCAACTCACTCCAGGAGGTATTTCTGGAGCAGGCTACGGATATGAAGTTCTACTCGTTCTCGGTGACGGTGGTCATTCTCTCGCGCGACGGCGAGCGTATCGTGACGGTGCGCAACAAGGATGCCTCCTACTGTCGCTTCGAAGCTGCATCGAGCACCCATAGTGGCAAGCCGGAGCACGTGTTCTATGGCGACTGGCGCTTGGGCTTCCTCGACGAGTCGAAGATAGAGGCAATTCCTCTACTCGACTACTGGGACCCATTAGGAGACCTCCTGGTGCGCATGGGTGCTGAGCCCGACCCACAGACTGGTCTGCGACGCAAGCCTACAAAAGACCGCAAATTCGCCATCGTGAGCCGCATGGCAACGCCGGGCACGCAGACATACCCCGTGCCTTACTACTCGTCGATATTCCGCGACACGTGGTTCGACATCTATCGTCTGATAGGCATCGGCAAACGCTACATGATTAAGAACACGTCGGCTCCAAGGGTGCAGATTGAGGTGCACGACGACTACTGGGACAACGTGTGCGACAACGAGATGATCTCTGACGAGCAGAAGCGCCGCGAGCGCAAGGAGCAGGAGAAGCAGAACATCATCGACTTCGTGACGGGCATCGAGAACGCCGGCAAGGCGATGATCAGCGGCTACTACGTAGACCCCAACGGCAAGGAGAACCGCATGGTGCGCATCGTACCGCTCAACGATGCCTCGAAGAAGGAGGGTGGCAACTGGAGCGACGACATGTCTGAGGCTTCTAACGCTCTGTGCTTCGCCTTCGGCATTCACCCGAACCTGGTGGGCGCTACGCCCGGCAAGAGCCAGATGAACAACTCGGGCTCCGACAAGCGCGAACTCTTTACGCTGAAGCAGGCTATCGAGAAGCCTTGCCACGACGTGATGTGCAAGCCGTATCACGTGATACTCCACTACAACAAATGGCATGAAAAAGCCACTGTTGACGTACCGATGATCATGCTCACAACGCTCGACAAGAAGCGAGATGCAAAGAAGGTGAGCGCTAGCAATGAGACTATAGAGTAATTATTAACATTCGCCTCGTAGCTTACACAAAGCTTAACGAGGCTCATAAGGCATAGTATGATAGCAATATTAAAAGAAGATTTTGAACGCTCACTGCCAGTGGGCGCATCTGCACACGACGAGGTATTCGAGGCAGTGTACCCTGCCATAGAAGCAGCACTCAACAATTACTACGACATGCTGCTCGGCGAGCCTGGTGCTCAGCGAGTTGAGTCAACCGACGAGAGCGAACCGTTAAAGTACTACTTTAAGATGTTGGTGTGCGTAGATGCGTTCCTCTCGGTGTTCAGACAACTCGACCTCGTGCTCACTTCTACAGGCTTCGGCATAGTGTCGAACGACACTATATCGCCGGCTTCGAAGCAGCGTGTTGATGCCCTTGAGGGTCAGCTGCGCACTGCGCTGTGCCGTGCGCGTGCTATGGTGGTACAGCAGCTGCGCTCTGAGGAGTGGGGCGTGACAGAACAGGCGCAGAACTTCGTGCGCCACATATACACGGAGCACTACTTCTTCTTTGCACAAGGCATCCAAAGCCGGTCGTACAAGGAGTGGGAGGCTATGCAACGTGCTATCAGCGAGGCAGAGGAGCAGCTGCGCGTGCGCTTCTCCGACGAGCAGATAGACGATGTACTGAAGGCTTATCGCTGCAAGGACAAAAAGAATATGGCAGAGTACGGAGGGTTCGTTCAGCTGGCGCGCGACTTCGTCGACCTCTGGGCTGCCGACGGTGACGGAGCACTGCACTCCGCTCTCTTCCGACGCATGGAGCGTTTGGTCGATGGCTGTCCGGAGACATTCTGCATTTACCCCACTACTACGGCGTACAGCTCGGCACACATGCTGACGTTCAGCAACAAAAAAGAATCTTCTGCATTTCTCTTCAATGGATAAAAAAATAGAACTCACATGCCCCAAGTCGTGGAGCGAGCTGACACAAGAGCAGCTACGCTACACCTTCTTTCTGCTTTCCACCTTCGCCGACAAGGTGATGGTGAAAACATATATGTTCGTGCGCTTCACTGGTATCAACGTCATCAAGAAGAACCGCTTCGGATGGCAGTGTGTCTACCAGCCCGAGGGTGAGAAGCGCAAACGAGTGTTCTATCTGCAGCTATGGCAGATACGCTCGTTCCTGGAGCAGCTCGCTTGGGTGGACAGCATAGAGCAAATGGATAATAGGTTGGATGTTGTCCAGGGGCTCGAAGCTGTCCATCCATTGCTGCAGGAGGACACCGAGCACCATCGCATCATAACCTTCGAGGAGTACCTCTGCATGGAGAAGTACTACCAACGCTTTCACTCTACGGGCAATGATGACGCTATCGATGTGCTCGCCTCTTTCCTCTATCGCAATCCCGACTTCTCGCGACCAGCAGAGCTGACACTGACACCTGCGGAGCGCCTTGCCACGCTTGCATGGTTTGCGCACGTGAAAGTCGTCATGTCGCACGCCTTCCCACACTTCTTCCGCAGAACGGAGAGCGATGACGACATATCCGAGCTGTCGATGCTGCAGTCGTTCAATGTGCAGCTGCGTGCTCTCACCGACGGCGACGTGACAAAGGAGACACTTGTAAAGCAGACAGACTGCTGGCGAGCTCTTACTGAGCTCGAAGCCAAAGCGCGTGAGGCAGAGGAGTTCAAACGCAAATATCCTAAGCTAACAAGTTAATACACGTGATATATGAAAGACTTATTTCCGGCTCTCGACTACTTCACTCAACTCGCGAAGAGCAACCGCCTCGCCACCGAGCACGACTTCCACCCATGCCTTTGCTCTGGTCCTGACTCGATACAAGGTGTTATGGACTCGTTCCGCAAGCACAAAAACTTCATCATGGTCGACGACACCACATCGCAACAGACCTTCAGCAACGGCGTGGGCTATTTCCGACGCGATGTCTACACCGTCTTCATCGTAGCTCACTACCGCTACGACGACATGGCGGAGCGCGAGCAGAAGTTGAATCTCTGCCGCCAGTTGTTCCGACAGTTTCATTCCCGACTGCTGCACGATCGAGACGGACTCGGCGACGAGCGTTTGACGTACCTGCAGCTGAACAACATCTACTCTACTGAGTTTGGCCGCTACGCCATGAACGGCGTGACGGGGCTCTACTTCATGGTGCAGAACGAACAACCTATAGACATTAGCTATGAACAGTCAGACTGGACTTAAGCCAAACATGACCGAAGCCGAGCATCAGAAGTGGCTTGAGGGTTGGAGCGAGTTTATGGTTAAGATGTGGCGCGAGCGTATGATGCAGTTCGCGCCACCAGTTTACGATACCGGTGCTTTGTCGCGCTCCGTGCAGGGTGTCATACATCCAGGCCCGGTGACATCGATAGAGCACCGTTTTTTAGAATATGGCATCTACGTGGCACGTGGTGTCGGCAACGGCTACCGGCATAACAACGGCGGCGACCTGGCATTCCTGAAGGACTGGAAGTCGAACCCACACCACCGGCAGAAACGCGACTGGTTCTCAAAGAAGTATATGTACTCGCTACACCGTCTCAACGAGTTCGAGGCTGCTTACTACGGCACTACATACAATGGTCTCGTGTCATCATTCCTACGTCAGCTCTTCACTGGAGGGTCAAGCACCATCGACCGCGCGGTAGCGCAGCTGTAGTGCTTTTCTCGTTTTTTTATTCTCACATCCATCGCCTTATCTTTGTATCATAAAAATAATATCAGAGTAATATGTCAACAAACAACGATAGCCTACGCAAAGACTTGGAGCAGATACGCGACGAGCGTGCTACTCATGCTAACACCGCACAACGCATCGGCAATGCGCTGCTGGGGCTGTTGCAGGTTGTTGAGCAGAAGCTGGACCTAAGCCGTTTTCTGCGCCGCGACATTGACGACAAGGCAGAGGGGCATATACGCTTCTTGCGCGGACTATCTGTAGGTTCTGGTACACACGGCATGGCTCAAGATGGCTCTGCAGTACTGAGCAAGCTCACATCAATGCTTTACAGCACCGAATCGCAGTCGGGCTTCGGCTTGGTAGACCGCGGTGACGGCAAGTATCGCCTTGACATCACCGACCTTATGGTGTGGGGTAAAGCCATTTTCAACGAGTTGGAGGTACGCAAACTGTCATACGTTGGTGGTAATGTCTACCTCAGTGGCGCCGGTAGCAAGATTGTGGCTGTGCAAGAAATATATGACCTTCAACGCAACCTCACTGGGTGGAAGTGTTTCTTGCTCGCAGACGACGGCACAACGGCTACTCAGAACTATTGGAAGATTGGCGACCAAGCACGCTGCCAGACTTTCGACATTAAGCCTGGTGTGTACGAGGGCAAACAGAACCATCTCTACTGGCGCATTGTAACAGAGGTGAGCACCGAGGCTGAAGTGGTGACTAATGGTATGGGTGATGTGCTCTATGATGGCAAGTTGTTTAATTGGATAGTGCTCGCCAAAGGTAACTGCGCGGAGGGTAGCGATGAGCCAAATGCAGGAGATACTATTGTGCTTGACGGCTGCCAAGACCCTGCAAAGATGGATCGTCAAGGGGTGCTTATGTTAGAGACTACTGGACCTGACACGCCACGCATCGTTGCTTACAAGGGTGTCAATAGCTACACGCATGATGGCAGAGAGGTGTTCTGTCTGTCTCCGAATGGCTCGCGCATAACATCTACGTCGTTCGAGTGGATATCGTCATCTGGTCAGACTATGCACATGGTGAACTACCGCGGCGAATGGCAGCGTGGCATTACTTACGACTATTACGACCAGGTGAACCACAACAACGCTGTGTGGCTCTGCACTAACGAGAGCGGTACTGTAGCTGAGCCGGTAAACGGCTCGGCGGACTGGCTGAAACAAATCGAAGGTGAGAAGGGCGAGAAGGGCGATCCTGGCGAGGATGGCTTGGCGTACCAAATAGTGATAACGAGCAGTTCGGGCACGGTGATGATTAACGGCACCGGGCAGTTGACTCTCGAAGCTAAGCTGTTACGCAACGGCGAGGACATAAGCGACACCATAAGCGATAGTGCGTGGTCGTGGCGAAGACAATCGGCAGATATGGCAGATGATGCAACGTGGAATACTCTGCATGAGGGTATCGGTAGAGTCTGCGTTGTGAGTAGTGATGATGTCGTAAGGCAGGCGCAGTTTGAATGTGAGGTTTTAATTTAGATTTCATTTTTAACGATTTATATAGATATTATTAATTTAAACAAACAAGAAATTATGGCAAAAGTATTAGCGAATGGTCAAATCACAATCGTTGACCTTAACGACGGCAAAGCTGTTCAGTGTTTCACGCAAGCTTCGCAGGGTCAGACTCAGATCTTCACGCCCGATACTGGTGTGTACGCTCCGAGTTACACAACGAGTGCACCTAACGTCATCACAGCTCGTGTGTATGTGACGGGTAGCTCGACCGACCAAGCTCCAACAGCGGCTTGTACCAATTGGAAGTGGACTGTAGATGGCGCGGCAGCAACACCAGTGAGCGGCAAGTCGTATCAGCTCAACATCGTCAGCAACATTGCGAAGAATGGCAGCGTGAAGAATATCGAGTGGGCATGTACATATACCGACCCCGAGACTAAAGCTACCACAGAGTGCAGAGGCTATCTTACTATCAGCTTGGCTAAGTCGGGTGGTGCTTTACAGACGGTGCAGATAGAGACTCCTGACGGCAACACCTTCGACTCTACAAATAATTCCAAGCCATTGCGTGCTGTGGCTAAATTCTTCCGCGGCAATGTGCAAGATACCACAATGACAAGCATGACGTGGGAGGTGCTCAATATTAGTGCTGGCACCTGGAGTGCAGTAGCTGCTGGCAACGTCACCACATCGGGTGGTGTGAGCACGCTGAATGTGAATGCCGACGATGTGCTGAACTTCCAGACATTCCGCTGCACGGTGAAGGATGGTGCTGATACTGCTAACGCCATTGTCACATTCTTCGATGCCAGCGACCCTTATGTCGTAGAGGTTTACTCACTCACTGGCGACAAAATAGTCAATGGTGCTCAGTCTACAGAGCTGTTCGCACGTCTATGGAAAGATGGTCAGGTGGTCGAAGACGGCACAGCTGTTAAGGCTGACAGCACTCACGCCTGCAAATATCAGTATAAGTGGACTAAGTACAACTCGAACGGCGTAGCAACGAACTGGAGCGGCACATCAAGTCCAGTGAATGCTTCTACAAAGCCGTATGTCACGGTGGCGAACGCTGATGTGGCAGTGAGAGGTACATTTACTTGTGAGGTGTCTAAATAGGGCACCTCACCCTATTTTCTAAAAACAAAAAGATATGGCAACAATACTTGCACGTGGCTGGATAACCATTGTGGCTGTGAAAGATGGCGACAAGGGCGATAAAGGTGATAAGGGTGACAAAGGTGATAAGGGAACTGCTGGCACTGATGCTTACACTGTTGAGCTGCAAGGTGCACCTATCACCATCTCTACTTCTGATGACGGAGTACCATCCGGCACAACATCGGGCGGCATCAACACCTATGGTTATGCTACAGTAGTGTGCCGCAAGGGTGGTGCCGTCGTGAGCGCAAGTTCTATTACTATCAAAACGCCTGTTAACTGCACGGCAAGTGTGTCTGGCACATCGGTTCGTATCAACTCCATACGCACATACAGCACCGGTAGCAATACTATGTACTACACCGATGGCTATGTCGATGTGTCGGTGGTGGTGGGTGGCAAGACGTTCGTCGTGCGTCTGACGTGGCACTTAGACTACACCAAGTACTTAGGCGGACTCAAAACGACTTCGCGTCAGCTGCAGTCAAACTACACAGAACTGACAAATAAGGTGGACGGTATGCCGCTGCAAACAAACTCAGCACTACAACAATACTCTTCCGAGATCCTGCAGTCGGCACGCGAGATATCTCTGAAGGTGGGCTATGCTCTCGCCGATCGGCGCAACCTTCTTGCAGGCTCTACATTCAATAAACGAGGCTTAGGCCCAGACTTTCTGCGAGCTAAAATATACCGCACGTCGTCACACGATGGAGCTAATGTAGTATTCCTGCCCGAGGCGAAGGCTGCTGGCCCAGTGTGGCAAAGTGGCGGTGTCGGCTTGGGTAATATACATGTCGAGAAGGGCAAGACGTACACCATCTCGTTTTGGACAAAAGCCAAGTCTGTTAGTGTGAGCTTCGCAGCCGAAGTAAGATGGAAATCTTCCGCCACTGATAAAACCAACCCCGCTGGTTATACAGGCCCAAATGGCAGTGCTTATTTAGGTGCAGATGCAGTCACTCCGAGTGAAGGCTGGCACCTCTATCAGCGCACATTCACCGTTGCTAAGAACGCATCTTATGAGTGGATTTCTGTTGGCTGCTTGAAAATCAACGACTCCACCGCAAGCCAGCAGGCGTACATCGCCCACCCTATCCTCATAGAGGGCACTGCGAAGGATCTCGTATGTTGGAGCGCTTCGCCCAATGATTACAACTACATCGGTGGCAATCTTCTCGACAACACGCGCACGTTCGCCAAAACCGGCAATCTGATGCGCTTGGATGCCTCAGTGGTCACTAACGAGTCGTACAACAACGGATGCTCGGTAATATATGCCAATGCTGCTTCCAAATACATTGAGATGGCGCAGTGGAGTGTTAGCTCTATCATCAAGAAAGGTGAGGACTATATGTTCTCGTTTATGGCAAAAGGTAGTGGCAGCATCGACGCATACATGTGGGGTGGATCTAATCTAAGCATATTCGCCGAGGATAGCGAGCGCGATACAACAACGAGCAACGCCGACGGCGGACGTCGCTTCTATATCACAAGCGAGTGGAAGCGCTTTTGGGTACACTGGCGTTCGGAGGGCACTGGCATACCTAATTATGTCCTCATCCGTTGTATACAAGGCGGAAAGGCGTGGGTGACAATGCCGAAGTTAGAGGTGGGTGCAACTCCTACCGACTGGATAGATTCGGCAAACGGCTATGTCGAGGACAGTGGCATTGTAGCCAAGCTACTGCGCACTGGCTTCGACATCGAGAACGGCAAGATAACGGCAACGGCAGATAAGTTCGAGATACGCAACAACAGCGGCGAGGTGACGGCGCGTGTGAACGAGAAAGGCTTGCTGGAGGTTGGTGCAGGTCTGTTTAGTGGTTTTGTTAAAAAGAAAAAGATAATCATTACACCAGAGAACATTGACCAATACCGAATACCCGCAGCCTCCTTAAGCGTTATGTTATTCGACTTTACTAATGCGGGCTCGTTCGTGGAGTTTCAAGGCGATTTCTTTAATTACTTTAAAACCGGTCAGGTTGACCTTATACTGCCATTCTACAACCCTAAAGATAATTTGTATAACCTTCATGGTGTGCCGACTGACGAAGCGTTACAATATGTTGGACAAACACTAATAATAAAGAATAGGGCAAACGTTACATTCGTTGTACATGGAGGAGGTACAATAAACAAAAGAGGAACAACGACCTCAACTGGAATCTTAAAAGTCAATGAAATTTCCTCAGATGAAAGACTTATCGCGACTTGCGAGGTTACGACGGCTTTTGGCAATTCTACGAGTGGTGTTAATCCCAACCGCTTAACCGCCGTAAAATGGAATGGAAATATTTATGGTTAAATAAAGTACAACAATAGAACACAAAACAATATGAAGAAGATAGAATCATGGAAATAAAAGTAAGACGAATAGCTAAAAAGGAGGCGTACACCATCGGCAAGATGTATATAGATGGCGCATACGTCTGCGACACTCTTGAAGATAAGGACAGAGGGCTGACCTCGATGATGAGCGTTGCGCAGATATGCGGAGTTAAAATCAAAGGCGAAACCGCCATTCCGACTGGCAGATACCTCGTAGATATGAAGACGGTATCGCCAAGGTTCGGAGGTCGGACGCAGTATCAGTTCTGTAGGGGTAGACTGCCGCGACTGTGCAATACGCCCGGCTACCAAGGTGTGCTGATACACTGTGGCAACACGGCGATGGACACGGATGGCTGCATCCTCGTCGGTTTGAACAAAGCCGTCGGTCAGGTGCTGAACTCAACGGCGACGTTCCGTAAAGTGTACGCCATGCTGAAGGCTGCGGATGAGCGGTGTGAGCAGATTTGGATAACAATAGAGTAAGGAGGTGCAGATGGATATGGTTTTACAGATACTGTCGCTGCTTGTTAGCGGTGGCATCGTGGGGCAGCTGCTCTACTACAACTCGCGGAAGCGCAAAGAGGCAGCGGAAGCACAAAAGGAGGAGGACGCTAACGCCCTCGCTTACGCCCAGGAGTGGCGCAACCTCTACACCCACGAACACGAGGAGCACATGGAGGAGCGCACAAGACTCAACAACAAAATCGACTCACTCTATGACGACATTGGCAAGCAGCGTGATCTCATCCGAGAGCTGCGTGCGGAGAAGCACGACTTGCTCCTTCGCACGCACGAGCTGCAGTGGAACGAGTGTACCGTGAACGGATGCATGAAGCGCAAACCGCCAAGAGACTACGGCAAGGCGGAGACCGACTAATAACGTGTGTGAAAAGTGATAGTTAATATATAATATAAGGGAAGCGTTCTTTGACTTGTTGGAATACCGCAGAATGTTAAAAATGTTAAGTTATTAGCTAAAAAAATGATAAATCGTTGCTTTGTAAGAGTATTATATTTAATTTTGCGACAGTTTAGTAAAAGCTAAAACAATGGCAAATAAATACGAAGAAAAAATCTTTGAGCCAATAAACAATAAAACATACGAATTTCGCGAAGTATCTGTAAATGGAAGGTTTCTGTTTCAAGAATTCATTGACAACTTAAAAGATACCCCAAAAGACATGAAGAAAATAATGCAGATATACGCATATATGAATGAATTTTCGCCTTCTACCCTCTTGCCTAAAACAAAATTTCGGCAGATTAAGGGGGTGAAGCGTGATGATGTCTACGAATTCAAAAAAGATGACATACGTATATACGTAATAAAGAAATACCCTTCTATTTTTGTCATATTAGGTGCATATAAAGGCACTCAGGATAAAAATATAAGTCGTATAAACAAATTGTTTGGTGGCTTCTAAAATACAGTATCCTATGAATAGAGAAGAAGTATTAAAAAGTCCGGATTACTGGACTGCTAAGACCCAGATTGAACTTTACAACCAAGCAGAAAAGTTCATGAAAGATACGGGGCGCAGCAGGAGTCAGCTTGCTGATTATCTTGGTGTTTCAAAAGGTTATGTTACCCAATTGCTGAATGGCGATTACGATCATCGAATGTCTAAATTCTTCGAATTGGCACTTGCTTTTGGTGTGATTCCCCAAATTGAATTTATACCGGTTGAAAATTATATTGCGGATGACATTTGTTTGAGTAAGTTTAAGAGAAGGGTTCCCGTTTCAAAAGCATTGTCTACAGAATGGAAGGAATGTAACGCTCCTAAAAAATTCTCGTTGGAATGTAAAGTAACAATGTGTCCTACCGTTACTGGGGCACCTAAGGATGTAGCATAAGATATGACAAGATTTAGAATGTTCGGTATTCATTTAGAACAATTTGCAATACTGACTGACAAAAGTCAGAATGATGCTTTGAGTATGAATACCGAAGTAAATTTCAAATACGCAGAGGAAGGTGAAAAGATAGCCTGCTATGCAAAGTTTGATTTTTCGGAGGAACAACAAAGACTAATGGTGCTTGCCATAAATTGTGAATTTGAAATCCACAATGAGGATTTTAAAGAGTTACGAAAAGATGGGAAGACTATAATCCCTAAAGCCCTATTGGAGTTCTTTGCCGTCCATACTATTGGAACAGCAAGAGGTATATTGTTCTGCAAAACAGAAAGTACACAATTTAATAATGTGATAATTCCACCGATTAATGTTTCTGAGTTAATACAAAGCGACATGGTAATTGAGTAGATATTATGCATATATAGGACTATAAGTAAGACATTTTCTTTCTTACTTACTACACAAAGCGGTATTCCGACAATTCGGAGTGCCGCTTTTCCTTTTTTAATGAGAAAAGGATTATGGATAAAATCGACAAATTGTTAGAAATATTGTGCGGTGTGCTGTTAGGTTTGTTAGCCTGCGTAATGCTGACACTATTGTGTGGATGCTCTACACCGCAGCCAGTGGTTGTAGAGCGAGTGGTCGTTAAGACTGATACACTCTATAAGGCGAGGACGAGTGCTGACACGTTTCGGCTGCACGACTCGGTGTATGTTGAACACTACACTCGTGGCGACACAGTGTATAGGCTAAAGAGCGTGTGGCGATGGCGTGACCGCATAAACGTGAAGACCGACACTATATATAAAGCAATGCTCCAGACCGACACAACACGCCTTCCCATACCAGTGGAGCGCAAGCTATCGACGTGGGAGCGGACGCAGATGCGCGTCGGGCAGTTTACTATCGGCGCGGTGGTGCTTATTGTTCTGTCGCTGTTGTTGTGGCTGATACATCGCCGACGATGATGCTCCGCCGCGCATACCAAAATATTTTGGCTCTATACTTTGCAGTCTCAAATATTTTGCGTATATTTGCGGTATAACCAATTAAATCGTCTGCAATATGTTAGCAATACTTATTTTCAGCTGGATAGTATCAGTCCTTTTTGTAGTCTTAGCAGAAAGAAATAATGGCTATTCTTCATCGTTGAGTCACGATGAAAAAATAAAAAGAATTAGAGAAAAAAGGCGCAGAATAGAGCAAGAATCGGCTGAAATTGATGCAAAATGGAGGGAATATAAACTTAAAAGAAAAGAGTTTAATCAATTTTTAAAAGATCTTCATAAAAGCAAACAACAATAATGTATTTTTTCAGGTCTTATATAAGTGCTACTTTTGGTTCACAAACCAAAAGTAGCATTTTTTTATGGCAACAACTCAAACTTTCGAGACCATCGTCACGCTCAATGCACAACAAGCTAAAGACGAGATGGCAGCACTAAAAAAGACCCTCGACGATCTAAGGCAGAAGAAAGCCGAGGCCCTCAAAGATTCTGGCACGTCCGTAAATGATATCAAACAGATAAACAAAGAGATACGAAAAGCAGAAGATCATGTAAATGCGTACAGATCGAAAGTTAGCGACACAATAAATACGCTTCAAAATCTTTCGACGGCTTCTATCGGCGAGATCGAAAAGGTATCACGTGTGCTCAAACAGCAGATGAAGTCGGCAACAAATCCTGAGGACTACAAGCGACTTGAAGAACACCTTGAGAGATGCAAGGCACGCATTAATGAACTGAAGCAGCCTATATCGGCTACTCTCAGCCAATACAATACGGCTATAGCTGAAGCAACACGGCGAGCTGAGAATTTTGACCAGGAGAACGCTCTGATAGACCGTACTCTAAAAAACATCAGCGGTTCGACTGCGCTTGAATTGGAGACATCGCTTAAACTCGTAAATGAACAACTCGCCAATACGCATCGAGGTACCGAAGAGTATCGCGAGCTGACAGAAAAGGCGAAATCGCTAAAAAAAGAAATAGCAGCCGTCGGTGCTGAGCAAGATTTAACAAAAAGCAAGTGGTCGAAATTCGTCAATATCTTTAACACCAATTGGGGGGCCATAACTCAAGGCCTTGCAGCTGTCACTGGCTTATCTGCGACTGTACGCGACTGCACCAATAAATACGCCGCGATGAACCAGGAGATGTTCAACGTCACTAAGTATACGGGGCAGGCCATCGGGGAGGTTGAAGAGATGAACGAGAGTTTTAAGAAGATGAACACCCGTACAGCGCGCGGTGAACTGAACAGACTTGCTCAAGATGCAGGTAGGCTTAGCATCACCAATAGAGAAATGGTAGAGGAGTTTGTCGATGGTGGTGACAAAATCAATGTAGCACTTGGCGACGACCTCGGCGATGACGCTGTTGAAAAAATTGGCAAGTTGGCGCAGATGTTTGGCGAGGACAAGACGAAGGGCTTGCGTGGTGCTATGCTTGCCACGGGTTCTGCTGTCAACGATCTTGCGCAGTCGTCTTCAGCTAATGCCGGTTACATCGTTGACTTCACTGCCGACTTGTCTGGTGTTGCCCGTCAGGCAGGCATGACACAAGCGCAAATCATGGGTCTTGCTTCGGCACTCGACCAAAATATGCAAGACGAAGCGACATCTTCTACCGTCTTCTCACAACTTATCACTAAGATGTTCCAGGAGCCGATGAAGTTTGCAAAGTTGGCTGGCGTAGAGGTGAGCACATTCACGACCATGCTGAAGACAGATGCGAATGGCGCATTATTAGAGTTCCTGCAGGCAATGTCTAATCGCGGTGGCTTTGACCAATTGGCACCAATGTTCTCGCAGATGGGGCTTGAGGGTACACGTGCTGTGGGCGTTCTATCATCAGTGGCTTCTAATCTTGATCAAGTGCGAGAGGCGCAGGCTACAGCTACGAAGTCATACAAAGATGGTACAAGCGTTCTCAATGAGTTCAATGTGCAGAACAATACTGTGCAGGCAGGTCTCGATAAAGCGAAAAAACAATTTGATGACATGTGCATCGAACTCGGCGAAAAACTGATGCCCATTGCTAAATATAGCGTATCTCTGACTTCAATAGGCATAAAAACCTTGTACGTTCTTATAGAATACGTATCAAAACACATCGTTGTTTTGGCTGCACTCGCAACAACCATGCTGTTTTATAACAACGTCCTCACTGTCACAATGATAAAAGAGAAAGCATGGTCGGCGGCACAGAAGGTCGGTAATGCCATAAAGGTCGCTACTGTGGCTACTACAAAACTTCTCAACGCAGCCCTTACCGCCTTACAACTTACCTATACAAGACTAAGGTACGGTGCCGATGCCTACAGACTGGCTATGGAGAAGGCAAAACTTGCGAGTATCACCAACCCTTGGGCTGCTCTTGCCACGGTTCTTACCGTTGTTGGTGTTGCTGTGTATTCAGCGGTTAAGGCTTGGCAGGCGCACAAAAAGGCTGTGCATGACAACTTGCAAAGCGTTAAAGAAGCTAATGCCATAAAAAAGCAGCAAGAAGCCATTAATAAGCGAGTTGCAGAGAGCTACATTGACGAGAAGACACGCGTGCAGCAGCTTACTAAGATAATCCGTTCAAACGCATTCTCTATCAGAGAGCGACGGAGTGCTATTGCCGAGCTGCAAAAAATAATTCCGGAATACCATGCAACAATCAAGAACGAGGGTAAGCTTTACGAGGAGAATGCTAATGCTATTGATGACTACCTCAAAAAGCTTGACCAGGCTGCTATGGCAGAAGCCATCTACGAGCAGAAGAAAGAAATAGCAAAGAAAAGGCTTGAGCTAAAACAGACGGAGAGACGCAAGGTGAATAATATTAAGCATGTTAATGCAGAGATTGCGTCTCATCCTGAAGCTTATCGTTCATACGGTACTTATGTATATGCTCATGGATCTAATGGTGAAGCTTTAGAGAAAGATGGTAATTGGCGACTACAAAAGAAACTTTTCGAACGTGCTGCACATGAAAAGGCCCTCAAGGCGGCACAAAGCGATTTACGTATCTTGGATGCCCGAGAACGCGAACTTACCAAGCTCATAAATTCCGATGAGGGCTTACGCAAAGCGTTCGCCGATCTAACCATAAATGGCGGTGGTACAGGTGGTAATAGTGGCACAGGTGGTAATGGAGGTAATGGAGGTAATGGCGGTGGTAATGGTGGTAATGGCGGTGGCAACAGCAATACCACTAAGACAGACCCAAAGAAAGAGAAGTACGACAAAGAGAGCTCCGCACTCAAGCATACGCTTGACACCGATGAACTGGCTCTCAAGCAGCAGCTCGAACGTAAAGAGATAGATGAAGACGAGTATGCTAAGCGAATGTATGAGAAGAAACAGCAGTATTATGTTAAGCTTGTAGACCTTCAAACAAAGTACGACCAGGACACAACACAAACACAGCTATCGATGGTAGATGCAGCTATCGCCGAGAGCAAACGACTTGTTGATGTTCAGGAGCGACAGATGACAGAGAGCCTTGACGCAAAAACGCGTGCATACAACGCAGAACAAATGTCTCTTCTCCAGCAACGCACACAAGGGTTGTTGACCGAAAAGGAATATAACGAGAAGCTAAAAGAGGCAGAGAGACAATATCACCAAGACCGTCTCGCCATCATTAAGGAGCACGGAGGCGATGAGTACGATGAACAGAAGTGGCTACTCGACAAAGAACTGGAGGCTGTACGCCAAAATGAAGAGGATAAGAAGAACGCACAAATGGAGGTGCTCGAGGCGCAATATGACAACGCCGATAGTGCAAGTGGCCAAATGGCAGCTGTGCAAGCCATGTACGAGCAACAGCTCATTACCTACGAGCAGTTCCAGGAGCGCATGACGGAGATAGCGCGAAACAAAGAAGAGGCACGCAAGGCTATTATGCAGCAGGCGTTTGATACGGTGAACACTATGTTGTCGGCAGCATCGTCATACTCGCAAGCGTGCTCAGATCTCGAAACGGCTCGTATCAATGCCAACTACGATAAACAGATAGAAGCTGCAGGCAACAACTCTGCAAAGAGAAAAAAACTTGAAGAGAAACGTGACAAAGAACTCGCTGCAGCAAAGAAAAAGGCTAACAAGCGAGCTATGGTTATACAGTTAGCTCAGGCTGTTGCATCAACAGCGATGGCTGCTATCAATGCCTATAGCTCCGCTGCGCAAGTTCCTTTCGTTGGTTATATTCTCGCCCCTATAGCTGCAGCTACAGCTGTTGCTGCTGGTATGCTACAAATAGCCACTATCAAAAAGCAGCAGCAAGCGCAGGAGGCTGGCTACTACGAGGGTGGCTTTACGGGCGGCTCGAGCTATCGACGCAAGGCTGGCATCGTGCACGAGGGCGAGTTCGTAGCTAACCACAATGCGGTGAACAACCCGCAGGTTCTGCCAGCTCTGCAGCTCATCGACGAGGCGCAGCGCAATAATACGGTCGGTTCGCTTACTGCAGCTGACATATCGCGCTCGCTCGGCCAGGGCGGTGCTACGGTGGTGTCTGCGCCATCGGTGACGGTCAACACCGACAACTCGGAGCTCAACGCCACACTCGGCGAAGCTCGCGATGTTATCGACCATCTTTCATTCGTTCTCGCGCAAGGCATACACGCCAAATGCTACATCGATGGCGAAGACGGCATTGCCAAGAACCTCGATCACTACAAAAAACTTAATTCACGCACATGATAAAGAAGTTATAATATGATATACTGCACATTAGATGGCAAGGTCGCCTATCCATCATCCTCAGAGAAGATAAAAATCACGTTGAACAACCCATACGTCCAAGACTCCGGCACGTACACGTACGACATCTCATTCCCGATGTCGATACACCAAAATGCTGTTGTCTTCAATAATATCCACCGCCTCGATGTCAGAAAACGCATATCGTCATTCGATACCTGCGAACTCTACGCTGACAACAAACTTATAATATCCGGTAAAGGCACCGTCACGTCTGTCAACAATACTACCGTAAAGCTGCAAATCGTTGGCGGTGCTTCACGCATCAAGTTTAACTCGAAGTTCGAGAAGCATTTTATAGACGAGATTGACTATCCATCACTCTACATAACAAAGGGCATAAATCGCTCGCACTATGATAAAGTGGGCATTAGTAAAGTTCCCGTGAAAAGGGGATTCGGTACTTTGATGATAGATCTTACCGACTATAATATGGTCGGTACTCCTGGCGTAGTCGCTTTTAATCCAATATTCGACGAGAAGACTGGCTACACATCAAATAATATCCTTAAAATCAAGCCGGACAAAATCACTATAAATAACATTACGTACAAGAGAACGAGTGTGGCACTTATGACATACTTAGCCGTGCAGCCTTACTTGTTTTACGTATTGAAACAAGTGCTCCGATACGAGGGCTATACACTCATACGCAATGATTTTGACTGCGAACCATGGAATCGACTTATAGTCGCTTCAGCTCGTCGTACGGCTCGTATTAAACGTTCCCTACCACATTGGTCAGTTTACACCTTTATCGAGGAGGTGCAAAAATTACTGAATGCCAGGTTTATTTTCGACGAAGTGAAGAAAACCGTTAGCATTCTGCCTTCCGATGAGGTGAATTTTAACTCTGCCATCACTTATGAGTGTCTCGACGAGTTTTCTTCAGAATATGATGAAGATGGGGTGAAATATCTTTCGACATCGAATATTGAGTACGAATTTGACCAATCTACAGCACGAGACTGGCGGGACTGTATACCTATTTCTGTTTTCCGGGAGTTTACTACAAAAGAATATCCTTCGGTTGACGATATGCTTACTGCTGCTAATAAGATGATGACCAAAGAACGCCGAACTACCATTTTTAAAGTCGGATGCGACTATTATGTTTGGGCTATTCTCTCAGATAAAACGGGGTCATTAGAACCCATAGGAAAACCAGGTTCAGCAATAAACACAGAGCAATGCGTACTCTGCGGTTTATTTAGTCCGGTCATTCGTGATACAGAGAGTGATGATAGTATAGCATTAAAAATAAGTCCTGCAGCTATCGTTGAGGGTAAGGTTGACGCAAGACCCTTTGACCCCATTTCTCAGATAAAGGGCGTTCACGTGTGCTTGGCTTCTGTGCCGAACACAAATGACTTTTCTCTCGATAAAACATCATTTTCTGACGACGACACTTACATTTCCGTACAAGATGCAATGGAAAGCAGCGATATAGAGAGCAACGACGCAGAGCCTGATGAAGGTCAGCTCCCCGTAATGTTCCAAGGTGTGAACGTGGTAAATATTGTTAAACGACAGGCATGCTCGTATTCGTCAAGACTTGAAAACGAGGATACCTTTGCAAGGTTTCCAACGACACTCACTGACTATCGACGTTTCCCATACTGGGTCGGCAGCGGTGAAACAGCTTCCCTTTCCCTCAACATTTTGCCTCGCCGAGGCTATCGCGACGAGGAAGGCAAGTGGCATTTCGGTAGCTGGGGAGCAGGGCCTGCGGTGGGGTATGATACAAAAGTAAATATCGACACCCATAACCTCCACAATATCAAGTTCATCTCTGATGAAATTCCCGACCCCTCAAAAATCTACATCTTCCGCAACCAAAAGTTTATCTGCCAAAAGATAGAAGTAGAGGTGGCTGATGGTAGCGTGAACCGCGTGAAGACCGGCTACTTCTACAAGTGTTTATAAGTCGCCAACAAAGTGCTTTGTACTCTCGTGCGCCACCTTCGGACTCTTCAGATACCTATTGGTAACAGATATGTCCGAGTGTCGTGCTTGGTCGCGAGCTACGACAATACCTTCGGCGTTGGCGAGGTCGCGAATTCCGGAGTCCTTCAGGCTATAGAACTGGTACGTGTCGGGGAAGCAGAGAGCTTTCCGGACGCGTACCCATTCTTGCCTAAAGCGGTTCACCGCTATCTGCTCACTGCCCGGACGTATGTGCTTGCCAAAGAGATAGTCTTGCGATGGGTGGCTGAACACGCCCTGCTCGATCATCACCTTCAGTAATGTGTCGTTGAGTGCTACCGCCTGCTCCTTGCCGTTCTTCGCCACCTCTGCAGGTATCGTTATGCACTGCTCCTTTATTGATATGTCGCCTATCTTGATGTGACGTAGTTCTTCTGGTCTGATAAAGGTGTAATACTCCATCAGGCAGGCGAGGTAGAACGCCGGACGCTTCTCCTTTGTGTACTCCTTCAATCTCCGCAGATCCTCGGGCTTGATGCTGTCGCGAAACTTCTCGGTCTCCTTCATCATCTTGATACTCTCAACGAAGTTCTCAGTGATGTACTGCCTATCCACAAGCCACGTGGCAAAGGTTGACAGCCATGTGCGATAGTTGTTGCGAGTCGTGGCAGACCGCTCCTTGTCGAACACAATGTAGTCAAGAAAATCAATGACAAGGAGTCTGTCAAACTGGTGTACGTACTTTATGCAGGTCTTTGCCTCGTCGATGTAGGAGAGCAATACCGCCAAACGGCTGCGATAATCAGTAGCCGTCTTCGACTTTATCATACTCTTCTTCTCAGCCACCTTCAGATAATCGGTGTAGCGCTTCACCACGGCTTCCCATGTTGTGTAGCTACGTGCCTTATCATTATTGACAAATGGGTTCCAGCCGGCTGTGAGCTGCTGTGTGAGGTTAGTGATGAGCACGGTGGCGATGTGCTTACGCTCCTTTAGCTTATAGCCATCGAGCATGTATTTCTTGCGGCGGAGCCCGTCAATAGTGGGGTCGTAAGCATAAAAGTCTACATACCAGTGTTTGCCAGTATGTAACCGCGGAAGAGTATATCCTACTATATCTCTTACAGATAAAAGTTTTTTCGCAGAAGTGTACATTTTTTTACATTGTTCGCCAGATGGCAACCAATGCTATTAAACAATCAGCGTCCGAGCTACCGTCCGAGTCTCCGCAACGCCCATAAACGAATTATGGTCGAAGTCCCTTTGTATAAAGGACCTTCGACCATTTGTAGTTGCGGAGGCAGGACTCGAACATGCGACCTCCAGGTTATGAGCCTGGCGAGCTACCAACTGCTCCACTCCGCGATATTAACCACGCATTCAGATTAGCAATAGAAGCATTTCTGAATTGCGAGTGCAAAGGTATGACTTTTTAGCGAGACCACCAAATATTTTCGCAATTATTTTTCAAATCATAGCAAAAAAACACACTTTTAGCACCTCATCAGCTCCCAAAACCGTCTATTTTTGACTACTTCCCATTAAAGTTCGAGAAGTTTGTTGTAGCGCAGAGCATTCAGCTGACGCAACAATTCGAGTCGTTCTTCGGTGAGTCGACCGGTTTTCAAAAGCCTTTTATTATACTTCCACCAGTTGAGTAGTCCGCGGTTTTCTACCTTTTTCTTATCGGGCAGTTGATGATTTGCTTCAAGATAGCAGTGAAGTGCTTTATAGTGACTCAACCATTTTTCTTCGTTCTTAGTTCTCATAGCAATCTGATTTATGAGGTGTAAAAGTACAAAAACATTACTACATCGCAAAACAATTATATAAAATAATGTGGATATGGGTTATTTCGAGTAACTTTGCACCACCGATGTAGCCTAAAAAAAGTAAAAGAGTAAAAAGGTAAAAAGTAGGAGGTATGGGCATCTTGCCCATACCACGCAGCCTATATAAAAGTAAAAAAGGAAAAGGAACAATAAACAAAATAATGACAGAACAGTTTAAAGACAAGCCATATAACGACTACGGTCAGTGGATACGCCAGCAGTTTCCGTTCCGTGTACAGAAGATTTCTGTAGATGCAGGGTTCTCCTGCCCAAACAGAGACGGCACCTTATCACACGGTGGATGCATCTTCTGCGACAACCGCACGTTCAACCCATCCTACTGCCAACCGTCGAAACCGATAGCGCAGCAGATGGAAGAGGGCAAGGAGTTCTTCCGTCGCAAGTATCCCGACATGAAATATCTCGCCTACTTTCAGGCTTACAGCAACACCTATGCCCCACTCGACATGCTGAAACAGCGCTACGAGGAGGCGTTGGTTGTGGACGACGTAGTGGGACTGGTCATCGGCACACGCCCCGACTGCATTAGCGATGAGCTGCTCGACTATCTGGAAGAGCTCAACCGCCGCACGTTCCTCATCGTGGAGTACGGCATCGAGTCGGTGAACGACAACACGCTGCGCCACATCAACCGCGGTCACGACTTTGAATGTAGCCGACGAGCAATAGAACTAACGCACGACCGTGGCATTCTCACCGGCGGACACATCATACTCGGACTGCCTGGCGAAGACCGCGATGAGAACATACGCCAAGCGTCGATCGTGTCGCAGCTGAAGCTTGACATTCTGAAGATACACCAGTTGCAAATCATCCGTGGCACGCAGCTCGCCGACGAATACACGCAAAAACCTTTCAAACTCTTCACGCCCGACGAGTATATCGACACCTGCATTGCTTACCTCGAGCGTCTGCGCAGCGACATCATCGTGGAACGCTTCGTCAGCCAGTCGCCTGCCGACATGCTCATTGCTCCAAAATGGGGCATAAAGAACCATGAGTTCACCAACCGACTTGTGAACAGAATGAAGGAACTCGAAACGTGGCAAGGAGCTTTTAAAAGTAAAAGAGTAAAAGAGTAAAAGAGTAAAAAGGTATTGTCAACATCTCAACATCTCACCACCACAACACCACACCATCTCAACACCACACCATCATGCCACTACACATAGCCATTATCGGAGGTGGCGCAGCCGGCTTCTTTGCGGCAATAGAAGCGAAGCGCAACTATCCCGACACCGACATCACCATCTTCGAGAAGAACCAGAAGATGCTCGCCAAAGTAGCCATCACGGGTGGCGGTCGCTGCAATCTGACCAACTCCTTCGAGCAGATCAGCGACCCTAAGCACGCCTATCCGCGTGGCGACAAACTCATGAAACGTCTCTTCAAACGCTTCGACCACCACGCTGCCTACGCATGGTTCGAGCGCGAAGGCGTGCCACTCACCACGCAGGAAGACGAGTGCGTCTTCCCCGTCTCGCAGGATGCAATGAGCATCGTCAACTGTCTCACCACGCTTGCCTCGCGTCTCGGCGTGAAGCAGCTGGGCGGTTACCAACTGAAGGACATCAGCCAGAACGCCGACGGCACATTCCACCTCACGTTCGCCGGTGGTAAAGAAGCCGACTTCGACCGTGTTGCCATCGCCACGGGCGGTGCTCCGAAGGGCGAAGGACTCGACGTGTTCGCACGCTTAGACCATGATATAGCTACGCCCGTGCCGTCGCTATTCACGTTCAACATAGCCGACCGCAGTTTCCTTACGCTCATGGGCACCGTGGTTGAAGACGCCATCGCGTCGCTGCCCGGCACGAAGTTTCGCGCTGAGGGTCCGCTGCTCGTCACCCATTGGGGCATGAGCGGACCGGCTGCGCTGAAGCTCTCTGCTCATGCCGCACGCTATCTGCAGGAGCACAACTACCAGGCGGACGTGGCAATCAACTGGACGGGCGAGAGTAGACGCAACGTGACGGAGGAGGAGATAGCCTCCATCGCCACACGCAACCCACAGAAGCAGCTTGCCACGATACGCCCGTTCGACTTGCCATCGCGCCTGTGGGTCTACCTGCTGCAGAAGACGCAGAACGACCCCACTCGCAAGTGGGGCGAATTGGGCAAGAAGAACCTCAACCGCATCGTGGAAACACTCACCAACGACATATACCGCATCACGGGCAAGGGCCGCTTCCGCGACGAGTTCGTGACATGTGGCGGTGTCTCGCTCTCGTCGATAGACATGCACACGCTGCAGAGCAAGCACTGCCCCGGACTCTTCTTCGCCGGCGAGGTGATCGATGTTGATGCCATCACCGGAGGTTTCAATCTGCAAGCAGCATGGACTATGGGCTATGTAGTAGGCCAGCACATCGGCGAACAATGAAAAAAGCGGACTCAAATATTTGCCGTTACACATAAAATCAGTATATTTGCAAAATTAATAAACCAATAATTTTTACACATGAGATCAATTCTTTCAACACTCGCATTCGCTGTCATCACACTGACAGCCTGCGCGCAATCAATTCCTGGTACGGAGTATAGCATTAAAGGCACCTGCCAAGCAGGTATTAGTAAGGTATATGTAATGGACGTAAACGGCAATCGCCCGACCGCAATCGACAGTGCCACCGTCGAAGACGGCAAGTTCGCGCTGAAGGGTTCGGCTGAGAAGGATGCACTGCTCGGACTCACCGTTACCAAGAAGGAATACTGCGCATTCTTCAACGACGGCACACCTATCGTTGCCGACCTTGAGAAGAAAACGCTCACCGGCTCGGAGCAGAACACCAAGCTCAACGCCTACGACCGCGAGATAGATGCCCTCGGCAGTGAGGCGCAGGCTCTCTACGCCCAGTTTACAAAGGCTCAGCAGAGCGGCATGAGCGAGGCAGAGCTGCAGAAGCTCGCCAACGAGCTCGGTCCGAAGCTTAACGACATCTCGGAAAGCGTATCGCTCCGTTCGCTCGAAATCATCAAGGAGAACAAGGACAACCTCATCCCCGTGGCTTTCGTCAACAACGTGATGTACTACGTGGAGTTCCCTGTTTTGCAGGAGATACTCAACGAGAAGTACGCCTACGCCAAGCACCCTGCGCTTGCTCCTGCACGCCAGTATCTGGCTATGCTTGTCAAGAAGGCAGGCATCATCGGCAAGCCGTTCACCGACCTCACCGAGAACGATGTCAACGGCAATCCGCACAAGCTCTCGGAGTACTGCGGTAAGGGCAACTACGTGCTCATCGACTTCTGGGCTTCGTGGTGCGGACCATGCCGTGCGGAGATGCCTCACGTGAAGGCTGCTTACGACAAGTACAAGTCGAAGGGCTTCAACGTCGTTGGTCTGTCGTTCGACAACAAGCTCGAGAACTGGAAGAAGGCTATCGCCGAGATGCAGCTCGACTGGGTTCACCTCTCCGACCTTCAAGGCTGGCAGAGCGTAGCCGGTCAGGTGTACGGCATACGCTCGATACCGGCAAGCTACCTTGTCGACCCTACTGGCAAGATTATCGCAGCCGACCTCAGAGGCGAGCAGCTGGAGGCAAAGCTGAGAGAGATTTACGGAGAGTAGCCATATAACAAAACACCCCTCACTTTAATTTTTGTTTTATGGATAACAGTAAACAGGCTACTCTTGAGCTGGGCACAAAGCCCGTGGGCAAGCTGCTGATGCAGTACGCGCTGCCCGCCATCGCTGCCATGACGGCGGCGTCGCTCTACAACATGACAGACAGTATATTCATCGGACAAGGCTGCGGTGCACTCGCCATCAGCGGCCTTGCCGTTACATTCCCCTTACAGAACCTCGCAGCGGCGTTTGGTGCCGGTGTGGGCGTAGGTGCTTCTACGTGCATATCGGTGAAGTTGGGACAGAAAGACTACTCCACCGCCGAACGTGTGTTCGGCAATGCTTTCACGCTGAACGTCATCATCGGTGTTGCGTTCAGCATCATATCGCTTCTCTTCCTCAACCCTATCCTGCGCTTCTTCGGCGCAAGCGATGCCACCCTACCCTACGCACGCGAGTATATGGTCATCACGCTCGCCGGCAACGCCATCTCGCACATGTTCTTCGGCATGAACGCCATACTGCGTGCCGCGTCGAAGCCGCGTTCGGCTATGATGGCATCGATAATGACGGTGGTGCTCAACGCCATACTCTCGCCAATATTCATCTGGCCGCTGCACATGGGCATAGGCGGAGCGGCTCTCGCCACAATCATTGCGCAGGCTGCGGTGCTGTGCTGGCAGCTGAGGATATTCAGCAATCCGCAGTGCATCGTCCACTTCAAGCGCGGCATCTACCGCCCCGTGTCGCACATCATCAAGAACATCATAGCCATCGGCATCTCGCCGTTCGCTATGAACGCCTGCTCGTGCATCGTCATCATCTTCATCAACAAGGCACTCACTTTCCACGGTGGCGACCTCGCAGTGGGCGCGTTCGGCATTACGAACAAGATTGCGTTCATCTTCATAATGATAAACATGGGCATGAATCAGGGCATGTTCCCAATCGCAGGCTACAACTACGGCGCACGCAACTACGACCGTCTGCTACGCGTACTGAAGTACACAATGACGGGCGCGGTGCTCATCACCACCGTCGGCTGGGCTATTGCACAGACCATGTCCTACGAGTGCGCACGCCTGTTCACCTCCGACGAGACACTCATCCGCATCTCGGAGCGTGCCATCATCGTCACCATGCTCACCTTCCCATTAGTGGGCGCACAGATGGCAAGCACGGGCTTCTTCCAGAGTATCGGCAAGGCAAAGATAAGCATGCTGCTCTCGCTCTCGCGCCAGCTTCTGTTCTTTCTTCCGGCATTGCTCGTACTGCCCAACTTCTACCAAACCGACGGCGTGTGGCTCGCGCAGCCCATCAGCGATGTCATCTCGTTCGTTGTGGCAATAGTGCTGCTCACGAAGTACGTGAAGAAGTTCAAGGCGGCGCAAGCTGAGGGGGCAGCAGTATAACCGACAGCTACATTAACAAACTAAAGCAAAGAGACATGAACAACGATAAACTTATAATCAGCGTAGGTCGCCAGCTTGGCAGTGGCGGCAGAACGATAGCAAAGATGCTGGCAGAGGAGTTCGGCTGCACGTTCTACGACCGCGAAGTGCTTGAGCTGGCTGCCAAGGAGAGCGGGTTCAGTCCCGAGTTCTTCGAGAAGAACGACGAGCGCAAGGGCTTCCTCGACCAGATATTCCACATGCACGTGCCGTTCATCTCCGACTCGTCGTTCTACGACAACGGACTCTCGCAGGAGAGTCTGTTCCGCATACAGAGCGATGCCATACGCAAGGCAGCCGACGAGTCGTCGTGCGTGTTCGTGGGCAGATGTGCCGACTATGTGCTGCGCGACAAGCCGAACATGGTGACGGTGTTCATCACAGCCGACCTCGACGAGCGCGTCAGCAACATCTGCAAGCGACACAACTGCTCGGAAGAGGAGGCACGCAAGCTAATCAGCGACAAGGAGAGCACACGCTCCTCCTACTACAACTACTACACGGGCAAGACGTGGGGCGACAGCGCAAGCTACGACCTCTGCGTCAATGCGTCGCGCCTCGGACCCGAAGGCACGAAGGAGTTCATAGCCGACTTTATAAGAAGGAGAATGAAACGATGAAAAAGATAGGCATAATCAGCGACACCCACTCCTACTGGGACGACCGCTACTTGAAACACTTTGAGCCGTGCGACGAGATATGGCACTGTGGCGACATCTGCTCTACGGTGCTCGCGGAGCGCTTGGCTGAGTTTCGTCCGCTGCGTGCCGTCTGCGGCAACTGCGACGGCGGCGACCTGCGCCTCATGTTCCCCGAGGTGCTGCGCTTCAAGTGTGAGGAGGTGGAGGTACTGATGAAGCACATCGGTGGCTACCCCGGCAAGTACGACCCGAGCATACGCCGACAGATAATGGAGCGACCGCCGAAGCTCTTCATCAGCGGACACTCGCACATACTGAAGATAAAGAACGACCCACTGCTCGGACTGCTGCATATCAACCCCGGAGCAGCCGGACTGCAGGGATGGCAGACGGAGCGCACCCTCGTCCGACTCACCATCGACGGAGCAACAATGAAGGATTGCGAAGTGATTACGTTAGGTACGCCAGGCAGGCATAGCGCGATGTAAAGTAATCGCCCACAAGCTCAATCGAGTTTGTGGGCGATTTTTATTAGGGGGTGCAGTTGTCTCAACTGCACCAACAAGGTAGAATGCAAATTATATTAATTGGTGCAGTTGAGACAACTGCACCCCCTATAATTAGCTAACCTTGTTCAGCTTCTTGATGATAGAGAAGATGAAGACTGCAGAGAGCAAGCAGATGCCTGCCAAAACGCCCCAGATAGTAACAAGGCTGAGGTTCTGACCCCACATGATGCCTGGGAGCATTACGAGCTGATTGCCGATAGCAGTAGCACCGAACCACAGACCCATCATCAGACCTGCATACTTCGGAGGAGCCACCTTCGTTACGAACGAGATACCGATCGGCGAGAGCAGAAGCTCGGCAAAGGTGAGGATGAGGTATGTAGAGATGAGGAGGTTAGCACTCACGCGAGTGCCCTCAGTAGCAGGGTTGCCTTGTGTGAGCGGCAACTCAAGACCCATAGAGCCTACAGCCATCCATACGAAGCCGAGAGCAGCTACAAGCATACCCAAACCAATCTTCTCAGGCGATGTCGGCTCCTTGCCAATCTTGTTGAGCCAAGAGAATATAGCCACACTCACCGGTGTCAACGCCACCACGTAGCACGGGTTGAACTGCTGGAAGATAGGAGCCTTAACGTCTACTGCACCCTCAAGAGCATTGTAAGCATAGAAGAGGTATGAGATAGCAGCAACGATAACGCCGAGCGAAATGAGCTTGCCCTTGAAGGTCTTGCTCTGAGCGAGTCCGAAGCTTGCGTAAACTACGAAGATGCAAGCCACGAGGTTGCGCACGTCGAACGCCATTGACTGCAGACCCTCAGAGGTCTTCTGCGTATAGTCGCGAGCAAAGAGTGTCAGGGTAGCACCGTTTTGGTGGAACGCCATCCAGAAGAAGATAACCACAGCAAACACAAGGCACAAGCAAACAATGCGCTCCTTTGTCTCCGCTGGAGAAAGCTCGTTGAAATCCTTACGCTCTAAAGAGTCGTCGTCCTTCTTCTTTGTTTCAGAAGCAAGCACGTGCTTGTAGGTGAAACCAAAGATATAATATATAGCGATACTAACGATGAGCGATGCACATGCTACGGCGAAAGCGAAGTGGTAAGAATCTTCTACCGACACACCGAGGCTTGCCTGTGCCCAATCCATAATTTTGATAGCTGCTGTAGGAGCGAACATCGCACCGATGTTGATAGCCATGTAGAAGAGCGAGAAACCAGAGTCGCGGTTCTGCGCATACTTCGGCTCGTCGTACAGACGACCTACCATCACCTGCAGGTTGCCTTTGAACAGACCCGTACCGAAAGCAATCAGGACGAGCGCAAGGCCCATTGCTCCTGCTGCCACCATGTCCTTGCCAAGCGGAAGCGAGAGCACGAGGTAACCGATGAACATGATGAAGATACCACTTGTCACCATCTTGCCGAAACCGAACTTGTCGGCTGCGATACCGCCAATGATAGGAAGGAAGTAGACCATCATCAGGAAAGTTGAGTAAATTGTACTTGCTGTTCCGGTAGCATAACCGAAGTTAGCCTGCAAGTAGAGTAAGAACACAGCAAGCATGGTGTAGTAGCCGAAACGCTCACCAGTGTTTGCCAAGGCTAATGCCCACAGACCTTTTGGTTGATTTTCAAACATAAATTGTATTGTTTTTATTGATTAAGTTATTTTTCCGTAGTTACAATATCACAACTTACAAATTTAAGAAGAATAATTCTATTTGCCAAATGTATGTCATCTTTTCGTAACAAAATACAGCAATTATATAGTTGTGGGGGCTTTATCGGGGCGTGGTGGTAGGCTTTTGGACGATGTATTGCTGCAGTTGTGCATCGGACGGCGGACGGAATCTGATCGGGCGGCAGACGGAATCTGATCGGACGGCGAACGGAATCTGATCGGACGGCGAACGGGATCTGGTCGGGTGGCGGACACGAACGGTGCCAAAAGTCGAGAAATCACAACAAATAAGGATTGCAAGTACGAAACTTTCTTAATAACTTTGCAGACTAAAACGGAAGCACTTGCTTAGGGGGTGCAGTTGTCTCAACTGCACCAATTAATATAATTGTGCATTCTACATTGTTGGTGCAGTTGAGACAACTGCACCCCCTATAAGACAGAACAATATGAACAAACGAAAACTCATACAACATCACAAATGGTTCGGACTGCTCATCAGCTTCTTCCTGCTGATGTTCTGCATCTCGGGCATACTGCTCAACCACCGCCAGCTTATCAGCGACATCAACGTGTCGCGCACGCTGCTACCCTCGCGCTACGAGTATCGCCAGTGGAACGGCGGACTGATGCGCGGCACGCTGCCCGTCGACTCACACATATTAATATATGGTGCGTCGGGCATGTTCCTTGCCGACTCCACTGCCACGCAGATTGCCGACTTCAACGACGGACTGCCTACGGGTGCCGACTACCGACAGATACGCAACGTGACGACCGTGGGCAGCGGAGCCTCAACACACATGTTCGCCGTGTCGCCGTTCGCGCTCTACCGCTTCGGTATGCACGGCAAGTGGCACACCGTACAGCTGTCGCTTGTCGACCAAGACGAGCGACTGACCGATATCGCTTCGCACGGTGACACGCTCGTGGTGCTGAGCCGCTCGCACGCATACGTAGCCGTGCCGCCCTACAAGCAGTTCGACAGCGTAGCCCTGCCTGCCCCGCCCGACTATAAAGACCGCGCGACGGCGTTCCGCACGATATGGCTGCTGCATAGCGGCGAGCTGTTCGGCTTCGCCGGCAAACTCGTTGTCGACGCAATAGCCGTGGTGCTTATCGTGCTCATACTCACGGGCATCGCCTTCTTCTGCCTGCGCACCACGAAGCACCGCTGGCAGAGCAAGGGGCGCACGATGAAGCACACGCTACGCTGGCACGACCTCGTGGGGCGCAAGACGATAGTCGCCACGCTGTTCATCTGCATCACGGGTTGGTGTCTGCGCCCACCGGTGATGGTGGTGCTCGCACTGACGAAGGTGCCTACCCTACCGTTCACTACGCTGAAGAGCCAGAATGCGTGGCACGACAAGCTGCGCCTTTTGCGCTACGATGCCGTGATGGGCGACTGGCTTCTGTCAACGTCTGAAGGCTTCTACTCATTGGGCAGCGACATCAACGCTCCACGTCCACAGCACATAGCAAGTGCTCCTCCGCAGAACGTGATGGGACTGAACGTGTGGCAGCAGCGCGAGGACGGCATGTGGCTATGCGGTTCGTTCAGCGGTATGCACGTATGGAACCGCCGCACGGGCAGCTCTGTCGACTACTTCACGGGCAAGCCGTCGCCGAAGAAGCAGGGCGCACCGTTCGGCAACAAGGCAATAGCTGGCTACAGTGCCGACTTCCGCAGTGCTGTTGAGCATAGTGGCACGAACGGTGAGGGCATAAAAAAATCAGCCACAGAGGTTGTGACTGATTACTATGAAGGTACTGCGAAGATAGCGCAACCCGAACGGCTGCGCCACTTGCCTATGTCGCTTTGGAACGTGGCACTCGAGGTGCACACCTGTCGCATCTACATGCAAAACACCGCCACCTATGTGTTCATATTCTTCTTCGGCATTGCTGCCGTGTGGTGTTTGTGGACGGGACTGAAGTTAAAGAGGTAACTTTAGGGGGTGCACTTGTCTCAAGTGCACCAACCTAATAGAATACACCAACCTAATAGAATGCACCGATAAAACGTTGGTGCACTTGAGACAAGTGCACCCCCTGAAGAATGTTTTGAGACAAGTGCACCCCCTATGAGAATGTACCGAGGCGTGCCCCCTAATTTAGATCAAAGAGCCACGTGAGCTTCACGACGATGTTCGAGTGGTTGGAGCGTGCGAAGTAGTCGCGCTTCGAGTCGCCGTAGATATTGCCCAAGCCGTAATAGTAGCGGCCTTCGAGCAGCAGATGACCTGCACGCGGTATGCTCCACTCCACACCTAAGCCAGCAGCGATGCCGTAGTCGAACTTGTTCTCCACTGCCATCGTGTCCTGCGCACACGTCTGATTGGCGCGATCGGTGGTGTTGCGGTCAGCCAAGGCGAAGTTGGTCTTTGTCGACTCGCCGAGCATGTAGCCGAACTGCGGTCCGGCTTGGAAGAAGAACTGCAAGCCCTTACGCTCCTTACCCCATGCCAAGTGGGCGAACACCGGCAACTGTATGTAATTGATGTCGCGCTGATAAGCCTCAGCCACACCCGTCACGGGGTTGATGACCGGCTGGTCTTTAACGTCGAGGATGCTCTCCTTCCATCCGATGCGAGCATAGTTGAGCTCGGCATACACGGAGCAATATGTCTTGAAGTACTTCTCGCAAGTGTACTTAAAGGAGAGTCCGGCAGTGAAGCCCGGGTGCTGCACCTGCGTAACCTTAGGCACGAAGCCCACGCTACTCATCACGTAGCCACCGTTGACACCGAGGGCGAAGTCGTTACGATGGTCGCCCACCTGCGCACTAACGCCTGTCGCCACAAGCAACAGCAACGCGAGGACTCCCTGTCTTAATATCTTTACTTTGAACATCTATCCTTATTGGGTTTTTCTGAATATTTTTGGCTGAAGGCGGCGTTTAAGCCGAACTAAGCCTCTCTAAGCCTTTCTAAGTCTTTTTAAACCTCCTAAACCGAGGAAGGCGCAGCCAAGCCCTCCCCGACGGGGAGGGTTGGGAGGGGCTTTTTTACTTTTAATACGAGATTGTCTCTATGGTGCGATTCGGCTTATAGTGCAACAGTATGAAGCTATTGTTCTGCATACCGCCATTGGTGACACGCTTGAACTTCAGCGGAGTCTGCAACGGAGTGTATGTGTTCTGCTGATGTGTGCCTTCAAACTTAGCGCCATACTTGTTGATGCCACGAATGAAGAACTGCGCCTGATCGTAGCCGGTGAGGGCGAAGCGTGGAAGAGCCTGACGCATGTCCGACTTGAACCACTGGCGGTAGCTGCGCTCCAAGTTGGCGGTGGCAGGAGCGTACTCGTTATAGACGTATGCTGTGGGTATGTACGCCTCGTACTTATAATAATAGTCCTGATATACACGCTTATACATCAACCACTCGTTGTAGCCGAAGAGTGCTATCCGAACATTCGGGAACGTGGCACGCAGAACGTTCAGCTTAGCCAATGTGGAGTTGAGCTGCGGCGAGCGACCAGTGTTTAGTATCACAACATTCTGCTTCACCGCGCTGAACGCCTTGGCGAACATTTCCGGCGACGATTTGAGGTTGGTGATGTTATAGCTCAAGCCTGCTGCCTCCAAGCGCTTGCGCAGCTCGGAGGTGAAGATACCCTTGTCGCTCGTCGAGTCGTTGCAGTCGACGAACACGGGGTGAGCATCCTTGAAGCGGTTCATAAACGCATTCGCTGAAAGTTCTGCGGTGAGTATTCGGCTTTGATACACCTGGAAGATGTGGTCGTTGGTTTCCACGTCGCCACCGTTGATAGAGAACGGAATGACGAGGCGTATGCCGTGCTTGCGACAGAAGTCGGCTATCGGCTTAACCTGCTTGGTGTACAGCGGACCGAAGATGAGGTCGCATTTCTTGGCGTTGGCATCGGCAAGCACGGGGCTAACATCCGCATCCTTGTACAAGTTCCATGCAAAGATGTTGGTGTTGATGCCCTGACTACGCAGACTATCGCACGCCATGAGCACACCACGATAGTACTCGGTCATGCGCTGTCCGTCGCCATCCACGTTGTGCAGCGGCAGCATCACGCCCACGTTCACGGTGTTAGCAACACACTGACGTGTGGCGGTTGACGTGGGAGCGGTGGGCTTCTGTGCAGCGTTCGGTGTCTGCTTCGAGAATGGTATAAGCAGCTGTTCGCCTTTCTTCAGCACATAGTCGGGCTTCTGCATGTCGGGGTTTGCCTGCATAAGCTCTTCGATAGTGATGTTATATTTATGGGCAATGCCGTATATTGTGTCTTTCTTCTTCACCTTATACAAGTCCTGCCACTTAGCGGTCTGCGCCACTACTGACGATGCCAGCAACCAGGCGCACAACAAGAAGAGAATTCTGATACTACGTCTCATTTCTATATTCTGTTTAATTAACATTGCAAAAGTACACAAAATATATTGTTTGCAAAAATCTTTGTTCATAAATAACGTTATAAATAAGTCGCAGCGTTTTGCTGTGTGCGAGATAATAAGTAACTTTGCATTACGAGTTGACGAGCGACAAGTTGACGAGTAGACAAGTAAACAAGTAGACAATGAAATACATCAGAACACTATTATTGTTGATTCTCTGCACTACGCTACAGGCTTACGCCGACGAAGTGCCGACCATCGACCCACAAGCCACATTCACAACCGACGAAGGCGAAGAGACGGGCACGAGCTATTCGGGTTCGGCTCCGCTCACGGTGGTGTTCCACGCCAACGCGGAGAACATCGGTGCGTACACGCCCCACTACGAGTGGCGCTTCACCAAAGAGGGTGCAACGCAGCCCTACCTCGTGCGCTACGAGGAGGAGACGGAGTACACCTTCACCGAGGCTGGCTCGCACCGCATCGTGCTCTATGCTACATTCATCAACGGCACCGACACCGTGGCATACACCAAGGACTACTGGCAGGATGCACAGCCGATAACCATACAAATCTCGGAGAGCAAGCTCGAGATGCCCAACGCCTTCTCGCCCAACGGTGACGGCATCAACGACGTGTATCGCGCTAAGAGCAACTACCAAAGCATCGTGGAGTTCGATGCCTACATCTTCAACCGCTGGGGGCAGAAGCTGTACGAGTGGCACGACCCTGCCGGAGGATGGGACGGCAAGTTCAACGGCAAGGATGTGAAGCAGGGTGTCTACTTCGTGCTCGTGAAAGCGAAGGGTGCCGACGGCAGAAAGTACACCATCAAGAAGGACGTAAACCTACTGCGCGGATATACAGAAACCAGCGGAGTTAATCCAACGGAATAGTAGTTATGGGAGAAAAGATAAACATTTGGGGCGCACGCGTCCACAACCTGAAGAACATAGACGTGGAGATACCACGCGACTCGCTCACGGTGATTACCGGACTGAGCGGTTCGGGCAAGTCGTCGCTTGCCTTCGACACTATTTATGCCGAAGGCCAACGCCGATACATCGACACGTTCTCGGCATACGCACGCAACTTCCTCGGCGGAATGGAGCGGCCCGATGTGGACAAGATAACAGGCTTAAGTCCGGTTATCTCCATCGAACAGAAGACAACCAACAAGAACCCACGCTCTACGGTGGGCACCACAACCGAGATATACGACTATCTGCGTCTGCTCTACGCTCGCGCCGGAACGGCTTACAGCTACGTCACGGGCGAGAAGATGGTGAAGTACACGGAGGAGCGCATTGTCGACATGATCAACTCCGACTATGCCGGCAAGCGCATTTACATACTCGCTGTGCTCATCAGACAGCGCAAGGGTCACTACCGCGAACTCTTCGAGACGCTGCGACGCAAGGGCTACCTGTACGTGCGCATCGACGGAGAGATAACGGAGATAAAGAGCGGCATGAAGACCGACCGCTACAAGAACCACAACATTGAGGTGGTGATAGACAAGATGCAGATGCGCGAGGGCTTCGACGACCGCCTGCGCAAGACTGTGGCTACGGCTATGCGCGAGGGCGACGGACTGATTATGATTCTCGACAAGGACACGGGCGTGGCAAAGAACTTCTCAAAGCGACTGATGTGCCCAACGTCGGGCATATCCTACCGCGACCCTGCACCGAATATGTTCTCGTTCAACTCGCCCGAAGGTGCTTGCCACAAGTGCAAGGGACTGGGCTACATCAACGAGATCGACATGAAGAAGGTGATACCCGACGACTCGTTGTCGATATACGACGGGGCTATCGTGCCGCTCGGCAAGTACAAGAACCAGATGATATTCTGGCAGATTGGTGCGATACTCGAGGCTGCCGAGTGCACGCTGAAGACACCCGTCAGCGAGGTGCCTGAAGACACGCTCAACGAAGTGCTCTACGGCTCGCTCGAAACGATACGCATCAGCAAGGACGTTGTGCACACGTCGAGCGACTACTTCTGCACGTTCGACGGTGTGATGAAGTATCTGCGCACCGTGATGGAGAACGACGACTCGCAGTCGGGACAGAAATGGGCGGAGCAGTTCCTCGCCGTAACGGAGTGTCCGGAGTGTCACGGTGCACGCCTCAACCGCGAAGCTCTGTCGTATCGCATCTGGGACAAGAACATAGCGGAGCTGTCGGGCATGGACATTCTGCAACTGAAGCAGTGGCTCGACGAGGCGGAGTCGCACCTTGACAGCCGTCAGACTGCCATCGCAACGGAGATACTGAAAGAGATAAAGACGCGCATCAACTTCCTGCTCGACGTAGGTCTCGACTATCTGTCGCTATCGCGCCAGTCGGCAACGCTGTCGGGTGGCGAGAGCCAGCGCATACGCCTTGCCACGCAGATTGGCTCGCAGCTCGTCAACGTGCTCTACATCCTCGACGAGCCGAGCATCGGACTGCATCAGCGCGACAACGACCGACTCATACACTCGCTGAAGGAGCTGCGCGACATGGGCAACACCGTGGTGGTGGTGGAGCACGACCGCGACATGATGCTCAATGCCGACTATATCGTGGACATAGGTCCGAAGGCAGGCATCCGTGGTGGCGAGGTGGTGTTCCAGGGTACGCCCGAGCAGATGCTGAAGGAGCACACCATAACAGCCGACTATCTCAACGGACTGCGCAAAATCGAAATACCCGAACACCGACGCGAAGGCAACGGCAAGAGTATCGTGATACGTGGCGCGAAGGGCAACAACCTGAAGAACGTGGATGTAGAGTTCCCGTTGGGCAAGCTCATCGTGGTGACGGGCGTGAGCGGTTCGGGCAAGTCGACACTTATCAACGAGACTCTGCAGCCGATTCTCTCGCAGCACTTCTACCGTTCGCTGAAGAAACCGATGCCCTACGATAGCATCGAAGGCATAGAGAACATTGACAAGGTGGTGAACGTCGACCAGTCGCCGATTGGTCGCACGCCGCGCTCCAACCCGGCTACATATACAGGCGTGTTCAACGATATACGCGCCATGTTCGTCAATCTGCCCGAGGCGAAGATACGCGGATACAAGCCCGGTCGCTTCTCGTTCAACGTGAAGGGTGGACGCTGCGAGACGTGTAAGGGCGGCGGCTACCGCACCATAGAGATGAACTTCCTGCCGGATGTGCTCGTGCCGTGCGAGGTGTGTCACGGCAAACGCTACAACCGCGAAACGCTCGAGGTGCGCTACAAGGGCAAGAGTATCGCCGACGTGCTCGATATGACATTCAACCAGGCGGTGGAGTTCTTCGAGAACGTGCCGAACATACTGCAGAAGATAAAGACGGTGAAGGAGGTTGGACTGGGCTACATCAAGTTAGGTCAGCCTTCGACAACGCTATCGGGTGGCGAATGCCAGCGTGTGAAGTTAGCCACCGAGCTAAGCAAGCGCGACACTGGAAAGACACTATACATCCTCGACGAGCCGACAACGGGTCTGCACTTCGAGGATATAAAGATTCTGATGGAGGTATTGCAGAAGTTGGTTGACCGCGGCAACACGGTGATAATCATCGAGCATAACCTTGACGTGATAAAGCTCGCCGACTACATCATCGACATGGGACCCGAAGGCGGACGCGGCGGAGGACAACTGCTGGCAAAGGGAACGCCGGAGGAAGTGGCGGAGTGCAAAGAGAGCTACACGGCGAAGTTCCTTAAGCAAGAATTAGAATAAACATATTTAGGAGGAAGGTGTGTCAAAACTCCCTTATTCTAAAAAATCACAAAGCCCTGACTTTCACAAGCCAGGGCTTTGCTATGTCTAAAAGTTGTTGTACCTTTAGACCATAGAAAAATTTAACTATGGCAAAGTTACACTTTCGTTCTTATACTACCAACCAAATGGTTCTTTTTCCGCAACGAATCGATGAAAATATTGCGGAAAACGACCCCGTTCGCATTGTTTCCAGCATTGTGGACCATCTTGACATGAGTTCAGTCAACAAATTATACAACGGTATGGGCAGGTGTCCGTACCATCCACGCATGATGCTCAAGGTCATCATCTATGCCTATATGAACAATATCTATTCATGTCGCCGTATAGAGCAATTGCTCCTGCGCGACATACATTTCATATGGCTGTCAGGATATGAAAAGCCTGACTTCATAACAATCAACCGTTTCCGCAACCGTCTGAAGGACGAGATCAATAACATATTCACACAGCTTGTGCTCGTTCTTGCAGAGAAGGGATTTGTGAGTCTCGACGTGGAGTATGTGGACGGTACGAAGATAGAGTCGAAGGCCAATAAGTATACGTTTGTTTGGCGTAAGACTGTCGAGCGTAACCGTGCCAGACTGATTGACAAGGTAAAGGCTCTGCTTGCCCAGGTTGACGACTGCATAGCACAAGACAACGCCAGGCAGGACGAAACACTGGAAGTCACTCCGTCACTGCTTGCGGAGATTTCTGACAAAGTCAACGCCTCGCTCTCTGATCCACAACTGGACAAGGAGGAAAAGAAGAAGCGGCGCAAGATAGCAAAGGAACTCAAGGAACGTAGCGGTAAGCT
>ENA-ORCL01000023-ORCL01000023.1-human-gut-metagenome-genome-assembly--contig:-NODE-23-length-72661-cov-13.717445_pt1 | contig 72661 bp, 68 predicted proteins | sample MGYA00242987_ERZ507988 | MGnify/ENA primary metagenome ERZ507988 (study PRJEB26167, sample SAMN06115466) | human gut metagenome | host: Homo sapiens | place: China:Hubei | collected 2016-05-19 | study... | reverse complement strand
CGTATCCCGCATGGGATACGCAAGTCAGCCGAAGTTGGCCTCTAGCCTGCCCAATAAGAGGCCTTCCTTTTAGTCGGATGACCGATTGGGGAGGTGGGCGCCTTGCGGCGCCAGTATAAATGTCGCCTTTCGGCGGCGGCCCCCTTTGGTGGCTGGCGCCACCACCTTTCCCCCGCAAGCGGGGGCACTATGGGTGCTGAGCTTTGTGCCACATAACTCTACAAGGAAGCGTAGAGCAGACCTCCCCCTCCGGGGGAGGTGCCGTAGGCAGAAGGGGTGCATTTCCACGAGCGTAGCGAGGTTTGCCTGTTTCCCTTTGTGGAGACCCTGCAGAGGGTCTCCAAGTCGGGCAAAGTTGGTCCTTAGCCTGCACATAAAAGGACCTCCCTATGAATTGCCCGACCGATGCCAAAGGCGCGGTTGTTTGGTTTAATCATAAGAGGCGGCCTGCATCATTTATAGGCCGCCCACCACCGCCGCCGACTGGTATTTAACAGTATTTGCCTCATGGGCTGCCTGTACCGAGATTCTTCACTTCGTTCAGAATGACGCGTAGGGCGGGAAGGGAATCCCGTAACGCTGTCTTTATACTCATCGCCGCCAAAGGCGGCGATACCACCATCCTCGGCCCGTTAGGGCCGTCGCCCCCTGAGCGCCAGCGAACACAACCCGCCGCAGGCGGCCATAACCTTCAGCCCCGCAGGGGCTGGCAACCTTCCCCTCTGAACCCTTTGTACCTTTTTACATCTATTCTCTCACAGGGTATAATGGAAGCAATATTTATTTCATTCATTATTTCATGAACAGGAGGCGGGGATGGAGGTCAGGTATCGGATTTCTTCGGACCACGAGGGGCAGGAGCTTCGGCGGTTTATGAAGGGGAAGCGGGAGTTTTCTTCTGCCCTTTGGAAGCGGGTGAAGTGGAACGGGAAGGTGCTGATTAATGGGGAGGCCATTCATAATGCCCGCACTGTGCTTCATACGGGGGATGAGGTCATCCTTTCCTGGAGTGAGGAGAATGAGGTGGTGCCTTCGGATATTCCTCTTTCCATTGTGTATGAGGATGGGGATATCCTTGTGGTGGATAAGGGGCCGGGCATGATTATCCATCCCACTTCCCGGGAGGCTCATGATACACTGGTGAACGGGGTGGCCGGTTATTTTTTGAAGAATCATGAGGACGCCGGTATTCATCCGGTGTACCGGCTGGACAGGAATACCACGGGGCTGGTGGTGGTGGCGAAGTCTGCTATGGGGCAGTATGAGCTGTCGAAAAGTCACGACTGCATTTATCGGCAGTATGTGGCCCTGGTTTCCGGCAGGGTGGAGCCGGCGGAAGGGACAATAGAGGAGCCCATCGGAAGGAAGCCCGGAAGTATTGTGGAATGGATGGTGCGGCCGGACGGGAAGTGGGCGGCCACGGAGTACCGGGTGCTTGCTTCCTGCGATACGGCCAGTCTTCTCCTCATTCATTTGCGGTCTGGACGGACCCATCAGATTCGTGTTCATTTTTCCTTTCTGGGGCATCCCCTTCTGGGAGATGATTTATACGGGGGGCCCCTGGATTTGATGAAGCGGCAGGCTCTCCACGCCCTATCCGTTTCTTTCCGCCATCCCGGAAGGGGGGAAATGGTTAAGCTTTCTGCGCCTCTTCCTGCGGATATGACGGAGGTTATTCAAAAGCTTTGGGGCTCTCTCGATGTTTTGAAGGAGGTATGAAGTTGTCTTTACAGAATAAAGGAAATGTTGCATTTCTTACGTTTTCCCTTTTTGATGGTCTTCCTCTGAAGGCGGCGGTATCCTGCCGGAAGGGCGGCGTGAGCGGTCCGCCTTTTTCCAGTCTTAACATGGGGCTCCATGTGGGGGACAGGCGGGAAGATGTGCTGGAGAACAGGAAACGGTATTGCCGCGCTTTGGGCATTGACGAGGCCAGGCTTATCAACTGCTCACAGGTACATGGCACGCATATAGAAATAGTGTCTGAAGAAGATCGGGGCAGGGGTGCTTTTTCCCTGGATACGGCTATCCCCGATACGGATGGTCTTATTACCGCTTCTCCGGAGGTGTCGCTTACCATGAATTATGCGGACTGCACGCCCCTTTTCTTTTATGATCCGGTGAAGAAGGTGTGCGCCCTGTCCCATGGCGGCTGGCGGGGGACTGCCGGTGATATTGCAGGGAAAACAGTATCTCTTATGACAGAGAAATACCATTCCCGCAGGGAGGATATTTTAGGGGCCATAGGTCCGGCCATAGGCCTTCATGACTTTGAGGTGGGAGAAGAGGTTATCCTTGCCATGAAGCCCCTTTTCAGCGAAGAGGAATGGCCATCTCTCTATAGAAAAAAGGAGAACGGGAAGTATCTTTTCGGCCTGGCCGAGGCGAACCACTGTCTCATGAAGAAGGCAGGGCTTCTGAAAAATCACATCGAGGACTGCCATATTTCCACCTGGGCTGCCAATGACCTCTTTTATTCCTACCGGAAGGAAAAGGGAAGGACCGGGCGCCACATGGCGGTGCTCATGATGGAGCCATGAAGGAAGAAAGAACGGCCATTGTTACCGGCGCTTCTTCCGGCCTGGGCAGGGAGTTTGCCAGGAAAATAGGAGAAATGGGCCTTGCCGATGAAATCTGGCTCATTGCAAGAAGAAAGGAAAATCTGGAAAGGCTGGCGGAAACACTTTCCGTGAAAACAAGGATCCTTCCCCTTGACCTTCTGGATGATGATTCCTTTGCTGCGCTGGATAAACTCCTCACGAAGGAGAAGCCGAATATGTCCCTCCTCGTCAATAATGCAGGAAGGGGGACGGCCATTTCCTTTACAAAGGAAGATATGACGGATATGAGGGACACGGTGAGGCTCAACGCAGAGGTGCCAGTGAAGCTTACCCGTCTCTGCCTGCCTTACATGAAAAGGGGCGGTGGCATTATCAACGTATGCTCTGCAGCCGCCTTCGTGCCGCTTCCGGGGCTTTCAGTGTACAGCGCATCCAAAAGTTTTCTGCTTTCCTTCAGCCGTTCCCTTGGAAGGGAGCTCAAAGGACGGAGCATTTCGGTCACCGCTCTCTGCCCCTACTGGATTGAAGACACGGAGCTCATGGAAAAGGCAGGGATTTCCACCCATCCCTTGGGGATGCTGAAGGCAGAGGATGTGGCGGAAAGGGGACTTTGGGATAACAGAAGGGGAAAGGAAATATCCATTCCCGGCGTTATGGGCAGGCTCACCCGGCTTTCGGCGGCTTTGTTTCCTCTGCCGGTGCTTCTCTTTTTTAAAAAACTGTTTCGTGCATGAAAAAACTTCGGATACCGGATGGTTCCGAAGTTTTTGATTTTAAGGAAGCACTGATTAATTCGAAGAATCGAATTTCATATGTATTTTTATCCAATGCTTTGTCATAAGCCTCCTTAAATAGCTCGCTATTCGCGTCGGCTTATTCCTCGCATTGAATAAAAATGCAAGAATGAAATTCGATAACGATTTAATCAGCGCTTCCTTAATGAAATGTATTGTTTCCAAGAATGGGATGGACGGCGGGCTTCAAACTCCGTTTTTCGATGATGTCCAAGGCTTCTTCCATGGTTACATCGCTGCTGCGGTCTTCCGTTTCATAGACCAGCATGGGAGAAGAAGCGTCCAATTCGCTTCCCGGAAGGTAGATGTATTCCCTGTTTCGGCTGTCGCCGTAAATATATCCCGCCAGCAGGCGGCTTTCTGCCAGTTTATGCATGGGGTTCCTCCAGGTCGCAGATGAAATGGGGTTTGAAATCCAGGTAGTCCGCCGAGGTAAGGTGCAGTTTGATGCCGCAGAGTTCTTCCGGCAGGTTGGTGAAATTGGAGGCGCCATGGATGTGGCCGTAAATGCAGTCGGTCACATGATGGGCCTTCATGATTTCTATCATGTGGGATGGATTTCTTGCCTCGTCAAAGGGGGGGTAATGGAGCACCGCCATAATGCGGGGGGCTCCGGTCTTTTCCGCCAGCACAAGGGACCGCTCCAGACGGCCTTCTTCTCTGGCAATGATGGGTTTGTCCGCTTCTGTGAGCTTGGGGGAGGTTTCCGATATCCAGCCCCTGGTGCCGGCCAGAGCCACGCCTCCGGTTTCAATGGTGGAGTTGTGCAGGAATTCCAGCATGCCGTCGGTCATTCTTGTCATTTTGGTTACCGTGTCCCACCAGTAGTCATGGTTTCCGCGGACCACAATCTTCCGTCCCGGAAGGCGGCCCAGCATTTTCAAATCAGCAATGGCGTCGTCCATGTTCATGGCCCAGGACAAATCTCCTGCCATAATGACCGTATCCTCTTCATGGATGGTTTCCATCCATGAAGCAATGATTTTTTCCCGGTGGTTCTTCCAATGGGCGCCGAAAATGTCCATGGGCTTCGTAGGCGGGTCGCCGGACAGGTGGAAATCGCTGAAAGCGTATAATTTCATAAAGTCTGTTACTCTCCGAAGTATTTGTCCGATGCCAGTGTTTCCATCATCCGCTTCTTGCTGTCACTGTCCATGACATGGGTAATGCGGTAGCCCATGTACAGGGGGCTGGCGGTGTAGCGGGGGAATATTTTGGCATGGATATGCTTAAAGTAATGATAAAAGAAGATGTTGTAGCTGGTGCAGGGCAGGGGGAAATCGTGAAGCACGAAACGGGCCAGGGTCTGGATGGTGTCGGCAAACCGGTCCGGTGAAGCGTCCTTCTTCAATGTCACATTCAGTTCCCCCATGCAGCTTAAGGGGTAGTCGGAAATGGAGGCATAGCAGTCCTCATCTTCGTGAACCAGGGGGCCCAGGAAATTTTCGCCCAGGATATTGTCCCGATAGTCATAATTTTCCAGCCCGATAATTTGGGAATGGGGATGGCGCTGGGAGCCGCCGGAGCCGGGGCCGTAGTTTCTGAAATAAAGGACCGACTTGAACCGTTTGTCCCCTTCCAGCTTCAGCCAGTGGGAAAGGCCGAAGGAAATAACCTCATGGAGCTTTTCCGGTCCGTAGGTGGAGAGCTCTCCATTGTGGTCCGATGTTTCCACAATCACCGTGGGCCAGGTCTTTTCAAACACAGGAAACTTATTCATGAGCCAGATGATGTCGCCCTGCTTTTCCAGAATGCCTGTGAGCTTTTCCGGATGACAGAAGGGACAGATTTTCTGGGTGCCGGAATGGGGCTTCCGGCTGCCGATTGCCAGGTTGAACGTTATAGGTGTATTCATAGCTGTATCCTCATCTTTCCTTTTTCATTATAGCACAGTGGAGGGAAGAGATAGATTCACCTTCCTGTAAAAGGCAGGTAAAAAAGGAGTATGCTTCCGGCAGCTATTTTTCTGCTTGACAAAGGAAGCAGAATCAGCTAATATATTGTCATAGCATTCCTTTAACGAAATAAAGTAATAAAGAGAGGTAAAAATTATGAAGCTGAAAAAAATTGTCATTGCAGGGGTTCTGGCACTGGGTGCCGCAGGTCTCTTGGCAGGCTGCGGCGGGGATAACAAAGCAGGGAGCGCTGCTAAATCAGCTGCTGCCGGTGCAAAGCCCACGAAGATTATAGCCGGTATGGATGATACCTTTGCTCCCATGGGTTTCCGGGACGACAGCGGTAAAATTGTAGGCTTTGATATTGATATGGCAGATGCCATTTCCAAAGAAATCGGCGTACCCATCGAATTCAAACCTATCGACTGGGCATCCAAGGAAACAGAACTGAACTCCGGCCGCATCGACTGCATCTGGAACGGTTTCACCATGACACCGGAAAGGCAGAAGAAACTGGCCTTCACCAAGCCTTACATGGACAATATCCAGGAATTCGTGGTGCTGAAGGACTCTCCCGTCCAGAGCATGGCTGATCTGAAGGGCAAGAAGATTACCATTCAGGAAGCCTCCACCGCTGAAACCGCACTGAACCGGGATCCCCAGCTGAAGGCAGCCTTCGCAGAAGTGAAAGCCTATCCGGACCTTACCGCCTGCTTCATGGACCTGGAAAGCGGCCGCTGCGATGCAGTGCTCTCGGATACGGTGCTGAATGAATACTACATGACCAAGAAGCCCGACACCTTCCGCGAACTGCCGGACCAGGTATCCAAAGATACCTTCGCCATCGGCATCAAGAAGGATAACCAGGCACTGGTGGACCTCCTGAATCAGGGCATTGACAAGGTCATCGCCAACGGGGAAGCTGCCAAGATTTCCCAGAAATGGTTCGGCAAGGACGTTGTGCTGAAATAAAATATCCTTTTCCTGCTCTGCAGGGGAAATGAAAAAGCATCACCGGAGCGGGCCCTTTCCCCTCCGGTGATTTCCTTTTTTCTGTAAAATTCTATTTCTCTGTCTTGTTAAATGAATGAAGGCAGTGTATGATATTCATGCATGCATAAAAAGGCCTTTGCCTTTCGATTTTTCTAAGGAGTTACTGATGGATTATATCATTCACATTCTGCCCAACATGTTTGCAGGGCTGGGCGTTTCAGCCAAAATCTTCATATTGACCTTCGTGCTGGCCCTGCCTATCGGTATCCTGCTGGCCATGGTCCGTATTTCCCATGTGGCGGTATTCAGGAAACTGGCGGCCATATACATTTACGTCATGCGAGGAACGCCCCTCATGCTGCAGATTATGTTCATTTACTACGGCCTGCCCCTTATGCTTCATGTGCAGGTCAGCGATTTCCCGGCGGCCATCCTGGCCTTTGTAGCCAACTACGCTGCCTACTTTGCGGAAATCTTCAGAGGCGGCATCCAGTCCATCAGCAAGGGACAGTATGAAGGGGCCAAGGTGCTGGGCTTCAGCTACCGGCAGACCATGTGGCACATCATCCTTCCCCAGGTGGTGAAGCGGGTCATCCCGCCTCTTGGCAATGAAACCATTACCCTTCTGAAGGATACCTCCCTGGTATACATCCTGGCCATGAACGACCTCATGCGCGTGACCCGCGCCTTCGTACAGCGTGACTTCGACACCACCCCCTTCCTGGTGGCCGCCGTATTCTACCTGGTGTGCACCGCCGTGCTTACCAGAATCCTGGCATATGTGGAAAAACGGTATGCCGTATATGAAGAATGAGGAGGCGGCAAATGAGCTTTATTGAAATGAAAAATATCCGGAAGGATTTCGGAAAGCAGACCATCCTTCATAACGTGAATATGACCCTGGAAAAGGGCGAAGTCCTTTCCATCATCGGCCCCTCCGGCGCCGGCAAGAGTACGCTGCTCCGCTGCCTGATTCATCTGGAAACCATCCAGGGCGGCTCCATCCTGGTAGACGGAGACTACCTGGCGGAAGAAAAAAACGGCGCCATGGTGTATGCCGATGAAGCAAAGCAGAAAAAAATCCTCGGAAAAATGGGCATGGTCTTCCAGTCCTTCAACCTTTTCCCCCACATGACGGTGCTTGATAACATTATGGCGGCGCCTATTTACGTGAAGGGCATGAAGAAGGAAGAAATCCGTCCTCTGGCAGAGGAACTCCTCAGTAAGGTGGGCCTTCTGAACAAGAAGGACGTATACCCGGGAAGCCTTTCCGGCGGGCAGAAACAGCGTGTGGCCATTGCCAGAGCCCTGGCCATGAACCCGGATATCATGCTCTTTGATGAACCTACCTCGGCTTTGGATCCGGAACTTACGGGGGAAGTGCTGAAAACCATCCAGCAGCTGGCGGACGAAAATATGACCATGGCCATTGTGACCCATGAAATGGCCTTCGCCAAATCCGTTTCCGACCGCATCCTTTTCATGGTGGACGGAAAGGTGGAGGAAGAAGGCACCAGCGAAGAGGTCTTCGACCATCCGAAAAACGAACGCACCCGGGCTTTCCTGAAATCCATCCTGCGGGCCTGAAATCATCCATCAAAAAAGACTGCCCTTTCGCAGTCTTTTTTTGATGGATGATTTTCAAAGTCCCAGGGCCACGCCGGCGGCTGCGGAGATGGCGATATAAATGATGGGGTGCCAGCGGAATTTCACGAGGGCCCCGTAGATGAGAAGGGCCAGGATGAGGGAGGGCCAGCGGATGAGGGAAGCGGCACTGCCGGTTTCCGCAAATAAGGGCAGATTCAAAAGGGAAATCTTTGCCACCCCCAGTCCGGCGGCTGCAATGAGGGCGGTGGAGGCAGGGCGGAGACCGTAGAAAATGCGGCCCATGATTTCCGATTCCTTGAATTTCTTCAGGATGGAATAAACGATGGAAATGACGATGATAGCCGGCGCCGTGAGGGACAGGGTGGTATAAATGCCGCCGGGAATGCCCAGGGCCTGGAAGCCGGCGTAGGTGGCCATATTGACACCCAAAGGACCGGGGGTGGATTCGGAAATGGCAATCATGTTGGCAATGTCTTCCGCCGTGAACCAGCCGGTACGCTGGGAAATGTCATAGAGGAAGGGAAGGGTGGCGAGACCGCCGCCTACGGCAAAGAGGCCTGCCTTGAAAAATTCCCAGAACATCTGGAGCCATATCATCTGGAAGCACCCTCTTTCTTTGCTTTCTTAACGGAGGGCATAAGGAAGAACCCTGCCATGCCTGCGGCGATGACAGAAAATACGGGGGACACGGGAGCAAAGAGGGAAATCAGAAGAATGGCAAGGAAAATGAAGAGGGTCCTTTTATCCTTCACCGATTTCCTGCCCAGTTTAATGACCGCATCCAGGATGAGGATGCATACGCAGGCCCGGATGCCCGTAAATGCATGGGCCACGTAGGGATTTTCTTCAAACTGGGTGAGGAACATGGCAATGACGGTGATGATGATCATGGAAGGGGTGATGACGCCGATGGTGGCGAAAATGCCGCCCCAGAAGCCTTTGAGCTTGAGGCCGATGAAGGTGGCCACGTTCACCGCAATCATGCCCGGCGTCACCTGGCCCAGGGCATAGTAGTCCATGAGCTCCTCCTCCGTGGCCCAGTGGTGGTTGTCCACCACCTCCCGCTGGAGAATGGGAAGCATGGCGTAGCCGCCGCCGAAGGTGACAGCCCCCATTTTTGCAAAAATCAGAAACAGCTGTAATAGTAATTTCATCCTGTCCATCCTTTCCTGCCGGCTATACAATAAGTTTTAGTGTATACAATTCAACCGGGCTCGAAATTAAATATTGCATATTTAATGGAATACATGTATCATAGCAGGTATGAAGGCATATGAAAAATATTGATTTCATCAAAAACCATATGGAGAAGATATAGATGGACCTAAGGCAGCTCAGATACTTTAAAACCATTATAGAAGAGGGCACCATTACCGGTGCCGCCAGGAAGCTCCATATTTCCCAGCCGCCACTCTCCAGCCAGATGCACCTTCTGGAAAAGGAACTGGGCACCACCCTTTTTGAAAGAGGGGCCCGGCAGGTGGTGCCTACGGAGGCGGGAAGCCGGCTGTACCGGTATGCAGTGGAAATGCTTGACCTGGAAACGGCGGCCCGGGAGGAAATCGGCACGCTGAAGACCGGGCACCAGGGCATCCTTCGTCTGGGTATGGTGTCCTCCGGCGGCCATGGAGAACTTTACCGGCTCCTTCGGGAATACAGGGACCGCTATCCCCACATCCAGATTAAGGTGTATGAAGGAAACAGCTATGAGCTCTTAGAGCAGCTCCGGAAGGGGAAGGTGGATGTATCCCTCCTGCGCTCTCCCTTTTCCCTCTACGGTCTGGACCTTATCTCCCTGGGAAAGTCCGCCATGGCCGTAGGCGTTTCTAAAAAGGCCTTTTCCTTCTTTAGGGGAGGAAGCCTTCATCTTGGGGATTTGGGGGACATGCCCCTCATCCTTTACAGGCGGTGGGAGAAAATCATACTGGAGGAGTGCGGGAAAGAAAAGTACCGCCCCGATGTGTACTGCGTGGCCGACGATGCCAGAACCTGCAGGGAATGGGCGGAGGAAGGACTGGGGGCGGCGGTGGCGCCGGTGACGGTGCTTGAAAAAAGCAGGGACCTTACTTTGGGGATGCTTTCTGAAGAGTCCCTGTTGTCGAATCTGTACCTGGCCCGGCGGAAGGGGGAAATCCATGCCCAGAGCGCCCTCCTTTTCTTCCGCCTGGCGGAAAGCTTATCGGAAAATGGTATTTCATAAAGAAAACCGGCGGAAAAACCGCCTTTTTCCATAATCTTTATCGAAAAATTTGTTTTTTTAAAGCCTTTATGCTAAAATATAACTTGCGATTTATCGTACATGAAAAGGACCAAAAAAGGTATCATTTGTCGGTAAGCCGACTTAAGGAGGAATATTTTTTATGAACGTAAAAGTAGAGGCACTGGATCAGCACAAGGTTTCTGTAGGCATCGAACTGCCGGCTGAAGTTGTACAGAAAGGATTCAAGAGAGCGGTATCCCGCATTGCCAACCAGGTAAGAATCCCCGGTTTCCGTAAGGGCAAGGCAAGCCGCAAAATCCTGGAAATGCATTTCGGCAAGGAAGCCATTGAAGCAGAAGCCAAGGACATTGTCATCAACGAAGCCGTAGACGCAGCACTCCGTCAGGAAAAGCTGATTCCCGTCACCGCTCCCGATGTGAAGGAAGACAAATTCTCCGAAGCAGAAGGTGCCGCTTTCACTGCTACTTTCGTAAAACGTCCGGAAGTGGAACTGGGCGAATACAAAGGCCTGGAAGCTGAAAAGGCATCCCCCGAAATCACCGATGACCAGGTGATGGCACAGCTCAAAGGCGCTGCTGAACAGAATGCAAGACTAGAAAAGGCAGAAGAAGGCACAGAACTGAAGAAGGGCGACTTCGCAGTTATTGATTTCAAAGGCACCATTGACGGAAAGCCCTTTGAAGGCGGCGAAGGCAAGACCTATCCTCTGGAAATCGGTTCCCAGAGCTTTATCCCCGGCTTCGAAGACCAGCTGGAAGGACATAAGGCCGGCGACGATGTAACCGTTAAAGTAACCTTCCCGGAAAACTACTTCGTAGACGCACTGAAGGGCAAGGAAGCAGAATTTGAAGTCCATATCAGCGACGTAAAGCGCAAACAGCTTCCTGAACTGAATGATGATTTCGCTAAATCCATCAGCCAGTTTGAAACCATGGATGAACTGAAGGCTGCTGTGAAACAGCAGATGCAGCTGCAGGCATTCCAGCAGGCAGAAGAAGCTTACCATGAAGCTCTCGTTAACCAGGCTGTAGCCAATGCCAAGGTTGATATCCCCCAGGAAATGGTGGAACAGCGCATTGACGAAATCGTGGACGAAATGAAACTGAACATGGAATCCAGAAACACCACCATGGAAGAATACCTGAAGAACATCGGCCAGACCATGGAACAGCTCCGCAAGAACTATGAAAAGATGGCTGCTGAACAGGTACGTCAGGGACTGGTTCTGGAAACCATTGCTGACAAGGAAAATCTCACCGTGACCAACGAAGATCTCTCCATGGAAATATACAGCATGGCTCATCAGTTCAATGCTGACCCCAACGATGTCATGAAGATTATCAAAGACGAAAACCGCGTAGGCATGCTGGTCAATTCCGTACTCCGCAAGAAGGCAGCCGCTTTCATCTACGGCGCAGCCAAGAAGGCTGAAGCTGACAAGAAGGAAGCAGAAGAAGCCAAGGCTGAAGACAAAGCAGAAGAAGCTCCCAAGGCTGAAGAAGCTCCGAAAGCGGAAGAAAAGAAAGACAACTTTGAATCCATGACAGTAAAGGACCTGAAAGCCTATGCCGCAGAAAAAGGCATTGCCCTGGAATCCAAAGCTAAAAAAGCTGAAATCATTGAAACCATCCGTCAGGCAGAATCCAAATAATCTGCCTTCACGGCTGCTTATGAAGCACTGAATGGAATATCAGGAAACTGATTGTTTGTAAAAAGAGACGCGGGGTGAACCGGCGTCTCTTTCGACCATATGGAAAAAACGGAATTTCATGGAGAAATTCCTGTATCCAAGAAAGAAAGGTGTGACCACTATGGCATATGTACCCATCGTAGTTGAGCAGACAGCACAGGGAGAAAGGTCCTATGACATTTACTCCCGCCTTCTGAAGGACCGCATCATATTCCTGGACGGCCAGATTGAAGACCACATGGCCAATGTCATCATTGCCCAGCTCCTCTTCCTGGAAGCAGAAGATCCGTCCAAGGATATCCATCTTTACATCAACAGCCCCGGCGGCGTGGTAACCGCAGGGCTGGCCATTTACGATACCATGCAGTATATCCGCCCCGATGTATCTACCATCTGCATCGGCTCCTGCGCCAGCATGGCAGCGGTGCTTTTGACCGCCGGTGCCGCCGGCAAGCGCTATGCACTGCCCCATTCCAACATTATGATTCACCAGCCCCTGGGCGGCGTACAGGGACAGGCTACGGAAATCGAAATCCATGCCCGTGAAATCCTGCGCCTTCGGGAAGAACTGAACGGCATTCTTTCCAAACACAGCGGACAGCCGCTGGAAACCATTGCCAGGGACACGGAAAGGGACAATTTCATGACCGCCGAAATGGCAAAGAACTATGGCCTCATCGACCAGATTCTGACCCGCAATGATTTGCAGAAAATGACTGCCAAATAAAGGAGGTTTCCATTGAACAGGAAAAATGAAGGAACTCCGGTCTGCAGCTTCTGCGGCCGCTCCGGGGATGAAGTGGAAAAACTGATTGCCGGCCCCGGCGTCTATATCTGCAACGAATGCATCGAAGTGTGCTCCAATATCCTCCGGGAAGAGCTGAAGGCAGACAAGAAAAAGGCAGCGCCCCATTTCAAGCTGCCTACGCCGGAAGAAATCAAGAAATACATGGACCAGTATGTCATCGAACAGGACGATGCGAAAATGGCACTGGCCGTGGCTGTGTACAACCACTACAAGCGCATTGAACACGAAGGGGAAGACGATGATGTGGAGCTGCAGAAGTCCAACATCATCATGCTGGGGCCCACCGGCAGCGGCAAGACACTCCTTGCCCAGACCCTGGCCCGTTTCCTGGATGTACCCTTTGCCATCTCCGACGCCACCACCCTTACGGAAGCCGGCTATGTAGGGGAAGACGTGGAAAACATTCTCCTCCGCCTCATCCAGGCGGCGGACTACGATATCGACAAGGCGGAACGGGGCATTGTCTATATCGATGAAATCGATAAAATCGCAAGGAAATCGGAAAACCCCTCCATCACCAGGGACGTATCCGGCGAAGGGGTGCAGCAGGCCCTGCTGAAGATTCTGGAAGGCACCGTGGCCAGCGTACCGCCCCAGGGCGGCAGGAAGCATCCGAACCAGGAAATGATCCAGATCGACACCACCAATATCCTCTTCATCTGCGGCGGCGCCTTTGCAGGCATCGACAAGGTCATTGACCGCCGTCTCACCAAGAGCGTCATGGGATTCGGTGCGGATATCGAGAAGAAGGATGAAAAGGACATGGCAGAGCTCCTGCAGCAGGTGCAGCCGGAGGATCTCCTGAAATTCGGTCTCATTCCCGAATTTATCGGCCGTCTCCCTGTGATTGTTCCTCTCCATCCTTTGAATGAAGAGGCCCTTGTGAAGATTCTCACGGAACCGAAGAACGCCCTTGTCCGTCAGTACCAGAAACTTCTGGCCATGGACCATGTGGAACTGGAATTTGACGACGGCGCCATCCACGCCATTGCCCGCCAGGCCATCGAAAGAAATACGGGGGCCCGGGGACTTCGTGCCATCATTGAAAAAATCATGCAGCACGTCATGTATGAAATCCCCAGCATGAAGGACGTGGTGAAGTGCACGGTGACGGAAGAAGTGGTGAAGAACCACTCCGAACCCATCCTCACGAGGAAGGACAGCTGATTTGATTCTGCAGAATATGGAAGCGCCCTGCACTTCCGGAAAGCCGGAGCCCATAGCTCCGGCTTTTGTGACCTCTGTGAGGGGGTTACATAAAAGAGATTAAGGATTTTAATAAAATAAGGAATTCATACTCTTCCATGTGTTACAATAAACTGGGGAAGCTGTGCGACAGCAGAACTTTCCCGGTATGGAGGAATCATATATGAGTGAAAACACAAAAGAAAACAATGGACTCACCCTGCCGCTGGTACCGTTGAGGGACATTGTGGTTTACCCGAAAATGACGGTAAACCTTGATATAGGCAGGAAAGATTCGGCCGATGCCGTGCGCCTGGCCAGCAGGGGCGACCGCTACATCGTGACAGCCCTGGAAAGACAGGGCGCTGACTCGCCGGATGATGTGTACCTGACCGGTACGGTGGTGAAAATCAGCCAGATGATCCAGCTCCCCGGCGGACTGGTGCGGGTGCTGGCAGAAGGGGTTTCCCGGGTGAAAATCCTTTCTTACGAAAGGGACAGCCGCTGCCTCATGGCAGAGGTGGATGACCTGGAAGACATTATGCCGGACGACGAACTGAAGGCGGAAGCCTACAGAAGGACCATTCTGAAGGCCTTCTTCGAATGGCTCCGCAGCACCAAGCAGGGCCTTCCCGACGAACAGATGGACCAGCTCAAGCAGATTACGGACCCCGGCGAAACGGCGGATTTCCTTTCCGCCCAGCTTATCCTTTCTCCAAGGCAGCGCCAGGACGTGCTGGAGGAAATCAACGTCATGGAAAGGCTCCGTCTGGTTCACCGCCTGCTGGACCAGGAAATCCAGATCGGACGGCTGGAAGCGGAAATCAATGGCGACGTCCGCGCTAAAATGGACAAAGAGCAGCAGGACTACTACCTGCGCCAGAAAATCAAGTCCATCCATGACCGCCTGGGCGATACGGTGAGCCAGGAAAAGGAAGCGGACGATTACAGGAAGAAACTGAAGGACTCCGGCATTCCTGAAGAATTCAAGGCAAAAATCGGGAAGGAAATCGACCACTTGGCTGCCATGCCGCCGATGATGGCGGAAACTGCGGTGGCCAGAAACTATCTGGACTGGATTTTCAGCCTTCCCTGGGATACGGAAAGCCAGGACAAGCTGGACCTGAAGGAAGCGAAGAAGGTACTGGATCAGGACCATTACGGCCTTTCCAAAATCAAGGAAAGAATCCTGGAATACCTGGCAGTCCGCGTGCTGGCACCGGATGCAAAGGCTCCCATTATCTGCTTCGTCGGACCGCCAGGCGTAGGCAAGACCTCCCTGGCCCAGTCCATTGCCAACGCCATGGGGCGGAAATTTGCCCGCATTTCCCTGGGCGGCATTCATGATGAAGCGGAAATCCGCGGTCACCGCCGCACCTACATCGGCGCCATGCCGGGCCGGTTCATCGAAGCCATCGGACAGGCAAAGACAAAGAATCCCCTTATTCTGCTGGATGAAATCGACAAGGTAGGTGCAGACTTCCGGGGCGACCCCGCATCGGCCCTGCTGGAAGCGCTGGATCCGGAGCAGAACAGGGCTTTCCATGATAATTACATCGACATTCCCTTCGATTTATCCAAAGTGTTCTTCCTGGCCACCGCCAACACGGTGTCCACTATTCCGCCGGCCCTTCTTGACCGTATGGAACTCATCGAGCTCACCGGCTACACGGAAGAGGAAAAGGTGAAGATTGCCAAACAGTACCTTATTCCCCGGCAGATGAAGAGAAACGGCCTCAAGGCAAAGGACATCCGTTTCACGGACCTTCTCATCCGCCGTGTCATCGAAGGCTACACCAGGGAAGCGGGAGTCCGGGAACTGGAAAGGACCATCGGCTCCCTCTGCCGCAAGGTGGGGAAGAAAATCGTGCTTGAAGATGACAGCCTTCCTGCCCTGAATTCCAAAACACTGGAAAAATACCTGGGCCCTGTGAAATTCATGCCCATGGCGGAAGAACATCCCGATGCCGTAGGCAGGGTGAACGGCCTGGCCTGGACCATGGCAGGCGGCGAAGTATTGGATACGGAAGCAGTCACCATCAAGGGTAAGGGAAACCTCATCCTCACGGGACAGCTGGGAGATGTGATGAAGGAATCGGCAGAAACGGCTTATACCTACATCCGCAGCCGTGCCAAGGAGCTGGGCCTTAAGGACGATTTCTATGAAACCCTGGATACCCATATCCACCTGCCGGAAGGGGCAGTGCCCAAGGACGGTCCCTCCGCCGGCGTCACCATGGCCACCGCCATGGCCTCCGCCTATACCGGAAGAAAGGTGAGAGGCGACACCGCCATGACCGGGGAAATCACCTTAACCGGCGAAGTTCTTCCTATCGGCGGCGTGAAGGAAAAGGTACTGGCAGCCAACCAGTTTGGCATCAAACAGATTCTCCTTCCTGAAAAGAATAAGCGGGATTTGGAAGAACTGCCGGCTTCGGTGCGGGAAAAGCTCCATTTCGTATATGTGAAGAATGTGGATGACGTACTCAGCCACGCCCTGGTGAAATAAGGAAGCGCTGATTGAATCGGTGCTTCCAGGACACATAAGATCCGGATACCCCGGCAGTAAGGAGGCAAGCCCTTGTCAGAAATCAAAAAAATGGATGAATTTCATATATTTTCTTCCGCCTACGTCCGTGCTGCAGTGAATCGCAGCCAGTATGTGAATGACGGCAGGAAAGAAATCGCCTTCATCGGACGGTCCAATGTGGGAAAATCATCCCTCATCAACTCCCTCTGCGGCAGGAAGAAACTGGCCTTTGTGAGCAGGGAGCCAGGAAAGACCAGAACCATCAACTACTACGCCATCCAGTCCAGAAGGATGGAAGAGGAAGAAGAAGTGAGGCAGGACTGGTACCTGGTGGACCTGCCGGGGTATGGATTTGCCAAGACAAGCCAGCAGAACAAGGACAGCTGGTCCGCCTTCATTGCAGACTACCTGGAACATTCTCCCACCCTTCAGATGATTGGTCTTTTGATTGACCTCCGCCATCCCGGCCTTCCCATCGACATGAAAGCCTACGAATGGCTCCGCTCCATTGCCCCTTCCCTCCAGATTATCGGCACCAAAGGGGATAAGCTGAAACGGAATGAACTGGTGAAGAATAAAAAGCTTCTGGAAAAATATTTTCCCGGAGATTATCCGCCCATTGCCTACTCCGCCTTAACCGGCGAAGGCAGGGATGACCTCCTGAAAGTCATTGAAGGAAAGATATGTGACTAGCATGAAAAAGACACTTTTCCTCACCGCCCTTCTGGCGGCTGCGTCCATCACCGGCTTTGCCTACAACCTGTACGCGCCGAACTCCTTCGACCCGGTGAGTCCCAAATCCTGGGATTACCGGACCGTGGAAACCCTCTGCCGGGAAGGAAAAGCCCCTTCCTATACCTCCGATTTCTTTAGCCGTGGCAGTATCACCCGCTATGAGCTGGCCAGCGTCATCAAGGATATGCTGGAACACCATGATGTAAAGGACAAAGACCATGAAAGCCTCATGAAGCTCAAGAAGGAATACGCCAGGGAACTGGAAGCCCTGGGGTACAAGGAAGAAAAGAAAATCCCCGAAGGCAGACCGATGCTGGAAATGGGCGGCGATGGAAGAATCCGCTATAACAGTGACGGCGATGCCGACGGAAGAGTCCGTGTCAACACTGTCTGGCACATCGGCGATGACACCACCGTCAATGCCGGAGGAACGAAGAATGTAGACTGAAAAAACGGGATACCCTGGAAATCCATGGTATCCCGTTTTTTTATGCTTCCCTAGTACACCGCCAGGTACCAAAGTATAAGCACAGCAAGGAGCACCAGGTTGTACAGGGAAAAGAGGGTCAGGTACTCCTTCTTTCCGGCGGAGGGGATATTGGCGTAGGCCTTGAAGGAAATGAGGCTGGCCATGGAGGCGATGAGGGTGCCCAGGCCGCCGATGTCCACGCCAAGGAGGAGGGGCGCTGCATTGTCTGTATAGGAAGAAAGCATGACTGTGGCCGGTACGTTGCTGATGAACTGGGAAAGGAGAAGGGATACCCAGAATTCATGGCCCGTGAGAACTTCCCGGGCCACGGTGCTGATGACGTCCATGCGCCCCAGATTTCTTACGGCCATAAAAAGAAGGGCGAAGAGGAGGAGCAGCTTATAATCCACATGGAAGAAGACGCCCCGGTCCAGAAGGATCATGGCCGGCACCACCGCCGCCATCACCAGGGGCAGCGGGATGAGACGGAGAACGTGAAGAATGCACAGGAGAAGAAGGAAAAGAAGGAGCAGCGATTTCTTCTTTGGCACCACCATTTCCATGGGAGGCAGGGCGGGAGCCCTGTCCTTTGGAAAAAGGCATCCTGCCAGGTAGATGAGGACGCCGCTGATAAGGACCACCGGCGCCGTAATGGAAAGAAAGGCAGGAAGGGACAGGTGGTAGAAATCGTAAATGAATAGATTCTGCGGATTTCCTATGGGCGTAAGGGCGCTGCCCATATTGGCGGCTATGGTTTCCAGGGTGATCAAAGGAATCAGGAGCATCCTCTGCCGGATTTCGATGAAGATGGAAATGGAAAAGGGAACGAAAATGATGAGGGATATGTCATTGGTTATGACCATGGAAGAGAAAAAACAGGCGAATATGAAAAAGCGGGCCATTTTACGCACCGTCGTTTTCCCTGCAAAGAAATCAAGGCAGAGAGCCCGGGGGATGCCCCATTTCCCGATTTCTGCGGTAATAGTCATGAGGCAGAAAAGGATGCCCAGAAGGTTCCAGTTGATGCTTTCCAGAAGGCGGGAAGGGGAAAAGGGAACGAAGAAGCCTGTAAGCAGGGCAAAAAGGGCGGCCAGCAGCAGGTCCGCATATTTGGTTATCATGAAAAACCTCCAATGCAATAGGATGTCTCTGTTATTATAACGGAAAGTGGGCTGGTGGACTAGTGAGCTGGGGTGATACAGCTATCCGCTATCCGCTGTCCGCTTACCGCTTGCCGCTATCCGCCGACTTTTGGCTGTATTCCCGAAAGCAAGAGAGATGGCAGACATCAGACTATCAGACGCCTCTTTCCCGCCGATTGATATTTATCGACAGATGAATCACTGGCGGCGTTCACCAAGATTCTTCGCTTCGTTCAGAATGACTTGCTCGGCGGGAAGGCAGACCCGTAACGCTGACTATAAAACTCATCGCCGCCAAAGGCGGCGATACCACAACCCTCGGTCCCATGGGCCGTCAATCCTAAGAACCCTCCGGCCCAAGGGGCCGGTCAATCTTAAGAACCTTCCCCTCTAAACCCGGCCCGCCGCAGGCGGGCCATTCTCCCCTTTCTTTTTCATCACCCATGCATTATAATAAAGTCGTCAATTTCACAGGAAAATGGGCAACGAAGCCTGCGGCGTTGTTTTGCTGCGGGCTTTTTGGCTGAATTGCTTTATTTTTCCGGTTTCAAGGAGGCTTTTTATGTTCAGTTTAGCAGCACCCCATGCCAAGGGTAAAAGTGCGGAAGACAATATTTTTGCGGCCAACAACAGGGCCATTGCCCTGGCTGAGAAAATCGGCAATGATAAGGTGGTCAACGGTACGGTCGGTTCCATTCTGGATGAAGATGGAAATCTGGTGGTGCTGGATGTGGTGAAGGAAGCGCTGAAGGAGCTTTCTCCGAAGGAAATCTGTGCCTATGCGCCTATCCAGGGGTATCGGAAGTTCCTGGATGACTGCATTGACCAGTGTTTCGGCGAGTCCCGTCCTGAAGGCTATGTGGATGCCTGTTCCACACCCGGCGGCACCGGCGTGCTCCACCATGTGGTTCACAATTATTCGGAACCGGGGGACGAAGTGCTCATTACGGACTGGCACTGGGGCGCCTATGACAGTCTCATCGACGATAACAACCGCAGGGTGAGGAGTTTTTCCTTCCTCACCGAAGAAGGTCATTTCAATGGTCCCGCCTTTAAGGAAGCAGTGAAGGATATCCTGAAGAAGCAGGACAACATCGTCATCATTTTGAACGGCATTGCCAACAACCCCACGGGATACTGCATGTCCGTGGCTGAATGGCAGGAAGCGGTGGATGTACTGAAGGATGCCGTGGCCGATGGAAAGAAAAATGCCATTCTGGTTCCCGATGTGGCTTATTTGGACTACAGCGGCGAAAAGCAGGAATGCCGGAAGTTCTTCAAGGTCTTTGGCGGCCTTCCGAAGAATATCCTTGTGGTCTGCGCCTACACCCTGTCCAAGGGCTTCACCATGTACGGCCAGCGCATGGGCGCCATGATCGGTATTTCCTCCGACAAAGATGTGATTAAGGAATTCGTGGACATCAACCAGTACAGCAGCCGTGCTACCTGGTCCAACTGCAACAGCGCCGCCCAGAATGCCATGATTCATATCTGTGAAAATCCGGAGAAAATCAAGCAGCTCGATGAAGAAAGGGCCCGCTATTTCAAGCTGATCCAGGATAGGGCTGCCATCTTCATGAAGGAAGCAAAGGAAGAGGGCGTGAAATTTGTTCCTTATATTTCCGGATTCTTCATCACCATTCCCGTCACCCATTCCCAGGCGGTGTGCGATGACCTGGAAAAACAGAATGTATTCCTGGTACCTTTGAAGAAGGGCATCCGCCTGGCAGTATGCTCCGTATCCAAGGCCAAGATGGAAGGTCTGGCCCACAAGCTGGCGCTGGCCATCAAAGCGGCAGGGGCAGAGCAGTAACAGGAAATTGAGTTGAAAGGGAAGGGCCGGTTTCATTTCTGCAAAATCAGACTTAATGAATCGGTTTCCCATCAAAGGCCGGTCATGAATGATTCATCATGACCGGCCATTTCATAAGAAGGGAGAGAGGAATATGGAAAACTTATTTGCTGCGCTGAACGCGGTATTGAGCTTCGTCACTCCGGTTTCCGATTTTTTCTGGGATTTCCCTAAAATGTTCGGCTTCTGGAAGAATATTCCCATATTAGGGTCCTTTTCACTGGCCATCATCGTGCTGGTGGGGTCCGGCATTTATTTCACCATCCGCCTTGGCTTCATCCAGGTCAGGCTGTTTACCACCGGCGTCCATACGCTGGCATCAAAAAGAAGTATTAAGACCGGCATATCGCCGCTGGCAGCATTCCTTCTGAGCACCGCCATGCGCGTAGGCCCGGGCAATATGATCGGCGTCACCGGCGCCATTGCCGCCGGCGGTCCGGGAGCCCTCTTCTGGATGTGGGTTTCCGCTTTCTTCGGTATGGCCACCGCCTTTACCGAAGGCACCCTGGCCCAGATTTTTAAGGAAAAAAGAGGAAATACCTTCGTAGGCGGACTTCCTTTCTATGCCAGAAAGCTCTGCGGGAATAAGGTGTGGGTAGGCACTATCCTGTCTGTGGTTTACATCGTGTATGCCCTCATGTGCCTGCCGGCGCAGGGATTTAATGTAGTCACTTCCGTAGGCGCCATGGCAGGGCTCATTGAAAATATCCAAATTCCTGTGCAGTCCACCTTCTACTATGTGGTTTCGGTGCTTGTCATCCTTCTGGTGGCCTTCATGGCCTTCGGCGGCATCCGCCGAGTGTCCCACTGGGCAGATATCCTGGTGCCGGTGATGGCTGTTATTTATGTGGTTACCGCGGTACTGCTGATTCTCTTTAATCTGGACAGTGTCCCCTATTTCTTTAAAGCCGTGTTAGCAGGAGCCTTCAAACCGGAAGCCATTTTCGGGGGATTCCTGGGCACCGCCCTTCTGCAGGGGGTAAAGCGGGGCCTCATGTCCAACGAAGCCGGCCAGGGCACCATTACCATGGCCGCTGCATCCGCCGAAGCCCATCATCCCTGCGAACAGGGCATTATTTCCGCTCTGGGCGTATTCCTGGATACCCATGTTATCTGCACCATGACCGGCTTTATCATCGTCATGGCCCATGAATGGGCGCTGGATCCGGCGGCATGGAAAGCAGCCGGCACTTACAGCAAGTTCCTCCTCTCTGTGAACGGGCTGTCACCGGATATGCTGCAGGTACTGGTGCAGATTATGGTTTCCGTCTGCTTCTGCCTCTTTGCCTACACCTGCGTCATCGGCTTCGTTTCTTTCTCTGAAATTTCAGCCAACCGTATTTCTTCCTCCAAAGGATTCATCAACTTCATCCGGGGGCTCTGCATTTTCGTGGCAGCCTTCGGCATAGCCTGCAACATTGCAGGCTACGACCTGTCCAACCTGTGGGCCTTCTCCGATTTAGGAAATATCATCATGGTGTACTGCAACGTGCCCATGCTTTACCTGGGACTGAAATATGTCATCCGCGCTGCCCGTCATTACTCCAAAGACAGCAAAGCCTCCTTCGATTCGGAAAAGGTGCTTGGCATCAAGACGGCCTACTGGAACGGGGAAGAGAAATAAGCATAAAAAAACAGGAACGGTTTTCCGCTCCTGTTTTTTTTCATGCCTATGACCGCACCGGTTTCCGTTTCCTCTGCCGGAAGAATTTCTGCACATAGTAGGCAGCTGCTGCATAGAGGGAAAGGATAAGAAGGTGGCCGAAGGTAAAGGTCCAGAGGGTGACAGGAATGCTCCTTGCATTGGGGATGCGGAGAAGGAGAAGCCTGCTTCCTATGCTGTAATAAAGGGAGAAATAAATGCCCCCTGCTGCTATGAGAAGGAGAAGCACTTTATAGACAAGGGAAAGATGGGGGATTTTTCCAAAGCCCAGGCCCCTTTCCAGGCGGGAAAGGATGGCGCTCCAGTGAAGGCCCAGATGGAAGCCCAGGGCAATCAGCATGACATAGCCTGCCACATGATGGACCTGATGGGCGAGGAGCGGCGCCTTCTGCATGCCCGTGGGCAGGGTATGGGAAATCATGAGCCCGCTTCCCATGACCGCTGCAAAGGAGCCGAGGAGAAGCACATCTGCAAGGAACGTGAGCTTCCTGTCCATGTTCCACCGTCCCCGGCCAAGGGAAGCATACCACTGCCTGTTGAACCAGGTGTGGAGAAGAAAAAGAAGAAAGAAAACAATGGCCAGCGTTTCATGGCCGAAATTCCTCACGAAACGGTAGTCCAGGAGGACAAGAAAGGAAATCAGCATCCCCGTGTCCACTATCATTCGTTTGTTCATGATGACCTCCTTGTAAGGAAATATCTTCTGTTTATATTGTACCATGAAAAGAGAAGAAGCCCGGGGCTGCAGATGCAAGTGCCTGACGCTTTCCCGCTGCCTGGGATTCTGCAGTGGGCTGACCGAAACCTTCACTTTCAGGAATGCATCGGCTCCGTTCCATCATCATTTCGACGGTCGGAAACGGAGAAATTTACTGGCTGAATTGGTCTGCTGCTGATTGTCTCAATCGCGGCACGTACCATGCTTCTTCGCTTTGCTTGGAATGACGAGCAGGGCTGGAAGGTAATCCCGTAACGCTCTTTTTATACTCATCGCCGCCAAAAGCGGCGATACCATCACCTTCTGAACCTTCTGAACCCTTTGAACCCTTTGAACCCTTTGAACCCGGCCGCGAAGCGGTCCATGGACATATTTTCATTGCTACCGGCGGCGGGGTCCGATATAATAAAAGAAATGTAACCGATTTCATATACCGGAGGAATCCATGGGGAAAGTTTCTGAAAATGGTCTTTGTTCGAAGCAGCATATTCTGTACCTGCTCTATGCTACTCTTTTTCTGCTGCCTTTGAACCCCTTTCTTTTTTATGTCACCCTTCTGCCAGCCGTGGTGGCATGGCTGTATAACTGGAGGAAGAAGGGGGAAGTGGCACTTGCGCTCCCGCCTCTCTGGCAGCTGGGGGCTGTTTTTCTGGTGTGCTCCTTTCTGTCCGCCTTCGTGTCGAAGGACATGGCCTTTTCTTTCATGAACTGGGCGCTGCAGCCCTTGATGTATGCCTTGGTGTACCTTCTTATCTATACCACCGTTTCCACGGAGAAGGAAAAGGAGAAAGCCCTCTATGCCTTTTTGGCGGGAGCCGTGGTGACGGTGGTGTACGGATTTTTCCAGTATGCCAATGCGGCGGATATGGCGGCGGATATGGAAGCCCAGAGCTGGGTGGACCCGGAAAGGTTCCCCCTCCTTCGGAGGCGTATGTATTCCACCCTGGAGAACCCGAATCTTTTCGGTGCCTATCTTCTCATGATCATCAGCATCCTCACTGCCTTTACCTTACGGGAGAGGGCGGTGAAGAAAAAGACCGTCTTTGCGGTGATTCTTCTTTCCCTTCTTCTATGCCTGGCCCTTACCTATTCCAGGGGCGCCTGGGTCAGCCTGGCAGCCATCGTGCTGGGGCTTACTCTCTTTTATGATAAAAGGTTCGGCCTCCTCTTCCTTCTGGTGCCGGTGGTGCTGGCCTTCTACCACGGGCAGGTGGTGGAACGGTTCCTCTCCCTCTTTTCCGGGGAAGATACGTCCGTGGACCTGCGCTTTGCTCTGTGGGAAAGCACCATGGCCATGATAGAGGAGCATCCTCTTCTGGGCGTGGGCTGGGGGGCCTATTTCCTGGCCTATCCGGACTATAATTTCTTCATCCAGGAAGAGGGAGTGCTCATCTTCCACGCCCACAACATGTACCTCAACATGCTGGCAGAGGTGGGAATCCCCGGCGGCATGGCCTTTCTTTTGGCATTCTTTGCCCAGGGAATCCTCTGCTGGAGAAATTACCGCCATGGAAATGACAGCTTCACGAAATCCATGGGCCTTGGCGGCGTCCTCATGGTCATGGCCCTCTCGGTCATCAGCATGGGAGACCACGTCCTCTTCAGCCGCTCCGTGTCCTTCTGCTTCTGGAGCCTCTCGGCACTCTGCGCATCCTGCAGGAAGTGAACTGGTGTACTGGTGGGCTAGTGTACTAGTGGGCTGGTGGACTAGCTCACTAGCTCACTAGCTCACTAGATCACTAGATCACTAGCTCACTAATCCTTTTCCCCATTCATACATGATTTTGGCGCGATTCATAAATTTCCATATACATGTCATGGAAGGCTATAGATGGAAATATTTCAATTAATTTTGCGTCAATTAATCGAGGCATTTGTAAATATAGGGTTATGGGTCACGTAATCCATAATTTGTCTAATAGGAATTATTTATAATGGGTAAAAAGGATTTTGTAAGACAAATGGTTCATTTAGGGGGTTTTCATAGGGAAAAGTGTGTTATAATAATACTGGTGATTGAATGAGCCAAAATGCAGTCAGCAAAATCTTACGATTGGAGGGTTTGGTCTTGTGATTATAGTATTACTGTTTCCGGAGATACATAATCTTAAGATGAACTCATTCCACATGGATTAGGCGGCTGTTTTTTTTGAGGGTAAAAAGTTCTGCGGCAATGCTGACGAGAGTCATCAGGTTTTGCGGCTGCGGACTTTTATATAATTTATTTTTCATTTTTGGGAGGATGATAGTAATGATCGACACCAATGATAGTGAATTCCTTAGCAGAATCGAAGACAAAGGTCTTCTCTCCAAGGTATGCGATGCCAAGACTGCAGCTAAAATGTTCAGTGCTGGCGATATCATCGGTATTTCCGGATTTACGCCCTGCGGCTATCCGAAAATTACAATGCATGAACTCGCAGAACGCATGAAAGAGACTCCATTCCAGGTCGACATCTGGACCGGCGCATCCACCGGTTCCCAGATTGATACCGAACTGGTTGCTGTAAACGGCATCAGAAACCGTATGCCTTACCAGACCAATGCCAACCTGAGAAAAGCTATCAATGCAGGCAAGGTAAACTACTACGATCTGCACCTGTCCCATGTTGCACAGCAGGTACGTGCCGGCTTCTTCACCAACGTAAAGGGTGAACATGTAACAGGCCCGGATTTTGCAGTAGTTGAAGTCTGCAAGATCGGACCGAACGGCGAACTTTATCCGACAACCGCTATCGGCAACTCTCCGGTATATGTTGACACTGCAAAGAAAGTCATTGTAGAAGTCAACACCACCCAGCCGCTGGACCTGGTAGGCATGGCTGATATTTACATGCGTAAGAATCCGCCATTCTGTGAACCGATTCCGATTCTCCACGCCGGCGACCGCGTAGGCACCCCGTACATTCCTTGCGATCCCGCAAAGATCGTTGCTATCGTTCCATGCGATATGCCTGATGTAACCCGTACACTGGCTCCGCTGGATGATGATGCAGAAGCTATGGGCAACAACCTGGTTGACTTCCTGAAGAACGAAGTAAAACACGGAAGACTGCCGGAAAACCTGCTTCCACTGCAGTCCGGCGTAGGCAACGTAGCAAACGCTGTTATTCACGGCCTCGTTGAATCCGATTTCAAGAACCTCTCCGTATACACCGAAGTTATTCAGGATGGCATGTTCGACCTGATTGATAAAGACAAGATCGACATGATTTCCGGTACTTCCCTGTCCCCATCCCCGGATGGACTGAAACGCTTCTATGCTAACATCCAGAAGTACAACAAGAAGATCGTTCTTCGTCCGCAGGAAATTTCCAACAACGGTGAAGTTGTTCGTCGTATCGGCGTTATCGGCATGAACACCGCTCTGGAAATGGATATTTACGGCCATGTAAACTCCACCCATGTAACTGGCACCAAGCTGATGAACGGTATCGGCGGCTCCGGCGACTTCGCCCGCAACGCATTCCTGTCCTGCTTCTTCTGCCACAGCACCACAAAGGGCGGCAAGATTTCTGCAGTTGTTCCGATGTGCTCCCATGTTGACCACACCGAACATGATACCCATGTATTCATCTCTGAACAGGGTGTTGCAGATGTTCGCGGCCTGACCCCGAAGGAAAGAGCAAAGGTTATCATCAACAACGTTGCTCATCCGTCCTTCAGAGATCAGCTCATGGATTACTACGAAAGAGCATGCGCTGCCTGCGGCAACAGCCAGACCCCGCATCTCCTCCAGGAAGCATTCAAATTCCATGAAAGCCTGGCTGAAACCGGAGATATGCATTTCAAGAAATAATTTAATTTTTCAAGAAGTGCTTTAATACTTTACAAATAATCCAAATATTGTATAATTACCTATGGTGATAGCTGTCAATGACAGTGTCATACACATGGGTCTCGCAAGAGTCCGAAAGCTGCTGCAAGAAGATTCAAACGATCGCTGCAGCAGCGAAAGCCTTTGCGGAACCCTGACGGAAGTTTTCCCCGGAAATGGAACAAGAAGAGCACAAAGCCGCGGTTCCCATGAAAAAGGGACAGACTTCCAGATAGTTACATACTTACTTTTTTAGGAGGAAGATGAACTCATGTCTAACGAATCCCTGAAAGCTAAACTTGATGCCTACAATGCAGAATATGCAAAACAGGTTGCAAAACATCCGGAAAGAGTTGGTCTGAAACATAAGAACCTGTACACACCACTCGATCTCGAAGGTTTCGACTATGAAAGAGACCTCGGTTTCCCTGGTGAATATCCATACACCCGTGGCGTACAGCCCACCATGTATCGCGGCCGTCTGTGGACCATGCGTATGTACGCTGGCTTCTCCACCGCTGAAGAATCCAACAAACGTTATAAATACCTGATTGCTAACGGCGGCACCGGCCTGTCCGTTGCATTCGACCTCCCGACCCAGATCGGCTATGACTCCGATGACAAAATGTCTGCTGGCGAAGTTGGTAAAGTAGGCGTAGCTATCGACTCCCTCTACGATATGGAAAGACTGTTCGACGGCATTGATCTTGGCAAAGTTTCCACTTCCATGACCATCAACGCACCGGCTTCCGTCCTGCTGGCTATGTACATTGCAGTAGCTGAAAAACAGGGCGTTCCGGCATCCGCACTCCGCGGCACCATTCAGAACGATATCCTCAAGGAATACGCAGCACGCGGCACCTACATTTTCCCGGTTAAACCGTCCATGCGTCTGATTACCGATATCTTCGAATACTGCTCCGCAAACGTACCGAAGTGGAACACCATTTCCATTTCCGGCTACCATATCCGTGAAGCTGGTTCCACCGCTGCTCAGGAAGTTGCATTCACCATTGCCGATGGTATTGCTTACATCGAAGCAGCTCTGAAAGCAGGCATGAAGATTGATGAATTCGCTCCACGTCTGTCCTTCTTCTGGAACGCTCACAACAACGTACTCGAAGAAGTTGCTAAGTTCCGTGCTTCCCGTCGTATCTGGGCTAGAATCCTGAAAGAAAGATTCCATGCTGAAAACCCGAAGTCCATGAAACTTCGTTTCCACACCCAGACCGCAGGCTCCATGCTGACCGCTCAGCAGCCGAACAACAACATCATCCGTGTTGCTCTCCAGACCGCAGCAGCAGTTATGGGCGGCACCCAGTCCCTGCACACCAACTCCCGCGATGAAGCTCTGGCTCTTCCGACCACTGAATCCGTAACCATCGCTCTCCGTACCCAGCAGATCGTTGCTTACGAATCCGGCCTGGCTGACGTAGTTGATCCGCTCGGCGGCTCCTACTATGTTGAAGCACTGACCAACGCCATCGAAGAAGAAGTTATGGCTTACATCAAGAAGATTGACGAAATGGGCGGCGCTGTAGAAGCTATTGATAAAGGCTACATCCAGAAAGAAATTCAGGATTCTGCTTATGCTTGGCAGATGGCTGTTGAATCCGGCGAAAGAACAATCGTTGGCGTCAACAAGTTCACCATGGAAGAACCGCCGGTTACCGGCCTGCTGAAGATTGATGCTTCCGTTGGCGAAAGAAAGAAAGCTCAGCTCGCTAAGGATAAGGAAAACCGTGACCAGGCTAAGGTTGCTGAAGAACTGGCTAAACTTGAAAAAGCAGCTCAGACTCCGGCTGAAGGTCCTGACCATGTTAACCTTATGCCAGTCATCCTCGACTGCGTACGTGCTTACTGCACCGAAGGCGAAATCTGCGGCGTTCTCCGTAAAGTATTCGGCGAATACAAACCGCACAACACCCTTTAATCTTAGGGCAGCCTGAAGCAAGAGAATATTACATTACTCAACATATTTCTGGAGGTAATTTACAATGGCAGACAAACGTATCAGAGTACTCGTAGCTAAACCGGGTCTTGATGGACACGATCGTGGTGCAAAAGTTATTGCCCGTGCACTTCGCGACGCAGGCATGGAAGTTATTTACACCGGTCTTCGTCAGACTGTAGAACAGATTGTTGAAGCAGCAGACGCAGAAGACGTTGATGTAGTAGCTCTGTCCCTGCTCTCCGGCGCTCACAACACCCTTTTCCCGGAAGTTGTAGAAGCACTGAAAGCTAAAGGAATGGGCGACGTTCTGGTTATCGGCGGCGGCGTAATCCCCGAAGACGATATCCCGGGCCTCGAAAAAGCTGGCGTAAAAGCTATCTTCACACCTGGCACCCCAACAAAGAAAGTTATTGACTTCATCAAAGAAAACGTTAAGAAATAATCTGCTTACAGCTGTTATTGACTAGCGTTATGGTGTAATGTGGCTGCTTGGGACTGGGGGCAATCCTCAGCCCCTTGCAACTATATTATTTCTCTTTACTCTTCGAAAAGGCGGTGTATCCATGGAATTCTCAATGAAAGATTTTTGGAATGGAAACAGACGTGCCTTAGCGAGAGCAATTACCATCGTTGAAGACGAACGGGATGGTTTTGAAGATATCATGAAAGATATCTATCATCATACCGGTCGTGCACAGGTCATCGGTATCACTGGTGCACCTGGTGCGGGTAAGAGCACACTGTCAGATGCCCTGATCAAGAAGTACCGTGAACAGGGTAAAACCGTAGGTATCGTTGCAGTCGATCCTACCAGTCCGTTCTCCGGCGGCGCCATCCTCGGCGACCGTATCAGAATGAACGACCTGACCTTGGATAAGGGTGTTTATATCCGTAGTATGGGCACGCGCGGCAGCCTTGGGGGACTTTCCCGCAAGACAGCTGATGCGGTAAAACTGATGGATGCTTTCGGTCTCGATGTAATTTTCATCGAAACAGTAGGCGTAGGACAGTCAGAAGTCGATATCGTCAAAAATGCGGATACAACACTTGTTGTGCTCGTACCTGGACTTGGTGACGATATTCAGGCTATCAAAGCAGGTATCCTCGAAATTGGTGATGTATTTGTCATCAATAAATGTGATCGTGACGGCGCAGATCGTCTGAACGTTGAAATCGAAATGATGCTGGATTTAGGCGAAGCCCAGAACTGGCGTCCTCCGATTGAACGGACGATTGCGAACAAAGACCAGGGTGTAGATGATGTAGTAGCAGCCCTGGGTGATCATCGCAAGTACTTGGAAGAATCCGGCGTTCTTGATGAAAGAAGACGCGATCGGGCTCGCTCCGAAATGCTTGAAATGATTCACGACCGCATTTCCCGTCATATTGAAGAAAATATCTCCAAGACGGGTGAATTTAATGACTACGTGGAACAAGTCTTTGAACGGAAAACCGATCCGTACACAGTCGTTGATTCCATCGTGGGCAAAATATTCAAATAATTTTAAAGGAGGAGTTATTATGGCATTCAAAGTTTTAACTGTCGATCATGTTGGCGTAGCTGTTAAAGATCTCGCAAAGATTAAACAGCAGATGAAAGACATTTTCGGACTTGAACCTTCTCTGCCGGATGAAACCGTTGAAGAACAGCATGTAACCACAAGCTTCTTCAAACCTTCCGCTCAGACCGAAGCTTGCGAACTCGAATTCCTGGGTTCCACCACTCCGGACGGCCCGATTGCTCGTTTCATTGAAAAAGCTAATGGCGGCAAGAACGGCTTCCAGCATGTTGCTCTCCGTGTAGATGACATCGAAGCTGCTCTGGCTGATCTGCAGGCTAAAGAAGTTCCGCTCATCGACAAGAAGTTCCGTGTTGGTGCAGGCGGCTGTCATATTGCATTCTTGCATCCAAAGGCAACTGGCCTTCTGCTTGAACTGACAGAACGCCCCGGCGGCCCATCCTTCAAGAAATAATTTGAATGATGGCATATGAGCTGTCAGTCCTGACAGCTCATCCCCCCCTGCGGGGGACCCTAAAATTTTTGGAGGTGTAAGAATGGCAACTGTTGAAGAAAGAATTGAACTTCTCCATAAAAACCTCGCTCATGTAGAGGCTATGGGTGGCGAAAAACGTGTTGAAAAACAGCATGCAAAAGGCAAACTGACTGCTCGTGAAAGACTTGCTCTTCTGTTTGATGAAGGCACTTTCGTAGAAGTTAATGCCCTTGTAAAATCCCGCTGCCACAACTTCGGCCAGGAAAAGAAAGATCTCCCTGGTGAAGGTGTAGTAACAGGCTACGGCACTGTTGATGGAAGACTTGTATTTGCATTCGCTCAGGACTTCACCGTTGAAGGCGGCTCCCTTGGTGAAATGCATGCAGCTAAAATCGTTCACGTAAATGAACTGGCTCTGAAAGTCGGTGCACCTTGCGTAGGCCTGAACGATTCCGGCGGAGCTCGTATTCAGGAAGCTGTCGATGCCCTCTCCGGCTACGGCAAGATTTTCTGGTGCAACACCATTGCATCCGGCGTTATTCCTCAGATTTCCGCAATCATGGGACCATCTGCAGGCGGCGCTGTATACTCCCCGGCTCTGACCGACTTCATTTACATGGTTAAGAAAACATCCCAGATGTTCCTGACCGGCCCGGCTGTTGTTGAATCCGTAACAGGTGAAAAGATTACAGCTGAAGCACTCGGCGGCGCAATGACCCACAACCGTACTTCCGGTGTAGCTCAGTTCGCAGCTGAAAACGACGAAGACTGCATTAAACAGATTCGTTACCTGCTCTCCTTCCTGCCGTCCAACAACATGGAAGATGCTCCTATCGTTGAAACCGGTGATGATCCCACCAGAACCGATCCGGCTCTCGACACCATTATGCCTGAAAGCTCCAATGCTCCATATAACATGTACGATGTTATTAAGTCCATTGTAGATAACGGCGAATACTACGATGTAGCTAAGGAATTCGCAAAGAACATCATCACCTGCTTCGCTCGTATGGACGGACAGACTGTTGGTATCATTGCTAACCAGCCGGCATTCATGGCAGGCTGCCTTGACTACAACGCATCTGATAAAGCAGCTCGTTTCATTCGTTTCTGCGACTGCTTCAACATTCCGGTTCTTAACATCGTCGACGTACCAGGCTTCCTGCCCGGCAAACAGCAGGAATATGCCGGCGTAATTCGTCACGGCGCTAAGATGCTGTTCGCTTACTGCGAAGCTACCGTTCCGAAGATCACCATGATTCTCCGTAAAGCATACGGCGGCTCCTACATCGCTATGTGCTCCCGTGAACAGGGCGCTGACCAGGTATTCGCTTGGCCGACCGCTGAAATCGCTGTTATGGGACCTGCAGGTGCAGCTAACATCATCTTCAAGAAAGATCCGAACAAAGAACAGCGTACAAAGGAATATGTGGAAGAATTCGCTACTCCTTACAAAGCTGCAGAACGCGGCTATGTAGATGCAGTTATTGATCCGCATAATACTCGTCCGACAATTATCAATGCTCTGAAGATGCTTGCTTCCAAGCACGAAGTACACCCGGCAAAGAAACACGGAAACATTCCGCTCTAATATTTGCCGCTTAAATACTCTAATTGAAAGGATGGGTACAGATGGATAACAGTACAGTTATGTATATCGCGGTATTTGCTGCCGTTGTTGCAGTAATTGCCCTGATCATGATCTGGCAGGTACGTTCATCTCTCAATCAGTCCGCAGCACCGGCACCGGCCGCAGCTCCCAAGAGAGCAGCTGCAGCTCCAGCAGCAGCTCCTAAAGCCGCTGACAATGGTGCAGTCGTAGCAGCTATCGCTGCTGCTATCGTTGCTATGGGTGGCGGCGAAATCGTCTCCATCCGCCCGGCAGCTAGAACCGGCTGGACAACCGCAGCCCGCATTGCGGGCGTTTCCGGCAATCAGCAGTTCTAATTGAAAGTTGAAAGTACAATCATTTAGGAGGAAAGACAATGAGAAAATTTACTGTAACAGTTAACGGCCAGGATTACGATGTAGTAGTTAAAGATGGCGGCGCTGCAGCAGCAGCTCCGGCTCCGGCAGCAGCTCCGAAAGCAGCTCCAGCTCCAGCAGCAGCTCCGGCTCCGGCAGCAGCTCCGGCTCCGGCTCCAGCACCGGCTCCGGCTCCCGCTCCGGCAGCAGCTCCTGCAGGTGCAGGCGAATCCGTTGAAGCTCCGATGCCTGGTAAAGTTATCCGCATCAACAAACATGTTGGTGATGCAGTAGCAGCCGGCGACGAAGTCCTCGTTCTGGAAGCTATGAAGATGGGCAACCCGATCATGGCTCCTTGCGATGGCAAGGTTACCTCCATGCAGGTTACTGAAGGCCAGTCCGTACAGGGCGGCGATCCGCTGTTCACCGTTGGCTAATCCCAGCTTGAACTACGCATAAAAAAAGCAGTGCTTCGGCACTGCTTTTTTTATTGCATAAATACGTCGCCAGCTGTGTTGACAACACGACGCAGCAGGTAGAAGTGAAAACGTCCTTTCTGGTGAAATGGTGCGTCATTGACGACGGAAAATAGGGGAGTTATCGGCTTCCGGTTACTGGCTGTTGGCTTCCGGCTGCAGGTTTTCTGCAGCCATCTTTCTTTTATTCTCTATCCTTCCAATGTCCTGCTTCTATCTTCTATCTTCTATCTTCTATCTTCTATCTTCTATCTTCTATCGTCTTTCGTCTAACAACTATCACGACTCCTCTTCCTGAGCCTGTGCCATGAGGAGACCCAGCATGGTGAGGCCTGCCTGTTCCAGGGGGTAGTCCCTGGGGAAGACGGCGGCCACACCGTAGCGGAAGAGGTCTTCTTTTTCGCCTTCTGTGCCCTGATGGAGGGCGATAAGGATATCATCCCGTCCCAGAAGGGTGAGGGCCCTTTCCAGCTCTATGAGGAGATGCACCCTGTTTAGGCTGTCCGACGTGTAGTAGATGAAATGGACGTCGTTGTCCACGGCGCTTCGGGCTGTATCTTCCGGCGTTTCCAGGGAGCCCACGTCCACGTCCCAGCCGGCATCGGCAAAGGTGGTGGCAGCCAGCTTTCTTTGTTCTTTTGAGCCATCCTCTTCCATTTCCGCAATGTACATACGGGGACGTCTTCCTTCCTGCTCTGCAAACTGCTTTGTCAGTTCCACCGATTTCTGTCTTTCCATTTCGATTTCCTTATTCACCATGGTCTCCTCATTTCTTTTATTTTGAAATTCAAATGATACGTTTAATCTTTACTCATTATACTGCCTTATTCTGCTCAATTTCAAATAGTATTTGTAAATAATAGTATTATTTAGCAATAAGATTAACTAAAAATTACAATAGAATAATTGACATTTAGAAAATAATGAATTATACTGTGACTGTAGTCTTTTGGACAATTTCACATTGCTGACAGATGCGTAAGCATAAAAGAGAATCCGGTATAAGCCGGAGCGGTCCCGCCACTGTAAGGAGGAGTACCTGCTCAATGATGTCACTGGGGAAACCTGGGAAGGCGAGCAGGCATGAGGAATCCGAGCCAGGAGAACTATCTGTCAATGAATCACCGTTAAGGAAGCACTGGTTACTCAGTGTTTCCGCAAACCTGCGAGCGATGGGGAGGGGATTGGGACACAGCGTCCCTTTTACCGGCTGCCATCTATAGGTGCCGGCTTTTTTAATGTAAATACCTTTGAAGGAGGTGAAACATCGCAAGTGGTGAAATTGTCCGGAAAAGAACTGAAATCATCGGACTCTTTACTTCTCTGATGTTGTCAAAGGAGGATATATTCATGGATGAACAGAAATCCCAGGAACCGGTAAAACAGCTGACAGATAAAGAACTGGAAGCTATCCTTAAAAAATCAGAAGGAAAAACGGATTTCCCGGCAGTTAAATTTGATGAGTTTACACCGCCCACATGGGAGGAATGGATTGATGCGTGCAATGCTCTTCTGAAGGGGAAGCCCTTCGATAAGCTTATGTATACAAAGACCTACGAAGGCATTACCTTTGATCCTATCTACACGCTCCGCACAGGCCCGGTGGCTATGGATAAGGACCTGCCCACCGACGATTATCCGGGTATGGGCGATTATCTCCGCGGCGCTTCGGTGAACGGCTACAAGGAAGCGCCCTGGGGGATTGCCCAGGCCTGCGACGAAACGCTGCCTTCTGAAAATAATGAGCTCCTGAAACATGAAATCGACAAAGGTTCCACGGTGTACAATGTCCGCCTTGACAGTGCTTCCACCGATGGCGTGGATGTGAAGGACGCCGTAAAACCGGGGGATACCGGTGTGTCCATTACCACGTTGGAAGACATGGCCCGCCTTCTTGACGGTCTTGACCTTGAAACATATCCATTCATGATGTACTGCGGACCTTCTTCCATCCGCATGATTGCGCTGGTATCTGCTGCACTGAAAGCAAAGGGAAAAGATACCAGCAAACTTCATGGCGTCATCGGCGCCAACCCCCTGTCCCAGCTGGCCAAGAACGGCACCCTGCCAAAACCCCTTTCTGCCTGCTACGACGACATGGCGGAATCCATCCGCTGGGCAAGGAAGAATGCACCGGGCCTCCGCACCATTATGCCGAGGAGCGAAGTATTCTCCAGAGGCGGCGCCAATGCGGTGCAGGAAGTGGCCTATACATTTGCCATGGCTGTGGAATATATCCGTGAAATGGAAAAGAGAGGAATTTCCATCCACGATATTGCCCAGTCCATCAACTTCGGCTTCAACGTGGGCACCATTTTCTTCATCGAAATTGCCAAACTCCGGGCTGCCCGGGAGGTATGGGCCAACATTATGAAGGCCTTCGGTGCAGAAGAGGCGGACAGAAGCTGCCGCATCCATTCCCGCCCTGCCTATTTCTACCGCACCATTTTTGATGCCGGCGTGAACATGCTTAGAAATACCACCGCCATGTTCTCCGCTGTGGTAGGCGGCGTAGATACCTACGAAAACGAACCTTACGATGAAACGGTGAGAAAGGGCGATGAATTCTCCCGCCGTATTGCAAGAAATGCCCACATTATCCTGCAGGAAGAATTCGGCATGCTCCGTCCTATCGACCCAGCCGGCGGCTCCTGGGCACTGGAACACCTGACCAAGGAAATGGCCGAAAAAATCTGGCAGGAATTCCAGAAAATCGAATCCATGGGCGGCTTCACCAAGGCTCTCAAGGAAGAGCATCCGCAGGAACAGATTCTTGCCATCCTGAAACAGCGCTTCAAGGCACTGGATTTCCGCAAGGACCGGGCCGTAGGCAACAACATGTATCCGAACATGGCAGAAGAGCTCATCGAACCAAGACCGGAAGATACGGCTGCCCTGAAGAAACAGCTTGTGAAGGCCGTAGAGGACTACAGAAAGGATATGGATAAGGAATATCTGGGCAGGAAGCTGGAAGAGCTGGAAGCAGCTCCCACGGAAGGGAAGCTGGATAAAGCCATCGAAGCCTTCTCTGCCGGCGCCACCCAGAACGAGGTATACAAAGCCATCACTCCGGAGGGAGAAGTGGAAAAGGTTCGTCCCATTACGGAACACCGCTGGACAGAGCGGTTCGAACGGCTCCGCTTCGATACGGAAAATTACAAGAAGGAAACAGGAAAGAACGTGGAAGTATTCCTGGCCAACATGGGCCGCATCCCGCAGCACAAGGCAAGGGCCGACTTCTCCACCTCCTTCCTGCAGGTAGGCGAATTCAATGTCCATCTGAACAACGGCTTCCAGGATGATGAAGGAAAGCCGGGCTCCCGCTGGGATAAATGCGTGGAAGCACTGAAGAAAGGCTGCGATGACAAGGGCACACCCTATGACTGCGCCGTCATCTGCTCCAAGGATGATACCTATCCGGAAGACGTACCGGCCCTGGCTCCCCGTCTGAAGAAAGTACTCGGCAAAGGGAAGGTTTTCCTGGCAGGCGCAGCGCCTAAGGACCTGGAACAGACATATCGAGATGCCGGTGTTGACGATTTCATCAGTGTGAAGGCAAACTGCTATGAGATCATCCGCAGTCTTCAGAGAGAAAAAGGCATGAAGATTACGGAAGAGGAGGTAAAATAATATGGCAATGAATCCCGATTTCACAAAACTCGACCTGGAAGCCCATCCTTCCTGCGATTACGACACCTGGAAAAAGGACCTGGAAGAAACCACCGGCAAATCCTACAATGATTTGTATGACACCACCCTGGAACGTATCCCCGTAGGTCCGCTCTACACCAAGGACATTTACAAAGAATGCAATCATCTGGATTTCATGAGCGGCATCCCGCCCTTCCTGAGAGGTCCATACTCCACCATGTACGTATTCCGTCCATGGACCGTACGCCAGTACGCCGGCTTCTCCACCGCCGAAGAATCCAACGCTTTCTATAAAAGAAACCTGGCTGCCGGACAGAAAGGGCTGTCCATTGCATTCGACCTTCCAACCCATCGCGGCTACGATGCGGACAACCCCCGCGTTGTAGGCGATGTGGGCAAGGCAGGCGTATCGGTATGTTCCATGCTGGATATGAACATCCTCTTCGATGGCATTCCGCTGGACCAGATGTCCGTATCCATGACCATGAACGGCGCCGTCCTTCCTATCCTGGCCTTCTTCATCTGCGCCGGCATTGAACAGGGCGTGGACAGGAAGATTCTCCAGGGCACCATCCAGAATGATATCCTGAAGGAATTCATGGTCCGCAACACCTACATCTATCCGCCGGCCATGTCCATGCGCATCATCGGCGATATCTTCGAATACACCACCAAGTACATGCCGAAATTCAACTCCATTTCCATTTCCGGCTACCACATCCAGGAATGCGGCGCTACCTGCGACCTGGAACTGGGCTACACCCTGGCCGACGGCATGGAATACATCCGCTGCGGCGAAAAAGCAGGACTGCCGGTGGATGCCTTCGCCAAACGTCTGTCCTTCTTCTGGGACCAGGGCAAGAACTACTTCATGGAAGTGGCCAAAATGAGGGCCGCCAGAGTGCTGTGGGCCAAGATTCTGAAGGGCTTCGGCGCCAAGAATCCTAAATCCATGGCCCTCCGTACCCATTCCCAGACCTCCGGCTGGTCCCTCACCGAACAGGACCCCTTCAACAACATCACCAGGACCTGTATGGAAGCCATGTCCGCAGCTCTGGGCCACACCCAGTCCCTGCACACCAATGCGCTGGATGAAGCCATCGCACTGCCGACAGATTTCTCCGCCCGTCTGGCAAGAAATACACAGCTCTATATCCAGGATGAAACTAAAGTCTGCAAGATTATCGACCCCTGGGGCGGCTCCTACTACCTGGAATACCTGACCAATGAAATGATTAAACGGTCCTGGGCCCATATCCAGGAAGTGGAATCCCTGGGCGGCATGGCCAAGGCCATTGCCACCGGCCTTCCGAAGATGCGTATCGAGGAATGCGCTGCCCGCCGCCAGGCAGACATCGACTCCGGCAGAGAAACCATCGTAGGCCTGAACAAGTACCGTCTGGCCAAGGAAGATCCGCTGAACGTCCTCTCCATAGATAACACCGCCGTTCGGAACGCACAGATTAAGCGCCTTGAAAAACTTCGCTCCATCCGGGACCCCGAAAAGGTACGCCGGGATCTGGAACACATCACCAAATGTGCGGAAAGCCGCGAAAACGGCAACCTTCTGGATGCCGCCGTACAGGCAGCCCATGACCGCTGCTCCCTTGGTGAAATTTCCGACGCCGTGGAAAAGGTATCCGGCCGCTACAACGCCACCATCCATACCGTATCCGGCGTTTACTCCAGCGAATTCCAGGATAACGGACAGTTTGACAAGGCCAAGAAACTGATTGATGAATTTGAACAGCTCGAAGGCCGCCGCCCCCGTATCTTCTTCTGCAAGATGGGCCAGGACGGACACGACAGAGGCCAGAAGGTACTGGCATCCTCCTTTGCCGACATGGGCTGGGACGTGGACGTAGGTCCTCTCTTCCAGACACCGGAAGAAGCTGCCCAGGATGCCGTAGATAACGATGTTCATATTGTTGGCTTCTCCTCTTTGGCAGCAGGCCACAAGACACTGCTTCCTGCTCTGGTGGAAGAACTGAAGAAACGGGGCCGCAGCGATATCCTCGTCTGCATCGGCGGCGTTATCCCGCCCCAGGACTACCAGTTCCTCTATGACCATGGCGCCACCGCCATCTTCGGACCGGGCACCAACATCCCGAAGTGCTGCATCGAACTTCTGCAGATTCTTGTAGACCGCGCTAAAGCTGAAGCCAGGGAAGGTTAAGGTAAGCGCTTATGCCTGATAACGATGATGACCTGAGACCCAGCTGGGTGCCGAAGGAAAAGAACCCTGAATTTGCCTGTACCGTCATGCGCGGGATTGACAGTGCCGTGAACAGCGTCACCAGCGCCAAGTACTACCCGAAGGAAAACCTTCGCCGCGTGCCTCTTCGGAAGAAAATGTCCGTGGAAGACTACGTGGAAGGCGTGAAGAAGGGGGATCGTATGATACTGGCCAGGGCCATTACCCTCATCGAGAGCAATGCTCCCAAGGACTTCGACAAAGCCCAGCGCGTGCTGCAGGCACTCCTTCCAAGAACCGGACACTCCCTTCGCATCGGGATTACCGGCGTTCCCGGCGCAGGGAAAAGTACATTCATCGAAGCCTTCGGACAGCTCCTCTGCCAGCAGGGCTATAAAGTGGCCGTGCTGGCGGTGGACCCCACCAGCTCCATCACCGGCGGGTCCATCCTGGGGGATAAGACCAGAATGCAGAAACTGTCCCGGGAGCCAAACTGCTTCATCAGACCCTCTCCCTCCGGCGGCACCCTGGGCGGTGTGGCCAGAAAAAGCCGTGAAACCATGATGCTCTGCGAAGCCGCAGGCTGCAACGTGATCCTGGTGGAAACCGTCGGCGTAGGACAGTCCGAAACCACGGTCCGCTCCATGGTCGATTTCTTCATGCTGGTGGTCCTCACCGGTGCAGGCGATGACCTGCAGGGCATCAAGAAAGGCATCATGGAACTGGCAGACGCCATCGTAGTCAATAAGGCAGATGGCGACAATCTGGAAAGGGCCAAGGTCACCCAGGGCGAATATGAACGGATGGTGGAATTTATCCGCCCCGCCACGGAAGGCTGGAAAACCCACGCCTATCGCTGCTCCGCCCTGAAAAAAACAGGGCTCTTAGAGCTTTGGGCGGTGATGCGGGAATTTGAAAAGGTGACGAAACAGTCCGGCGCCTTTGAAAACCGCCGCCAGCGGCAGATTATCGCCTGGGTGAAGACCATGATTGACGAGCACCTGCACAACCTCTTCTACGAAGACCCTGTCATCAAAGGCAGACTTCCGGAAGTGAGGGCAGCGGTGCTGGCAGGTGTGGTATCGCCCAGCCAGGCAGTGGCGGAACTGATTAAGACATTCGACCTTGACAGAGCCGCCGCCCGCCATCTGGATTCCTGAGGAAATCTGAATTTCAAAAGGGAGCGCCCGTTTCCGGACGCTCCCTTTTTATGAAATAAAGGAGGAAACTATGTACATTAACGGAGCATTTATGAAAGAACTGTACCTGGCAGGAGGACCCTACTACGGACTGCAGGAAGTCTTCTCCCGGGTCAAAGGCGTAGCCCGGGTGCGGGCGGGCTTTGCCAACTGCAGCCGGGAGGCGCCCTCCAAAGAAGACATATACAGCGGGAAAGTGGAAGGCAGAGAATGCATACAGGTTATCTACAACCCAAAGAAAATCGACATCGTGAGCCTCCTCTCCCTCTTCTTCACCATCATCAACCCCTACACCGACGGAATCCAGGGAAAAGCCGTGGGGCCCCAGTTCAAAAGCGGCGTTTACTACACCAGCCGCGAAGACACCATGCAGATCTCCTACTACCTCATCTTCCTGCAGAACCGGGGCATCACCCGCCGCATGACCGACGCCGCCATCGTTTTCAACGAATTTGAAGGCGAAGGCGGAAGACGCCCGAAAATCAGGACAGAAATGAAACCGCTGGAAAACTTCTACGAAGCGCCGGAAGAAGAACAGTTCTACCTGAGAAAACACCCCGGCACCTACACACCCATCCACATCGACCTTCTGGAAAAACTGGGCACCATCGGAAAGGCAGAGGAGTGAGAGGGCTTTAGGTTTCCGGCTTCGTGTCCTTGGCGCCGTTCCCGGGGCCGGTCATTCTGAGCGCCAGCGAAGAATCCTGGTAAGCATTGTAAGTGATAGAAGCGCCGGTAAATACCGGCAGTCCGGAAAGCATGCCGAATGATTCTTTCTCCTCTCCACGCCGGTCATTCTGAGCGCCAGCGAAGAATCTTGGTAAGAGTTGCAAGTGGCAGGAACGCCAATAAATACCGGCAGTCCGGAAAGCATACTGAATGCTTCTTTCTCCTCTCCACGCCGGTCATTCTGAGCGCCAGCGAAGAATCTTGGTAAGAGTCGTAATTGACAGGAACGCCGGTAAATACCGGTAGTCCGGAAAGCATGCTGAATGATTCTTTCTCCTCTCCACGCCGGTCATTCTGAGCGCCAGCGAAGAATCTTGGCAAGAATCGTAAGTGACAGAAATGCCAGTAAATACCGGCAGTCCGGAAAGCATGCCGAATGCTTCTTTCTTCTCCTTCCGCGGCAGTCATTCTGAGCGAAGCGAAGAATCTTGGTAAGAACCGCAAGTGACAGAAATGCCAATAAATACCGGCAGTCCGGAAAGCATGCTGAATGACTCATCCTCTTCCTTAGAAAACGTCTGAAGCCGGAAGCCAGAAGTCTGAAGTCTATCATCTATTTTCTATCGTCTACCATCTACCATCTATCTTCTATCTTCTATCGTCTAATTTCTCATCCATTTGACACCTCCATAAGAACGACTATAATAATGACTGACAGTTATTCATTGGAAAGAAACGGCAGTGAATCATGCCGTTTCTTTTATTGTGAAAGGGACAACCATGGAAATATTTACACTGCAGTTCTGGCTCAGCGTAGGAGCCATTATATTGATGGATTTATCCCTGGGAGGGGACAACGCGGTGGTCATTGCCATGGCTTCCAACCGCCTCCCGGAAAAGGAGCGGAAAAAAGCGATCCTGATCGGTACCATAGGCGCCGTAGGGCTCCGCATGGTCCTAACCGTTGTGGCCGTATGGCTTCTCACCATTCCCTACCTTCAGGTGCTGGGCGGCATCCTCCTCATCCCCATTGCCATCCACCTTCTGGCGCCGGGAGACGAAGACCCGCACATTGAAGCCTCCGATAACTTGTGGACTGCGGTGAAAACCATTATCCTGGCGGATTTCCTCATGTCCATCGATAACATCCTCTCCGTAGCCGGCGCCGCCAACGGCGATTTCCTTCTGGTGGTCTTCGGCCTCATGGTAAGCATCCCCATCATCGTCATGGGAAGCCAGCTCATAGGAAAAGTGCTGGATCGCTTCCCCTTCCTCATGTACGCCGGTGCCGCCATGATTGGCTGGACCTCCGGCACCATGTTCCTTCACGACAAAGTTCTGGGTCCGGTGATTGAAAATGCGATGGGCAGCTGGATAGAAACGGGACTCCCCGCCTTCCTGGCCCTCGCCGTCTGCGTCCTGGGATACCTCAAAAGCCATAGGAAATAAAATTCTCCACGTCAAAAAGGCCTCACAGACATGTGTGAAGCCTTTTTGCATGGAAAAGAGCATACCACATCAGGCAGTCCGTCCTGCCTTACCCCTGGCCGTTATGCTCTTGATTTTCCATTTTTCAGTGCACTGAAGCGAAGCAGCCTCCTATCCATCCCCTCCCTCCTGCTCCATGGATGGGCGCCTGCAGGATTTCTGAGGGGACTTCGCCGGTGCTGTTTCTATAGGGATAGTCACGGGGGAGGGGAGGAGGTATCAGGGGGAGAAAAAGATACAGATTTATTCATCGGTTTGGCTCTTCATAAAATGAGGGCTGTGCATGTTTAGGTGTGCCCGCGATATTTGCATTCCTTCCCGCCGATTGGGATTTATCAACATTCAGGATGACTAGGGAAGCGGGAAGGAAAGTATGTAACGCAGGCTAAATACTGCGGCGCAGCCGCTGCCATCACCCTCTGAACCCTCTGAACCCTCTGAACCCATTCGCGCCCAATAGGCGCAGCCAGTATATTATCCCTTTTTCTCACTATACTCCATATAGGCTATGCTAATTTCGCAAAGAGTACCTTATTTATGGGGCATCATCTTTTTTGCTGACACATAAGGTGATATGATAAGAAATGTAATTTGATAAACGAAAAAGAGGGAGGCATTGACTTCATGTCTGCTTCTCTGGAACCGCAGCGGCGGTTCTTTCGTTTCCGAAAAGGGGGATGTTTATGAATATACATGAATATCAGAGCAAGGCCATTATGAAGGAATATGGCATTCATGTGCCTGAAGGATATCCGGCATTCACCGTGGAAGATGCGGTGGCTGCTGCGAAGCGTATCGGCACGCCGGTGGTGGTGGTGAAGGCGCAGATTCATGCCGGCGGCCGCGGCGAGGCGGGAGGCGTGAAGCTGGCCCATTCACTGGATGAGGTGAAAAAGTATGCGAAGGCTCTTCTGGGAAGCACTCTGGTAACCCGACAGACCGGGCCCCAGGGGAAGAAGGTGAACCGCCTTCTCATCGAAGCGGGCGCCCATATTAAGAAGGAATATTATATTTCCTTTGTGGTGGACCGGGAGTCCCGCTGCGTGGTGATGATGTGCTCCGAATCCGGCGGCATGTCCATCGAAGATGTGGCGGCGGAAAATCCGGATGCCATCCTGAAGGAATATATCGACCCGGCCATCGGCCTGGCCGATTTCCAGGCGGTCCGCATGGCCTATGCTCTCCACATGGAGCAGGCGGTGGTGCCGAAGGCGAAGACTTTCATGAAATATCTGTACAAACTTTTCGTGGACAAGGACTGCTCCCTGGCAGAGTGCAATCCGCTGGTGGTGACGGAGGAAAATGAGGTGCTGGCGCTGGATGCGAAGCTGAATTTTGATGACAGTACCCTGTCCCGCCATCCGGAAATCGTAGCGCTCCGTGATATTACAGAGGAGGACCAGAAGGAAAGGGAGGCTGCTGCGGAAGGGCTGAACTATGTCAATCTGGGCGGCGACGTGGCCTGCATGGTCAACGGTGCGGGTCTTGCCATGGCTACGGTGGATATTATCAAGGAGAACGGTGGGGAACCGGCCAATTTCCTGGATGTAGGCGGCGATTCTACACCGGAGAAGATTGTGGCGGCCTTCAAAATCATGCTGGAGGATGACCAGGTCCATGGCATCCTGATTAATATTTTCGGCGGCATCAATAAGTGCGACGTCATTGCCACGGGCATTGTGGAGGCGGCAGCTCTCCTTTCCGGCGGGAAGGAAGAGTTCCCCATCCCCGTGGTGGTTCGGCTGGAAGGGCGGAATGTGGAAAGAGGACGGGAAATCCTCCATGAAGCGAATATTGTGAACCTTTTCCCTGCATCTTCCATGGATGAAGGGGCTAAGAAGGTTATCCGTCTGGCCAAAGAACAGAAGGAAAAGAAATAAGGAGGGTCGGTCATGAGTATATTAATCCATAAAGATACAAAGGTCATTGTACAGGGCATTACAGGAAAGGCCGCCCGTTTCCATACGGAACAGATGCAGGCTTACGGCACGAACATCGTAGGCGGCACGGCACCGGGCAAGGCAGGCCAGGTATGCTGTAACGTACCGGTATTCAATACCGTCCGGGACGCAGTGGCAGTGACCGGTGCCAATGCTTCCGTCATTTTCGTGCCTGCCCCCTTTGCAGCAGACGCCATCCTGGAGGCCGTGGAAGCAGGTCTTGAGCTGGTGGTATGCATTACGGAACATATCCCAGTGGAAGACATGGTAAAGGTACACCGCTACATGGAAGGCAAGAAGACCCGTCTCATCGGACCGAACTGCCCCGGCATCATTTCCGTGGGAGAAGCCAATATCGGCATTATCCCTTCCCAGATTTACAAGAAGGGCCATGTGGGGGTGGTGTCCAAGTCCGGCACCCTCACCTACGAAGCCACCTTCCAGCTCACCCAGGCCGGCATCGGACAGACCACCGCCATCGGCATCGGCGGTGACCCTATCAAGGGCATGGATTTCATCGATACCCTGAAGCTCTTCAATGAGGATCCGGAAACAGAAGCGGTGCTCATGATTGGTGAAATCGGGGGCAACGCAGAAGAAAGGGCGGCTGCCTGGATTCATGAAAATATGAAGAAGCCGGTGGCTGCCTTCATCGCAGGACGCATGGCGCCTCCAGGCAAACGCATGGGCCACGCCGGCGCTATCATTTCCGGCGGCAAAGGCACGGCGGCTGAAAAAATCGCGGCCCTGAACGCTGTAGGTATCCCGGTGGCGAAGACTGTGGCGGATATCGGGGATACTGTGATTCAGCTCTTGAAGGAAAAGGGCATTTACGAAGACTGCCATACCTGCTGAAGAATATAATAAAAAACGCTGACTCTCTGGTGATCTCGGATTCCGCCATGGAGCCAGCGCTTTTTTATGCATGGATATGGTTCTTGATTATCTCCAGCCCCCTGCGAAGCCGTGCCATATTTCCTGCGGAGCATAGGGATACGCGGAGAAAACTGCTTTCCTCGTGAGGCGCGGCCATGAAACGGCCGGAGTGGTAAACGTGGATACCCTGCTGTAGAAATTCTTTTTCCACCTGGTCGAAGGGCCGGCTGTCGGAAATGGGAAGCCAGCGGAAGTAGCCGGGCGGCTGGGGAGGGACACTGGGGAAAAGGGAATCAAACAGAGAGCAGGTCTTTTTGGCCAGAGCTGCCTTTTGGTGCAGCAGCTTTTGGGCGGAGCCGGACAGAAGCATTTCATTCATGATTTCTGCATCCAGAGAGGAGGTTTTGATGCTGATATTGGAAAAGCCTTCTTCCATGTCGCTTTTCATATCATCGGTAAAGGCACCGTAGGCGATGCGAAGGCCCGGACAGAGGCATTTGGTAAGGCTGGCAATATAGAAAGCCCGGCTGCCTGTGAGGTCATGGATGGAAATCATGGCCCTGCCTTCTTCTGCCCGAAGCCAGCTGTACAGGTCGTCTTCTATCAATATCAGGTGATTCTTTTTTATCACATAGGCCAGTTCCTCTTTTCGGGCAGGAGAAATCATGATATTGGTAGGATTGGAGCAGGAGGGCATGAGGTAGATGCCATGAATTTTTATTTTTCTGCAGGCCCTGTCCAGTTCATCAGCAATCATGCCCTCCCTGTCGCCCGCGATGGGGACAAGGGAGAGCCCTTTCATTTTGGCAAGGAGTATGAAGTTGGAGTAGGTGTAGGTGTCTACTGCAATGCGGTCTCCCGGATGGAAAAGGGAAAAGAGGGCGGTGGTCAATGCATTTTCCGCACCCTGAAAGAGGATAATATGCTCTGCATCGGTATGTACGCCCAGCAGGGACAGCCATTCTGCTGCCTGCAGTCTCTGATGGGGAAAGCCGAAGGGGTGTTCATAGGAAAGAAGGCTTCGCACATAGCTCTGATGAAGCACTTTTTTCATGGCTGTTTCCACCGGGGCCGCCAGTTCCGGAAACCCGCTGATAAATCCCATTTCTATGATGTCCTTTTGGCTGGAGGGATGCTCAAGGGTGATGGATGCGGCAGCATGGGGTGCCACAAAAGTGCCACGACCTGTGACACCATAGACCAGTCCTTTCCGGCGGCAGGCATTATACACCCTGGTGATGGTGGAATAATTCAGGTCCAGATAGTCTGCCAGTTCGCGCTGCGGCGGGAGCCTGGTGCCCTCCGGCAGTTCACCGGAAAGAATTTTCTTTTCTAAATCACCGGCCAGGGAAAGATAGTAGGGCTTGGAAAGGCTTGATAAAACAGGCTTCCAGGAGAGGGGATAATGGTCGAAAGAATTGATGGGCATATCATATTCCTTTGCAAAATCAGATTTCATCAAATTGCTATACATACAATTTCAAGATTGTCTTCATAGTACGGCGGCGTTATGATATTGTCAATGGACAGGCTGTGCAGATGATTGAAAAGTGTGATGCAGAAAGGGTGAGAGCTATGAAACAGTATATGGCCGACGCATTTACTGATGAAATTTTTAAGGGAAACCAGGCGGCGGTGTGCGTGATGGAGAAATGGATTCCCGATGATATGATGATGGCCATTGCAGGGGAAAATCATTTTTCCGAAACCGCTTTCATGGTGAAGGGGGAAAGCGGGCGATACCATCTGCGCTGGTTTACGCCGGGCGGAGAAATCGACCTCTGCGGCCATGCTACCCTGACTTCGGGGTATATCCTTTTCCGGTTCTACGAAAAGGACAGGGATGAAGTGGTTTTTGACACGCTGAGCGGTCCCTTGACGGTGAAGAAGAAGGGGGACCTTTATGAAATGGATTTCCCCGCTTATCATCTGACTCCTGTGCCTGTGACGGATGAAATGGAAAAGGCCATAGGCATAAGGCCCCTGGAAGCGTGGATGGGACGGGACCTGCTCTGCGTGCTTCCCGATGAAGATGACGTTCGGAAGGCACAGCCGGATATGGAAAGAGTAAAGGCACTGGAGGGACTGCTCCTCAACATTACCGCCGGAGGGCGTGATACGGACTGCGTGTCCCGCTCCTTTGCACCGAAGCTCCTGGTGGACGAGGACCCGGTGTGCGGAAGCGGCCACTGTCACATCATCCCCTATTGGGCAAAGAAACTGGGCAGGAAAGATATTATTGCCTACCAGGCATCCGCCCGGGGCGGCATGCTTTACGGTCATATGGATGGAAACCGTATACAGCTTGCGGGAAAAGCGGCTCTTTACGGCATGGCGGAAATTGCAGACAGCCCCAAGGGGCTGTAATGGCTTTCCGCGGATTAATCGATTCCCCTACTTGACGAAGACACTTCTTTCCGCTATTGTATGAATATATATATGAGCGGAGGAAGGCAGTATGTTTTCAAAATTTCAGGATTTCCTGCTGGTGGTGGTTCTCTTCTACTCCATCTACCGTATCGGCTTTGGCGAAGGGGTCACTACGGTGAACCTTTTCATTCTTCTCTGTGCCGTGGTGGCCGTCATTTCCATGGCCCTCAAACGGACCGGCGCCTACGACCGGGCCCATAAGCAGAGAGAAGAAGCCATGAGGAAAAAAGAGGAAAATAAGGAAGACTAAAAAAGAGCTCTCACGGGCTCTTTTTTAGTGGAGAATATGGGAAGGTAGAAGATAGACGATAGAAGGTAGAAGATAGAAGATAGAAGATAGAAGATAGACTTCCGGCTTCAGACGTTTTCTAGGGAAGAGGATGAGTCATTCAGCATGCTTTTCTGGCTGCCGGTAGTTACTGGCGTTCTTGTCACTTACAGCTCTTACCAAGATTCTTCGCTGGCGCTCAGAATGACTGCCGCGGGAAGTGAAGAGTCATTTGGTACGTTTTCCGGGCTGCCGGTATTTACTGGCGTTTATGTTACTTACAGTTCTTACCAAGATTCTTCGCTGGCGCTCAGAATGACCTGTCTGGGGTGTACGTAACGCAGTCTCATTCCAGAGAAAGGAACTTTAATAGGGGAGGAACACCGGAATTATACTAAAATCAGTCATTATTGACAGGGGCCATTCAGGGAGGAGATTTCTCGACTCCGTTTCAATGGCTTCATGTAAAGGGAAATTCACACCGGCGATGACCATCGCTCGAAATGACAGGAAAGCACTGGAGATACAAAGGGTAAGCATGTAACGCTGACTTTATAATCATTGCCGCCAAAGGCGGAAATCCACAACCCTTGAACCCTATGAACCCTATGAACCCAGTCCACGGAATGGACCCATAGCACCATCACCCTTCAACCCGCCGCGCCCTGCGGGCCCCCTTTGGTGGCTGACGCCACCACCTTTCTCCACAGGAAAGCGTCTCACTTGGTTCTCAGGTCGCTATTGCTCCCCTACGAACCAAGTTCGCCTGCCACCCCGCAAGCGGGGACACAATAAAGTGGAGAAATCCTCACATCATGGGGCGGGGCCCGGACATTTCATCGAAGGGTATCCCCTTTGTATCCTGTTTATGGTCGGAGATGAAAAGGGTGAGGATGGTGTCATCCTGTTCCATGATGACGGCGGTGATGTAGACGAGCTGGGTCATGCCGCCCTGGGTCAAGAGGAAGCTGGCGGTGCCCTGGTGGTAGGGACTGCCGTTTTTATCGGTCTTTTCTTCCCAGCCTGTGAACTGGCGGAGGCGGATGTGGGATTTGTCTGTGTTGGTGATGGATTCAAGGCGCCCTTCCGGAAGGCTTTTCCGGAGGCGGTCTTTCCAGAGGATGGCTTCCTCTTTTGGAATGGAGAGGCGGACACGGTATCCGCCATAGTAGCGCCTTCCCTGGCAGCGGACCTGTTCCAGGGAGGCGTCCCGCCCCAGAGAGACCATAAGGGAGGCCAGCTCTTCATGGTATTCCGGATGATTGGGGAAGAGAGGGAGCCCTTCCATTTCATGGGCCAGCTTTTCTTCCAGGTCTTCCCGGGCAAAGAATTCTTTCATCTTTTTCCCCATGAAGGAATCGTCGACGGAGGTGATGGTGACAGTGGTTTCCATCATCTTGGCATAGCGGGAAGAAAAGGTGAGGGCGTTCAGAAGGATAATACCCACCACCGCCAGGATGGAAGCCAGGGTAATCAGTACTTTTCTCATGGTAATCCTTTCTTGTGGATTCATTATAGCATGAAGGCGCCGACGATGCCTTCCCGCCGACTGGGATTCTTTAGTGGGCTGGCGAGCTGGTGTACTAGTCTGAGGCATTATCGGCATGTACTGTAGTACTTCTCCGCCGACTGGCATTTATCGGCCTATGAGTCACTGCTGCCGCGTACCGAGATTCTTCGCCTACGGCTCAGAATGACCCTGTCCGGCGGGAGGAAGTCATGTAATGCTCTGCTTAGTGTTCTCGTAGACTAGTGAGCTGGTGTGCTGGTGTTCCGGCTTAAGACGTTTACGGTATGAATCGTAGTACTTCTCCGCCGACTGGTATTTATCGGCCTGTGATTCACTGCTGCCGTGTACCGAGATTCTTCGCTGCGCTTAGAATGACCATGTCCGGCGGGAGGGAGTCGCATAATGCTGACTTTATGTTTCCTTGCCACGGAGCGGCATTCTATAAAACTCATCGCCGAAGGCGATACCACCACCCTTTGAACCTTCTGAACCTTTTGAACCTTTTGAACCTTTTGAACCCTCACGCCCGTCAGGGCGTGTCCATGAACCCGGCTCCGCCGCCCTTTTTTGTCAAACAAAGGGTATTATGATAAAATTAAAAATAGTAAGTAGGCTTCCTTGTGGAAAGAGGTGCTTTTTCATGAATCCGGATTTGGATATAGTACGGAAAATCAATGGGCTCGCCGGCAGGGTGCGGCCCTTTGACCTGATGATGGATCTGATTACCCGCTACGGGCATTGGGCATTTGTGATTTACGGTCTGCTTCTCTGGTTCGAGCCGGGGAAGGGGCGGGAGGAACGGCGGCGCTGCTGCATCCTTTCTTTTCTGGGCGTGTGCGCGGCGTCCCTGATTTCCTTTGCCATTGGAAAGATATGGCTGCGGAAACGGCCTTTTACCAGGGATTATCGGATCTGGAATTTTACGGGCCATAAGGCCAATGCGTCTTTCCCCAGCAACCACACCATGAACGGGGCGGTGGTGGTGATGGAGCTTCTTTCCATGCGTATGAAGGGGTCTAAGGTAATGGCTGCCATGGCCTTTATCCTTGCCTTTTCCCGGCTCTTTGCGGGGGTCCACTATCCCAGCGACCTTCTGGGCGGCACGGCGGTTGCCTTCTTGGTGCACCGGGGCCTTCGCTTGATTGCCGATTCACCGTTTATCCGCTTTTTCACTATGATTTCTTCTTTCATCAGTGATGAAGCCGTTCGGAAAATCAGAGGGCGGTGAGCTTGATGGCAGGGGAACGGAGCGACAGGGGAAGCAAAATGTCCATTATGCGGATTGCCCAGGTCCTTTTTCGGGAGTCGGACCGGGACCATCCGCTGACCCAGCAGGAAATCCTTGATTTCATGGAAGCGGAGTACGGCATGACGGTGAACAGGAAGTCCATCGGGCGGAATCTGAACCGCCTGAAGGACGCGGGCCTGCCGGTGGTGTGCCGGGAGGTTATGCGGGTGGTGAACGGAAAGGAGGCTCTTCTGGCTCTGGACTGGTACTGGGATCATGTGCTGCCCCAGAATGAGCTGAAGGTGCTTATGGATATTCTCTATTTTTCCCATCTTCCATCCCAGCAGGTACGGCAGCTGGCGGAAAAGCTGAAACGGCTGCAGAGCCGCACCTTTGATGACGGGAAGGAAAATATAAAGAACCTGCCTGCCCTGGGACGGCCGGGAGAGTCGGAAGGGGTGCTGGCGCTTCTGTCTCGGGCCATAACGCAGAAGAAGCAGATTTCCTTCTACTACGACCACTATGAAGCGGACGGGAAAAAACACCATGGCTATACGGTGTCCGGCGAGGACAAATTGTACCGTGTGAGTCCCTACCAGCTGGTGGCCTCGGATGACCGGTACTTCCTTCTCTGCAATGAGGAGGGAAGCGAGGGCATTTCCATTTTCAAGGCGGACATGATGTCGGAGGTGACGGTGCTTGAAGAGCCGGCGCGGCTGCAGAAATCTCTGGAAAGCGTGGAGCAGGGCGGAAAGCTTTCGGATGCGCTCTTTGCCTATCACGGTGTTTATATAGGAAATCCGGTGCTCTGCAGCTTTGAGGCGGACTGGCATCTTATGAGTGATATTGTGGATGATTTTGGCAAGGCAGCCCATCTGGTGTCCGCCCGGCAGGATCTGGTGACAGTGGAAGTGACCATCCCCGCTTCCGCCATGAAGGCCTGGGCCCTGAAACATGCGCCTCTGGTGAAGGTGACGGCGCCGTCGTACCTGGTGAAGGAGGTCAAGGAGGCGGCCGACGGGCTCTGCCGTCTCTATGGGTCGCCATGATCATCGTAGAAATCGTGGCGGCGCTCCTTGCCCTGGTATTCCTTATCCTGCTTCTTTCTTTTTCCTATTCCCTTTCCTTTGAGAAATGGAAATTGGAAATCAAGGTGTCCCTGCTTTTGGGGCTGGTTTCCAAAAGGAAGGTCTTCTCCCTTCATGATGATCAAGAGGAGCCGGAAGAGGAGGATGATGAGGAGGCCATGGAGGAGCTGGACCATGCACTGGATGCATGGGAGGAGACCATGGGCCCTGCCGGTCCGGGGGATGAAGAAGTTCCGGATAAGAAAGAAAAAGAAGAAATTGGGCCGACCGGTTCTGAGGAAAAGGGAAATGGGGAGGAAGAAATTTCCATTTCCCATAAAGACGAGGAAGAGACGCCTCCTCCAAAGGAAAAGGCCCATCCCTCCTACCTTGCCCAGTTCCGGTTTGCACTGGAAAACGGTCTGGTGGAGCGATGCCTTGGAAGCCTTTCCCTTCTGATTTCCCACGGATTTCCCAAAACCCTGGAAGTAAAAGGAAACCTGGGCCTGGGGGACCCCATGCATACGGGCATCCTCTGCGGCATGGTCTATGCTTTCCTGCCGAAGGCGGCGGAGGAAATCCGGTGGAATTATGTGGATAAAGAGTGTACACTGACAGGAAAGAGCCGGGGCCGGCTCATTCCGCTGTATGTGCTGTATATACTGATAAAACTTGCCCTGTCCAAACCGGCAAGAGAATTCTGGCATTTCAGACAAGGGGGAAATGACAATGGATGATGAAGTAAGAAAGCAGATTTTTGATGATTTCAAAAAAATGATTACCACGGAATCGGTGGTAGGAGAGCCCATCTATCTGGGGGATGCCACCATCGTTCCTTTCGTGGATATTTCCTTCGGCTTCGGCAGCGGCGCCCACGGCGGCAATACCTCCGGCGGCGCAGGCGGCGGCAAAGTGACCCCCACGGCGGTGCTCATCATGAAGGGGGAAAGGGTGGAGCTCTTCTCCATTAAGAACGCCACCGCCAACGGAACCATTGACAAGGTCATCAACATGGTGCCGGAAGTGATTTCCCATTTCACAAAGAAAAAGGAAAAGAAGGAAGAAGTGCGGGAAGCGGCGCTGAAGGAAGCCAAGGAAGCCATGGCGGAGGAAGCGGAAACGGCGGCTATCGAAGCCAAGGGAAAATAGAAATTTCCATTTCTGCCAATCAGATGCGAGATTTCCCCAGAAATCCCTTCCTGCCCATTGACACCTGTCGATTCTTTGATTAAAATTAAACTATGCTTACCTGGTAAGCACTGATTCGTCCCGAGGGTGACGATCGGCGCTTCCCTTGAGGCTCCCGAATCACGGGGGCGCAGTTAGGAGGAAACTATGAAAATGAATAAAGCAGTAGCAGCTGTCGCTGCTGGTATGATCGCATTTGGCGCTATGTTCTCCGCTTCCGCAGCAGGAATCGGATTTGTAAATTCCAATGCCCTTCTCCAGGCTCATCCGAAAATGCAGAAGGCCCAGCTTGATATGAGAACCGCTGCCCAGAAGGCAGAAGAAGCTTTCAAGAGCCGCTCTGCAGGCAAGACTGACCAGGAAAAACAGCAGATTGCTACAGAACTGCAGAAGGAAATGGACCAGAAAGAAAGAGCTGCCATGCAGCCAATCCTTTCCGACATTATGAAAGCCATCCAGCAGGTTCGTCAGGAAAAGGGACTGGATATCATCCTTGAACAGGGTGCCGTAGTAGACGGCGGCGTAGATGTAACCTCCGCCGTTGCCCAGAAACTGGCAAAATAATGAAAACGGAAAAACGACGCAGCATGGGCTGCGCCGTTTTTTTCTTACCTCATTTTGGATATAATGTTCTTAGTGGGCTGGTGGGCTAGTGGGCTAGTGGGCTAGTGGGCTAGTGGGCTAGTGGGCTGGTGGGCTGGTGAGCTAGTGGGCTGGTGGGCTAGTGGGCTGGTGAGCTAGTGGGCTGGTGAGCTAGTGGGCTATCGGCTGGTGGGTATCACTATTGGCAGGCACCGGAATTCTTCGTCTGGGGCTCAGTATTCTCCCTCCACACAACCCTCAGGCCCGCAAGGGCCTGTCAAACCAACACCCTCCGGCCATCAGGCCGGTTAAACTTAAGAACCTTTGCGCCCGAAGGACGCCCTATTTACAAAAACACAAGGAGAAAATACTATGGATAAACTGACTGCATTATGCAAAGCCATGATTACCTATGACAAAGGAGATCCCCGCAGGATTCACCATTTCCTGAAGGTCCATGCCTTCGCTGCCCAGATTGGCAGGGAGGAAGGGCTGGATGAGAAGACCCTTTTCCGGCTGGAAGCAGCTGCTTACGTGCATGACATCGGCATTCATGAAGGGGAGAGGCGGTTTGGCCGGAATGACGGACAGATCCAGCAGGAGCTGGGTCCCGATGAAGCGCGGCCTATGCTGGAAGCCCTGGGCTTTGATAAGGAAGATACGGAGCGTATCTGCTGGCTGGTAGCCCATCATCATTCCTACGGCAGCATCGACGGCCCGGATGCCCAGATTCTGGCGGAGGCGGATATGCTAGTGAACCAGTATGAGGACGGCGCGCCGCTGAAGCAGAATGAAGCCCTCTATCACCGCCTTTACAAGACGGAGGCAGGAAAGCGGATGTTCCGGGAACTCTATTTTGAAACCTACGAAGGAATCAAAAAGTGAGGGACACATCCCTGGTGTACCCGGTGAGGGCGGACGGCAGCATCCTTCTGGGCCGCAAAAGGCGGGGCATGGGATACGGGAAATGGAACGGCTTCGGCGGTAAAATCGAAGCCGGAGAAACCATGCGCCAGTGCGCCTGCCGGGAGCTTTTGGAAGAATGCGGCCTGGTGATGGAGCCGGAGAAACTGGTGATGGTGGGAGATCTCTATTTCCATCAGCCCTCGGATCCCCAGTGGTCCCATGCCGGCATTGTGTACTTTGCCCGGGGCTGGAAGGGCACGCCCCATCTTTCCGATGAAATGGAGCCCCGCTGGTTCCGGGTGGAGGATTTCCCCTATGATGACATGTGGATGGCAGACAGGGTGTGGCTTCCCATGATTCTTTCAGGAAAGAAAATCCGGGGCACCATCTATTTTGCCGAAGACGGCGAGACGGTGTATGATTATGATTTCCGGGAGATGACATGATGAAAAAAGACATACCGGGAAAAGACTGGCCGGAAATCCTTTTGTCCTGGTTCGACGGTCACAAAAGGGACCTTCCCTGGCGGGAGGACAAGCCCAGGAATCCCTACCATGTGTGGATTTCTGAAATCATGCTGCAGCAGACCCGGACGGAAGCGGTGAAACCCTATTTCAACAGCTGGATGGAAAAATTCCCTACCATCCATGACCTGGCGGAGGCAGAGGAAGCGGACGTGCTTCATCAGTGGCAGGGCCTTGGCTACTACAGCCGCGCCCGGAATATCCATAAGGCCGCCCGGGAAATGGAAGAAAAATACGACAGCTCTCTTCCTGACCGAAAGGAGGACATTCTGGCTCTGCCGGGCATAGGCGGCTATACCGCCGGCGCTATCCTTTCCATGGCCTACGGGCAGCGGGAAGGTGCCATCGACGGCAATGTGCTCCGCGTCTATGCCCGCCTTTACCAGGTGGAAGAAGATATATTAAAGAGCCGGGGCAGGAAGGAAATCGAAGCTCTGGTGAATGAGACCCTGCCGCAGCGGGCCGGTGACTTCAACGAAGCCCTGATGGACCTGGGCGCTGAAATATGCATACCGAAAAATCCCCGCTGCAGCGCCTGCCCGCTGGCAGGAGAGTGCCGGGCCTTTAGAAATGGAAAAGAAAAGGAGCTCCCCTTCCGCACACCTAAAAAACCGCCAAAGGAAGAGCAGGCGGCCTGCGGCATCTGGATAGAGGAAGGAAAAGTGCTTCTCCATAAAAGACCGTCAAAGGGCATGCTGGCCTCCATGTGGGAATTCCCCATGGTCCTTGGAGAAACGGAAGAAGAAGCCCGGAAAGGCCTGGAGCAGCTTCTTCACGGAAACACGGAAGGCTTCCTCTGGAAATATAAACATGTCTTCACCCACCGCATATGGCACATGAAGGCCTATCCTGTGGAAGGGGCATCGGTGCCGGAAGGAGAATATCGCTGGTTTACGCCGGAAGAATACAGAGAAATTCCCCTGGCCGGCCCCCACGCCAGACTGGCGGCGTTTGTGGAGAGAATAGTGTACTAGTGAGCTGGTGGGCTGGTGTGCTAGTGGATTGGTGAACTAGTGGGCTGGTGGACTAGTTGGCATCACTATCGGCCGGTACCAAGATTCTTCGCTCCGCTCAGTATGACCGCAGGGGCGGGGAGGCAGGGCATGTAACGCAGGCTGTAATTGCGGCGCAGCCGCCACCACAACCCTCGCAGCCGCAGGCTGCGTCAAACCTTAGAACCTTTAGAACCTTCGGGGCCGAAGGCGCCGTCAACCTTTCCCACTGAACCTTTTGAACCCGGGCCGCGAAGCGGCCCAAAGGAGGTGACTCCATGTTTGAACGGATGATACTGATGATTTTCTCCTTCCTGGGAATCCTGAACGGCGCTTTCCTGTCCGTGATTTTCAGGAGGAAACGGTTTTATTTCTATATAGCACTAAGCTGGCTGATTTCCTTTCTCTCTGCAGGCTATTTCCTCTGGTATGCCCGAGGCTATGACGGGCTGGGACTCTGGTCGCTGTATCTGGGATATCTGGCCTGCGGGCTTATGGTGGCGGAAATCATAGCACTGCCCTGCCTGTTTTTTCTTTCTTTCCTCTCTATCCCGAAAAGGCTTTTGACGGCAGTGCGGCGGCTTTCCCTTTTTGCCCTTCTCTTTGCGGCGGGCATCGGGGTGTATGGCGCAGTGGACGGAAATACCAGTGAGCAGGTGGAGCATCTGGATGTATATGTGGAGAATCTGCCTCCTGCCTTTGAAGGCTATAAGGCGGCCCAGATGACGGATACCCACATCGGTCCCTATTTCCGGTATACCGACCTTCCCGGAGAAATTGACCGGGCCCGGCAGGAAGGGGCGCAGGTGCTCTTCTTTACGGGGGATCTCATCGACGATGTCCGCCATATGCCGGAGGCGGCGGATACGCTGGCGTCAAAGTACGCTGATTTCCCGGACGGCATTTACTATGTGTGGGGAAATCATGAGTACTATCGGGGAAAGGATTACATTGAAGAGGAGCTTCTGAAGACGCCGGTGAAGCTTCTGGTGAATGAGCATGGCGCCATCGAAAGGGACAGCGCATCCCTCTATGTGGCAGGGGTGGACTATCCCTGGTCCCGGGGAAAGGCCATGGAAATAGAAATGGATTCCATGGCCGACGAGGCTTTCCGCGGGATTCCGGAGGGGGCGCCGGTGGTCTTTCTGGCCCACCATTCCGCTTTTCTGGATGAGGGCTTCCGGAAGGGGGCGGCCATCACACTGACCGGTCACACCCACGGCACCCAGTTCGGCCTTTTCGGAAGGCCCATTATCACGCCCTTCACCTATACCCGGGGCCTTTACAGTGACGGCAGAAATGTAGGCTACGTGTCCCGGGGCGATGCCAGCTGGTTCCCCTTCCGGTTCAGCTGCGAAAGGGAGATGGTGATTCTGACTTTTCACAGGAAATAAAAGGGCTGAGGATTCTATCAGACAGGCAGACTATCAGACATCAGACACTCTATTGTCATTTCGACCGCAGCGAAGAGGAGCGGAAAAAAGCTCCCTGCTCTACGCTGCGTGGCTGTGATGCCTCTTCCGCCTTCCTGCTCACCGGTAGTTAACGGCATTAGGCTCACTACCGTCATGTACCGAGATTCTTCACTGCGTTCAGAATGACGGACCCGGCAGGAAGGCTCCGCGGAGCCTGAAGTCTGACCGTCTGAAGTCTGATGTCTGACTGTCTTTTTCCCTCTACTGTCATGTACCGAAGAACCCCTTCGCCACTGCGTGGCCCTAAAAGGGGACGCGAGCACTGCGTTCAGAATGACGGACCCCGCAGGAAGGCTCCGCAGCATCTGAAGCCTGATGTCTGACCGTCTGACCGTATTTCCCGCTCCAATGTTATTTCGAAACTATCATCAACAAAAAAGGCTATGAAGAAATGCCTGATATTTCTTCATAGCCTTTTCATTATGCAATTCAGCTCTTAGAGGAGGACAGGGTGGTGTCGATTTTATTTTCCGGCTTCTGGGAAATCTGTACGATTTCGCTCCGAATCTGCTCCATTTCATCGTTGTTGTCCTGGGTGAGGGCCTCAAGGGTCACCGCTGTTTTGTCTGCATTGGTAAGAGGGGTCTCAATGGTTTTGGACATGGTATTGTAGGACAGGGCGATTTCCTTGCCTCCCTTGGCGGGAGTAATCACCAGGCGGCCGCCGTCTACGGTGCCGGTGCCTGACAGGGAGCCGTTTACTTCTTTGCTGCCCTGTTGCACTTTATGTTCTACGGTAATGGTTTTATCATCGTTTTTGGTAAAGGTCACGGTTTCCAGGTTCCGTATATGGTCGCCGGACCAGTTCACGCCGGCGTCCTGCACACCCCACCAGGTACCCTGCCAGGGACCGCCGCTGATGAAATGGACGTAGGCAAAATAGCCGCCGCCCCCCAGGAGCAGGATGGCAATCACAATGGCTGCCAGGTATTTCTTCATTCTTCCACATCCTTCAGGTAAAAAAGAGTATATACCTTATTATATAAAAAAAGAGGAATGAAAAAAAGAGAGAATTTTTATTTCCATGAAATGGGGCTTCCTGCAGTTCAAACGGATTTCATCCTTCGTATAATAAAAACGGGAAATGGCCTGTAAACGCATTTAAATGGCCCTGGAAGCGGTTTTATGGTATAATAAGCATAACAAAGCAAGTTCCCAAAGGACTGCCAGCATTCCTGAAGTCCTTAGGGGAGCGCTGATTTATCCGGCGCTTCCCTTATTTTTATGCCTCAACAAAGGAGGACCTATGGATTCCATTGAATGGAAGGAAGGAAAAATCATCAATACGCCCCTGGAAGGGCAGATGAAAAATTCCTACATTGACTATGCCATGTCCGTCATCGTCACCCGTGCGCTGCCGGATGTCAGGGATGGTCTGAAGCCGGTTCACCGCCGCATTCTCTATGCCATGAGCGAAGCCGGTATGCTTCCGAATAAGCCTTACAAGAAATCCGCCCGTATCGTGGGCGATGTACTCGGTAAATTTCATCCCCACGGCGATTCGGCGGTGTATGAGTCCGCTGTCCGTATGGCCCAGGATTTCTCCACCCGCTATCCCCTGGTAGACGGCCACGGCAACTTCGGCTCCGTGGATGGCGACTCTCCGGCGGCCATGCGTTACACCGAAATGCGCATGTCCAAAATCACCTTGGAAATGCTCCGTGACATCGACAAGAATACGGTGGACTTCATGCCCAACTATGACGGTTCCCTGCAGGAACCGGTGGTGCTGCCTTCCCGTATCCCGAACCTTCTGGTGAACGGCTCCTACGGCATTGCCGTAGGCATGGCCACCAATATCCCGCCCCACAACCTGTCGGAAGTGGTGGACGGTCTCTCCGCCATGATTGACGATCCCGATATTTCCATCGAAGGTCTCATGAAATACATCAAGGGCCCCGATTTCCCGACTGCCGGCATCATCATGGGCCGGAAGGGCATCGACGATACCTACCGCACCGGCCGCGGCTCCATCACCGTCCGGGCGAAAACCGCCATCGAAGATATGCAGAAGGGCAAACACCGCATCGTGGTCACCGAGCTCCCGTATCAGGTGAACAAGGCCCGCCTCATTGCGTCCATTGCAGACCTGCAGCGACAGAAGGTGCTTGATGGCATCACCATGCTCCGCGATGAATCGGACCGCACGGGCATGCGCATTGCCATCGAGCTCCGCGCCGACGTGAGTCCGGAAATCATGCTGAACAACCTCTTCAAGCATACCCAGATGCAGATTAACTTCGGCGCCATCATGCTGGCCCTGGTGGACGGCCATCCCCGCATCCTGAACCTGAAGCAGATTCTTTACTATTACCTGAAACACCAGGAAGAAGTCATTACCCGGAGAAGCCGCTTCGAGCTGGATAAAGCCAAAGCCAAGGCCCATATTTTGGAAGGCTTGCTCATCGCTCTGGACCACATCGACGAAGTCATCCGCACCATCCGCGAATCCAGAACCGATGAAATCGCAAAGAATGCATTAATGAGCAAGTTTGACCTCTCCGACAAGCAGTCCACCGCCATTCTGGACATGCGTCTCCGCCGCCTCACCGGACTGGAACGGGACAAACTGGAAGCTGACTACAAGGATGTGAAAGAAACCATCGCTTACCTGGAAGACCTCCTCTCCAGCAGGGACAAAATCATGAACGTGGTGAAGGACGAACTGCAGGACGAGAAAAAGAACTTCGGCGACGACCGGCGCACCGAAATCACCGACGCCCAGGAAGATTTCACCATTACCGACCTGGTGCCCGACGAACCCATGACCATCACCCTCACCAAGCAGAACTACATCAAACGCATGGATTCCGCCGACATCCGCGTACAGCGGAAAGGCGGCCGCGGCGTGTCCGGCATGAAGATGAAGGACGAGGACTATGTATGGAAGATTCTGAACACCTCCACCCATAACCGCATCCTCTTCTTCACCAACTACGGCAAAGTATACATGAAGACCGCCATCGACCTGCCGAAATCCGGCCGCACCGCCAGAGGCAGTGCCCTGATCAACTACATCCCCAGCCTCTCCAAGGGAGAAAGGGTGACGGAGCTTCTGGACATCGACGCCGCCGGCGAAGATACGAAGTACCTCCTCATGGTCACCAAGAAGGGCTATGTGAAGAAGACGGAAATCGCGGAATACCGGAACATCAATAAAAACGGCCTCATCGCCATCCGCCTGAACGAGGGCGACGAACTGGTGACAGTGCTCCGCGTGAAGGGTGACGAAGACGTCATCCTGGGCACCCGCTTCGGCATGGCCATCCGCTTCTCCATTAACGACAGCGAAGTAAGGGCTCTGGGCAGAGCCGCTGCCGGTGTCCACGGCATCCGGCTCTCCGAAGTGAACGGCGTGGAAGATGAAGTGGTAGGTGCCGTCATTGCAGCGGACAAGGACATCTTCACCATCTCCGCCGACGGCAACGCCAAGAGAAATAAAGCCGATGCCTATCGCATCCAGGGAAGAAACGGCATGGGCGTCCGCAACTTCAAGAAAGGCTTCGAAGTGGTAGCCCTGGTGGCCGCCGATGACAATGATGAACTGGTAGGGGTTTCCGAACAGGGCATCACCATCAAAACCAAAGCCAGCCAGATTACCAGCAAGAAAGCCAAAGCAGGCCAGGGCGTCATCCTCCAGAGACTGGAAGACGGCGACCGCATCGCCTCCATCGACGTCCTTTCCGGCGATACGGAAAACGAAGAGGAAGAATAAAAAGAAATCCTTTGATGAAATAAAGAGACAGTGAAGAAATGACGATATTTCTTCACTGTCTCTTTTGCGTTGCGGTCGAAATGCCAGGGGAGGAAAAGACAGTCAGACGGTCAGACATCAGACGTCAGACGCTGCGGAGACTTCCTGCGGGGCCCGTCATTCTGAACGCAGTGCTCGCGTCCCCTTTTAGGTGGCAAGGGAACTGGATTCGCAGGGAGTCGGTAGACGACTGAGAATCCAGTGACACGCTTCCCAGCGGGGCGAAGAGGGCCACGAAGTGGCGAAGGGGTTCTTCGGCGCGTGACGTTAGTGAGTCCAATGCCGCTACATACCGGTGAGCAGGAAGACGGGAGAGGCATAACAGCCAAGTCATGAAAATTCGGACCTATCCTCCGTCGCCTGCGGCGACACCTGCTGGTCGGGCTTTAAGGTGTTCGCTTTGTGTGCAGGCTATGCTCACATATTAGCCCGGCTCAGAAATGTTGCTGATTTCTGCTTAAGGAAGGAGGCTCCGGCTCTACGTCATGCAGCACTGTTGACACAAGCGTAAATCCCGTAACGCTGACTATATACTCATCGCCGCGAAGCGGCGATACCACAACCCTCGGCCTGAAGGGCCGTCGCCCCCTGAGCAAAGCGAACACAACCCTTTGCCCGCAGGGCAAAGCCCCTTCGGGCCTTCAGGCCCGTCAACCTTTTCCTCCGAATCTTTTAGAATTTTCAAATATCGCAATGTTTCTATATTTTATGTGAAATACAACATATAGTATGCCTTTATGGTATTTGACACAATAAATTGTGCGTGTTACCATATATCTGCTATAAACTTACGGAAACGAGGGATTCATATGAACCACTGGTACGACAATACAATCAGTCAGGGCATCCTGAAAGAAAAATACTATCACAAGGGAGAAAAGACTCCTGATGAATTCATGGACCGGGTGAGCTCCATTTTTGATCCGGAGCTGAAAAAGCGGGTGAGGGGCTACCTGGAAGACACCTCCTTCTGCCCTGCAGGCCGCACCCTTTATGCGGCAGGGGCCAAGGGGAAATTCAAGGTATCCATGTCCAACTGCTATATCCTGCCTTCCCCTGAAGATAACCTGGAATCCATATTCCGGGCCAACTATGAAATCGCCCGTATCTTCTCCTACGGCGGCGGCATCGGCATCAATATTTCCAACCTCCGCCCCAAGGGAAGCGAAGTGAGGAACGTGGCCCGCAGCTCCACCGGCGCCGTTTCCTTCCTGAAGATTTTCAACGTCACCGGCGAAGTCATCAGCCAGAACGGACGGCGGGGGGCCATGATGGTAGGCCTGAACTGCAGCCATCCCGACATTTACGAATTCCTTCATATCAAACAGAACGAAGAAAAGCTGTCCTCCATGAACATCAGCATCCTTTTCACCGATGAATTCATGGAAGCCGTGCGGGACGACAAGGAATATACCCTGAGCTTCACCGTGGAAGCCACCGGCGAAAAAATCGAAAGAACCATCAAAGCCCGCGAATTTTTCAAAGAATTCTGCGAAACCCAGTGGGACTGGGGCGACCCCGGCGCCATTTTCATTGACCGGATGAACAAGAGCCACCTCCTGGCAGGCTACGACGAATACAACATCGAAATCACCAATCCCTGCGGCGAATTCGGCGGCAATGCATACAACGCCTGCAATCTGGGCAGCGTGAACCTGTATACCATGATTGACGACAAGTTCAGCGCCCGCCCCGTATTTAACGAAGAACGGTTCAAAAAGACCGTGTACGACGGCATTACCGCCCTGGATGAAATCGTGGATTACGGCTATGAAGCCCAGCCTCTGGACGCCAATAGAACCTGCATCGACGACTGGCGTTCCCTGGGCCTCGGCCTCTTCGGCGTGGCAGACGCCCTCATCGCCATGAAACTTACATACGGCACCAAAGAAGCCAATGACTTCATGGGCCGCGTCATGAAAACCATGCTCCTCACCGCCCTCCACTCCTCCTGCGACAGGGCAAAGGAAAAAGGCACCTTCGGTCACTACCGCTGGGAAGCCACGAAGAAATCTCCCATCATGGACATGGTGAAAGAACTGGATCCAGAGCTCTATGAAGATATCCATCAGCACGGCCTTCGGAACGGCACCCTTCTTGCCATCGCTCCCACCGGCACCATCTCCCTCCTCATGGGCAGCTTCTCCGGCGGCTGCGAACCGCTCTACAAGATTTCCTATGAACGCACCACCCACAAAATGGAAGAAGTGCACGGTCATTTCCGGGTCTACGCCCACAGCATCAAAGACCTTCTGGAATACCACCACCTGCCCCTCACCATTTCCGACGAAGAAATCGTAGCCCGCTTCCCCTGGGTCATCGAAAGCCACGACGTCCCCTTCATGAACCGCGTCCGCATGCAGGCAGCCATGCAGAAATACGTGGACAACTCCATCTCCAGCACTGTAAACCTGAAAAACAGTGCCACCCCTGAAGATATCTACCGGATCTACCTCTCCGCCTGGGAAAGCGGCTGCAAAGGAATCACCGTATTCCGCGACGGCTGCCGCAGAGGCAACATCCTGGGCGTAGGCAAGGAAGATAAAAAAGAAATGGAAAAAGTGGAAAGCAAAAAAGAGGACAGTAAGGAAAAAGCCAATATAATAACAATGAAACCTGTAGATAACACCCTGGAATGTCCCAAATGCCACTCCCACCACGTCCACGTAGAAGGCCATTGCAGCACCTGCGAAGAATGCGGCTGGTCCGCCTGCGGATTGTGACAGAAACGCAGCATCCTGCGAAATGTGAAAGCCCCGACTTGCTCTGTGCAGACGGGGCTTTTATTATGGGGGCGGGGCGGAAATTTTAGCATATTATTCCACCATTCCAGGGAAGCGCTGATTCATTCATAGAGTTTTCTTTTATAAGAATTTTTATGCACTGCTTCGTCATGGGCTCTGGCTATTCGCGTCAGCCCATTCCTCTCAAGGAAGAACTGTATAATCAAATCCCTGATATAGAATTGATAGACGGTGATACATATCTAAAAGAGCGATTATTGATTTCAACAAGAAATTATAAAAAGCCCATGGGCTTTTGTACCTTATATTCTGTAGAAAATGTTGATGATGTAATGAATTATTATGATGAAAATTTAATTAAAGCTGATTGGAATAGAGGAATTTCTAATAAAAATCTTAATTTTAATATATCAAGAGAGGGCTCTGAACTGCACTATGATTATAAAGGTGATTACACTATAGAAATCACTTATTGGGGGGAAAAAAGAGCCAACATTTATGATTCGATGAAATATGATATTGTTATTATGAAAAGTAAAAGCTTTTTGGCTTACTAGGATGTTAATTTTGTGCAGTTTTATGCAGATAAATGCTGTGGTTTTGAAAGGAAATCAATATAAACGCCCACCGGCAGCAGGCAGGTGGGCGTTTATTATATTGCTTTATTTCATGCAGCCTTACAGGAGTTTATTGAAGTCCTGGTTCAGTTTCTTTTCAGCAGCGGACAGTTTGTTTTCTGTTTCTTCTGTCCAGGCTTCATTGTCGGCCAGGTCGTCTTTGGCCATTTGAATCATTTTGTCCAGTTCTACCGGCTGTGGGCCTCCTTTGACTTTTCTATTTCTTACGATGGAGGCGGGATCTTTGGCGTGCTGCCATTCTTCTTCTGTCATGGGGAAGTCCCGGGGGAGATTGGGGTCATCGGCGGAGACTTTGGCATAGACAGCCTTGGCGTCTTCGTAGGTGAAGTCTCTGGGGGTGATATGATGGGCTCTGGCGTAGGTGACGATTTCGCTGGCGAAGTGGTGGCCCATGCGGAAGGGGATGCCGTGATTTTTCATGAGTTCGTCGGCGATTTCCTGGGAGCAGGTCCAGTCCAGGTTCAGTTCTTCCAGGGAGCGGGCGGGGTCGATGACCAGGTTGTTCAGGATTTTGTCCATGGCGGTGAGAACTTTGGAGGCCTCCGGCATGATGTCTCTGGCGCCGTTTAAACGGCCGTCGGCCATGCCGGCGGGAATGTTATGGGAGCGGAACATGGCTTCCACGGACATGCCCAGGAGGGTGGAGGCGTCGGTGCGGCAGCTGTTCAGGAGGCCCGGATTTCTTTTCTGGGGCATGGCGGAGGATACATAGGTATTTCCGCCGCCTTCTTTCAGGATGATCCAGGGGCGGGGCTGGGCGTACTGCTGCATGATTTCTTCGATGAAGCTGGTGGTGTGGATGGCGATGCAGTTGGTGATGCCGCCGGTTTCAATGGGTGCTTCCTGAGGGAAAATCTGGCCGGCGTCGTAGGTGTTGTAGGCGATGCCGTCAAAACCCAGGTAGTCCGCCATGCGGTCCCTGTCCAAAGGCCAGCCGGTGCCGTTCAGCACGGTGCTTCCCATGGGGGAGCGGTTGAGGCGTTTGTAGTATTCCCGCACCCGCTGCATGTCACGGCTGTAGGCGTTGGCGTAGGCGATGAAATAGTGGGCCAGACTGTTTGGCTGGGCAGCTACGCCGTTGGTGTAGTTGGGGATGAGGGTGTCTTTATTTTCCTCTGCCAGCCGGATGAAATCCGCCTGTACCTTGTTCAGCTTTTTCGCCATGGTGATGAGGTGTTCCCGCTGTTCCATAATGCCAACGGTGGTGAGCATGTCCTGGGAGGAGCGGCCGGCATGGATTTTTGTCACATCGGGGCCGGCGGCCTTGATGAGGTAAGGCTCAAAGGTAATTACATTGTGGGGACGGGGCGCACCGGGCAGGTTTCCATCCCGGAGGACCTTGTCGATGCCTTTGGCAAAGGCATGGCCCTCTTCCGGCGTGAGGAGTCCTTCGTCTGTATTGATGACATCGGAGGCTTTATTAATCTGCCCCAGCCAGTAGAAATTGTCCCTCTGGGGCTGGGCGGCAAACACGGAGCCCGTGGAAATCAGGGCGCAGAGGGTAAGGGCAAGTACAGGTTTCTTCATCATAGGACCTCTTTTCTATATTTTTATATACTTATTATAATGGATAGGAAGCGGAGAGGAAAGGTGGCTGGTGGGCTGGTGTATTAGTGTACTAGTGTACTAGTGGGCTAGTGTGCTAGTGGGATAGTGGGAGAGTGGGACAGTGAAGGCGGCTTTCGGCTTTCGGCTGTCGGCTTCTGGCTGTCGGCTTCCCGCCCGCTCTTCATTCTTCGCTGCGCTCAGGATGAAGAGCGGGTGGGAAGGAAAATGGCAGTACATCAGGCCCCCTTCCACAGTAAGGAGCGTTAATGAAGTAAGGAAAACCGGAGTTACACTAAAATCAGTCATTATTGATAGGGACCATTCGGATGGGAGATTTCTCGACTCCCTTTCACTGGCTCCGTGTAAAGGAGGATTCATACTGGCGCTGGCCATCGCTCGAAATGGCAGGAAAGCATAGAGCCACATCATTGACAGGGGCCATGCAGAAGGGAGATTTCTCGACTCCCTTTCACTGGCTCCATGTAAAGGAGGATTCATACCGGCGCTGGCCATCGCTCGAAATGACAGGAAAGCATAGAGCTACATCAAGTCCCTTGCGAAAGGCCAGCTATCCTCTGCCGCCTCCATCGCCTCTTCCCCTGACAAGCAGGAGGAGGCAAGGCATGTAATTTAGTTTGACGTCTGACGTCTAATCCACGCCCCTATCCTCCGTCGCCTAACGGCGCCACCTGCTGGCCGGGCATTAAGGTGTTCGCTTTATGTGCAGGCTTTGCTCACATAATAGCCCGGCCCAGAAGCCCTCTGCAGGACTTCTGCTTGTGGAAGGAGGCTCTTGCTCTTCGCCATGTAGTCATGGTGACAATAGCGTAAATCCCGTAACGCTGGCTCCTTCCTCAGGAAGGAGCTGGGCGAAGCCCTGAGGATAGGGCCGAAAGAACTGATACCGCTATTTTTCGACGCCTAATGACGCAGCCTTCCCGCCGACTGGTATTCACTACCGATTTCTTCAACTACGGCACTTACCGAGATTCTTCACTGCGTTCAGAATGACGGTGAGGGCGGGAAGGCAAGTACGTAACGCTTACTTCATAATTATCGCCCCCGAGAGCGATACCACAACCTTCGGGCCCTGGGCCCGTCAAACTTAAGAACCCTCCGGCCTTTAGGCTGGCCAATCTTAAGAACCTTTCGCGCCCGAAGGGGAACCCTCTGAACCCGTGGGGCGCAGAGGCCCCACCTTTGTAAAGCAAATTTCCTTGACAAGTCTCTTTTCTTCCTGTATAATGATTCTCGTTGTGGTGATACTATGTCTATAGAAAATATCGTTGAAAAGGGAGAGCTCCTGGACCGATACGGGGCGCTCCTGACAAAGCGCCAGAGGGATTGTCTTGATTTGTACTATAATGAGAATCTGACTCTGGCGGAGATTGCGGAACATTTTCATATTTCCCGGCAGGCGGTGCATGATGCCATGCGTCACGGGGAGGAGCAGCTCATGACTTATGAATCCGTTCTTCATCTTGTTTCCGTGAGAGGGGATAAGGAGAAGGCGGCCAGGGAGCTGATGGAATTGATTCCGGATCAGTATCACACGAAGGCTCGTGTACTGATAGACTGTTTATGGGAATGAAGGTGACCTTATGCCATTTGAGAGTTTAGGAGACAAGCTGCAGTCTGCGTTCAAGGATCTGCGGGGAAAAGGGAAGCTTTCGGAGAGTGATATCGACGGGGCCCTCCGCGAGGTCAGACGGGCGCTTTTGGAGGCGGATGTCAATTTCAAGGTGGCTAAGGATTTCATTGCCCATGTCCGTGAGAAGGCCATGGGTGAGGAGGTCTTCGGCAGCCTGAAGCCGGACCAGACGGTCATCAAAATCGTCCGGGATGAGCTGACGGAGCTTCTGGGGGGCACCCAGAGTAAAATCACCCTGTCCTCTACGGGGATGACGGTGATTATGCTGGTGGGTCTCCAGGGGGCCGGTAAGACCACCACCGCCGGCAAGCTGGCGCTCATGTTCAAGAAGAAGGGCCACCGGCCGCTCCTGGCAGCCTGCGACGTATACCGTCCGGCAGCTATCAAGCAGCTGGAAGTTCTGGGCCAGCAGACTGATGTGCCGGTGTACCGGATGCCGCCGAATGTGGACCCGGTGCACATCGCTTCTTACGCGGTGGATACGGCGAAGTCCTATAACCGGGATATCGTCATCCTGGATACGGCAGGGCGCCTGACCATTGATGAGAAGCTCATGGCGGAGCTTCGGAATATCAAGGCCGAGGTTCATCCCCAGGAAATCCTGCTGGTGCTGGATTCCATGACCGGCCAGGATGCGGTGACCACGGCGAAGGCCTTCGATGAAAACCTTGGCATTGACGGGACCATCTTGACAAAGATGGACGGCGATGCCAGAGGCGGTGCAGCTCTTTCCATCAAGACTGTCACCGGTAAGCCTATCAAGATGATTGGTGTTTCCGAAAAGCTGGACGGCGGGCTGGAGGATTTCCACCCGGACCGCATGGCGGGACGTATCCTGGATCTGGGCGATCTGGAAACTTTGATTGAAACGGCCCAGAGAAATATGGATGCCGAATCCCTGAAGGATGCGGCAGGAAAGATTCGGAAGGGTGAGTTCACTCTGGACGATTTCCTGCGTCAGCTGAAGCAGGTGAGGAAGCTTGGTTCCTTCCAGTCTATCCTGGGCATGCTCCCAGGCATGGGCAAGTTCAAGGACCAGCTGAAGGATATCGACCTGGACGGCAAGGAAGTCAAGCATATTGAGGCTATCATCCTTTCCATGACCCCTGCAGAAAGGGCGAATGTGAAAATCCTGAACGGCAGCCGCCGCAAGCGTATCGCCAACGGCGCCGGCGTGAAGATCCAGGATGTGAACCGCATGATGAAGCAGTTCGCTGAAATGCAGAAGACCATGAAAAAGATGAGAGGCAAGAAGATAAATCCATCCAAGTTGGGAAATCTGTCCGGTTTCCCCGGGATGTTCCATAAATAACCGAGACCAATTCAAGGAGGTGAATTTCATGTTAAAAATTCGTTTGACCCGTATGGGTGCTAAGAAGAATCCTTTCTACCGTATCGTAGTTATCGACTCCAGAGAAGCAAGAAACGGCGCTCCCACCGATACCATCGGCTGGTACGACCCGGCTAAACTGGACGCTCCAGTAAAGATCGATGAAGAAAAGGTTCTTTCCTGGCTTGGAAAAGGCGCTCAGCCGACCGACACCGTTCGTTCTATCCTGAGAAAGAATGGCATCCTTGCTAAGTTTGCAGAAGCAAAGAAATAATGGGGGCCGCGTATGAAAGAATTAGTGGAAACACTTGTCAAGGCTCTGGTCAAGAACCCTGACGCCGTCTCTGTGACCCTGGTCCAAAAGGGCAGCCTGGAAATTTATCAGGTCCATGTTGCCCCGGAAGACATGGGGAAAGTGATCGGCAGAAAAGGCCGCATTGCCAATGCAATCCGCACCGTTGTCAAAGCAGGCGCCCTGCGTGAAAACCGCAAGGTGGCTGTGGATATTATTTGAGAGGTGCCTCAATGGAAGAAATGCAGATTCTTGTCCCGGTGGCTGTGAAATCCAAGCTCACTGAGACATTAAAGACCACTCTGCTCAACGAAATCGGGCAGAATATCAGCCGTGTCGAACACGATATGGCTCAGCTTGAATTCGAAGCAAATGGCAAGCTGGCTGAACAGGCCAAAATCAACATTCAGGCCGTCGCTCCTCTCCGTGCCCAGTACGAAGCCCAGAAAGCCCGTATGCAGCAGGTGAAGGATAAGCTGAATGCTGACAAGGAACACCTGGAAAAGCTGGCCATCGGTGCTGAACTGAACCGTCAGCCCATGAACCGGATCGTCACCGTCCATGTGGGGGATGACATGAACGCCTTAACCGGCGGCGAGATCCTGGTGGAAGATGGAAAGATCATCGCTTTCCGCAACTGATATGAAACCCGATGAAATGATAATCGTCGGCCGAATCGTAGCCCCGCATGGTGTGCGGGGTGATTTGCGTATTCTTCCCGATACGGACAGGCCGGAGATTTTTAAAAAACTCAAAACCATCTATATCGGAGGAAAACCTTTCCGCCTCCTGTCCGCCCGTCCCCACAAGAATGTATACATTCTTCATGTGGAAGGGGTGGACGACAGGAACATGGCGGAAACCCTGATTTCCAAACTGGTGGAAGTTCCTTTCTCGGAACTCCCCCGAAGGGAAAAGGGGTCCTACTACTACTTCCAGCTCATCGGGCTTAACGTAGTAACGGAAGACGGAAAGGCTGTGGGGACTGTGAAGGAAATCATAGAAACCGGAGCCAACAATGTGTACTCCATCAGCACACCGGAAGGAAAGGAAATCCTGATTCCGGCCATACCGTCATGTGTTCTTTCCATAGATATAGAGGCAGGACGTATGACGGTGCGCCTGCCGGAGTGGGAATAGCTTATTTTACGACGACCTGCCGCCTTTCATAAAGGTCGGCGGAAAGTCCTTCGAGGCTGTCATCTTGAAAATTGATATATTATCCCTCTTTCCGGAATTCGTGGAAGCATTCTTTCACCAGAGCATGATCAAGCGGGCTTTGGAAGCGGGACTGATAGAAATGGCTGTGACCAATCCCAGAGACTTTACCAAAAGCCGCCACAGACAGGTGGATGACACCATTTACGGCGGCGGTGCAGGCATGCTCATGATGTGCCAGCCCCTTTTTGATGCCTGCCATCATGTGCTTCCTGAAAAAGGACCAAGGGATCGGGTCATCTTCCTGTCACCGGCAGGAAAGACCTTCACCCAGGACCGGGCCAAGGAACTGCAGCGGGACTATGACCATCTGGTCCTCATCTGCGGCCACTATGAAGGCGTGGATCACCGGGTGGAAGAACACCTGGCGGACGAACTCATCTCCATCGGAGACTACGTCCTCACCGGCGGCGAACTGGGAGCCATGGTTATCAGCGACGCCGTGGCCCGCATGGTGCCCGGCGTGCTGGGAGACGCAGGAAGCGCAGCCAGCGATTCCTTCTATGAACCGATCCTGGAATACCCCCAGTACACCAAGCCCGCTGACTACAACGGCTGGAAAGTGCCTGACGTACTCCTTTCCGGCCACCATGCAAACATTGCCCGGTGGAGAAGGAAAGAAGCCCTCCGCCGCACCATGACCTGCCGCCCGGACCTTCTGGAAGGGCAGGAGCTTTCCAAAGAAGACAGGAAACTCATGGAAGAAATCAGGGAAGAAAAGGAGGAGTGACCATGGCACCTGTATACATAGGTCTCATCCACTATCCTATTTACAACAAACACATGGAAGTCGTCACCACGGCACTCACCAACTACGACCTCCATGACATTGCCAGAACGGCAAAAACCTATGACGTGAAGAAATATTTCATCGTGCATCCTGTGGAAGCACAGCGTGAAATGGCCCTTCGCATCATGAATCACTGGAAAACAGGCGGCGGCGTGCACTACAATGCCAATCGCAAAGAAGCCTTTGAAGAAACCGAACTGGTTCCTACACTGGAAGATGCGATTTCATGGATTGAAAAAGAAACCGGCAAAAAACCGGCTATTGTCACCACCGACGCCAGGGTGTATCCTAATACTATCTCCTACGCAGCCATGCGCAGGAAAATCCACGACGAGGATACCCCCATCTTCATTCTCTTCGGTACAGGCTTCGGCATGACCAAGGAAATGATGAAAAAATTTGATTACATTGTGGAACCGATTTATGGCGCCGGCACTTACAACCACCTCTGTGTGAGAAGCGCCGTGGCCATCATCCTCGACCGCCTTCTGGGCGAACCCTGGTGGAATAAAAAGGAGGAATAATTTACTATGTCCGGACATTCCAAGTGGGAAAACATTAAGCGCAAGAAAGGCAAAACCGATGCCATCCGCGCCAGAATTACCACCAAAATTTCCAAGGAAATCACCATTGCAGCCCGCATGGGCGGCGGTGATCCCGTAGGCAACATGCGTCTGAAACTGGCCCTCACCAAGGCTAAACAGAACAACGTGCCAAAGGAAAACATTCAGAGAGCTATCGCTAAAGGCGTAGGCGCTGCCAGCGGTGCAGGCTTCGACGAAGTCACCTACGAAGGCTACGGCCCCGGCGGTGCAGCAGTCATCGTAGAATGCAACACCGACAACAGAAACAGGGCGGCAGCCGACATCCGTCACGCCTTCACCCATCACGGCGGCTCCGTAGGCACCCCGGGATGCGTATCCTGGATGTTCAAGAAAAAAGGCTCCATCATCGTCAGCAAAGAAGCTGCCGACGAAGACACCGTCATGATGGTAGCCCTTGACGCCGGTGCAGAAGACGTGTCCTCCAATGAAGACAGCTACGAAATCACAACCACCCCGGAAGAATTCCTCACCGTATCCGATGCCCTTGAAAAAGAAGGCATCCCCGTAGAGGCCTCCGAAGTGGCTATGGTTCCCGATAACTACGTCAAACTGGAAGGCGATGCAGCCCAGACCATGGCTCACCTCACCGCTGAACTGGAAGACCTGGACGATGTACAGGAAGTGTACACCAACGCCGAACTTCCGGAAGATGAGGAATAAGAAAATAAAAAGACTCCCTTCGGGGAGTTTTTTTAGTGGGAAATTTTGAGGGTGAGACGGTCAGACGGATATACGGGGGGAGAAGTAAATCCCGTAACATAAGGCTCCTTCCTCAGGTGGCAATCCTGCATAGGATTGCCAAGTCGGGCAAAGTTGGCCCTGCGTAGGATAACAAT